>JGI20214J51088_10002822_pt1 | contig 11504 bp, 11 predicted proteins | sample WetSurMetagenome_FD_51088 | JGI IMG/M metagenome (IMG submission 51088)
CACACCTCACACCTCATGCCCTTACTTCTTCGTCCTTATATACACCAGCTTTATCGAAGCTCTTTCAGTAATCCTCTCATCGATTTCGAAATGGTTCCGCAGCGATTTAATGAGCGGAGTGAGTTTCTCGAAGCCATAGTTTCTTGAGTCGAAGTCAGGACGTTTTTTGATAAGCAGGTTGCCTACATCACCAAGGAAAGCCCAGCCGTCTTCATCAGCAATATCGTCGACGGTAGCGGCTATCAGGGCTACTATCTCAGAGTCGATTTTCTTGAAGGTCTCACGTGCCGGCTTCTGCTCTTTTACCGATTTTGTCTCGCCTCTTTTTTGCTCTTTGGGAGAAGCAGTTTCAGGGACTTTCAATATCTCGAGATAGATGAACTTATCGCAGGCGACGATAAAAGGACCGGGGGTCTTCATTTCACCGAAACCGAATACTTTCATACCAGACTCCCTGAGTCGTGTGGCCAGCCTGGTGAAGTCACTGTCGCTTGACACAATACAGAAGCCGTCNACTTTGCCGGTATAGAGGATGTCCATGGCATCGATGATCATTGCCGAATCGGTTGAGTTCTTGCCTTTGGTATACCCGTATTGCTGGACAGGTGTAATGGCATTCTCGAGAAGTATGCTTTTCCATCCTGCAAGGTTGGGCTTTGTCCAGTCGCCATAAATCCTCTTGAAGGTTGGTGTGCCATATTTGGCTATCTCCTCCATCATTCCTGTTACGTTTGTGGTGGGGACATTATCGGCATCTATGATTACTGCGAGCTTAAGGTCGTTTTGTGGTTTCATTTATTCATTATTTGATGTAAAGGTACATGTTTGATTTCTGTTTAGCATCCAAAATAAACCAATAAAGCCTTTTAGGCAAATGTTTCATTGCCTGTAAGTGGTAAATTAAATCTTCAATATAAACGAGAAATTGCGGTAAGTGGAATTCAGAATCTGAGCCTTGCACCAAAGCCATTTCCAACCAGCCCAAGCTCGAGGCTGACATCAGTGCGTGAAACAGATTGGGGTAAACTGTTATTGTAAATAGTTATAGACTTTTTTAATTTGGAACTTGATATCAGCGCAAAGGGAAGACCTACAATCAGAAGACTCCCGCTCACAATAAAACCGGTCTTCATTTTTTTAGAATAATCAGCGGCGCCTTCTGTATCCCCTGCCTTCTTTGCTGCAAAGTATTTTACCTCAAAAAAAATCGTTGTCACGGTAGCTACAGTAGCCCCGCTGACAACTACCATACCAACAGTATTGGTAACGTTATAAGATTGGAAATCTTTAACTGATGCAGGGTTTCCTTTAAGCAAAGATTTTACAGTTGAAAAAGAAGTCCGTTTGTCATCAATCTGGTAATATCTCTTACCTCCCTTTGCAGGAGGGAAAATTGATCCCGGCACCTGTGCTTTAATAGTTAAAGATATAACCATTAACAGTAAAATGGAAATAGCAATCTGTTTCATTTTCTTATGGGTTAGGTTTATTTATAACTTCCGGAAAAGACAAAAAAATATTGGATTCCAATTATGAAAAGGCTTATGAAACAGATTATTCCCAGGTCTTCCAAATTCCTGATAACGGTCTTATATCAAATTTACAGTTATATAATTAGATATAAAAACATTTCTTTCCTCCTGAAATACTTATTTCAGAAAGCTAATTAACGTCATTTACAAAGTTGAAATTATCCTTCAGCTGACGGACAAGCCTCAAAGTTCGTAAAGGGGGTTATGAAGTCATGAGGTCATGAAGTCGTGAAGTCTAGTCAGTTTTCCGGCCGCCGCTTACAGCTTGTTACTTTTCCCTTTTATCTTTTTCCTTTTGTCTTCTGTCTTTTGCCTTTTTCCTTTTGCCTTTTTCCTTTTCTTCCGTCTTCCGCCTTCCGTCTACTTTAGTACCTATCGTATTTCCCGTCAATAATCACATCCTTTACAGCATCGAGGTAGCCGAAGCCGTTCAGCATGTCGGGAAGAAGGTAGCTGCCCTCAACCCATTCGTTCCAGGCGTTAATGGTGATGAGACTGACCTGTTCGGGGTGAGAATCGGCGTATTTCTTTGCCTTATAAAGAAGCGCTGCAAAACTCTGGGGATTATTGTTATAGTGAACCACGTCGTGAATTCCCTTTGCCGGGAAACGTGGGGTATCATCCCACCCTATTGATACACACGGAAAAACAGGTACTGAGAGTATGGAATCCATCTGCTCCCTGATCTTAATGGAATTCGTTCCATAAGGAATATAATCTTCTTCTCTTCCGCCCATATTATACATGGCTATACTATTGAAACCCATCTTTTTTACATTGCCTGTAAATTGGGCTGCAGCAGCTTCTGACATAAGCGATCCTCCTCCCTGGTTCCACTGAATATGCAGCCCCGGGAAGCCTGCTTTTTTAACCTCATCACGAAAATAGTCGAGGGCCTTGCGAGTCTCGTCGGCATTGTTTCCAAAGCTTTCCATTAGCTTGCCAATACTGAATATTGAAAAAACCGGTTCTCCGTTGATCTTAAAATAATTCGGCTGTTTGAAGTATTTGTTTATGACCCTGTCGACAATGATCTTATAGTTTTTCCAGTCTACTTTGGCATCCCACAGGATATTGGTGTTGTCCTTATACAAGTGAACATTCCAGTAGTTATATTTCACATCGTGGTTGGCCCACATGATGTAGAATTGCATCTTTGAGTTGTTGCGGGCTTTAAGGAAGCCGTCGTCGAGGGCGCTTTCGAGAAAAGGACGTCCGTCGTACCAGTACCAGTCATAGACAAAGACATTTACTCCATGATCAGTAGCTGCATCGATCCATTTCTCAACTACTTTCGGGTCGTTGTCCATTTCATAGCCCCATAATGGCTGGCGGGGCTGGTAATGACCTTCGAAGCGGGGGTTTCCCTTTTTAATTACCTCCCATTCGCCGATTCCTTCGGGCCAGAGCATGGCCCTTCCCAGGGAATCATCGTGACATGAGGGCCAGATATATGCAGCAACGTAGTATTTGGATTTTCCAAGTTTGCCGGGGTTTTGTCCTGAGGAAGGGACAGATATCCAGCAAAATAAAGCAACAAGTAAGATTAATGAATGGAGATTTCGGGTGGTAGTTTTCATGTTAAAAAATTTGAAACCAAGTTTACAAATTTCCGGGAACTAATTTGTGAAATGGTGATATTATCTTGATTCCTTTTTAAACCACAAAGTCCGCAAAGCCTGAAATACACTCAAAGAACGCGAAGTGCTCTTCCGGATACTCCCGACACTTCTATGAACTGTGGCACCGGGTGTTTTATCTCCCCATCCCACCTTCTCCCCCTCGCCCCCTCTTTCTTTAACCACAGAGGGCACAAAGTTGAAATCACACAGAGTTTTATTCTTTTGCCTCCGGGAGGATATCATAAAACGACCAGCCGTACACTTCTCCCTCAAGCACTTTCACTCCCCGAAGGTCGGAATGCTTATCATCGACGCAGGATATCTGAATTCCATAAATGCCGGGTTTATCAGCATCAGGATCCTCTTCATCCACTCCCCAAACATAATAGATATCGTAGCCGCAATCGCCATAGCGAAAGGTTACGTCGTTATAATCCATAGCGGCATTCTCCGCCCCTCCTCCGCGGTGATAGCCGTGCACCCTGAAAATAGTGTCGGTGTCGGTAAGGTTATCCCTCAACTCAAACTTCAGCCTGTTCCAGGAATAGAAACGGCAAATAAACACACTGTCGTCATTGAAGATCAGCTCCACCTTCTTGTGATGCTTTGTCTTGAAAGAATAGATAATGTTGTCATCCTGGGCAATTGCAGGAATTGCAGCCAGGAGAAGAAGGGAAAATAAAAAGAAACGTTTCATAAAAATCAAAGTTGAACGAAATTAGGAAAAATCTGGATAAAAAAGTGATAATTACATAAGAGTGTCAGTAATTAACCACAGAGGGCAAAGAGTTGAATTCGAACATAGGGCTCAGAGGGTTCTGCTTGCCATGTGCCGGTCGAAGGTTGTCTTAACCACTGAGATTACAGAGTTAAAAATCACACAGAGTACACTGTTGTGTACCGCTTACCGAATACCGCTTACCGCTTACCGCTTACAGGTCTCAGCCAACAATACCTGACAACTTCACATCACACTCCCTCAAACTGTCAGTCATTTTTTAACACCGTCTTCAGGCCTGTCATTGATCTTACAGTTTTTAAAGTATCAATGATCCCTATCTTTTGCTGAAAATCAATTGATCTGTTTGATACTATGAAATAGTCTTGTGAAGAATCCTTGTTTACTATTTTGATAATGAATATCGAAGGGCCGTTCTTATTGCTTGATATGGAAAGATCTCTTAAGTATTTTTCGGCCTCAATCTGAAGAACGTTGTCATACAAATAGGTGGTTTCGAGATCACCGATTGCTTTTTTAATAAAGGACTTCGTAAACTCCAGCGTACCAATTGCTTTTAAATTACTCACCTGTTTTCTCATTCTTAGTATTACATATGCAGTAATCGAAATGAAAAAAACAAGAATGGCATAATAAATAATCAGGGAATAATGCTCCTCCTTGAATTTGTAGTAAGTGTTTATCGTAAGGAGTAAAAGGAAAAAGGCAATGGTGTAAATTATATATAATAACCTGTTGTTCCTTTTGATTTTTTTTGGATCAGAAGATGCTTCTCTGTAAATCTTAAACTTACTCATTTTCAGAAACTCAATAGTAATATATCAGTATTGTTCTGCAGCGTAAAATAAATACGAACTCCCTGGAATCGCCAGTCTTAATCCAAATCCTTTACTGGTCAATGCCGGAACTTGCCTGGATGTTTCAGAATCCCATGGCTTGTTTTATTACTTCCATTTCCTCCTTTGAAGTCAGCATTTTCAATAATTCAAATGCAACATCCGGAGCTGTCTCAGGACAGTAAGAAGTAATAATATTGTCATCAACAACTACACGCTCATTCACGACATTCACTCCAAATTCCCTCAGTTTATTTTGCCAATATCCGTTTTTCAGATGGTAAGTTGTTGCTCTCCGATTCGTAAGAACACCGCTTTTACCAAGGGGCATGGCCGCAGAACAGATTGTGGCGATGATTTTACCTTTTGCATTAAATTCCCTGATCAGATTTAAAAACCGTTCGTCATATACTTCTTCATAAAAACCAAATTCCCCGAATCCGCCAGGTATTGCCATGGCGTCATATTCGTCGGAATTTACTTCTTCAATGGTTTTATCTACTACAACAGGCACATTAAAAGTGCTAATGACCTTATCGGTAAAACCGCAGGTATCAACAAATAAATTATGTCCGTAATCATTTCTCGCCCAGCCAAGAACATCAATAAAGACACTGAATTCCATTGTTTCAAAGCCTTTGGCCAGAAATACTAATACCTTACTTCTTTGCATGGATTCCAAAATAATCAATTTTTTCAAATATCCATAAGCAGCAGTTTTACTTTTCAGCCAACTCTTTGATTTCTATATTTTTGATCTGAATGACTGAATGAAATAAAATCCGGATTTTGTAACAAATGTTACAAAACCACATAACCAGAAGCTGTCCTGATTTTACCTGTCGAATGCTAGGGAATACTTTCCTATTATTTCTTATAGTGAAGTGCAATAACACCTGAAGCAAATATTTTGCTGCCAAGGAATCTTAGGCTGGTCAGTTCCGGGACATCTTTGAAAAGAGGGATGCCCTCTCCCAATAAAACAGGATTCACAAAAATCCAGTACTCGTCTATCAATCCGAGATTTAAAAGAGAATGTGATGCGCCGGGACTGCCAAAGATCAGAATGTTTTTGCCTGGCTGGCGTTTTATATTGTTTATGTTTTCGACGAGGTTGCCGCTGATAACCTTTGTATTTTTCAATCCGGTTTCAGTGATTGTTTTTGATAAAACAACTTTTGATACATTGTTGTACCAGGCGGAATGTTCCATATCATGTTTATCTGCATCAGGGTTTTCGCCTGCTGTTGGCCAGTATGCTTCCATCATCTGGAATGTAACCCTGCCATATAGGGCAGTATCGGCCTGATCGGTCACTGTTTTGACAAAATCAAAAATCTCATTATCGACTGTTATCCAGTTCATTTCACCCTTTAATCCGGCAACAAAACCGTCAAGTGATGAATGCATAAAATATACTAAACTTCTCATTTGCTGTTCATTTTGACTTATAAACAACAATATTAACCATATTGTTTGATTTGAAAATCCCTGTGGCTGCTCCTTTCTTTAACCACAGAGATCACTGAGTTGAAATCACATAGAGTACACTAAGTTGTACTGGTTTCCGCATACCGCATACCGCATACCGCATACCGCATACCGCATACCGCATACCGGCTTTTCACACCGTAGCCCTGCGGATGAGTATTGCCGGCTTTCCTATTGCACCATCTTATTTATAGTCGGTTGAATGACCCATATTCCGATGGGGAAGAAAAGTATCAGAAAGAATTCCGCCACGAAATCGCCAAATGTCACTTCACGTTGCAATTCCACTGTTTTAATTGTCTTCGCCACAAAATAATAAATGTAAAACATGCAGAACATTGCAAAAAGATGAATAGGAAATACTATTACAAAGATGATACCTGCAATTCCGGGATTAAAATCAACATTTTGTGTGGTTATATGACTGAATAAAAAGAAGAATGCAAACATAAAAAGCACCATGTATATCATTGGAAAAAAGAAGAAAAATTTGAATTTTTTCACCTTCATTTTAAGTGTCACAGGTACTTTTTTCTGCAACCCGATTGCAACTGACCAGAACCAGCCATACAAAAATATCATATAGAATATCATAATCGGGGGAATGAATTTCATGTATTTCAGAGATTGAAGCGGATCCGAATCCATTGATTTTGCATAGGTCATCAAATCTGAAAACATAAAACTCATCATCACTATTTCGATAATCATCGGAATTCCAAAGGTCAGAATAAACAGGACCCAGTGCTTTGCTTTTAAGAATCTGTTTATCATATTCATATTTTTAAGTTTTAGTGTTGAAGCCTTCTGATTACAATAATCCTTTCAACGATAAAATAAGGGTGAAGCAAAAATCTCCCGACATACCTGGACTTATACAAACCGCTATTTCCCGGGGCTAATCACGACGGCCTCCCTTTTCCAGGGATTAATCTTTCTTCAGGGCGGGAATCATATTAAAAATTCTTCCAGTGTCAGCGGTTCTGATTTTTTGCTGTTTTAAAATATACTTCATAAGTTCTCAGCCCGATGCCTTGCGTTGATTTGAAATTCTTACCAACTAAGACAAATTGATATTCCTTATCCGGAATCAACTGAACTTCCATTACAACTGATTTATTTTCATTTGTGTAATAGATACTATCAAGTTGTGGGAATGCCAGCTTCCCTTTATTGCCATAATAAACTGAGAAGCCTTTCCCTGCTAAAGGTCTGTCAAAATTAATAGTGATTGTTTTCACCCTGGGACTAACATCTCTGGCATTGTTAGTAAACTCACTTATTGATGTAACTTTTGGTTTTTGAGCATCAAATTGGCTGACTTTTTCAGCAAATGTTTTATATGAATCCGATAAGACAGGCATGTAACTTTCAAGTGTCGGGTAAGTGGTTCGTTGATTACCATATTTTACTAATTCCTCAACGAGCCCCTTAATCCAGATGAAACCAATATTTGACTCATTGTTCATCATCATTTGAATTTCTGATCCGGCAGCTCCATGGTCAATGAAGTACTTTATTGCTGCTGCCCGAACCAATGCTTCATTAATCATAATCTGCCAGTCCCCATAGGCTTGCTGACGACTCATCTCATATTCTACCGCCGTAAATATTCCTTTACCACTTTCCTCGAAAGAATCTTTGTATTTTGCCAATAACGGGTTTACAAACTGATGATTAAACTCATGTATAATGGTAGGCAAATATTCACTTTGTTTATAAACAGGCATTCCAGATTCATCAAATTTCCATGTTCCCATAATAGCAAACACTTCCTTTTTTCCATTAGGAAGCATATAGGATGGTCCGTAATTTTGGTCTCCACAACCCGGACTTATTATGATGTTGAAATTTTCATCTGCCTTTTTGCCATAAAACGATTGAAACCAATTTAAGTCCAGTGTTTTATAAACCAGACCAAAGCGGTTGGAAATATCCTGGAATAACTCTTCGTTCCCCCTGAAAAACTTGTCACATTCAGCATCTTTATAAAATCTTTTGAGTAAACTGATAAATTTAATTGCATCATCTTTACTCCATCTTAAATCAGGAAGGGTAGTTGAAAAGTCAATCAAAGGATTCAATTTATCATCAAGAATTACAGCCAAATCAACTACTGCATTGTACAAGATTCCCTTCTTCTTTTTTAATTCTTTTGCAAATTCAATGGCTTCATGATTCTTATAAGGATTGAAATGGCTTTCTATCCTGTCAGTGTAAATCTTGAATTTAGTTGAATTATACTCTTCGTTCCCGGCCAACCGGAAAACGATACTTAATAATTCAACCCTTTTATCAACTTTTGGAGCAGTATTAAGTTGTTTTTCCTGAGCATAAAACTTCTGACTGAGAATAATCAAAATCAGGATCAGTATCTTTTTCATTTTAGGAGGCTTTCTGTAAAGACTAACCGTTTACGTAAACTTAGCATTTTGAATTGTTAAAGTTCAATATTTTATCTTACAATTCTTACTTACGGTCCAGGAGGCAGAAAACATTGCCCGTGAATTGTCTCTGGAAAATATTGCCGGTGCCGGCGGTCGCCGCTTGCCGGACCGATGCATCCTATTGTCAGTGTCAGCTGGTTTTAATTTATTTCAATAAATTCAGGAGCATAGGGTTCAATAGTGAAATTACCGCTATAAACTTTATCAAAAAGGATACTTCGGGAGGGAACTTTCATTTGGATCTCTTTTGACTCTCCACTTATATTCAGGTACAGGAGATGATTTTTATCTATTTGTCTTGCCATTACCCCCGTTGGAACATCCGGTCCCTTTTTTAAAGACAGTTCATTTATCAGCTCATTGAGCAAAGGATTAAGTACGTCTGAATTTGCAGGGAGACCAATATAGATGGCACGACCCTTACCATATCTGTTGGAAGTCAAAATAGGGTAATCCTTATCCAAACTGGTTAAGTGTCCAAGAATTTCGGCTCCTTTAGTCTCGATAACATCAAACCGCGAAGACTCTGTAATAATAGCTTTCCCTTCAAATGTAAGTTCAATCTTTTTCCCCTTTAGCGATTTCCGCGATAATTCATTAAGGGCTTCAGTTTCTTCGTAGCTTCCGACCCGAATACCAAATACATCACTTAAGCGGCCTGGATGAGTGGAAGCAAACACCTGTCCGGTTTCGTCGACAATAGCGGAATTACTTGTCATGATAACTGTTCCTCCATTTTTAACGAAGTCTTGAATTTTGATTGCTGTTGCTTCATCCATTACAGCAACACCTGGAACAAACAATAATTTATAATTCAATGAACTTCTGCTAATCTCTACAATACGGGCATCCATGTTTCGCCAATAAAACAAATCGAAGCAGGTTTGCAGCTGGTTATCATGTTGTTCAGGAAAATAGCTGCTTGCAATCTGGCTGGAAAATGAAAAAGCCAGAGCAACTTCTGCCTGGGGTTTATATGGGAAGAATTTTTCAATTTTTTTAAACTCTGCGGCAATTTTTTTGTATTCTTCGTATTTGCGGTTTGGTAATCCGTCCCAGTCAATCATCCCTTCAAGATATTGTTCCTCACCGGCATGCATACTTTGCCAGGTCCATCCGCAAACCATCTGGTTACCATACATTAATGTTGCATAAGCCGATTTTCTGATGGAATTAGGGACCGCTGTCATGGTTGTAAATTCGTTGCACCAGAAAGGGTTTGTGCTTTCGAATTGTATGCGGGAAATCCCAAACAAGGCATTCATTACACCCCAATTGGTAGTTAACGAAGGACCCGGGTAAAAACCGCAGCCTTCGCGTGTCATTTTCCCGGAATATGCTATTTTGGAATAGTCAAAATACTTCATCGGGCTATAATACCATGCATTTGTATTTACCAATGCATTAGGTGCATTCGTGTTTACCTTGTCAATGATTTTAAAAAGAAGTTGATTAATTTCATCCGAAACGAAACACCTGAAATCGAGCATTCTTTCAGGCACATCGGTAGTGTGAGTTGCAATAGGGAAGCCAATTTCTTCAAATTGGTTAATCTTTCTTGACCAGCGTTGGGTTGCCCATGCTTTATTCAAATTATCAAGGTTTGTATATTTATTCTTTAACCAGGAGATGAATCTTTGTCTTGCAGTTTCAGAATATGAAATCCGGCCATCGCCCGATTCGTTATCAATTCCGAAAGCAAGTAAGGCCGGGTGATTGGCATATTGTTTTGTGATTGCATCAGTAAACCTTAAAGCATATTTTTGGTATATCGGGTCCCCGATATCTTCCATGTAGCGATGGTTTGGATAAAGCACATCACCATTTGCATCGGTAATGTCAATTGATGGGTACTTATTGTGTAACCAGATAGGAGCCGGGCGAATAGCAATATCCAGAATTACCTTAATACCAGCTTTGTCCATCATATTCATAACAGCATCGAACCATCCAAAGTCAAACTTTCCATCTGAAGGTTCATAGCTATCCCATGCTAAATGCCCCATTCGCACAACATTTAGCCCGGCAGTCTTCATCAGCTCAATATCTTTTTTTATTTTCTCAAGGTTTTTATCATCATGCGGATGGTAGTTTGCGCCGACATATAAGCCCTGAGCATTCAATAATAAGCTAAATGAGAAAAAAATAAAGATTAGTACAAGTTTCCTATAAAGTTTTGTTATCATTCTTTCTAATTTTGGTGTCGCCGTAATAATTAATTCTTTAACATTAAATCAAATTTTTCCTTTTGCGTGCTACCCTATCCAGGATAATCTGTATGTCGTAAGCGATCCAGCGGAATAGCACTTCGGCACTTTGTGCCTTGTCTCCCTCTTAGCCCCTACGCTGGTACATCATCATCATCCTGAAATTGTAGACCTTAACCCAGTAGACGATCCAGCACACGAGGGAAGCTATTCCCGTGAGGAACCCCACGAAGGGGATAACGCTCACACAGGCCAGGATGCAGTAAGCCAGGCCGATGGAATAACCGGGACGATCTTCCTCGCTGGGGAGGTTTCGTGACTGAAACTCAGCCTTCAGCGAATCGCCAAGGTTTGCCACAATGATAAACTGCCAGACCAGACCGAAAATCGGTATCAGGGAGAGCCATACTTGTCCTGGCTCCATACGGCGGTTCTCAGGCCTTATCTCATTAATTGTGTTCTGAAGTGTTATCAGGTAAAAGATTTTGGGTATCAGTCCAAAACCCATTGCAATGATGAGGATTAAGATAATCTCAGTAACTCCAAGGTTTCCCATTTTTGTTATTGTTTAAGTTTAGTAACCCAATATTATTAAAACTTGTTAAAGTAAATGTAGTCATAAACGTGAAA
>JGI20214J51088_10002823_pt1 | contig 11504 bp, 4 predicted proteins | sample WetSurMetagenome_FD_51088 | JGI IMG/M metagenome (IMG submission 51088)
CTCGTTTTACAATTGGTGCGGTAGTTCAGTTGGTTAGAATAACGGCCTGTCACGCCGTGGGTCGCGGGTTCGAGTCCCGTCCGCACCGCAAGAAATGCAAAACCCGATGATTTCTCATCGGGTTTTTTGTTTTCCGGAACTCGTTGAAAACTTGTTTTCATAAGAGTGGAGGAAAGGGTCCGACCGAAGGTCATTCCCCTGCCACCTGAGCAGTATTTTCGGCTCTCATTCTCCAAATTTCTACCCTATATATAATATTTACAATTTATTATTGAAATTAAGTCAATTGTATTTAACTTGGGTTTGTTTATATGAACTCTTTTGAGAGTTATTTTATATTACCTGATCAGATAATTCTTTTTTGAGCTTTTTGAATTAAAAAATTAAATCTTAGGTGAAAAGGAAGAGTATATTCTATCTATTGATCTTGATTCTATGCCATGGCAATTTTCTCTTTGCAATTAATGAAAATATTAGAATCGAGGACTTTTCTTACAGGGAAGGGTTAACATCTTCAGGTGTTAACAGTGTATTCAGGGATTCTAAAGGTTTTTTATGGATCTGTACTACCAATGGCTTATTCAGGTATGACGGATATAGCTTTAAGAATATGAATTCAATTGCCAGTGGAATCTTAAAATATGAAACATACTGTATAGTTGAAGACAGGTATCAGAATTTCTGGATAGGCACTGCAGGTAAAGGGATTGTCTATTATAACACTCACACCGGGAAACTATCCAGACTTAACCTAAGTGAAGGTAATGATTCTAAGGTTAACAGAATATTATTCTTTCGAGACAGGATATGGATTGCCACCAGCGAAGGTCTGCTGGTTATTGATGAAAAGGAAGATATCAATGTTAATTCGCTTATTAAAGTTAAAGTATTATGGCCTGATCCACAGAACAAGAATTTGCAGATGAATGTTATAAATTTCATCTATTCTCAACCGGGGAGTAAATCATTGTGGATTGGGACAAACAGTCCTTTATATGAACTTGATCCTGATACTTATGAATTTAAAATAGTTAATTCTTACAATCAAAACTCCATAAGGTGGCTCGCTGATTATTCAAATGGTAAGATACTGGCATCAAGCTGGGATGGCGGAGTTTTTGTTGTTGATCCTGAAAAACATATTCTGGAAAATGATCAGGTAATTAATGAAATAAACAGAATTGTCGGCGATAAAAGAGTAAAATCAGCTATTGTTGACAGCCAGAACAGGTTTTGGATTGCAACATTTGGTGATGGGCTATATATATTTGAGAAAGATAAAAAAGGAAACCTGAGGTTTGAAAATTATAGAAATGAGGAACATCTTCCTATAAAGTTAAAATCCAATTTTATTGATCAGATTTTCTTAGATAACTCAGGTACTGCATGGCTGAGCATGGCAGAATCAGGATTATCAAAAATTTACTATCAGAAAGAATATTTACGTTATTATAATTTCTCGGAATCAGATAATCGGAAGTCAAAAGAAATACATGCGATTAAACAATCCTCGGATAAAAATAAATTCTGGGTAAGCTTTAACAGGAATGAGTTAGATCTTTTTGATTCAAAAAACTTTAGCTACCGGCAATTTACATCTTCAAGTTCAGGTCTTCAGTTACAAAACGATAAAATCAATTTTACTTTTCAGGACAAGAAAGGAAATTTATGGATTATATATTCAAGGATCGGAATATATGTTGTCCCTTCAAAATTTGCGTTGAGCCTGGTTGATGGTAAATCAACAGGCACTATAAAACCTGTTGAGGCAAATGCATTATTTTCAAGTGACCCCAGAGAGAACTCCTATATAACAAATTTTTTTGATGACAGTAAAGGCAGGCTATGGATTGAAAGCTGGGGAAATGCTTATATACTTGAAATCTCTGATGGTTTTCTTAATTCAAAGAACTCAGAGCAGTTGCAGAATAATTCTAAAATCTATCGGATTTACTCTGAGGTGAACAAGGAGCAGATTAATTTTACTATTTCTCCAGTCAGTGCTATGGTTGAAGTAAGAGAAAATGTTTACTGGCTTGGCACAAGGAATGAAGGAGTCATTGAAATTGAAGAGCTTCCAAATCATAAATTTGTTGGTAAAGAACTTGATATCAATGAGAAACTTCCAAGTAATTACATCAATAGCTTTTACATGGATAAAAGCCGGAACATATGGATCGGGACTAATTCAGGCCTTTGCTATCTAAATGACAATAACTTCCAGATTTTAAATGTTAAAAACGGACTCTGTTCCGAGAGCATCAACAGCATCACTGAAGATGATAATCATGATATCTGGATCTCTACATCTTATGGGATATCTAAAATCAGCAGCAGGGATTTATCAATCCAAAACTTTTACAACTCTGACAACGCAAAATTGAACCAGTTTATCAATGGAGCTGTAGCATTATGCACCTCCAGGAATATCTGGTTTTCCACCAATGAATCCTTAGTGACTTTTAACACCGACTCAATACAGAATTATCAAATATCTTCTCCTGTTTATTTTACTGATATTAAGATCAATAATCACACAATTATTCCTTCTGAAAAATATATGGGAATAAAAATTATTGACAATGAAGCAAACCTGAGTGAGGTTTTTAACGTCCCATATGGCTCTACACTTAATATTGAATTTGCAGCGCCTGACTATTTGAATACTGAGAAGATATTGTACAAATATAAAATAGGTAATAACAGCGAATGGACTATACTCAGTAGTGGACAACGCACTCTTAATCTTCCAAATACAAATCCGGGAGAATATAATCTGAGTATAAAGGTGGTGAATTCATCAGACAGAAACGGAATAAAGAGTGTAAAGATCCATTATCTTCCTCCATTCTGGCGTTCCAAAATAGCCTATTCTATCTATTTAATGGTTGTCCTGATACTGTTATTTTCTTTCCGTAAGCTGGTAATCCAAAAAACAATACAAAAATCTCTTGTCGAAAAAGAGCGTTATGAGAGGAAAAAGATCGAAGAATTAGATAAAATGAAAAGTGAATTCTTTTCGAATATTTCACATGAATTTAGGACTCCCTTAAGCCTGATTATTAATCCGCTTGAGAAACTGGTAAATGAAGACCACCTTTCGGTTAAAGACAAAGAAAAAATCAGGCTTGTGCTGAAAAGCAGCAATCGTCTGTTGAAGCTGACCAATGAGTTAATGGATTTCAGCAAGATTGAAAAGCAATTACTAAAGCCCGACTTTGAGCTTTGCGATATTGTTTCCCTGACAAATGAAATCAGTCATCTTTTCATTAACCTGGCTGATTTGATGAATATTGAATTCAAGATTAACTATTCATTCGATCGTCTTAACTTACCAATAGATAAAGGAATGATTGAGAAGGCAATTTTTAACTTATTATCAAATGCCTTCAAATATACATCCATAAACGGGGTAATTATGATTAACCTGTCGAAATTCAGGGAGTCAGAAGCCGAATATGTTAAGATATCAGTTATAAACACCGGGCAGGGTATCAGTAACGAAAATTTAAGTAAAGTCTTTGACCGCTATTACCAGGTTAATAATGTTCAGAATAAAAATATTGAGGGTACAGGTATCGGCTTAGCGCTGGTCAAAAGTTTTGTTGAACTGCATAACGGAAGAGTTGAGGTTATAAGTGAACCTAATCTTGAAACATGTTTTGACATTTACCTTCCTGTAACTCAGGCTGATTTTACCATCAGTAGCGAAGTCAGCCCTGCCNTTTATAAAAAATCAGGCAGAAATACAAAGATTGCAGAATATGGTGAAAATCCGTCTCCAAAACAAAATTACGGGCTCAGGATCTTATTAGTGGAAGATGAAGAGGATATAAGAAATTATATTATAGAAGAACTATCCTCAGATTACAAAGTTTTATCCGCTAAAAATGGCGAGGAAGGACTTAATATTGCTAATGCAACTATTCCGGACCTGATAATNACTGATGTGATGATGCCGGTCTTATCAGGTGTTGAATTATGCAGAAAATTAAGAAATCAGGTAATAACTTCTCATATCCCGATAATTATTTTATCAGCAAAAACAGGAATAAATCAGCAGATTGAGGGATTGGAGATGGGTGCCGATGTTTATATGATCAAACCATTCAATATTGATATCCTTAAAGTCCAGGTCCAGCGCCTAATCAGCTTTAAACAAGCCATATATTCAAAATACTTAAAGGAGACTACTCTGATTCCGCAAGACTCAGGAACCAGTAAGCTCGATGATGATTTTATCAGGAAGGTTCTGTCATTTATTGAAGAAAACATGACCGATTCTGATCTTAATGTTGACCAGCTGGCAAATTGTGTTTCCCTGAGCAAAGTTCAGACATATAGAAAAGTTAAAGCAATCAGTGGTTTATCTATTGTCGAGTTTATCAGAACCGTCCGTTTAAAGAAAGCATCACAACTTATCTTGGAAGACCGCTTAAATTTTTCTGAGATTGCATTTGCCACAGGTTTTTCAACCCCGTCATATTTTTCCAAATGCTTCCATGATCATTTTGGAATTACGCCGTCTGAATTTGCTACAGAATACGGTAAAGAAACTGCTGTAACAGGAAAGGCGGACATCCAGAATTCGTAAGTTGCTCATTTGATCCCTTTTAATTAATCTGTCATATTTCTGTCTGAATTTGAACAGCATCACTTCCTGATTGCTATTTGAATCAATTTTAATAGTTGTTATTCCAAATTTGACAGAGTTAAAGCACNTGATAATTTACATTTGAATAAAATAGGTTCTTTAGTTTTTAGGGTAAATTAAACATGTTATAATTGATAGCTACACTTTTTTAAGCCTGTCATTATCGCGTGTTGTTGGTTGTTTCGATAGTTAGTTTATTAAGCGATAGGAAGCAGTTGTTTTTCGATACTCTGCGACCTATCGCTTTAATTAAACTCATAAAGCAAGAATTATATGATTCATTTTGGAGAAAGAAAGTTTCCTGTTGTCTTTATAATATTAATATTCACGGTTAATTATCTGTATGCCCAGAAAACACACAGCGATAACAATGACGGCACTTATACCAACCCGGTCATNTTTGCGGATTTTCCTGATCCTGATGTGATTTTGGTTGGTGATACCTATTACATGGTTTCAACGACCATGTTCATCTTTCCCGGAGTAACAATACTTAAGTCCTTCGATCTTGTGAATTGGGAGTATTGCAGTAATGCTCTCCCCCGCTTCGATTTCGATCGTTGTTATAACCTTGATGGCTGCGCAAGATACGGGCATGGACAATGGGCCACAAGTTTAAAATATCATAATGGTAAATTTTATTTATTGTTTATAACCCTTAACGAAGGCGGATTCATCTGTTCCGCCTCAAAAGCAGAGGGTCCATGGGAAATAAGAAAGCTGCCAAAAGGTTTCTATGACCCCGGCTTATTCTTCGATGATGACGGGAGAGTTTATGTTGCTCACGGCTATGGTAAGATCTATATAACTGAACTTGACAAAACATTTGCTCCAAAAAGTAACGATTCGTTGGTTTACACAGGTGATATTCGCGATGGTCTTGAGGGCTCTCATGTATATAAAATAAACAATTATTATTATTTGTATTGCACTTATGGAGGTGTTGACGGTATCCAGGTAGCCCTCCGCTCTAAAAATATTTTTGGCCCCTATGAACAAAAGGTGGTTCTCAGGGATACTACGAAAGGGATTAACTTCGGAGTACACCAGGGAGCACTCATCAGAACACAGACAAACGAATGGTGGACTTTGCTCTTTGTCGACAGCGGACCATTCGGACGCTGTCCATCGCTGCATCCGGTAACATGGGTTGATAACTGGCCTGTTGCCGGAATTGAAGGTAAAGGCGTAATAAGGTATAAAAAGCCGGATGTCGGAAAGAAATATACAATAAAGGATCTGCCGGCGTCGGATGAGTTCAGTGATAAGACCCTTGGGATGCAGTGGGGATGGAACCATAACCCCGACTCAACCAAATGGTCGCTGACCAGGAGACCAGGATTCCTGAGACTGGAAACTACCAGGGTTGTTTCAAAGCTGCCTGAAGCCCCTAATACACTTACGCAAAGGATCTTTGGCAATTATGATCAGACTATCCCAACCATAGGTACCACAAGATTGGAAATAAATAACATGAAAGATGGTGATGTAGCCGGTCTGGCTGTTTTTCAGGATCCTTATGGTTTCATTGCTGTCAGACAAAACAAAGGTTCGAAAATTCTGATTATGGTCAATAATGGCAAAGCAATTGACTCTCTGGCTATAAATAGTTCTTCAGTATACCTGCGCGCAATTGGATCTAACAATACTAAGAAGGCAACCTTTGAGTTCAGTTTTGACAATAAAACATTCACCCATCTGGGAGATGAATTGTCAATGAGTTTTAATCTTACAGTTTTCACAGGAAATAAATTCTGCCTCTTTAATTACGCCACGCATGAAACAGGTGGCCATGTTGATTTTGATTGGTTTAGAATGCAGTTATCAACGAAGAACAATTATAGTACATATCTTAAATTGCCATGAAAAAAAATATTCTGATTGCCTTGCTGGCATTGCCTCTTTCCTTATTCGCACAGAATGCAAAGATTAAAATTGATATCTCCAGGGAAATCGGAGATATTGATCCTAAAATATACGGTGTATTCATGGAACCTATTCATTTCAGCGGAAAAATGATGGGATTGCCGGATACTGTAAACTTCAATACACTCTATGGGAATTTATACGATCCATCATCGAAGCTTGCTGATGAGAACGGCTTCAGAAAAGACTATGTTGAAGCCATGAAAGAGCTCAAGGTNACAAACATGCGGTGGCCTGGGGGAAATTATGTTAGCGGCTACAACTGGCAGGACGGAATAGGTCCCAGGGATAAGCGTCCGGTTCGTGTTAACCTGGCCTGGGGTGGCCTCGACAACAATCATGTGGGTACTGATGAGTGGATTGCCTTAAATAAAGCGATAGGAAGCGAAAATATAGTTTGTGTAAACCTTGGTCTGGGCGACATAAATGCAGCCTGTAACTGGCTGGAATACTGCAACTATAAAAAAGGGACCTCATTTTCTGATCTTCGTGCAAAAAACGGACATCCCGATCCGTATAACTTAAAGATATGGGACCTTGGAAATGAAGTTGATGGATCTCCTTGGGAGCTTGGACATAAATCAGCAGAAGATTATGTTAAGATTGGACGGGAGACGGCAAAAGCCATGAAATCAATAGATAACACTATAAAATTCGTGGCCTCCGGATCATCTTACTATGAACCGACCGGCCAATGGATTGAGTGGAACAGAAAAGTTCTTTCCGGACTTGGAGATATGATCGATTATATTTCAATCCACCGTTATTGGGAAAACTCCCCTGACTATTATAATTACATGGGGCAAAGTGCTTTAGATTTCGAAGAGAAGATAAATGTGACAGCGGCTGAGATTGAGGTGGCCAGGGTTATGAACAATTTTAAGAACCCAATCTCAATTTCTGTGGATGAATGGGGAATCATGTCTAGGAATTTATTATCTGCACTGCCAATAGCTCAGTGCTTTAACTCTTTTATCCGTCATGCTGATATAGTTAAGATGACAAATTTCACGATGCTGACCTCACTTCTGGGAAGTGATAAAGAAAAGGGAACGTTCAAAACACCTCTTTTCTATATATTTAAATCATTTTCAAATAATTGCAGAGGTTCTTCTGTCGACACGTATGTTCAGTGTGAGACCTTCAATACCCCTCTGTTCAACGGGATTCCTTACCTTGATGTAACAACAGTATATTCAAAAGAGACCAACACTGCAGTAATCAATGTAGTTAACAGGCACAAAGACAAAGCAATCAGCGCCGACATTATTTCACAATCCGGCGATTTTGATGTGAAAGCTGAGGTGAGCCTGATGAGTGCTAATGATCTGAATGAAGCATTTACATTCGATAAACAAGATCAGTATAAACCGTCAGTAAAAGAGATAAAAACCGAAAAGGACAAGGTGGTCTGTTCTTTCCCGGCTCACTCATTTACTCAAATTAAGGTCAGTATAAAAAAACAGAATTCGAATTGAAACTATTATCGCGAGACAATCTCGCAATAAAAACGGAGATAACAGCCTTCCGGAAGGGGTGATAAGGCAAGTCTCTTAAACACGAAAAAAAGTATCATTAATTCGCAAACACTGAAAAATCAAAGATGATGAAAAAGAACATTATTGCCCATGTTGTACTACTGATTTTATTTGGTTCTTTTTGTTCTGCACAAACGATCATAACCGATGATTTTAAACCTTCAACACTGAATCAACCCGGGAAAGATTATCCACAGGTAAACTCACAGGGTTATGTAAGGTTTCGTATTGAAGCGCCTCAGGCACAAACTGTGACAGTTAGTCTGGGTGGTAAAAGTGGCACAAAGCTCTCCAAAGCCGATGACGGCTTCTGGACAGGGACTACAGATATTGCCATGGATGAAGGGTTTCACTACTATCATCTTACAATTGATGGCGGAGTATTTAACGATCCGGGTGCATTGAATTTTTATGGTTCTATCCGTTGGGAAAGCGGTATTGAAATACCGGCTCATGACCAGGATTTCTATGCATTGAAAAATGTTCCTCATGGAAATGTGCAGCAAATTCTTTTCCCTTCAAAAAGCACAGGTACTTCAAGGCGGGCATTTGTATACACCCCTCCAAGTTATTATAAAGATAAATCGAAACGATATCCTGTATTGTACCTGCAACACGGCTGGGGCGAGGATGAAACCGCCTGGAGTAACCAGGGTCATGCAAATCTTATAATGGACAACCTGATTGCTGAAGGAAAGATCAAACCCTTTATCATTGTGATGACTTACGGGATGACCAACGATGTCAAATTTGGTAAATTAAAAGAATTCGACATAACTCCGTTTCAGACAGTTCTTGTGGATGAATTAATCCCTTACGTTGATGGCAGCTTTCGCACATTAGCCGACCAGTCTCATCGTGCTATGGCCGGACTATCCATGGGTGGCATGGAAACTCACACAATAACACTCAACAAGCCGGAAGTCTTCTCTTATTGGGCCCTTCTCAGTGGTGGTATCTACAATACTGAGGAAATTAAGGACAAATCGAAGGTCAAACTTATTTTTATAAGCTGTGGAAGCCGTGAAAATCCCGATGGTGTTAAAAAATCGGTTGAAGAACTTAAGGCTGCCGGTTTCAATGCTGTTTCATATGTTTCTGAAAATACTGCCCATGAATTTCTTACATGGAGACGAAGTTTGTATGAGTTAGGGCCACTTTTATTTAAATAAAATCTTACCAATACCTCTCTTGATGAAAAAGGAAATACTAATTGCATTAAGCCTCTTCATTTCCGCACAATTATTGGGGCAGTTACCATATCAAAACCCCGTATTAAGTTCCGAGGATCGTGCTAAGGATTTGATTTCGAGGCTTACTTTAGAAGAAAAAGCGGTATTAATGTGCGATCAGTCCGACCCGATTCCACGTTTGGAGATAAAACGTTTCAACTGGTGGAGTGAAGCGCTTCACGGCTATGCCAACAATAGCAATGTAACTGTATTTCCGGAGCCTATTGGAATGGCAGCTTCTTTCGATGACCAGTTGCTGTTCAGGATCTTCGATGCAACTTCTGACGAAGCTCGTGCAAAAGTTAATGAGGCACGTGCCTCAGGGCAGGAGAACAAACGTTTCTTAAGCCTTTCAGTATGGACACCAAACGTCAACATTTTTCGCGATCCGCGCTGGGGAAGAGGTCAGGAGACCTATGGCGAGGATCCGTATCTGACTTCCCGTATGGGCGTTTCAGTAGTGAAAGGTCTCCAGGGGCCTGCCGAAGCCAGATATAAAAAGCTTCTGGCATGTGCCAAACATTATGCTGTACACTCTGGTCCTGAATGGAGCCGTCACCAGCTTAATCTCAACAATCTCGATCCCCGCGACCTGTACGAAACCTATCTCCCGGCATTTAAATCTCTGGTTCAGAAAGCTGATGTAAGAGAGGTAATGTGCGCCTATCAGCGATTGGACGATGAGCCCTGCTGTGGTAATTCCAGGTTACTGCAACAGATTCTTCGTGATGATTGGGGTTTTAAGTATCTCGTTGTTTCCGATTGCGGTGCCGTAACTGACTTTTTTACAAGTCATAAGGTATCTTCCGATGCTGTACATGCTGCTTCAAAAGCTGTTTTAGCCGGGACTGATGTGGAATGTGTCTGGCAGGACTATCCTTTTAAAGAGTTACCTGATGCTGTTTCACGGGGGCTGATTAAGGATGAAGAGATAAACAAACACCTGATGCGTGTATTGACAGGCCGTTTTGATCTGGGTGAAATGGACGAAGATTCAATTGTCCCCTGGACTAAGATCCCTCTTTCCGTTATAAACAATGAAGAACATCGCAAACTTGCCCTGGATATGGCGCACGAAACGATGACACTCCTTCAGAATAAAAACAATATTCTCCCTTTAAGCATAGGTAAAAAAGTTGCAGTCATCGGACCAAATGCCGACAATAAACCAATGCTGTGGGGCAATTACAATGGAACGCCTGTAAAGACCATTTCCATTCTTGATGGTATTTCTTCGAAGGTTCCTGCCGGTAATGTCTTTTACGACAAAGCATGCGATCTGGTTGAAGATAAAGTAACAAACAGCTATTTCTCCTGGTTTTCATTTGAAGGCAAACCAGGCATGAAAGCTACTTACTGGAACAACAGGGAATGGAAAGGTGATTCTGTGGCTACCCGACAAATAACAAACCCAATTAAATTAAGTGCAGCAGGTCAGCATGAATTTGCGACAGGTGTGAAACTGGAGGGTTTCTCAGGTTTTTTTGAAACAGAGTTTGTTGCATCAAAAACAGAAGAACTGGTTTTCAAATTTGGTGCAACAGGGCATTTCGAATTGCTTGTAAATAACCGGTCATTAGCTGTGTTTGACAACTGGAGGACACTCCCTTCCAGAATTCCCATTGAAGTTGAAAACGGGAAGAAATATAAGATTGCAGTCAGGTATGCACAACTTAACAACTGGGAAGCAAACCTTGAGTTTGACTTTGGCAAAGAAGTCGATATCGACTACTCCGGGTTGATTAAAAAGCTAAACGGTTATGATGCAGTGATTTTTGTTGGCGGGCTTTCGGGTCTGCTGGAAGGTGAGGAAATGCCGGTATCATACCCTGGGTTCAAAAATGGTGACCGCACCAGCATAGAATTGCCAACTGTGCAGCGCAATTGTCTGAAAGCATTGAAGCAGTCAGGCAAGAGAGTAGTCTTTGTGAACTGCTCCGGGTCCGCAATCGCATTAACCCCTGAAACTGAAAGCTGTGACGCAATTCTCCAGGCCTGGTACGCCGGCGAATCAGGAGGTCAGGCTGTTGCCGATGTCATCTTCGGAGCCTACAACCCATCAGGCAAACTGCCTGTAACATTCTACAGGGATTCACAGCAGCTGCCCGATTTTGAAGATTATTCAATGAAAGGCCGTACCTACAGATTCATGTC
>JGI20214J51088_10002824_pt1 | contig 11502 bp, 13 predicted proteins | sample WetSurMetagenome_FD_51088 | JGI IMG/M metagenome (IMG submission 51088)
TACAGGACCTTCACCGGACACGGCGGGGATTACAGCAGTTTTTTACCTGTCATGGAAAAGAGAGGTGGGGACCCCCGTTACGAGTGAGAGAATGGCAACGTAATGCAGTCCGCCATTTAATTGCACAACGTGAGACCCTTGACAATGATATATGGGAAATAAAAAACCGGAGAAATAATCTCGCAGAAATGGAAAAGGAGGAACAAAAAAGGCTTTCAGCACTCATCATGTCTGAAATGAATTCAAGAACGGCAGAAGATCTGGAGAAATCATTGTTTCTTGATTTTGAAATCTCCCTGAGCGAGGCTAAAATTAAGGACATTAGAAAACGTATCCAGGAGAAGGAGAACGTTATCCTTTCGATGGAAAAGGTGAAACTACAGGTGATTATATGCCTGAAAGCGTATAGCAGGGGAAATAATCCCCGGTTGCCAGTTAAGAAGTATATACGGGGACTATTTATTGATTTGAGGTAAATTTAGGGATTACCTGTCTGTACCTGCAGACCGTTTACACGTACTGCGGGTATAGAGCTGATCATGTCTATACTGATACACCCGGCAAGGGTTTTCCCTGGTATATTGTCTGCCGTGCGTCCCTGAAATTAAATTTTTCAATGATAAGATGGGCCTCTTTTAATTTTCTGATTGCGTACCTGACCGTTCTTGGAGATATATTCGTCATTTTAACGATGTCCTTGTGTGTCATCGGGTCTCCTTTCTCAAGGAGAGACAATACGTCTTCGATGATGGGGGCAGATGTAGTTCTGGCATACATACATGGTAACAGTGTTAACACTTAAGGTTGTCGATTGTTCAGATCCTGTATATCGTGCAGATACAATACTGGCCTGGTGACCATACGACAGGGCCCTGGTCAAACCTCATCTTTTTGGTAAAAAACACTATTATCAGGAAATTATAATCCTGCAATCACAAGATAGTGGTATGGTCCGGCTTCAGCTGCTGAAACTATTCGAAAACCAACCGATTCGATCATAGCTGTAGCTTTTGACAAGGAAAATCGCTTTTCTGCGGGAGGGCCGAATTCCATCGGCTGATCTTTCCAGTCAAGGTCTACCATGACCCCGTCTGGCTTGAGCATAATTTTTGCATTCCTGAGTACTTTTTCCGGGTCATCGAAGTCATGGAGATCAATGCCAAAAAAAACCATGTCTGCGCAGCCTTTTGATAGTACTATATCTTCCCCGGTACCTGTCATCGGCTTAAGATTATCGAGTTTTTCTTCCCGCACCTGGATATCCAGGTTGTTGATGGCCTCCTCGTTTATATCATAAGCGAAAACCCGTCCGTTAGCCCCAACAATGTGCGCCGCCGGGATTGAAAAAAAGCCTTCACCACATCCTATATCGATGAAGGTCATCCCTGGTCTTAGTCCGGCACCGGTAAGGATTTTNTCCGGGTCCTGCCATTGCCTTCTCTCCGGATCATTTGATTTAAACCGACGTTTCGTCATTGGTACCTCTTCATATTACACGGTACCATCAGCACGAAAATGTATCAAATTATGCCGGTATCCTATCCGGTCGATACCATGAGATATAATCCGGTAGAAATACCTGGTTGTCGGGAAACATTCAACATTGGCTGGATTANACCGTTCACGCGATAAAAAATGATTCATTTACAGATACTTTCAAGTACCCGCAANGCAGCAATGGAAATTATGTTTGATATTGAAAGCAGTAAAAAAATGGAAAACGGCATCGTGGTCTTTTATATCCTGAATGGTGAAAAAAAATTTGAATCTTTTAATTACCAGGAGCTGATTGACCAGAAAATAAATGCCTTTGACCTGCTTGAACACCCTCACCACTATCGTGTTGATAGCGGATCTCACNTCATTATCACAAAGGATGACTGAATATTACCTGTAATCCAGATTTCAACCCATTTTCGATGGGAATTAGTGTGTAATTCAACGTCGACAACTGATTTTTCAAGGTTCATCCGGGAATAAAAAATATCGTANCNTTTGGGTTTGATTTTACAAGTTATACGATCCTGATCAAAATTTTCGGGGGATCATTAGGCACAATATCACTTCCGGAACGCCCGGATTTTTTATATTTCAATAGTGAGGTCATCGCTTGCAACAACCAGGCCCGGGAATTCCGGCTCAAATTGTTTATTTACCCTTGCCCTGTCATCAGCAGACCTGTAAACTTCAGCACCGAAATGCATTAGTGCAAGCTTTCTGGCATGAGACCCCCTGGCAATCCTGATGGCTGTTTCCGGGTTAAGGTGTGGCCATTCCGGGCTTTGCTCTCCCGNTANCAACCCGCATTCGGTAATGAGTAAGTCCGCATCCCGTGCGAGAAGTACTGCATTGTCACAATAACCCGTATCTGTGCAGTACGTGATAACCCTGCCATCNATACCTATCCGGTACCCAAAACAAGGTACAGGATGCAGGAGCAACCGGCATTCGACCGGAAAAGGGATGGTATGTACTCCTTCTTCTAATTCAATGAAATTGACTTCGTATGGTAGTTTTGCAAAAGGTACCGTGAATGGTTCCCTGACAAGCGATTTGAGAACTTCTGATGTTCCGGGTTGCCCGCAGATATTCAGTCCTTTCATGAATTTAAATTTGACCAGTGTATGAAGGCCGGTGATATGGTCCAGGTGGAAGTGGCTGATAAACAGGTACACGGGTTTTTCCTGGCTTATGTAGTGATCTGCCTTCGCGATGCCATTACCGGCATCAAAGATGATGTCATACTGTTCAGACTGGACGAGGACTGAACAGGTATTCCCTGTAAGAGTATCATACCATCCATTAGTTCCCAGGAAGGTCACTTTCATGTACATCTTCGTGTGGCGGGCAGGGCAAAAAAGATTGAGATGGACCGGTAACCATCCGCAAGGCCGATTGACAAGGTATCACCCCGCCCTGCCATTTCTCTCATGTNGACCTGAATGGTGAAAAATTGTAATCGCTTTCGTTTAGCTGATAGAAGAGTTGCTGAAAAAATCTGCGAAACCGGCCTNTCTCCTCACAAATAACGAAAAAGAATAGANTTCTGCCTTCAACCCAGGTGATTGTCGGCACTTATACCCGGCGATTATAATCTGGTAACAGGATAACGTATCCTCCATTGTGCAGGCAGTTATTATTTCGTTAATCCGGCAATCTGTGACTGGATTGTATTGATAATCGAAGTGATTGCACTTATTATGCTTTCAACCGGGCCTCCGGCACCCCGGATGCTGATATCCAGTGGTACCTGTACCAGACTGGATCCACTTTTCGCATTTACAACAACCTTTGCATTGATCCCGCCTGGCAGGTTTGATGGAATTTGAAGTGTATATGAAAAGGATCTCGGATATGGTCCCTGGTATGTCCCTGCATTTATGACTGTCTCGTACCCTGCAGATGAAACATCAAATGAGAAATCAATCGGATCGGTAAAAGTTGGAGGAGCGCTTATCACCACATTGTAGGTTATCGAACCTCCTGGTGGTGCCTGGGCACTTACCGGGGTGATATCAATACTATATGGAGCTGCTGAAGCACCCCCGACCCATAGGGAACAACATATTAAAAGGAGCAGAAGATACCTGCGATTTGCCTGAATTTTTTGGTACATATTTTTTGATGATTATTTACGCTCATAATACTATCGGTTACCGTGGCTCCTGCTTAGTTACCTCGTAACCGGATTGAAAAAATTTTAATGTGGTTATCCTCGCCGGACTTCTCATTCTTCCGGCCTTGACCTCCGTGAAACCAGGACAAGTGCAATGATACCCGCAAAAACCACGATTGCAACCGGGAACCTCGCCTTAGTTGGTGATGTTTGTGTTCCCGGGGCACAGCGTGCCTCTGCATTTTCGAGGTCTACCGTTGCGTTTGACAATCCCGGCCACGGGAGGTCATAATCAGGGTTGATGGCAATCGAGTGACGTAAGGCATCTATCGCTCCTTTACAATCGCCCTTCTCAGCTAGAATACCCCCCTTCACATGGAGGTAATAGGCATTATCCGGGTCAAGATGGATGGCTTTCCCTATGGTATCCTCGGCAGCTGAAAGATCCCCTGCAGTCCGGAGTGCAGAGGCTTTCAGGGCATACGCTGTTGCATATGAGGAGTTTAATGCAAGGGCTGAGTCTGCATCGTGAATGGCATCCCCGGTCTTCCCCATTGCGAGGAAACCGTAACCGCGGTTCGCAAACCTGACCGGCCGGGTGTCATTAGGAATTGCCATGCTGACTAATTCCACAGACTCCTGGTAATGCCCCGTTTTCCTTAAGGCATATGCCTGGAGACAGAGTAATTCCGGGTCGTATGGATAAAAATGAAGCCCCGCATTTGTACTGTTGATCACTCCGCTCCAGTCCCTTACAGCCATCAGGGATTTTCCCTGGTCTTCATAATCTGTTGCATTTTTTACTTCAGTTAACCGTGTTGTATTTTCCGGACTCCCGTTGGATGCCGCGGAAACAGGAATGGACAAAGCGACACTAATGATGAGAATAATTAAAATAACTCTTAAGAATGAAGAAAGACCGTGACGCTCCGACCGGATCGCTAACATAGCACATAATTGGGTAACTGGGTAAAAATAGATTTATGATTACCCGTTTAAAAACAAAAAAACAAAAAATTCTCACTCATTTTCCGGGAAATTACCCTCCCGGATAAGGTTTGAAGTAATCGCTTATTTTGCGAGGGTATACATCGCCCGGGCGTAAATTTTTGTGATTAACACAAGCTCATCACACCCTGCTGACTCATCAGCGGCATGTATATTATTGGACTTTCCAGGGAAATACGGGCCGAATGCAACAATATTGGGTAATCTGCGTGCATAGGTACCACCCCCAATCGATACAGGATCAGCGGAGTCACCCGTAACATCGTTATAGATGTGCGCTAATGTCCTGATCAGGTCGGACCCAGGCGGATAATGGAGGGGTGGCTGGTGTTTCCTTACGCTAACGCTGACTCCCTGGCCATGTACTGTTTTGTGGATTTGTTCCAGGACGTTGTCCACCGATTCTGACACCGGGTACCTGATATCAACAGACAGGTTAAAGTCCCCCTCAACATAGCGTACCAGGCCCGCATTCATGGTCAGGTGGCCTGAAGGGATATCTGCCAGGTCAATACCGAAGTCCGCACCTGTTGTGTCCATCCCGATCCGCGTCTGAAGAAACTTCATTATCCCGCAGACCTCCACCGGATAAAATCGCAGGGTCGATAGAAAACCAACTACCTCCATGATAGCGTTTTTTCCCAGGTGGGGCCGGGAAGCATGGGATGAGACCCCTTCCGAACGGATGATAACGGCGTCCCCGTCCTGTTCTGCAGTGATAGAAAATCCTGACACCATCGCGAATTCATTACACTTCAGGATTATGTCAAAGGGGTTCGTGGTTCCTATTTTGGCAACAGCCCGTCCTGGAACCATATTGACCGCTTCACCTCCGGTAAATGATACGAGAGTATCGTTGCCGGGTTTCAATGTCCCCGGCGAAAATTTCCTGGTAATATCGAGATGCAGAATACCCTTTTCTGCAAATACTACAGGAAAATCTGAATCCGGCGTGAACCCGCAAACGGGTGGTTGTTCTTTTGACAGGTAGTATGCAATATCAAGGTCCCCGGTCTCTTCATCGGCACCAAAAATTATCCTGATACGCCTGGTCAGGGGTGTACCACTCTCCCGGATCGCTTTAAGGCCGTATAACGCTGAAATAACAGGTCCCTTGTCATCAAGGACTCCCCTTCCGAATATTCTTCCTTGGTGAATAATGCCACTAAAAGGGGGGAATGTCCAGTGTTCTCCTTCGGGGACGGTATCAACATGACCGAGGACAGCGACGTAGTCCTCACCGTCACCATATTCTGCAAACCCGGTATAATTATCAAGATTTTTTGTGAAAAATCCCATCGTGGTGGCTATATCCAGGGCCGCCTGCAGGGCATCCGCCGGTCCCTGTCCAAATGGTTTTAGTTTTTCAGGTTCCCCGGCAACACTCCGTATTTTTACCAGTTTCCGGACAGATTCCATTAGTTGGGGCTGGTCCCTCTCGATACATTTGTCGAACGTGGAATACAATTCATTATTCTGTTTCCGGTACATTGCTACCCCGTGCAGAAAAAGCAATGAACTGGTTATTCTGAATGCATGATATCTATTTCTAAGCGTATATGAATGGAAATTTATACCATGATGAGATTGAGGTTCTTTATGTATCTGCAATTATGGATATAACCTGTTTCTGATGACCCGTAAACGTTGAAGGTCAATCGTCACAGTCCGGAGATATGATTAACCCCAATGAGCGCATGAAACGAATAATCATAGCTGCCAGACGTTTCTTAGTTACAAATTCCGGTGCCCCGTTTATCGATTGGAAATCTAAATCCTTTAATAAAGTATCAGATACTAAAATTAAGGCCAATAAATGTATAGAATTAATTCTCTATTTAAGGTGAAGGGCTTGAATTATATGTACGACCATAATGTATTTACCTCATGAAGTGACAGGCTGAACCTGATTATTAACCGTCCCGATCGCCATTTGACCCCTAAAAACAAGCCCAAACACCGATATATTTATATACTTAATATTATATTTACTATTTGAGGTATTTACAATGGCAGATTTACCTATTGCGGCAGTTGTAAGAATTGCAAAGTCGAACGGAGCCGAAAGAGTCGGCAGTGATGCAGCAGCAGCACTTGTAAAGAAGACTGAAAAATATATTGCGCACCTCACCAAAGAGGCAAACAAGCTTGCGATTCACGCGGGAAGGAAGACGCTGAAAGAAGAAGACATCGAGATGGCTGCAAAGTCATCCTGATATCTTTTTTCAAACTAATCCACACTTCTTGCGTTATCCTGGTTGTTACTTGTCGTTTTGTTAGCGTAACAACGATTNCCTGTTGATATTCCAGTAACCACTTATAATTTCCGTGATTATTGTATTCCCTGGTATGGGGACTTGTGTTTTTTTCGGAACTCATTAACAGAGGAAAAATAAAAAACCTCCAGTTAATCCCTGCGGACTGCAATGAGGGGGGTGAGACCAGACCCTGAGACCCTGGTATTTATATCGGTGCAGACCTGGAATGATTTTTTTGTCATGTCTGAACATGTCAGTCCATTCATAACCGAAATTTTACCTGGATGGCATGAGCGGATCTTTTTACCGTCGTAGTAAAGAAAAAGACCCTTTCCTGCAGCCAATATGCCATTGTCTGATGACTTGAGGTCAAAAATTGCTGTTTCAAGATACAATGGTTCCATCTTATTACCGGAAACGAAATATAATCCCCCGAAATCAAGAGAACGATGACAGCACCCGGCCGATACAACCAGGCCTCCATGGGCACATGGGTCTGGTACGATACCCGTGACTGGCTGGCGGCCATCGATGGTCTCCACCTTCCCGGAATCCCCGGCAATCATCTTCAATCCTCCTGGCAGTTCTCCCCTGTTAAAACCAACAAAAAGTGAATTGTTGGGTCCTGTCGCTATTGAAACCTGCATCGCATCGAAAAGCCATTCACTCAGTGGTATGACAGTCCACTCACCGGAATCAAGTGAAAACATGTAGATGTTAAACGGTGATAATACAACGATTTCTTCCTCAATGATGACCATCCTGTAGGTCTTTTCTTCTGACGGGACCCCTCCATACCCCGGGGTGGTAACCCGGGGAGGTGGCGTCCGGGTACATCCTTTTGATAAACCGGAAAACGGGATTTCTGTCAGAAACTCCCAGTTCCCGGAAGTATTGACCCAGATATCTCCTTTCTCCATGGCAACGAGTACCTTCCCGTCGGGCATAAGAAAAAAGTCATCCAGTGCACTTAAAAAAGGCGGGTTTTCTCTTTGAAATTCCCTGCTCTCAAGGTCAAATGAATACAGTGTCCGGTTGAAGTACTGCAGCCACAGGGTAGTGCCACTGAGATCAATCCGTTGCAGGAAGTGCCCGGGATTTTCCATGATCCCTCCGGTTACCGTATAATGCCGGTGTGCATGAGTCCGGAATGTTCAAGGTAAAGAAAAATTTTCATGCGGGTCATTTCTGAAGGACCTGTAAGGGGAAGGGTAATGATGCTCTGTCTTTCAGGGAATATTCAAAAATTTTTGCGATGTGGATCTGCCCNTTGATTATCCGCTGCACTTCCCTCCAGCTCACTACATAAATTCTTCCATAAATAGTGGACACGAAGTCTTTTTTCTTATCCTCTCGTACTGGGGAGAGCCATGCGCAGCCATCCTCTTCCCCCGTGCCAGTTACAAGTCCAGCTGACTGCCCAGATGATAGCAGGAGATAATCCGATATCATCAGGTAAAACAGGTCGCCATTAATTTCGAGAACAATGCTTTCGCCACTCCTTTTCATAGTCCCTGCTCTTGTGTAGGAATCAGGTATGCACTTCTTCATCACTCTCACCATGAGGAATTATAATCCGGCATTGCACTAAAATATGGCGTCAGACACGGATTTTACACAAAATTCAGGCGTTACAGAGAATATAAAAAATATAATGATACTAACCGGGAGTTCATCAACCGGTCAGGAAGCACCGTGCATAAAGCCGATCGAAGATATATAAAACGGGCGATAGCATGCATCATTTCAGGTGATGACAAGATAGGCTATAAGTGACAGAAGGAATGCAAGCAGCAGCAGGGCGATACTGACCGGGGCTATGAGGGAGAGCATGGCATTTATGGTGCTTGCCAGTTGTGCAATACGCTGCGAACCGAATATGACAATTTTTTCACATTCAACCGTGCTTCCTGCCACATCCGCTTCTGCCATGTCCGCAATTGCCTCTTTTAGTCCCTTCTCAACAAGGGGTACCAGTGACTCAACCGGGACATGGAGGCCTACCGGATTATTCCCCGATATCGTATTCACCACATGGGAGTCTGTTGTCATTACCTCAAGCTCGTCCACGACTCCCGATAAACCAGCCTGGATCACCTCACGCACACCCTCCTGGATGTTATTGCCATCAAATAACACGTAGGCTGTGGTCTGTTCCCCTGCCGATACGACAAGCACCTGGATTCCCTGGTCTCCGAACCCTTCCTCCCGGGAGTACGGGACCGCAACGTGGGCCACACCAATTCTCAGCGGGTGGGATTCCATCCCTGAATAATGCCTGAAGGCTTCTTTGCAGGCGTTCAGATATTCCCTGGCAATTGCAGTAGCCGGATGGATCGGTGTCATATCTTTTGTACTGCAGTTATGAGCATCAACGAAAAGGATATCCGGGCTGACGCGGTGCCCTTCAGCCATTATTGCCATTCCGATATTGAAGTCAAGGTCCTCGGTCCGTAAGGGCGAACGCGTACCGACGATGAGCAACGCTTCCCCAAATCGTTGCACAAGCAGCGAAACAGATCCGGACTGGATACGTTCTGACCTGCTTGCGGTAGAGAAGAACGTAAGGTCATTCATCGGACCCTTGATTGCAGTGATTATTTTCCGGATCTCTTTCTCTGATACAAGGTTGAAGTCGTGGGTGGCACATCCATGGGGGACCATCACAATGCCTTCAAACGCCTCCTGCAGGCAACGGGGGATGTTCCCGCCACCAATATCGCCCATCGGGCCGGGGTGAACATTCGGGACGGTAAAAATCACAGGGATTTTTCCGTTCTTCCTGAAAAAAAGGCTTACCTGGGGGACATACACTTCTTCCCCAATCTCGCGGAAAAAGTCCTCCATGCCCTTCGACCCATCGGTAAGGTGAGCTATAAAGGCATTGAGAAAAGAGAGCACCCTGATGTTAAAGGCACGCTGAAGCGGTCGTTCAATCAGCCAGAGGAGCAGGATAAACATGAGGATAAAGACTATTCCAAGAACAATAGCGAGTGTCAGGAACGGGGGTGGAAAAAGCAGGGTCCCGAGAATGATCGCGGTTGCTGTCTGGAACAGGGCCGGGGGAAGCATACGTGCTGTCCGGTAATCTGAAATCGCCACCAGTACCATCAACCTGATCCCTCCGATAAAACCAAGGGAAATGGCAAAGAACAGTGGGATCAGGCTTACAGAAAAGATCAGTGCTGAAAGTGTGATAATAACCGAAAATATTGCACATGAGAGTGCAAGGAGACCGGATCTGTTCCAGGTCATCTGTTTTCCCGAGAAGTTAATGTATGGTTTCGTGCAGAGAAATGCAACAATCGCAGGGATCGTAAATCCCAGTGACCCTAAAAAGAACAAACCCCCGTAAATCCGGATGCTGGCGCCATCAATGACGAGTCCCAGAATTATCACTATAAGGAGTGAGACCGGCCATGAAGGTGCATTAAAGAGGTACCTGCTGAGCCGTTCAAGACGCACGTCCCCGGCCATCGCCATCAGGAAAAACCTCCCAGGACAAGTTCATTCCGGCCTGCACCATGGTGGATAACCCGTGTATCACGATACCGGAGAGGTCTCGAATAGAATGGGGCATTAAGGGTAAGGCTTTCGTATTCTCCACCTTCCCCTGCCAGGTGAATATGGTGCCGGGCGGATATTTGGCTGAGCTGATCTATCAGGTCGTTGTCAATATGCCTGCCAAGAAAGTCTTCCGTGAGACCATCGGCAGCAGTCACCACTATGATCGCATCCATGCTTGCTGCGACTTCATGGAGGAGCTGCCCGGGGTCCATATGCCAGAGTGGTGCAAAAACCTCGATACCAAGATCATCTGCAATCGTATGGACCCGGTCATTCTGGTATACTGAATCCACGGCCCCGACGATTACCCCTTCGATTTCCAGTTTTCGAAGGCCATCAGCAAGGTCTTTTAATTCGTCTTCTTTCTCTCCCCTGGTGCCGATTTCCCTATACCCAATCCCGGACAGATCCGCGATAACCGGGACCGCGTCCAGGTTGGAGCTGTGAAACATGAAGGAATCAGGGTTTTCCGGCCTTACAGTGACAAGGTGCGTGACTTTAATCCCCTGGTCAATTGCTTTCTGGACAGAGAGGATCGAGTCCTTTCCGCCAGATGTGAGCGCCGCAAAACCCATGGTACTATTAATTCGATCTCAGAGGTTCTAAAATGCTTCCGAACGAGTTCCTGTACCGGGCTTCCACCTGCTCCCAGCCAGGGAGGTTTGTCTGGCACCCGATTTTCTCTACCGCGAAGGATGCAGTAACAGTACCCATTTTACATGCAGTGAGGGGCCCGTATCCCCGGTAAAATGCCGTCAGAAAACCTGCGCGGTATGCATCGCCAGCACCCGTCGGGTCGGCCATCTTCACCTGGATTGCAGGTACCAATGAAGAGTTCCCCTTCTCATGGAGGATACTACCATCCTTCCCCATCGTAATGACAGCCATAGGTACACGGCTGATTATTTCCTGCTTTTTCGTGCCGAGAATTTTTTCCATTCCGATGATCTCGTGCTGGTTTGCGAAAAGCACATTGATATTGGATAGAATTGCATCGAGCTGCTCTTTTGTATAGCGGTGGAGATCCTGCCCCGGATCAAATGTTGCAAACTC
>JGI20214J51088_10002825_pt1 | contig 11501 bp, 8 predicted proteins | sample WetSurMetagenome_FD_51088 | JGI IMG/M metagenome (IMG submission 51088)
ATCGAGACGATANGNCACTTGGCAAGGGTGATGTCTTTGAGCATGCGGCTTTTCGGGAACATTTTCGGAAAAGAAAAACTGTTGGGGATTCTGTTCGGGCTGGCAGGGCTCTATTTGGCACCTCTCCCGATCCTGTTTTTGGGAATTTTGGTGAGCTTTATTCAGGCTGTGGTGTTCATGCTCCTATCTATCATGTATTTTGCAGGCGCTATGGAAGAGGCGCACTAACCCCAGTCATGCCGTAGAAGCCGGGTGGTGAGCCAGCGCATATAGTGTCGCACGAAAGTGCAAAATCAAAAGAAGGGGGATTCATATGACGAGAAAGGGTTTTGTTGCGACTTTGAGTGGAATGATGGTGTTCGGATTGGCCTCGACGGCTCTTGCCGCGGACGGGGTGGCACAGGCTGCCGGACTGTGGTCCTTTTTCGGGATCGCCATTGCGTGCGGCTTCGGAATCGGGCTTGCGGCCATGGGAACAGGGATCGGCATGGGCAATGCCATTAACGGCGCGCTTCAGGGCACCGCAAGAAACCCGGAAGCGGGCGGCAAGATCATGACCACCATGATCATCGGCTTGGCTCTTATCGAGTCCCTGTGTATTTATGCCCTGGTCATTTGCTTCATTATGGTCTTCAAGATCCCGGACCTTGGGCCGATGTACAACGCCATCCTGAAAAGCTTTGGCGGTTGATCCTTGAACGTCTGCTGGACGGGTTTTCACCGGCCAGTTGTATTCAGTCAAAAAAATAGCTGAGCATTGCGACGCAAAGGTCGCAGTGCTCAGCTAGGCGTTTATAGGCGGCTGCCGAGTGTTTCTCAAGACGGTGCTGAAGCGTTCAGGACCTTGTTCAAGAAGTGTCCTGTGTGAGAGTCTTTCATCTGNGCGATGGCCTCCGGCGTGCCTGCGCCTACCAGATAACCTCCTCTGTCTCCGCCTTCCGGGCCCAGATCAATGATGTAGTCGGCCGTCTTGATCACGTCGAGGTTGTGCTCGATGACGACAACCGTGTTGTTGAGATCGACCAGGTGATTCAACACCTCAAGAAGTTTCTGAATATCCGCGAAATGGAGCCCTGTGGTCGGTTCATCGAGGAGGTACAGTGTCCTTCCCGTGTCCCTTTTACTTAACTCTCTGGAGAGTTTCACCCGCTGGGCTTCGCCGCCGGAGAGCGTGACCGCCGACTGCCCCAGGGTGATGTACCCGAGACCCACGTCGATCAGGGTCTTGAGCTTGGTTCTGATGTTGGGCACATGCTCGAAAAAGCCGTAGGCCTGAAAGACGGTCAACCCAAGGACATCGGCAATGTGGGAACCTTTGTACTTTACCTCAAGCGTGTCCCGGTTGAACCGAAGCCCCTGACAGGCGTCACAAGTCACGTACACATCAGGGAGAAAGTGCATTTCGATCTTGATGATGCCGTCGCCGTTGCAGGCCTCGCACCGTCCCCCCTTCACATTAAAGCTGAACCTTCCCGGCTTGTAGCCTCTCACCCTCGCGTCAGGCAGCATGGCAAAGAGGTCCCGGATGAAATTGAACATCCCCGTGTAGGTGGCAGGATTGGATCGAGGGGTTCTCCCTATCGGGCTCTGATCAATGCGGATGACCTTGTCGATGTGGTGAATCCCGTCAACCTCCCTCACCTTTCCTACTTTCTCCTTGGAGTGGTACAGCCTTTGAGCCAGGGCAGGGAAGAGGATCTCATTGATGAGGCTGCTCTTGCCGGATCCGGAAACGCCGGTGACACAGGTGAAGGTGCCGAGAGGAATCTCCACCCGGATGTCCTTGAGATTGTTGTGACCGGCCCCTTCGATAACGAGGCTGGAGCCGTTGGAGGCCCTCCTGGATTTGGGCAGAGGGATGCTCTGTCTTCCTGAGAGATATTTTCCCGTCAAAGAGGATTCGCTCCTCAAAAGCTGAGAGGGGGTTCCTTGAAAGACGATCTCCCCTCCGTTTACCCCTGCGCCAGGGCCCATGTCGATGACATAATCCGATGAAAGGATGGTCTCCGCATCGTGCTCGACCACCAGAACCGTGTTTCCGAGATCTCTCAATCGTCTCAGATTCTGGAGAAGGCGGAGGTTGTCCCTCTGGTGGAGACCGATGCTGGGCTCATCGAGGACATAGAGCACCCCGGCAAGCCCTGATCCGATCTGGGTAGCCAACCGGATTCTCTGATCCTCTCCTCCGGACAGGGTGGACGCAGGCCTGTCCAGGGAGAGGTAATCGAGTCCCACGCTTCTCAAGAACCAGAGCCGTTCTCGGATCTCTTTGAGAATCCTTTCCGCGATGGTTGCCTCTTTCGGATCGAGCCGGAGGTCCTGAAAGAAGTCGAAGGTTCTCTCAATGGACAGGGCCGTGAGCTCGCGGATGGAGAGCCCATGGACCGTCACGGCAAGGGGAACGGGCTTCAGCCTGGCTCCTTTACACGAGGGACAAGCCTGCAGGCTCAGGAACTTCTCGATTTCTTCCCGGATCATGTAGGACTCGGTTTCGCGATACCGTCTTTCGAGACTCGGAACCACGCCCTCAAAGGGCCGCTTGTAGTAGTGNCGNTGATCGTCGCGTTCGAAATAGAACTTGATGGTTTCTTCGCCGGAGCCGNAGAGAAAGACCTCCTGGACCTTCTTCGGGAGACTTTTGTAAGGGGTATAGACGTCCACGCGGTAATGCTGACAGATGGCGTCCAGCATCTGCTGGTAGTAAACGGAGTGGCGGGTGGCCCAAGGAGCAATGGCCCCATCCCGGAGCGACAGACTTCTGTCGGGCACAATGAGATCCGGGTCAAAGTACCGCTTGGTGCCGAGGCCGCTGCATTCAGGGCATGCGCCATGGGGATTGTTAAAGGAGAACATTTGGGGGGTCAATTCGGGAATGCTGATGCCGCAATTCCTGCAAGCCGCTTTTTGGCTGAAAAAGATCTCCTTTTCACCCGGAATTTCGAGGAGAGCTTGGCCCTCCGACAGGCTGAGCGTGAGCTCCATGGAGTCCGTGAGCCGGCGTCTGATCTCTTTGTTAACCACCAACCGGTCGACGATCACGCTGATCGTGTGCCTTTTGCTTTTCTCAAGAAGAATGTTTTCTTCCAGGAGCAGGGTCTCTCCGTCGATTTTGGCCCTGGTGAAGCCGTCCTTCCTGAGTCTCTGGAGGAACTGAGTGTGCTCTCCCTTCTTGGAGTCCACGAGGGGGGCCAGGATCTGGATTCGGGTCCCTTCCGGCAGGGCCAGAACCTGATCGATGATTTGCGGCGTGGTCTGCGGGGCAATCTCCAGACCGCACTTGGGGCAGTGGGGCTTGCCGATCCTCGAAAAGAGGAGCCGCAGGTAATCGTAGATCTCCGTGACCGTGCCCACCGTGGAACGGGGATTGCTGCTGGCCGTTCTCTGTTCGATGGAGATGGCGGGAGACAGGCCCTCGATGGCGTCCACATCCGGTTTATCCATCTGCTCCAGGAACTGGCGCGCATAGGCCGAGAGGGATTCCACGTAGCGCCTTTGCCCTTCGGCATAGATGGTGTCAAAGGCAAGGGAGGACTTGCCGGACCCTGACAACCCGGTGATCACCACGAGCTTGTTGCGCGGGATATCCAGGGAAAGGTTCTTGAGGTTGTGCTGTCGAGCACCGCGGATTTTGATGAAGTCTGTAGTCATGGAAGAAAGTGCCTAAAGTGAGCTAAAGTGTCTAAAGTGCCTAAAATGCCTGAAATCAAATGTCAGTGAAAAGCTACCAGCACCTGCTCTCAAGGTTGACAGCGAATTAAGATTAGGAAATCGCTTTTCCTCTATAAAGCACCTCTCAATCAGCACTGTGCACCTCTCCGTTTCTCTCTCGAAGTCCCGACCCTAGAATTCTAAACTTTAGACACTTTAGCTCACTTTAGGCACTTTAGACACTTCTGCTCCGGTTCTTTGCCATCATCACCGCCATTTTGATCGCGGCCTTCAGGCTCCTGGGATCGGCCATGTCTTTACCGGCAATGTCGTAGGCGGTTCCGTGGTCCACCGATGTTCTGATAATCGGCAACCCCAAAGTGACATTCACGGCGTCTGAAAAGTGGAGAAGCTTCAAGGGAATGAGACCCTGATCATGGTACATGGACACAACCGCGTCGAATTCGCCTCCAGCGGCCCTGTAGAAGAGACTGTCCGCAGGGAAGGGGCCTTCCACGCGATGCCCCTCGGCCTTTGCCTTCCGGATCGCAGGCTTGATCATTTCATCTTCCTCTGAGCCGAAGAGGCCTTCTTCTCCGGCATGAGGGTTGAGAGCCGTCACGGCAAGAAGGGGTCTGGAAATTCCAAAGTCCCGCTCAAGAGCTCTCGCTGTGATTCTTATGGTTCTTAGGACTTTTTCTTTGCTCAGAAGAGAGGGAACATCCTTCAGCGCGCAATGGATGGTCACCAGGGCAACGCGGAGNTTCTTCCCTGCCAGCATCATGACATANTCCGTAGAGCGGGTAAGCGACGCAATGAGCTGGGTGTGACCCTCGTAAGCATGTCCAGCCTGCTGCATCAGGGCTTTGCTGATCGGGCAGGTGACCACGGCGGAGATTTCTTTTCGCTTGGCCAAATCCACGGCGGTGACAATGCAGTCCACCATAGCCGTTCCGCCTTCCCTTTTCGGAATGCCCGGAGTGAGGACGTCCGGCTCCAGGTTGCACACCGAGATCAGGTCGATCTGACGCGGTTTTCCTTGCGCTTCGGAGGGATGGGTAATCTCTCTGATGGCGGGTGCACGCCTTTTTCCTGCATAAAGATTCAACGCTCCTCGGTCCCCGAACACAACGGGGCGACAGAGATCATGGATCTTCGGGTCCGAGAGTGCCTTGACGATAATCTCCGGCCCTATGCCCGCAGGATCACCCATGGTGATGCCAATGAGGGGTCGCTTTTTCAGATGATTCCTCCAGTCTTAACGGCTTCATCCGTTGACGGATCTGTCGCAAAGTCCAGGTGAAGAGGTTAGGTGAGGGGCGCAATTCTGTCAAATGATTTAGCATCCGATCCCATGGGACACAGATTAACGCGGATAAACACGGATGGTCTTCCTCTTACATCAAACCATCTGTGCTCATCTGTGTTCATCCGTGTACTAATCTTTTTCCTCTTGGTATCCAAATTAAAAGGAAAACAACTACTTCTCAGTATGACACTGGGATTTGTATCTTTTCTCTTTATAGATTCATTTTTCCCCAAAATTGACAAGTAATGACAATTTTCGTTTATTCCTTCTAATGACGGGTATTTGATTTGTCTGAGTTAACTGCTTAGGATAGTTATATAAAATATGATCTTTTTGCCACACGCAACCCNTTCCCGACATGGTACGACCATTGCATATAAAGATAAACGGTAAANTACCAGGTGCGTTTTTGGTTACACNCTGAGGGAGCCGATCATGAAAAAATATGGGGAAGGTCGGGGATGAGGAAGATTTGTTTCCTAATGCTTGTTTTGGCTCTTGTGGGATCGCTCCCGGTAACGGTTCTCGGTGAAGATGTGTTTGCGCCCGTCAAGAAAGTCTATATGAACGACGGCAAGGTAATTGAATGCCAGATGGGGTGGCTGGACGGAGCCAAGATGATATGCCGCAAGTTCGGCGGGAACGTGACTCTGCCCCTCCAGAGTGTCAATTTCGAAAAAACCTTTCCGAAATACAAGGGTGTGGACGGTGAAACGATGCTCCTGGTCCATCCCGGTCCCAGGTACCAGGATGAAAACATCGTCATATCCAATGTGCGCATCGTGCGTGGACCGGAAAGCCAAGCCAAGAGCTCCAGCAACGTCGTCTTGGAAATCATGAACAGAGGGGACCCTTGCGAGGTTCGCGTGGTGGTGAACGCTCTGGATGCGCAAGGCAGGATCCTTCAGCAGATCGAGGTCCCTTCGGAATCACGGCTCGATACCGGGGAGTCCTCTCTTCTGAAAAAACGGCTGGAGGGGCCGCTGGCCCTCCTCGAAAACCAGATGAGCTTCCTCAAAGTCAGCCAGGTGGAGAGAAGCAATGTNCAGGAAACCCTGTTGAACGGAAAGAAAGCGGAGTACGGGACGGCGGCTGGGGCCCAGGACAAGGCCAGGCAGGAAAAGATCAGAGCGCTGAAAGAACTTTTTCTGAGAGAAAAGCCTTCTTCTCCCTAGAAAGGATGCATCCGAATGCTGGACCAGGTTGAAGTCTTCTGTCCTCATTGTTTTGCCAATTACTTTGTTTCTCCGGAACGCATTCCTGAGGACGGCGTCACGACCCCCTGCAAGAAGTGCGCGAAAACCTTCACCATGATAAAGGCTTCCGGTGACCCCATAAAGGACAGGGCGAGCCGCCAGCAGGGTTTTGTTGTCATCCAGCCTAAGAAGCGCCGGCCGGACCAGGACACCAACGGGTATTCTTCCGGTGAAGTTTCTCAAAGAAGGTCGGGCGAATCAGCGCTGGCGGGACTGTTGAAGAAAAAAGGCTTCAAGATCGGCGTCTATGCGGCAGGGGCGGTCCTCGTTGTTGTGTTGGGTGTGTTTTATCTGTGGAAGTCCTCTGTTCACGGCCAGTTTGAAAAAAGCTTGAGAAACACCCTGGCACAAGCCTCTAACAGCCGCTTTGAGTTCAAGGTGGAGGATATTAAGTTTTCCGCTCTCGGGGGGATCACCCGTGAGCATGGGTGTCTCTACGGGCTGGCCCTCAGCGATCGAGAGGCGCGGAAGATTTTGTATTACGTCGACAAACTCTATTTTCAAATAGACCCTTCTAAAAAGCAGTTCGTCACAGAGCCTTTCACCCTGCGAGTCAATGTCTACAATTCAAAAATCATTCTGAACAAGTGCACTATCGAAGCAGGCGAGGCTGACGGCTGGCAGGCCGTCTTAAGGGCAAAAGAGGCCACTGCCGAACTGGAGGGCGCGGAGGTGCTTACCGGGCAGGGGCTGGAGTTCAAGCTGGGTTTTAAAGGAGCGGATTGGAGCGCAGATCCGCAGTTTGTTCTGGGGGATGCCCAGCTTTCCTTGAAGGTCAAGCTCGTGGAATCCCTGAGCGCGAACATCACCAATGACGTGGATGTTCTCTTCACCCTAAAAAATGCACTCCTCCCAAAACAGGGCGGCGGGGCTCAGGCAGGGACAGGAAACTACGGTGAGATCTTGAACGCGAAATGGGGGCAAAGCAAAGCGGTTGCGAATATCGACCGATGCTCCTTCAACCTCCTCGGGTCGGCCGTTCAATTGGCAGGGAAGCTGGAGTTCCATAACCCGCCGGATGAGAGTGAGCTGAGCCTGTCTTTCAAGGCAAAAGATTTCAGCCGGGTCATGAAGTTCATTTACCGTATGAACGTCGAGACCTTTGACAAGATCGTTGTGGCGCTGGTCGATCTCGATGAGAAGAATGTGAGCCTCTACGCTCCGAACACAGATGCCTTGGATCTCAATATTTCTTACAAGGCCTCCAAGATCAAGATCAACGAGCAGGAATTGAAGCCCCTCACCTAGACGGCCCGGCCAAGGCAAGTTTGAACTTCTGGGCCTGCACACGCAGATTCCTTTCCCAGTCCTCCCGCAAATTGTCCGCAGCAATCACTTGTCCACCGATCGCTTTAGCAATGGTTTCGGCGCTCTTCGTGGAAAACTGAGGCTGAACAAAGATGACTTTGATGCCGTCCTTTTTGGATTGGGTGATGAGGTCCTTGAGTTGCCCGGGTTTGGGCTCCTTGCCTTCTATCTCCACGGGAACTTGCTCCAATCCGTAGGCACGAGCGAAATAGCCCCATGCCGGGTGGTAAACCATGAANTTGAGACCTTTCTTGCCTTTGAAAATTTCCGTGAGATCCTTGTCNAGCTTGTCGATCTCTTTTAGGAAGGTCTCCAGNTTGGACTGGTAGATCCCGCTGTTGGCAGGGTCGATTTCCGCTAAGGCTTCCTGGATGTTTCGGGCGATGATCCTGACCTCAGGAGGCGCCACCCATACGTGGGGATCCAGGGTCCCGGTAGATTCTTCGAGAGAAGCGCTTTTTGCGCTGTCTTTATCTCCAGCAACGTCTTCCTCTTCGTGGTGATGGGCGACCATTTCCATCTTATCGATGCCTCTGTCGGTGTGGACAATCTGCATTTTCGGATTCAGTTTAGCGAACTTGGGCAGCCACACGGTTTCAAAGGTGACCCCAATGGCAAAGTAGATTTTACTCTTTGATAGAGCGGTCATCTGGGTGGGACGTGGTTCATAAATGTGAGGGTTAGCTCCGGGAGGGACCATCACGGAGACCTGAACAAAGCTTCCCCCGATCTTCTCGACAAAGTATTTCTGAGGGGGGATACTCACGAACACAGGAATCGGTTCACCGGCCAGGGCCGATTCTGAACCCAAAACCGCGCAGAGGAGAAGCAGAAATGCCCAAAAAGATAAACGGAGTCTCATCACAATCTCCTCAGGCAGTCCTGGGGAAACCGGTGGGTCCCCCCTGTACCTTCGAGGGTGACTTGCACCAGGGCCTCCGGATCGTTGATCACCATATCCGGGTCTGTGACCACGCCGCGGTACCCCACGTACTCGTTCATGTAGTCTTCCCATCTCTGATCCTGGGACTTTTGAAAGACCTCGACTTTATCTCCCTGGCGCAAGGCTGACATATCCTGGTCTCCTTCTGGATAGGCGCTGCTAATATCCCTCAAGAGCCTATCCGATAACTGACGTCTAGTCTACGTTCACCCTTCGATACCTCAGGGCGAACGTAGGGAGCATTCCGTAACTGTTTGATTTTTCCGTTCGTGGTGAGGTATCGAGCCACGAACGGAGCAAGAGCTTGGCTTCTTGACAAGGTATCAATCGCGGTTGTTGGACAGCCTCCGAAAGGGGGTTAGGGTATGGTGATGCCCGACTTGAACCCCGCCGTCATTTGTCTCGCACACTTCTCGCAGAACTGCCGGCCTTCAAACGCTTCGATGATCGTTGAGGTCCGCTTTTTCACGTAGTCGAGATATCGGGCCGGCCCGACCACTGCCCCGCACCGATCACAGTACTCCAGTTTTTCATGGCAGAGAACCGTACCGCAAAGGCTCAGAACCCGCTCCCCGTCTTTGTCCGTCAGGGTGATGGCTCCGGTCGGGCAGTTGGCGGCGCAGGCCCCGCACAGGATACACCGTTCCGCGGTGACCCGGTAGTCCGTCATTCCCGGCGCTCCGGAGTCAATGTAGCCGAACTGGAGCGCATCGATCCCCATTTTGTCCCGGCAGATGGTGACGCACTTCCCGCACCGCTTGCAGATGTCGCAGCGCAGGCAGCGCCTGGCCTCCTGTTTAGCCGTGTTTTCATCATAGCCCAGTTCGACCTGCTGGAAGGTGATCCTCCGCCTTTCCGGACCAAGGAGGGGCATTTCAGGGCGGCGAAAAGTCATCTTGGAAGAGGCCGGTGTTTCAGACAGGGCCACTCGCATTCGGCGGGTAGGTACAGGCGGCATTTTGGGTTGAGGGAGGCCCCTGAGATAACGGTCAATTCCTTCGGCCGCTCTTTTTCCGGCGCCAATCGCCTCCACCGCCGTGGCAGGACCAAGCACCAGATCTCCACCTGAAAAAACACCTTCCACGGAAGTCGCTGAAGTGATCGTGTCCGCCATCAGCGTCCCCCACTTGGTCCATCGGAGACTCTGCATGGAATCCAGCCCCTCACGGTCGATACGCTGACCAATGGCCGTGATGATCGCATCGACTCCGATGACATGCTCGCTCCCGGCCACCGGCACCGGTTTGCGCCTGCCCTTGTCGTCAGGTTCCGCCAGCTTCGCGCGAAGGCACTTGAGACCGGTCACTTTCCCGTCGCTTCCGAGGACCTCGATAGGGACGGTCAGAAAAGTGATCTGAACGCCTTCCTCCTCGGCCTGTTTGACCTCTTCCACATTGGCGGGCATCTCATTGCGTGTTCTTCTGTAAACCAGGTGAACCTCATGGCATCCCAGACGAATCAGGGTTCGAGCTGCATCGATCGCCACATTGCCGCCGCCTATGACCGCCACCCTTTGGCCCGGGGCATGCCTGTTTCCCCTGGTAACATCGCGCAAAAAAGCGATCGCGTCGATCACCTGNGNNAAATCCCTTTCCCCCTTCACGCCCAGATCCAGGGAGGCATGGGCTCCTGTGGAAATGAAAAAAGCCCTGAAGCCCTCCTGTCGGAGTTCATCCATTGTGGTGTCCCGGCCCAGCCTCGTATTGAATCGGAATTCTACTCCTGACTCTTCGATAAAGGCGACTTCCCGGTCAATGACTTCCCTGGGAAGGCGATAGCGGGGAATGCCTACCATCATCATTCCGCCTGCGTAGGGCAACGCTTCGATTACCGTGACTTCATATCCCTTGAGAGCGAGATAGTAGGCAGCGGTTAGCCCTGCCGGCCCTGCGCCGATCACGCACACTTTGTAGTCCATGGCAGGTTCTTTAGGCGGGTTCTTATAGGTTCTCTCTGAAACAGCCCGTTCTGAGGCAAAGGCTTTCAAATCCTTGATGGCGATGGCGCTGTCAATTCTGCCCCTGACGCAGACGAATTCGCAGGGGTGGGTACACACCAAGCCGCACACCCAGGGAAAGGGATTGTCCTTTCGGATCAGTTCCACGGCCTCTGCGTATTTCCCCTGGCCGATGAGGGCCACGTAGCTGGCCACGTCTATTCCCGCAGGGCAGGCCATCTGGCACGGGGCAGGGGTGAGGATCTCGCATTGGCCGGTAGGGCAGTTGTGGGTGTCGATGTGGCTGGCAAAGACTTCCCTGTGCGACTCCAACGCTTTTCCGACGAGACGAACGATCTCTTTGGAGAACTCCTCCGGTTCCTCTATGGCAATGGAGGCCACGGAGGAGAGCATGGCTTGAAGGTGCTGCGGACCTCCGGCCCCCGTGGACACGTCTCTGATGAGCTCAAGAAGGTCTTCCGCCCGCCGGCGAACCCTGGGATGGGTGATACGGCCCGATTCGATGAACTCCGAAAGGCCAAGAAGGGTTTGATAGACGATGCAAGTCTGATCGGTCATCATGTCTTCTTCAGATCAGGGCACGGTCGGCGACTATGCCCCTTTGGCTGCAGGTTGGGCCTGCTTTCTTTTCGGTTTGATGGGTTTTGCTTTTGGACCGGCCACAGGCTGCCTCAAGGTCACTTCCGTGGCCATAGCGGCCATGGCCTTGGCATGGCGCTCCCTGCGCGCGTCGATCATTTCTGCGGGTTTTCCGAAATGCAGGCACTTGGTCACACACTTGGCCACGCAGGCGGGCTCCAGACCCTGGTCCACTCGGTCCATGCAGTANTCACATTTGACGACTTTGCCTTTCTCAGGATCCCACTGAGGGGCGCCCCAGGGGCAGGCCCTCATGCAGGCTTTGCATCCTACACAGAGGTCATGATCCACGAATACGATGCCGTCTTTGGTCCTTTTCTGCATGGCCCCTGTGGGGCAGGCGGCCACGCACCAAGGCCTGTCGCAATGGTAACAAGGCATGAAGACGAAATCTATTTTTGGAACGCTTCCCACCCATTTGGGGCCGATGGTTTCAACCCG
>JGI20214J51088_10002826_pt1 | contig 11496 bp, 10 predicted proteins | sample WetSurMetagenome_FD_51088 | JGI IMG/M metagenome (IMG submission 51088)
ACCATCTCGATCCGCTTGCCAAGTACGCTCTGAAGACGTTTGATATTATCCCCTTTTTTTCCGATTGCAAGCCCCATATCTCCCTGGCGGATCACATAGATCACCCGGTCAAAACGATCATCGATCACACAGTCAAGAGCGGTGGATTTTGTAAGGATTCGTAATTCCTCAATATACCTTCTCTCTTTAAAGCCGATATTGCGTTCCATATCAAATCAATCCTATTGTATCCGCAGTTTTTGGGATATTCGAAATTTTTTTTGTCAGCGTATTTTTTCCGGAAACCCGGATAATGCATTGTGCTTTATGAGATAATCACACACTGCTTATGTAAAAAAGTTGTGAAGAGATCCTGAACTGATCACCGGATTGAGTACGTTATGGATACCTGTGCGGTCACCGTAACGTCTCCGGGTTGTATGGGGGTTGGTGCTGCCGATTTTGCCATAGCATCAGCAGCCTGGTAATTTTCGAACAATACCGGGGCGTAGCCTCCGCTGATATCAGCACTCTTGACATCGGTGATCGTTGTTCCGAGTGCAGCTGCCACAGTATCAGCATCTGCGCGGGCATTGTATACCGCTTTTTTCAGGGCTTCAGTCCGAAGGACCCGTGCCTGTTCATCAGAAAGCAGGAACTGGATTGAACTTGCCTGGTTTACCCCGTTTGCTACGGCGATATCAATTACTTCACCGGTCCTGTTTACATCATGAAGCGTGACTGTAAGGGAGTTCGTCACATGGTATGTCCTTATTTTCTGATCCAGGAGACTTTTTGTGTAGTCATCGTACACCGGATAAATCGTGTATCCGGTCGTTTTGAGCGCATCCTTTGGTAATCCTGCAGCAACGAGAGCATCAATCACCTTTGTCATCTGCACAGCATTCGCCTGCTGCGCAGTTTTCACGTCAGGATTTTCGGTCTCAACGGCAAATGTAACCTGCGCCCTGTCAGGAGTACCTATCACGCTGCCGCTTCCCGTTGAATGGATAACTTTATCGTCACANGTCGCTGTCGTGGCAGCGGTAACACTGCCGACNCAGGCCATCCCAACTATAACGATGACCAGAGCGATGTAAAAGATTTTTTTCATCATAGCTATCGTTTTATCTTATCCGGAATTGAGGTTAAAGCTTGCCGTAACTACGAAAATACTGGCAGTTATCGAAGAAAAACTGCTCACTCCCAAACTACAATATAATTGAGAACGAATAGTACCCCGATTGAGCATGGGAACTACGATCGTTGAGAAAATATTTTCTCGAAAATGCAGCAGGGACATTCGAGCTGGTGAAGTGGTCATGGTCCCCATTGACGGTGCGATGATCCATGATATTACCGGCCCCCTTGCGATCCAGAAGTTCTGCGAAATGGGGGGTTCAAAGGTTTTTAACCCCAAACATGTCATCATGCTCTTTGATCACCAGATACCGGCAGACTCTATTCCCGCAGCCGAGAATCACGTATACATGCGGAGATTTGCGGCGGAGCAGGGAATTCATAATTATGATATTAATGAAGGGGTATGCCATCAGGTTGTTGTTGAGAAAGGGCGGGCTGCCCCCGGCGAGATCATTGTCGGTGCAGATTCGCATACCTGCATGTACGGTGCCGTCGGTGCTTTTGCTACCGGAATCGGTTCAACGGATATGGGGTTTGCCCTGAAGTATGGTGCCCTCTATTTTAAAGTGCCTGATACCATACTTGCAGAGGTTTCCGGTAAATTTTCCCACAGAGTCGGGGCAAAAGATCTGATCCTGTCCATCGCGGCAGACATTGGGGCTGATGGCGCCACCTACCAGGCAGTCGAATTTGGAGGAGATGCCATCTCAGAACTCGATATGGCAGGACGTTTGACCTGCTGTAACATGGCGATCGAGATGGGAGCAAAGACCGGTATCATCGCCCCTGACACCGTTACCTGGGAATATATGAAACGACGGCGAAAGATGAAGCCATTCCCATTAAAAAGCGATGACGATGCAGACTATGTGACAAAACGGTCCTACGATGTCTCGGATCTGGAACCGCAGGTTGCAGTGCCCCACAATGTGGATACAGGAGTACCTGTCAGCAAAGTAGGTGGAACTCCCGTAGATCAGGTTTTTATCGGATCATGTACGAACGGGCGTTTTGAGGATCTGAAGGAAGCGGCTGAAGTACTGGGCAGGAAAAAGTTTAACCCGAACGTACGGGTCATCATCATNCCTGCATCCCGGGATGAGTATATAAAAAGCTTGNGAGCNGGACTTATCGAGAANTTCGTAAAAGCCGGCTCGCTTGTGGAAGCGCCGTGCTGCGGTCCCTGTATGGGGGGTGCGTTCGGACTGCTNGCACCCGGAGAAGTTTCACTGTCAACATCNAACAGGAACTTCCGGGGAAGGCAGGGGAGTACCGAAGGTAAAGTATACCTCTGCTCCCCGGCGACCGCCGCTGCAAGTGCGATCACAGGAGTGATCACTGATCCCCGGGAGGTCTGATCATGAGAATCTGGAAGTTTGGAGACAACATTGATACAGATGCAATAATTCCCGGTAGGTTCCTGACGATCTATGATCCCCGGGAGCTGGCAAAACATGCTTTTGAAGGGACACGGGACGAATATGCAAAACAAGTGAAAGCGGGCGATATTGTCGTCGGAGGAAGCAACTTTGGATGCGGATCATCCCGTGAACATGCTCCGCTCGCCCTTATCGGAGGAGGAGTGAACATCGTGATCGCACGGTCGTTTGCCCGTATCTTCTTCCGGAATTCGATTAACATCGGTGTTCTTCCCGTAATCTGCGCAGAAGCAGACAAGATTGCTGACGGAGCAACGGTTGTTCTGAACCTTAGGAAAGGCTTCTTCGAAGCGGACGGAAAGCGTTTTGCGATTGAGCCCGTACCAGAGTTCATGCAGGGTATCATTGATGCCGGCGGTCTCGTGGAATATGCAAGAAATCTTAAGGAATTACCCTTATGTACGAAATCGCAAGTATAGGTGGAGATGGAATCGGCCCGGAGATTGTAGCCGAAGGTAAGAAAGTCCTGGAAGCAGCAGGTGAAAAGTTCGGCTTTGAGATACAGTGGACCGATTTTGATATCGGGGCTGACCGGTATATTCATTCAGGGAAACTGGTAACCGAGGATGAACTCAAAGAACTCTCGAAATTCAGGGCGATCTATTTCGGTGCAATTGGTGACGAACGGGTGAGACCTGGCATCCTTGAAAAAGGCATCCTGCTCGCGCTTCGCTTCCATTTCGACATGTACATCAACCTCCGGCCGATCAGACTCCTGAGAGGGATAGAAACACCATTAGCGAACAAAACACCTGATGAGATTGATTTTATTGTTGTCCGGGAGAACACCGAAGATTTCTACGTCGGGATCGGGTCACGGTTCAGGAAGCACGAGAAGAAAGAGCTGAACGTTATCCGCGAAATGTATAGCGTCCGGTTCGGTCTCGATGTGGAAAGTGATGCCGAAGAGATTGCCTACCAGATTGGAGTGATCACGCGTGAGGGGTCCCGCCGCGTCCAGACCTATGCATTTGACTGTGCTCAGGGACGAAGGAAAAAACTCACTTCAGTCGACAAAGCCAATGTGCTCTCCGAAGTATATGGGTTATGGCGTGATGTTTTCACAGAAACGGCAAAAAAGTATCCCGGGGTCACAACCGAGTTTACCTTTGTCGACGCAATCACTATGTGGTTTATCAAAAACCCCGAGTGGTTCGATGTCGTGGTCACACCAAACATGTTTGGCGATATTATTACCGATCTTGGTGCCATGATCCAGGGAGGTCTCGGGCTTGCACCCGGTGGAAATATCAACCCGAAGGGCACATCAATGTTCGAACCTATCCACGGTTCGGCGCCGAAATACAGGAATATGCAGGTGGCAAATCCCATCGCCACAATCTGGGCCGGGTCATTACTCCTCGATCATATTGGTGAGCACGAGGCAGCGGCGGCGGTCGTCCGTGCTATCGAACAGAGCATACAGGACGGGATAGTGACAAAGGATCTGGGCGGTAGAGCAAGAACGATGGACGCGGGATCGCATATCGCTGAGCTGGTAAAGAAAGGAACGTAATTGTTTTTGCTGGAACACTGTCAGGGCGTGTCCCGCGTATTAGTCCCGGATGAGTTTTTTTAAGTCCTTGGGGAGTTCGGGAAATTCTTCAGTCTCAACCTCATCTGATCCGCCTGAAATAATGTAACGGAAATAACTCACCGGCCCTTTGGGAGCAGAAGCTGAGGCATATGTCTCAGTACGTTTTGATAAACTGAAATCTTTGAAGAGATCTTCGGCCTCTGCAACTGCTTCTTCAACCAATTTTTTCTCGGTAATATCCACCATGGAACCGACAATCGAGACAGTCTTTCCATTCTTCACGACCGGAATCTCGTTCACTTCGACCCATATGATGCGTCCGTCCTTTCCCGCTAACTCCAGCCTGTAGGGGGGTTCACGTCTCCCGGATGAAATTGCCTTGATCGTCCGTTCAAGACCTGCGGCATTCAGGGGATTATCAGTAAGGTAATCGGTCCATACACGTTTTCCTCCGTGCGGGCGGCAACCCAGCATTGCACGTATCCTCGGGCTGACAAAGTTCAGCACATGATCAGGGTTATGGGAATAGTACATCGGATTCCCATTCTCAAGGACAAACATCAGCTCCTCATCCTTCTTTCTGATCGCCTTTTGCTCACGTTTGATTCGGGTGATATCCCGACCGGATGCAACGATCGCCGATATCGAAGTGCCTTCCTCAAGAATCGAATGTGCACACCAACTGATGCACCTCATTCCTTTTGGGGTCTGAACCCATTGTTCAACTGAACAGATGAACGGAGGGCGGAAAAGTTTGGTCATTTGCGTGGCGATGACATCGGAATACCGTTCTCCGGTGATCGGCATAAAAACGCTGCCGATCAGATCCTCCCGTGTTTTTCCGAGGATATCGCAGTACGCCGAATTTACATAAAGAAGACGACCCTCCGGACTGAACTTGACGATGAGATCCTGCAACGACTCGACAAGGTCCTGGTAAAAATTCTCCGTGTCTGCCATGGTTCCTGCCTCCTTCACGAGAATGTTGAAAAAGATGTCTTTTTTTTTTTAAAAAAAAAAGACTCTTCAACTGTACTCAGGATCATCTGCTGCAGGACTATTAATGTTGTACGATATGTGCAAATCCTGATCTGTTTTATTATACCGCTACAGATATCTGCTTCTGATCCTGTGATACTCTTCGCATCCTGTGCGCCAGGGTCTGTTCCGGTATCTTCATGATAAATGCATACCGCTCTTTTCCATACATCACGTTACGGAGAACTTTGAGGGATACGGTGAAATTTCCGTCATTGAAAAGATCGATATTGAGGGCTTTGCCGGAAACTGATACCTGAGCCAGGCCGCGTGTTGAGCCCAGGTAATAATTCCAGTTATGGGTCAGCTCTTCAACCTGGATAAATACCCGGGCAGTGATAGCACCTGCAAGACCTGCTGCGCGTAGTGAATATCTCGTTCCGTTAATATAGAGATCAATTACCTCGTGTACGACCCCATCACTGTCGAGCGCCCTGATTCCGGTCCTTTGGAGATAACCTGCCTTTTCCATAATACGACCCTTCTCTCGTACAAGGCGTTGGAATCGGAGGGTATATAACCCATCAGCATGCGCAGGGCGAAAGTGATTTTGCGCGATTATAAGCACCAGGCATGGGCACTGGAATTGGCGGCTTTTTTTAATTCTGTTATTTTTTCCGGTCCATACATGCATTCAGCACATTCTCAACAAATGCGAGCGTCCCCGTTATGCCTGCGACAGTTTGTGGAGCCAGCCTGATGATCCCCCTGAGAGGAGGTGAAAGACCGACAAAAGCCCGGCTGCTATCCATGGACCGTTCAAATGACGACCCAATCACAAGATCGGGATTAAATTGTCGGATAAGTGAGGCTACACGGGACAAACCCTGTACATGCCCGCACGGATAGGGTGAGATACCTGGTTCATTGCGGGATCCAACATACAGGATCTCTGCATCAAGGTAATGCTTCAGGATTCCTGCTGCAAATGTGGCATAGGAAAAACCACCAAAAATTAAAGCCTGCGGTGGATCAGATCTGCGGAGAAACTTGTCGCATGCTCTGACAATTCTTTCACCTTCCCGCTCGATTTCCCTTTCAACCGGGCTGATGTCTGCTTCGGGATATGCTGAGGCAATGTTCCTGAATGTTGTGTTTATCTCCTCAAACCCGAGCGTCCCTCCCAGGCATGAACCTACTCCACTGGAAAAATCCGCGTTCGTTCCGACAGTGTACGGAGCTGCATGCCTGGCATCCTCAAGCCGATCCGAACAAAACACAGTACCTACCGGTACTGATGCACATCGCAGTAGCCGGATAATTTCCCGTACATTGCCACAGGAAAAAGGATCGAACAGACAGGCACCATCAATATTTACCCCCTCTCTCATAGGATCAACTGAGGGAGCAAGAACGGACAGAGCCTTTTTGTATCCATACTCGACATCTCCGGAAAAACCCGGACTATCAATAAGGATCATATCATAATCTTTAAGGAGAGATCGAATATCTTCACCGAGGATCGCGGGAACACAGGTCAGAATTACCGCAATTTTTTCATTCTTCCCTCTCAGACCGTCAAGTACCTCACGAAGCCGCTGTTCTGACCCGAAAATCACTTCGTTTTCCATGATAAAGGTACCGTGGAGTGGCACATGGAGGAGCGTTGCCGGATAATAGTAGCACCCGCTCGAACCATGGATCACCACAGTTATTCCCTCAAAACCGGCCAGACATGCTGCAGCTCCGGTTACTGCACAGGGCCAGAGCGGATTTTCACACTCAGGCATGGATCACACGCCTCCAGCGGTGGAGCATCCGCCCGATCCCGGTAGTCCCAACGGGTGGGGATATATCAAGAGAAGTGTTGAATCCGTGGCTATCGATCGTGATTCCGATCTGTTCTGCAACTTCGCAGGCGATCCTGAATGTATCGGAACCATTAGGGTCAGGATTAAATGTCATTGATGTGCCCGAAATATCTTTAAATTCCGTAAGGATCTCATGCTGGAGATATTTCTCTTCCTGAACGGCTCTTGTGCAATTAATACACAAGCTGTCTGCTACCAACTCAAGAAAGCTTATCGTTCCAGCAAGTCCGGTGGGAAACGACGGTACGAACGGAGTACCGAACCGTTGGAATAACCGTTCGCCTACGCACAGCAGATCATTGTCACGGAGGATATTGAGCCGTGCAGCCCCAAGACGGGTTATGTCGGTTATGGAGCAATCCCGAACGAATCGCAGATTGACTGGTATCCCAAGGGTAGTGAGTAACCGGGTAACTTCAGCATAGTTCTCTTCAACTTCATACTCGAGATTTTTTTCACCGATAAGGTTCACACAAAAGCCCTTTGAACAGGGTTCAGCGGTGTCCGCAATGGCATTCAGTGCATTATTCACGCCATTCCGGAACGTTCCCCCGAGGAATCCCCCGCTGGGGACCGGCAGTACAGGTACTCCCCGGTCCTTGCGACAGACTGCAGCAACATCATCACCAATAGTATCAACAATGCAGGTCGAAAGAACGAAAACAACACTGATGTCCGGCTCTACAACTGCATCAAGAGTCCGTTCGAGAGCTCCTTCACCGCCATAAATAATATCACTTTCGGAGAGCCCGGTTGAGATCAGGTCCGGAATGGTAACACGGTCATTGTCAGACCCGGTAGCGAACAGGAGTGAAAAATTGTGATGGGTGCACCCTTTTGGCCCGTGTATTATCGTAATGGAATCCTTTACNTGGGTAGTCACCGAGAGTGCNCCGGTAAGAGTGCACCCNCCTAACCTAGATAAATTCAAGGGCAAGGGATTCGAGATCATCGATTTCAAGGGGGTTCGGGATAGTAAATTCGTTGTTTTTCATAATTCGTGCCGCAAGGGATCTGTACATAGTTGCCTGGGCAGAGTCCGGATCATACTCCAGCACCGTCTTGCGGTTGAGTTCTGCAAGCTGCACAATACGGTCCCGGGGGATATAGTGTATAAGGGAACTGTTTACCCGCAGTGCAAATTCACTGACAAGCTCTTCTTCGCGAGGCAGGTTTTTTGCATTACAGATCACTCCGGCGAGCCGGCAGGTGCTCTTCGTCCGCGATGACAGGCGCTTTATCGCTTTGCAGATATTATTCGCTGCATACAGTGACATCAACTCCCCGGAGGTAACAAGGTAAATATCCTGGGCGTAGCCCTCACGCATAGGCATGGCAAATCCGCCACAAACCACGTCTCCGAGAACATCGTAGACAATGACATCCCCCCTGAGAGCGCCGAATTTCTCAAGAAGCTGGAACGTGGCGATAATTCCTCTACCCGCACACCCGACACCAGGTTCGGGTCCTCCTGCCTCAACACACCGTACCCCGTTAAACCCCGTGTATACAATATCTGAAAGAGAGAGTGCCGCCTCACCCCGCATCCGGACAAGATCCATAACGGTAGGAATAAAAGTCCCGTGCATCAGCATCCGGGTGCTGTCCCTTTTGGGATCGCATCCAATCTGCATAATATCAAGGCCCTGGAGGGAAAGTGCGGCGGAAAGGTTTGCCGATGTTGTCGATTTCCCGATGCCTCCCTTGCCATACAGGGCGATCTGTTTCATCATCGTACTATTGAGCCGGCAATTTATATTAGGTCTCCTGATGTTAGGGAAAGTAAGGTTGCGTTACAGGATATCACGGGTATAAAACGAAATGTTTCAGTCAGATTCTTTGAAAAAAACCATAAATAGCATCACAACGGGAATCACTTCCAGTCTCCCGAACCACATCACACCAATAAAGATCCACTTTGAAATAATGGGCATATCCGGAGATACATACCCAGTATTGGTACCACAGGTAGAGAAGGCAGATACCACTTCAAAAACAATGTCGGTCACGGAATATGTTGTGATATGGAACTGCAACACCAAGAGGCTAGCAACGAAGATAATGACTACCGAAAGAATAATGACAAGCATATTCTTTGCAGCCTCCAGTTCTGCAGTTGCCCGTGGGATCACTCTCCCTTCAATCCTGAAAGGCAGGAGTACCTTCCCGCTGATAAAAAGCCTGCGGAACCACCAGAATAGCGTACGGAAGGCAAGTCCTACCCGGTTTAGTTTGATCCCTCCGGCGGTGCTCCCGGATGCTCCACCTATGAACGTAAGGAGTGTAAGGAAAAACAGGGTAACGCTGGCCCATGAATGTAAGTCTGAATTCTGGAACCCGGTAGTTGTTAACGTCGAAACAGTCATAAAAAGACCCTGCTTGAGGGCAGCCACAAATTCAAAATTCCCAAAAAAAAACAGATCATACGTTATTAATGTCACTCCGATACCTGCGAGGAGAAAGAACAGTTTCACCTGTTCATCGCCAAAAAGGCTCCAGCGCCGGTTTGCCAGGATGAGATAATAGAGCCTGAACGGCAGTGCACCAGCGATCATAATCGGGATCAGGAGGAATTGGAGTACACTATTATTGTAGTACAGAATACCCCCTTCATGCAGGGTAAACCCACCGGTTGATATTGCGGCAAAAGCAAGATTGACCGATTCCCACAAAGAGAGTCCCGAAAACAGGATAAGACCGATAGCCAAAAAAGTCAGTACTCCGTAAATCTTCCACAGTGCCCGCCCTGTAGCGATCACACTTGGCATCAGCGGTTCATCCCTGCCTTCCGGACGAATGATTTTTGAACTGACAAGGCCGGTACTGCTCGCAAGGGTTATCATGAATGCAATAATGCCAATCCCCCCGATCCATTGCATATAGGATCGCCAGAAAAGGAGAGCATGAGGAGCAGTGTCGACAGAACGGATCATCGAGAATGCTGTACCGGTCCATCCTGCCATCCCTTCAAAGAACGCGTCAGTGAAAACCATGTGCAACCCGAGCATGAACGGGATCCCGCTTACCATTGCACAGGTAAGCCAGAAAAGCGCCATCGAACACATTGCGGTCGATAGCCGTATTCCCCGGTTATTGCGGGGGAGTTTTTTAAAAAGCAATCCAAGTATAAGGAACGTGGCAGGAACCGTGATCATGGGGAGGATCATATTCCACTCTGAAAAGAGAATCGCAACGATGACCGGAACTACCGTTAACGGCGAAACGAATGTTAAAATATCCCCGAGATCAGCAATAATCGTAGAGAGATGCTCAAACCGCCGCATCACTAAAAAGGTACCACCGGTTCTCTATTAGTATTTGCCTGTATGAAAGAAAAATGAAAGAAAAAAACGTTTTTTTAAGACATTTCCTGGTGCTTGCCAGTTTCCTCCTTCACTTATGCGATGTTACTCACCCGGTGTTTTTTTGCTATATCATCCGCCAGCCGGTCCAGTTCCTGGAAGCTCGTCTCGTCCGGGAGCCCCTTAACAATGACGGGTTTGAGAATCTCAACCTTGACATGGTCAAGCATTTTTACAACCATTTCCTCAGACTTACCGCCCCAGCCATACGATCCGATAAACGAAGCAAAACGGACTTTAGGTCTGAGCAGGTTTGCAAGATAGGTTGCATACACGATCTGTGGGTGGGGACCGAACAGCACGGTGGGTGAGGCAATGACTATGGTTGCCGTATCGACAAGGGAGAGTGCCAGCTCCCCGATATCAGTNCGGGTCAGGTTGAAGGGTTTTACCGTTATCCCCCGTGNAATCAGCGCATCNACAAAATGTTCCACCATTTTCTGNGTGCTCCCGTGCATGGAGACATATGCGATCACGACCTCGTTTTTAACAGTATCCGAAACCCAGTCAGCGTAGGCATCAAGAATCATCTGTGGCNTTTGGTGTATTGGCCCATGGCTGGGAGCGATCATATCCAGAGGGAGTGCTTTCANCATGTCCACATAACCCCTGATGCTGTTGCGGAATGGCATCATAATCTCGGCATAATAGCGTTTTGCCGAACGATAGATCTCTGCTTCATCTGTGACATAAAGATCGCTTGTTGCCCAATGGGATCCGAAGAGATCGCAGGAGAAGAGGATCTTATCCTCACGGAGATACGTAACCTGGGTCTCGGGCCAGTGTGTCCACGGGGTGAAGAAAAATTCAAGGGTACGATCTCCCAAAGAAAGGGTTTCTTTATCTTTTATGACGCTGATCCTGTTTCCAGGCACATGGAGCAGGGCAATGAGAAGATCTTTGCACTTCTCATTGGTCACCACGACAGCATCCGGGAAAAATTCCAGGATCATCGGCAGGGAACCAGAATGGTCCTGTTCGGCATGGTTTACAATCACATAATCGATCCGCTTGACCTTGAGCTTGACAAGGTTTGAGATCAGTTCGAACTCCTTGGTGGGATCAACCGTGTCTATCAATGCTGTCTTCTCACTGCCGCTGACCAGATACGAATTGTAACTCGTTCCATTCGGGAGCGGAATCAGTTCATCAAAGATCCTCCGGTCAAAATCTATCGCCCCGACCCA
>JGI20214J51088_10002828_pt1 | contig 11491 bp, 18 predicted proteins | sample WetSurMetagenome_FD_51088 | JGI IMG/M metagenome (IMG submission 51088)
CTGCCTACTGTTCGAAGCAGCTGATCCAGCGGGCTCACCACCGCCGTCAGGTCCTTCCTCATGACATGCGTGTAGATCTCGGTCGTCTTGACATCCGCATGCCCCATGAGCTCCTGCACCACGCGGATATTGACCCCGTTTTCGAGCAAATGGGTGGCAAAGCAGTGGCGAAAGGTGTGGCAGGAGACGCGCTTGGTGATGCCGGCGCGGTCCGCGGCAACCTTCACCGCCTTCTGAAGACCGGACTCCAGGACATGGTGCCGTCTCACCAGGGCTGTGCGCGGGTCGGTGCTGAGATTCTTCGAAGGAAAGACGTATTGCAACCGCAATTCTTTCGAGGCACCGCCATATTTTCTTGCCAGGGCTTCGGGCAGGCAGACTTCACCATACCCCTGTTCGAGATCCTGATCGTGCAGTCTCTTGATTCTCGCCAGGTGTTTTCTCAGATCTTCATGGACGGAGGAGGGCAAAAGAGTCGTTCGATCCTTGTCTCCCTTGGCGGCTCGGACATACAACAAGCCCCTTTCGGGATCCAGGTCCTTAACTCGAAGCCGCACGCATTCCATCAGGCGCAATCCGCCTCCGTAGAGCAGCCTGGCCATGAGCAAATGGGTCCCTTCCATTTCGCCGAGAACGCGTTGGACCTCTTCCTGGGTCATGATCACGGGAAGCCGGGACTGACGCCTCGCCCTCACCGGCTCAATCCGGTCTTCGAACGGTTGATCCAGGACCTGCCTGTACAGGAAGACAATCGCATTTAAGGCCTGCCGTTGGGTGGCTGCGGAGACGTTCCCGTGGGTGGCCAGATGACTCAGAAAGCCGTCGATTTCGGTCTTTCCCATGTCCTTCGGATGGATATTGCTGCCATGGAATCTGATGAACCTGAGAATCCAGTCGCAGTAGGTCTGCTCGGTGCGATAGGCGTAGTGATGGTATCTCAGCACCTGGCGGACCTGATCCATCAAGCGGAGGTCGGGATCAGGCCTGAATTTACTCTTGCTTTCCATTTTTCTCCCATATATTCTAAAAACATGGAAACTGGGCACGTACTTTTTCCGTGTCTTTTGCTTTAGTACGAGAAAACATGGAATTCTTATCCTACTATAGGGGTGATATCAAGGAAACTTTTCCACCTAAGCAAACTGTTAGAAGAAAGGAACTATCTTGGCAGTCAACTCAAAGCCTGTAGCGAGAATTGAGGCCGAACAACCAACCCAAAGGCTTGCTGTCCTCATTGATGCTGATAATGCTCAACCTTCAGTCATTGAAGCGTTGTTGGCCGAAATTGCGCTCCTAGGCGAGGCGACCGTTAAGCGAATCTATGGCGACTTTACTGCCCCAACCAGTGCGCAGTGGAAAAAAGTCTTACATCAGTTCGCCATTAAACCGGTTCAGCAATTTGCATACACCAAGGGCAAGAACGCTACAGACAGTACATTGATCATCGACGCAATGGACCTACTATATACCAGACGCTTTGACGGGTTCTGTTTGGTTTCAAGTGATAGTGATTTTACTGGACTGGCACTCAGAATTCGCGAAGAAGGATTAACCGTCTACGGTTTCGGAGAAGAAAAGACACCCGAAGCTTTTCGAAACGCATGTCACAAGTTCGTTTTTACGGAAGTCTTGAGGCCCAGCCCTACTCAAGCTGTTGACAGTGCGATACCCCCGACTAAAGAAACATCACGAAAAGACAATACAGCGTCTCCACAAGAACCTGCTGTACAAGTGAGCAAGGCCACCAAAAAGATACCAAGTGAATTCTTCAGGCAGGCCCTCGATCAAGCGAGCGACGACAGCGGTTGGGCTCATCTCGGCACGTTTGGCAGCTACCTGACGAAGCTACGGCCCGACTTTGATTCCCGCAATTACGGCTACAAGAAGCTGAGCGATCTCGTAAAGGCACGGAATGACCTTTTCGAATTCGAAGAAAGAAAGCTGCCATCTTCAGGGCAGAAAGACCTCTATGTTCGTATTCGCGCGAAATGATCTTCTGACAAAAAAATGCAGCGGATGGCAGGGGACGCTTTTTTCTTTCTTCTTCTTGCCCCTTGGCCCGCCACCGCTGGTTTTCACGTTAGCATCGCATCGAGTTCAGCGGGTTCACGTTGACAACCGGAGGGGAAGCCATGAGAGTTATCAGGGTCATTACGGGACTATCGGACGGGGTCGGACCAAGCCAACATATCGATGGGCTTATGAAATGCATAAAAATCAGGCCCCATTTTGGCCTTAAACATGCATTTTCAGGGTGCAAATAGCCTCTTTAACGGGAAGCCCTCAAGCCCTCAAGCCGCCAGGAAACATGCGGTGGAGATGGAGCCCGCGCCCAAAAAGCCGGGTGCGGGCGGCCATCCTCGGCTGGCAGTTCGGGCTGCCAGCCTGTCGGCAACTTTAGGACGATGGATGAAGGATTACTTGATAAGTGAAAGTGAGAAACTCTTGTTTCGCATACCCCGCAGCACTTAAGATGTAAGTGGGAGCATGTAAGGATTGAATTCGAGTACAAGAGTTCACACTTTTTGGAGCATGGGCACAACGAAAACGAATGTGAAATCATCGTGTGCTGGATTCACGACTGGGAAGACTGTCCCATCGAGGTGCTAGAACTTAGAAATATCATTAAATTCTTATAGGTGCTGCGTTGCCCTATCGCATGTGTAGGGGGGGTACGGTTTGGGTGAGTTGGGAGGTCTGTTTTGAAAAGACGATGGCCTGAATGGTGGGATTGGGAACTGGAGTTTACGCCTCACTTGCTCAAACGTATGGAGGATCGTCAATTCAACGAAGTGGACATTAGGACAATGCTGGAAGACGCGCGGTCACACTGCCGAAACATTTTAGATGGCCGTTGGGTGATTGAGACTCACCATGATGAACATCCGTGGGAGGTTATCGTCGAACCGGATGTGATTAGTAAGCTGTTGGTGATTATAACCGCCTACCCAGTTTGGGAGAATTGATATGAAAGAATTGTATCTGGAAGTTACGTTTCGTCATGGCCGCCCTATTGCTGCCTACCTCTATCTACCACGTCGAACCGGAGAGAGGAGCTCTCGCACCTTAAAAATGGAACCTGGTATGGTAGTCGACTTTGGCCCAAATGGTAACCCTATCGGGATTGAGATTACGGCTCCTACAAAGGTAACCGTGGCGGATCTCAATGGCGTGCTTGGTAAGCTTGGGTTGTCACCTCTGAAAGAAAGTGAACTGGCACCACTGCAAGCTGCATAATTGCTAACCAGCGAATGAACCCGACAAGCAACCACGGGGCGAGTCTGTCGGTGTTGATCGGCAGTCCTTGGCCGTGGTTGCTTGCGGGTTATCCGCAGCGTTGGGTGGCGCAATGCAACGATATCGGACGGGGTCGGGCCACGGCAATGAGTGAAAATTTATCTGTAAGTTTGCGAAATGGAGGCCTTTTTGTGGCTTAAACCGCCATTTTTGATGTGGGAAATGGCATTCTAAGGAGGACAGGTTGACAAGGTACGTCGTCAGCGCGGAAGACCACGTCGCTTCGAGAATTGATTGCCAACACAATGGCGACGCATAAACATAAACTACCGTTGGGGTCTTAAGGGGCATCGGGAAGCCCTATGGCAGATTTGTTTCGGTCGGGTTATGGTACCGCAGCATGGCATTCTTTGCATCGGCACGCATGCAAATCCGCAACCGTGCGGTAGATGCAGAGTGGTGGTTACCGGAATCCCATCGGACGCGTTTTCGGCAATTGTGGATCGGCGACGCTGAGGGTCCAAGAAAGGATAGACAATGGAAAGAGTTGAGCTGCCCCTATCAAAACTCACCCTCGCTCAAAAGCTCGATTTAATGGAAGCTATTTGGGACGACTTGGCTAAGCATGAGGAATCACTTGAATCACCCCACTGGCATGAAGAAGTCCTAAAGGAACGAGAGAGAGCATTAGCTGGTGGAGAGGCAATTGTTTCCGATTGGGAAGAAGCAAAAGGCAGAATAAGAAGGAACGTGTCTTGCGAGTAAGGATCCTCGACGCTGCGGAAAGAGACCTTGAACAGGGGTACCACTTCTACGAGCGACAGTCTCCCGGTCTTGGCTCCTATTTTCTCGATTCCCTGTACTCTGATATTGACTCTCTCTCATATTTCGGAGGCATCCATCGTGTTGTATTCGGATACCATCGACTTCTCTCAAAGCGGTTCCCATTCGCTGTTTATTACGGGATCTACGACGATGAAGTCCTTGTGAGGGCCGTGCTCGATTGCCGCCAGAATCCAAGTTGGATAAGGGAAAGACTGACGAACGGCTAACAGGCAAATCGAGCAGACTCCGCAATTGGGTGGCTATTCGGAAGAAAGCGGTGTCAATTCAGAGTCCGCACCATATCGCGACCCTGCTCATTTACAAGTTGGGCCACGGAAGATGCGGACACTTCACCGGTTGACAGCATGTAGCCACAAGGCTACAATTGAGCTATGATTGAGATTCGAAGAACTGAATTCTTCGCCAAATGGCTCGATGGTCTGAATGACATACGGGCGCGCGCACGGGTTCTGGCGAGAATTGAGCGATTAACAGCAGACAATCCCGGCGACGTGGCGCCGGTAGGTGAAGGGGTTTCGGAATTGCGGATCGACTACGGTCCCGGCTATCGGGTCTATTACAAACAGTTTGGGGAATTTCTTGTCATTCTACTGACTGGCGGGGACAAACAGACCCAGACCAAAGACATCAAAACCGCCTTGCGTCTGGCAAGAAACCTGTAGGAGTAGATCATGGCAAAGACTAAGACAACAAAATACGATGTTTCCGAGCATCTCCGCACGCCCGAAGAGATGGCGGCCTACCTTGAAGCGTGCATTGAGGAAGCGAATGGCGACGCCGCTTTCATCGCTAAAGCTCTCGGCGATATAGCCCGGGCCAAGGGTATGTCTCAAGTGGCGCGTGACGCGGGGCTGTCTAGGGAAAGCCTATATAAAGCGCTCTCCGGGGAAAGAAGCCCCGGTTTTGATACGATTCTGAAAGTGATAGGGGCACTTGGTCTAGGTTTGCGTGCAGAAGTTGTACATACAGAGGCCCAACAAGGCGTTCCACCGGATCGGCGAGGAAAGGTGCTCGCCTCCAGGTGAACTCTTCGTTAGCATGGCATCGAGTTCAGCGGGTTCACGTCGACAACCGGAGGGGAACTTATGAAAGTTATCAGGGTCATTACTGGACTATTCCTGGTGACGACGTGGATGATCTTTGCTTTGGGAACTTGCTGCCTGGCTTCAGAAGAGCTTACTCTCAAAGATGCGTGGCAGGTAATAAGGACAAAGCGATTCGTTGATCTCACCCACGCCTTCTCACCCGGGGTTCCTCATTGGAAAGGCTTTCCCGATGAAAAGCGAGAGATCCTGTACTGGTATGAACCGGGTGTGGGATTATTGGGGAGCGGCTTCTATGCACAGTCCTTCACTCACGTCGGCCAGTGGGGAACCCATGTAGACCCTCCGGCTCACTTCGTGAAAGGCTTGCGCAGCGTGGATCAGATCAGTGTAAAAGAGATGATCCTGCCTTTGATCGTAATTGATGTGCATGAGAAGGCAACCAAGAATCCGGACTACACCATCACCATGGAAGACATCAGGGATTGGGAAAAACGGCATGGCCCTGTCCCGGAAGGAGCTTTTGTGGCGATGCGTACCGATTGGTGCAGGCGATGGCCTGATATGGAAGCTATGCAGAACAAGGATGCCGATGGAATTGCCCACTACCCCGGTTGGAGTCTTGAGGTACTGCAATATCTCTATGAGGATCGTAAGATCACCGCTTCCGGCCACGAGACAACCGACACCGATCCGGGCATCGCTACCTCGAAGGATGACTATTCCTTGGAAACTTACATCTTGAAGCAAAACCACTATCAAATTGAGCTCCTGACGAATTTGGACGAGGCGCCGGAGGCGGGCGCCCTGGTGGTAGTGGCCTTCCCAAAGCCAAAGGATGGGTCTGGTTTTCCTGCCCGGGTGTTTGCCATCCTGCCTTGAGGGAAAAGACCAACCATACAATGAACCGGACGACGGGGGACACCCTTCTCTTTTTCTTCTTGTCCCTTGGCCCGCCGCCGGTTCTTGCAGTCGTTATGTTGAACAGCCCTGAGTTGTACGGGGCCTATATATGAGGTTTTGCTTCGAAGTCGAGAAGGTTGTGAACGATTTTCTGTTGATTCACGGCGGCTCGCACGGAGCCTGGTGCTGGGAAGGTGTCATCCGAGAACTGGATCGCATCGGATGCAAAGCCCATGCTCCCGATTTGCCTGGAGGGGGCGATGACTCCACACCACGGGCGAGCGTCACGTTCAACTCATACGTTTCGGCAGTGAATGCCTTTATCGAGTCGGAAGACCTTCAGGACTTCGTGCTGGTTGGCCATTCGCTTGCAGGAATCATTTTGCCTGATATCGTTGCGGCAAACAGAAAGTTGGTTCGCGAGGTTGTTTTCATCGCCGCTTTTGTCCTTGAGCGGGGAGAGCGGGCGATTGATCTGATCGAACCCGGCCTGGTTCCCGAATACTACCGGCTTGCCGAAGCGTCGCCTGAGCACTCTCTAATGGTTCCCTATCCTATCGCACGTCAACGTTTTTTCAGTGACCTGAGCGATGCTGCCGCCCGTACCGCCTACGCAAAGCTGACTCCTCAACCACTTGCTCCCTATCTCAAACCTGCACCACATGGAGCCCGCTCCATCGGTTCCATCTCACGCTATGTCATCTGTCGAAATGATCAAAATCTCCTCTTCGATTTGTGCCGCCGTCTTGCAGATAAACTTGGTGGAATGATCGAAGAGATTGATGCCGGGCACGATGTTATGCTCTCGAAACCGACTGAGCTGGCAACCCTTCTGGCGGAGGGAAGGAATGGCATCGGATGACGTTTTTGCCTCCGTTAAACGCCGCGCGGCTGAATAACGGACAGGTTGAGTCCAAATAGTGACCCGATCAGCGCTATTCTTCGGCCGGACTAAGCCGGGCTGATTTATGTTAACTGAAGCTCCTTGACCTGTCATTCCCGCAACGGTTTTGAGCGGGAATCCAGCTTGGAACAGAGTAAAATCCGGATTCCGCTGGGAATGCGGGAATGACGGTCAATTATGTGCGTGGCTGAAGATCGACGCTAATCGGTAATGGTAATGAGGAGGGCGCGAGATGGCGAAGGTAATCTTGATCAATTCTTTTGAAGTCCCTCAGGCGAAAGAGGATGAATGCCCGGCCTTCTGGGAGAGAGCTGCGGAGTATATGCGGCGCCAGCCGGGCTTCGTCTCCACCAAGCTGCACAGAGCCGTCATTTCTGGTGCAGGATTCCATTTCGTCAATGTTGCTGAATGGGAATCGCCGGAGCACTTCCAAAAGGCAGTAGAGAAGGAGGAATTCAACGACCTTGTTGCACCCTATATGAACGTCTTTCCCCACTACCCGGGTCTATACGAGGTGATCAGAACTTGACAACAGCCTCCACCGGACTGGCGAGTAGCTGAGGCGACTCGCTTTGCTCGATTAGGTTTGGTGGCGCCGACCGGTGAGACTTCGTTGGCTGACGGCGGGCCGAAGCATGAGTGCCGCCCAACCGTTCCAGCCTTCATTTCGGCGGACCACCTCCGGCGGCCGCTGAATTCGATGCTGCTGAGGAGAGGAGGACTCTTCGGATGAGATTCCCCTGTGTCTTGCTTTTTTTCTAATCGTGCAAGAGGCGTTCGCGGGTGGACCAGTCACAGGAACGGCGACCTATCGTGAACGCATCGCCCTGCCGCCGGATGCGGTATTCGAGGCGACGCTGGAAGCCACGTACTCCAAGGCGAGCATCGAGCCCGGCGGACGCACGGACGGGGTAGGACCACGATAATGTATGGATATTTATGGATAGGTTCCCGAAATAGAGGCCTTTTTGCGGCTTAACCGACCATTATTGATACAGAAAATGGCGGTCTAAGGAGAGCCTCATGATAAGCTTTGTCATCAGGGTGGAAAGCGATGTCATCAACGAGTTAATTGCTTACTCTCGCTGGAGCCGACGCCCAAAAAGCCGGGCGCGGCAAGGCGGTCCAGCTGAATCATTGACAGATTGATCGGGCTCCGCTATCTTATTCAGGATAATACAATAGGCACACTTCATGAAATACTATGACTGGAATGATGAGAAAAATGAGCGACTGAAGAGATTGCGGGGAGTCTCGTTTGAGCAGGTTGCGTTAGCCATTGCTTCCGGGGATCTGATCGACCGCCTGAAACATCCAAACCCAGAGAAATACCCCCACCAGATGGTGTTCCTTGTAAGGATTGAAGACTACATCTATTCAGTGCCATTTGTTGAAGATGATGAAAAAGTATTCCTGAAAACGATAATACCCAATAAAAAGGCCACAAAGAAGCATTTGGGAGACAAAGGATGACAAGAGCAAGATACATCGATAAGGAAGAACGGGAATTGGCGAAATCTTTGGAAACAGAAGAATGGGTTTCCGATCTCCCCAAGAACGATAAGAAGAGGTATGAGGAATACGCCCGAACAAGCTTGACGAAACAGAAAAGGATCAACATCAGGATGACTGAAAGGGACTTGAAGAAAATCCAGGCCAAAGCCATTGAGGAAGGAGTCCCATATCAATCCCTCATTTCGATGCTAATTCATAAGTACACCGAAGGGAAGGTTTCGTTTCATGAACGGCATAACCCACAAGGATAGAGACGACCTCAGGCGTTATCGAGGTCGTCTCTATCCATCGGGTGTCGGGTGGTAGGGTGAGGTCGGACCCAAGCCAATAGGTTGATCTGCTTATGAAAGGCTCAGAGATCGTACCTTGCTGTAGCCTTAAACAAGCGTTTTGGGGCGTGAAATTGCCCATCTAATGGAAAGACCGGAGAGCAGCAAACTGCGCGGTTCTTTCGCTGGAGTTGTCGGCCAAAAAGCCGGGCGCGGCTCAGCTGGCATCAGCCCGCTCGTCGCACCAACTGTCATCGATGGTTAAGTGAGTCTGAAGATCTCTTATTGGAAGGTAACTTATGCAACAATCCCTGACACCATCAGAAATAAAGAAGCTCAGTCTGGCTGAGCGGATACTCATCGTCGAGGAGATATGGGATAGCATTGCTGCTGAACAGGAGTCTGTCGAAGTAACCGAAGCACAAAGAGCTGAGCTTGATAGAAGGATCGCCTCATGTGATGCGTCTCCAAAAGAGGGCAAATCCTGGCAAGAGATCAGGCGCAGGTTGGAGACCACAAAATGACGTCCCTCCTCATTCGCCCAGAGGCCGAAGCGGACATTGAAGAGGCATATCGCTGGTATGAACGGCTGCGCAGCGGGCTGGGCTCTGACTTCCTGCTCTGTGTGGAAGAAGGCCTTGATAAGATACAAAAGAACCCCGAGATGTACCGAGTCGTGCACAGAAATGTGCGCCGTCTGTTAATCCGTCGATTTCCATACGGGAATTTCTATATCACAGGTCCGGGCCTCACGATAGTATTGGCCGTTTTTCATGGTCATCGTGATCCAGAAGTGTGGAAATGCCGCAGCTAACAAAGGGCTCCAGGCGACGCCNCAGTCCGTTGCCAGCACTTGATCTCGTGGACTGGAATCAAGCTCAGTGATAGTTGGCGGCGCGACTGAGCCCTCGCGTTGGGCCTAAAACGGTGTCACCCAGGCATGGAGAGCAATCGTGACAACACAGCAGATTAAGACGGCAACTCAGACAGAGGTGGATCAATGTATCGCCGTAATCGTGCTGGCCTTCAGTGGCGATCCAGGAGTCCGCTGGATGTATCCCAATCCTCAACAGTATCTCGAAAACTTCCCGCAGTTTGTCAGAGCATTCGGCGGCAGGGCCTTCGAGCATGGCACCGCGCAATACGTAGACCGGTTTCTTGCCGCGGCGCTATGGCTCCCACCAGGTGTTCAACCTGATGAGGAAGCGCTAGCGGCGCTGATCGAGGACTCCGTTCCCGTGAGTGATCGCGAGGCGGTATTCGCACTTTTCGACGAGTTGGGCGGCTATCATCCGAATGAGCCTCATTGGCACCTGCCCCTCATCGGGGCAGATCCGACCCAGCAGGGAAAGGGCCATGGCTCGGCTCTCTTGCGTCATGCGCTCGCTGTCTGTGACCGGCAGCAGACACCCGTATATCTTGAGGCGACAAGTGAGACGAGCGTCCCCCTGTATCAGCGGCATGGATTCGAGGTTCTCGGCACCATCCAGGTGGCCACATCGACGCAGATCACTCCAATGCTGCGAAAACCACGCTGAACGAGTGGCCTGATTCATAACAATAGTGACGAACTCAGGAAAGTCACCGTCACCAGCAATGCTGTCGGCCAGTCTCCGCTCATTCGATAATGCGAAGCCGGGACCACATTGCCTTTCTCATCATGTAGGGTGTGTTCGTCGAAGCAGCACCGCTTCCTTTCCGGAGCGCCTCCGGAGCAGCCTATTTCTTTGTCATCCGGGCGAATGCGGCTTGAGCGCCCTGTTCGATTTCCTGCATGGTCAGGTCCTTGATATGAGTGGCGACGGTCCAGATGTAACAGAAGGGATCCTGCACGGTACCGGCCCGGTTCCCCCAGAACATGTCCTCCACAGGCATCCGGACCTCGGCGCCTGCTTCAAGAGCCATCTTGAACGCCTCGTCCACGCTTTCGACATAGATATAGAAACTGACGGGGGAGCCGCCGATGGCCTCTGCGCTTTTGCAGAGATGCTCCGGGTTTTCGTCCCCCATCATGATGATCGAGTTGCCGATGCGGAGCTCGGCGTGCATCACCCCTTTCCCGTCGAGCCCCGGCATGGCGAACTGCTCCTGGGCTCCAAAGGCCCGCTTGTAGAATTCAATGGCCTTGCGGGCATCTTTGAACACGAACATCGGGGTGACGCTGTGATATCTTTCCGGGATCGCTTTCGTCATGGAATTCCTCCCTGTATTCGGGGAAACCTGCCGGCTCCCCTCGCTGTCTGAGACGGGAAATTACCTTTCGGCGGGCACCGATGCGCCTCTCTCGGCGCACCTGCGCAACCGGTTCCTTCCGACCGAGTCTTACCCTGCGACCACCCGGCGTACCGGCGACCGACGAAGCTTCCCGTCAGTCACCCGGCAAACCCCCGGCTCTTTCCCTCAAAAGTAGGATCAATGTGGCGGAAAGCAACCGGCCGGCATTCTCTTGGCGAGCCAACAATGAGGAACACTGCCTTGCTTGCAGCGAATAACCGGAGGATGTTGAATCGAGTCTTGACCAGCTCGCCAAAGAGACCGTACGAACATGAGCTGATTAGGTTCGGGATGCCATCCCCCTGCCCGCTCACCGCAGCGCTGTCCCGTCTCTCGCCTTGCATTCAGGCGTTTCCTCGGCTAGAGTAGAGTTGTTTCGGACAAACCCCATGATGTTGACTGCGAACCTGACACAAGATGTCCGATCCGGCTCCACTTGGCTCTTTGCGCCACTGAGGAGTGGTTCATGACGCGAAGGTATGTGCCTGTTGAACGACCCA
>JGI20214J51088_10002830_pt1 | contig 11484 bp, 12 predicted proteins | sample WetSurMetagenome_FD_51088 | JGI IMG/M metagenome (IMG submission 51088)
TCCTGCCAGCGTTTCATGAATCTCGAGGCGGGTCACGTTATTTATCAGGTGCAGTTTTTTTCTCGCCAGTCGCAGGGCAAAGTCAGCCTGCCGCCGGTCCGATATGTCCCGTACNACCGAGAGGATGCAGAATTTCCCCCCGATCTCAACGGGATTAAGCGAGATATCCGCNTAGAAAAGTGTCCCGTCCCTGCGCGAATGCACCCAGTCGAACGTGATACCGGAACCCTGCTGTACCTTCCGGTCGAAACCCTGCATGAGATCCACCGACCGTGAACCGTCCGGCTGGAATTCCGGTGAGAAATCCATGGGGGAATGGCCGATAATCTGCGATTCATCAGTGCATCCGAAAACCTCCAGCGTTTTTTTGTTGCACCGGATAAAAACCCCCTCCGCAAACAGGAAAATAGCATCGTTGGCTGACTCGAACAGGGTACGAAGCTGCTTTTCGCTCTCGCGCAGCCGCTGTTCGCTCTGCACCAGCTTCCCGTAATCGTTGAGCAGCACCTGTTCGTTCGCTGCAATCTCTGCATAAGCGGCCTGGATCTCCTCCTGGTTCTGTTTTAGTTCTGTGTAGGCTGTCCGCAGCTCGTCTTCAGCCCGTTTCCGTTCGGTGTTGTCGATAAAGGTTTCCAGCAGGCATGCCCTGCCGAACAGCTCAACCGGGGTGACGTACTTGATGATTGGCACCCGGATCCCCCCGTCCGTGATGAGGATCCGTTCGGAGTTGTCCACATCCTGCCCGAGATCGGAGATGGGACATTTCCCAGCCTCGGCCGGGCAGATGAACCGGTGGCAGGTCTTGCCAATGATCCTGTCCCTGGACGTCCCGATCATGTCGGCTGCCGCGGGATTGATATCAAGGATAGTGTGGTTGGCGGCGTCAATGACGAGGATGCCGGCTTTGACCGAGAAGAAGATCTTGTCCAGGTAGTCCCGGCTCTCTGCGAGCGCCTTCTCCGCCCTGTGCCTGCGCACGGCCTGCCGGATCTTATGGGCGAGTTCTGCAAACTGTGCTTTGATATCACCGCCTTTCTGCAGGTAGAAATCGGCGCCTTTGTCGATTGCCTCCACGACGATCTCTTCCCGCCCCCGCCCCGTAAAAAGGATGAACGGGATATCGCGGTACCGTGTCCTGACCTCGGAAAGAAAACCGATACCGTTCATAACCGGCATATCAAAGTCGGAGAGGATAATGTCAAACGACTGACCGTTGATCAACGCGAGGGCATGGTCTGCCGAATCAGTGGTTGTTACAGAAAAATCACCGGTATTTTCGAGGTACAGCTTGCCCAGTTCCAGCAGGTCTGCATTATCGTCCACGTACAGGATCGAAAACATCCGGTTTTCCACCGTTCCCGATAGTGGGTAGTTATCGGCACTGCGTTATATACGTTGCCTGAATGCGGAACAACCCTGCAGGGCCCGGGAAAGACTGAGGGACCGGGTACCTGTACCCGGTTCCTGACCGACCGGAACAGGGTCTCCCGTCTGTTCTTCTTCCCGGAACCCCCCGCAGTTACGGAATATGGCCGTCAGGGGAAAAATCCGGCCGTTATGCAGCCTTCCCAATGACCACCGATGCAGAGGTATCGAACGGGTTCTTCCGCATCGCAAGGCTGAACAGGTACGGGTAATGGGCCCTGAGATATTCCATGTACCGCACCCACTCGGGAATGAGCAGGGAGTAGACCCGCTTGCAGTCTGCCCCGAGGTGGATGATGTCCCCCGGCGGGAGTGATGCGAGACTGTCCCGGGACTTCAGTTCCTCGGTCAGGTGACTGATTGCAAGGATGAGATCGGTGAACGACTCGTGCTCGAAGATCATCGGGTTCTCAACGAGCCTCATCATGAACTCCTCTTTGTTTAAGAGGAACGCCCTCAGCGCCTCAAGGTCAACCTGGGCCTCCCTCAGGCCGCAGGTATAATTCCCCACAGTCGATTTGACGGCTGCAAATTCCTTATCGGACCAGTTGTCGCTGATAACGAGGCTCGGGCGGAGCGTGTCGATGCAGGGATCCGCCTTTGACATCAGGGAGAGCAGGGGCGTCCCGGTTGTAGAGAAGAACGTACCGATGACCATGTTCAGTTTCTCCATCCGCTGCGTCTTCTCCCGGGACTCCAGCAACTGGTCGATGATCAGCGTAACGATAAGCACTTCGAGCGGGATGAACGCGATGTCCCCCAGAAGGTAGATCATGATATGGTGGGCGTCCTTGAATATCAGGAAGTGCGCGGTGTACAGGATAATGGACAATGCCACGAGCCCGATCCCCGCGGCCAGTTTCCACCGGGTATCCTCTTTCATATCCTTATCTGGAGCATGCGGGAAAATAATGCCTCTTGAAGTGATAAGCAGGAACTTCCTGCGACGTACCTGCGGGTGTCCGGGGCTTCCCGCCGTATACGTGTCAATGAGAAAATGGATTCAGAAAATGGTATGATTACGTCCTGTCCCGGACCAACCGGATTAAGTTCTCGCGCCCTTTCTTCACTTTCTGGATGAGCCCCCGCTCGTGGAGGAGGTTGAGCGACGAACTGACCGTTGACTTGGGGATGCCAAGGGTTTTGACGATCTCCGACTGGTACTGCTCGCCCCCGGCAGCCAGGAGGATCGCTACGATCCGCTCCTCGAGGCCGGCCTCTTCCTCCTCAGAGAGCGGTCGGGCAACCGGTTTTTCTTGTTCCACCGGTTCGTCCGGGGTCTCCGGGCTCTTCCTTCGCTGGTATACCATGTAACCCGCCCCGAGAAGGGAGACTATCAGGAGTATGACAATGACCGGAACGATCGGGAACGAGGGTTTTTCAATCGTAACCCTCGGTTCCCCGGGGCCGAACATCCGCAGGCCGTACCAGGCAAGGCCGTCGCGCTGGTCATCCGGCGCCGGTTCCGCCCGCATGACGCTCCAGCCGTAGGGATACCGGAGGATGAGCGTGTTGTCCTTTGCGAGATACAGTCCGCCGGCAAAAGCATCGCCGATGGCAAGGGTGCCATCCGGTCTCGCAAATCCCGACCAGGCAAAAGAGTAGATTACCACCCCATACCTGCCCGTGGGGGAGGTCTGGACAACCGCGTTGCCGGTCACGTTGCTGACTGCCATGTTACGGAATGCGGCAACCGAAGCCTGCGCCGCGGACCTCTGCATGAGATCCTGTACCTGCGGAAGGTACACAGAGGGGAGTTCACGGGTATAGTTATTGAATGCTGCAAGGTCACTATCCGTTGCAAGCAGGGTACGGTACTCGATCTGCCAGAGGGCAGAACCGTCCTCCTGAACGGTGATCGTATACGTGGTCGAGTACGACGGCGTCTCTGCGGTGGCTGCCGCTGAACAGAGCAGAAGTACTGCGAGTACGAGTGTCGGGTACCGGAGTGCCGGTTTCATGCAGCCATCTCTTTTGAGAATACTATCACGCCCTTGTATTAAAAAAATTGGATTATCCGGCTGTTCCATAGGCCCCGGAAGAGGATTTGNAGATAGCCTCCCCCATATCCCCGGAATTATCTGAGTACCCCGGATAATCTTACCCCGTTNTATTACTTCCCCTTTGAATTCCCTTTTACTTTCTCACTGCTGCCGGAGTTGCCGGTCTGCCTGTCATCAGCCTCGTTGTCCTGTCCTTTGTTTTGTCCCTGACCCTGCTGCTGGGTTGTGGTCGATACCTGCGTTGTTACGGTCGTTACCGGGTTGTCATTTGCGGACTTCCTGTCCTTGTCCCATCCGTTCTGGTGCCCGGCGGGCTGTGTTCCGTCCGGCTGGGCACGGGTCTGGTTCACCGTGACATTCGCATCCGGCCAGTCATTGCGATCATGTACCTTCTGTTCGAGGTGAATTGCCTTTATGATGGTCTGGTTGTTCTTCTCCATCGTGCGGTTGAATCTGACCATTGTCTTTTCCCCGAACTTTTCTTCCAGCCTGAGGCTGTTGTTGTAGGCCCGATGAAGGCCGGTATTATTCGGGTGAGTTTCCAGCAGGTGTTCCAGCACTAACTGGTGTTTCATGACCTGTTCCTGTGCATGGAGGAGACCCGTACTGTTGGACCCCCACCGGGTGAGGGTGGCGTTGGTGAGGTTCATCTTGATCCAGTAGTTGTTGAGCGCCTGCTGTGTGGAGTCGCTCTCGTTCAGCTCGAGCGACCGGCGCACTTCCGAAAGGCGGAGCCGTGCGTGGTTCATCTGTTTGTCGACCCGCTCGGTCTCGTTTGCCGTGAAAGACTCGTCCATGTCTTCCAGAGCGAGCTTCAGCCCGTACANGGGGCTGTCGGCACCGATGGGGCCGTCATACGCCTGGATATCATCGGTTATTACCATGTCTGAATTATCTTCCTGTGCTGCTGCAATACCGCTGATACAGAGCAGCCCGAGGANGAGCAGGCCCGTGCATATTCCTGAGATTGTTTTCATGGTTGTTTCTCCTGATTCGTGCATATTTCCTGAAATCATTTTTACAATTCCACACTACACTTGCGGTAGAGGCCGCTGGTTTCATGTGGCACGCGGAGTGGTATAATGGCCGCGAAAATCCGAGAGTTTTGCATCTGTCCCTGGCAGTCCGGTTTATGCCGGGATCGTTCCGGGCGGTTTTGTTTGTTGATCTGGTGCTGATTCTCACCCGGATTATCCCGGGCATTTTCACGGGTTTTTCTCATTACCCGGTGGCACCCGATAGGGTTTCGCGCGGGATTTGTTATGGATGGCTATGCACGTGCCGCAGGGAATTATCCAGGAAGAGCCCGTCCGGATGACCACTTCGGAATCCATATAAAACGCAAAGTATAATTGAATATAATGGAACAAAAGTATCTCCTCCTCACCGCAATCATCGCGGTGGCTGCAATTTCTGGTATCATTTTGATGGAGCTGCCGCTTGCCGTTATTGCGATTGTATTTGTCCTTGTGGCCCTCCTTCTAATCTACATTTTTAAAGACCACTATACCGGGTCGGGTATCGAGACNGAAGGGGAGGCGATTCTTGCAGCTGCTCTCATCGCGCTGGCCGGGATGATGATTTCCCNGTGGATTGTCTGGGCTGCCATCATCGGAGTTCTCTTAATCACCCGGCAGTCGATTGCCCGGATCGAGAAGCGGCTGGATGCGATGGAGAAGCAGTGAAACGTGGTAACTCGAGATGCTTCTCCTGGATATTACGGTCTGAATGAGTGGGGAGAAAACCCGCCCTAAAACCGGTACATTGTCCCGACCGTATTCAGGATGCACTTCCCCGGCGTGGCTACCATGAACCGGTTGATGGCGTCCCATCCCGTGCAGTGCATGGGCACGATATAATCCGGGTTGATCTTCTGCATCGCGGCGATTGTCGGCGGGATCACGGGTGCAAAGGCCGGCCCGGTGAGATGGAATCCGCCGAGAACTGCCTGAACATGGTCGATGCCGGTGATCTTCTTTGCATACTCCACTGTGTTGATGATGCCGGCATGGGCACAGCCGCTCAGTACGACAAGGCCCTTGTCCTGCACGTTGATGACGAGTGACTGATCGTCCCGGATCGGGTCGGATTCCCAGCGGCCGTTTGCGAACATCTCCATTCCCGGCATCCCCTTTTCGAAGGAGGTCTTCCGTTCCACTTCGCCCGTTACGAGCAGGTGGCCGGCCGCAAGNGTNGATGGTTCNCTGCGCAGGAGGATATCCGCCCCTGCCTTCTTCAGCGCAACCGCGTCGGGTAGCGGGAGTTCGGCTGTGCCCTTCGGGCCGGTCATCCTCTTCCGGAGGAATGCATCCGGGTGGACGATGATCGGCACCTGCCGTCCCGCGCCGGCAAGAAAGCCTTCCAGCCCGCCAGTGTGATCGAAGTGCCCGTGGCTCAGGACCACGGCCTCGATCCCGGCAAGGGGGATGCCCAGCTGCCGGGCATTCCATGCCATGCAGTTTTGGGAGAGCCCGGTGTCGAGCAGGATTGCATGCTCCTTCTTGCCGGCAAAGACCCGAACCAGGCAGGAGAAGCCGTGCTCGGCAAGGATGTGGCGGGCCGGGTTGAACGGCAGCCGCTGGTCCACAGGAGTTGATGGCGGTACAAAGATATCGATATAGTTGTCGACCAGGACGGTCACTTCCACCCGGTCGGCCGGTTTCAACTGGTGTTCCATCATCACGCCTCAGTTAATCTTTCTGCAGATTGATCATGTTGATCTGGGACGTGCCGGGGTATGAGCCTGCCGGCCCGGGTGGAAACGGGAGGGGCCTGCGGGTGATGTGGGGAATCCCGGCAGGAGACAGGATCCCCGGACAATTATCGAAAAAATGGATTCCCGCTTACCGGCGTTTTGCCGGACCTTTCTTCACAGGAGCATTCTTCGCGGACGGGTGTTTGGCAAGCTGGTTCCGGCCCACGGGGGATCGCTTCTTCTGAGCGGCGGTTCGTTCAGGAGCTGGCAGGAGCGTGTGGGAGGCTGCTTTTGCGGCCGGGCGATCACGCGGAACAGGTTTTCCCTTATTAGCGGGCTTTGGTGCCGGCCGCTCCGGGCGTGCAGGAGCCCGGGGCTGTGAAGATGCGGGTGCCGGGCGTTCGGCCTGGGGTGGTGTGAGGGGAGTCTGCTTTGCGGCATGTGCTTCCTTGAGGGCAATTCCCATACGGGACTTATTTTTGCTCAGGTACTGGAGCACTTTTAAGAACCGTGTTGTTTCCTCCCGGACATAGTGTTCAACCCGGCCAAATTCCTTCTTGTCACACCATTTCTCCATATGACGGTCTTCGCCTTTTTTTAAGGAGAATGCATCGAGGCTTGCTCCCGCAAACCTCCCGTTGTTCAGGAGGATGAGAATCGGCCGGAGATCGAACCGGGGCCGCTGGTAGTAGAGTTCGTAGCTTGTCAGCGTGGCGAGACCATATCTCCGGAACAGTGCAACGAGCATCTCGTAGGCATAGTCGAGGTTGAGCCCTACCGGGATGAACTGGGTGACCGGAGTACCCGGCCGGAAGAACTGGTTGAAGAATGTGGTCACGATCTCCTTTTCCGAACTCTCCCATACCCGGTGAATGACCAGAACATCCAGGGTTTCCCCTGTGGTCAGGTCGATCTTCTGGTACTGGAGGGTGACGAGTCTGTCCGTGGCAGGATCGGTTTTTTCTCCGGTCTTGACCCCTTCTATAGAAAAATAGTACGCAGGCATTGTTGTATCATTACAGGATGGAGGGGAAATTCTTTTCTGTCCGAAAAGGTTCGTCAGAACCCTGAGGAGGATGAGAAATCATCGGATTTATCCGACCTGTCAAATCCCGGACACCGTACCAGCCTGCTTCTTCTCCGGCTTCCAGAGACCGATGGCATTTCCTTCCGTGTCCTGGATCATGACTACCTGCCCGACACCTTTGATCTCCTCTTTTTGCCTCATGATCCTGCCCCCCAGTCTCTCGACGTTCTCCTGCACCATATCGATGTCATCGACTTTCACGAAATTCAGGATAGGCTCTGTCATATGACGCTTGTACAGCCCGCCCGTGTTCATCGTGCCTTTGCTTGCCACTCCCGTGCTGATATCATGGTACTGCATTTCTGTCATCATAACCGGATCCACGGGTGTCCCTGTTGGCTCGATCCGCCACCCGAGAAGGGTGGAATAGAAGTGCTTTGCGCGGTCAACGTCGTCAGACGGGATCATGAAGTGACCAATGTTTGCCATAAGCAGAGATGGTTTTGGGATGGTATTTAGCAATTAAGATCGTGCTCAGGTCCGCGTTAGTAAGGAAGGGATCGGGGAACAATATGGGGGAAAAAAGGGAGACGGGCCGGGTTACCCGGGGCATGAGGATTCTCTCACTCCCGGCGGGAGATGCCAATGATCGCCACGAGGGCAAGCGCACCAATCGCGGCGACCGGGAGCATGCCGGACTTCGTGGGTGTTGGCCGGGCCTCGGCCGGCATTGTCACTTTCATTGGGGTGGTGGAGGGAGTCTGTGCAGCCTGCCTGCCGGCCCCGATTGGCGGTACCACATGGACGATATACACTGAGATGGCCTGCGGGCCGGTCATCCCGCGTTCCATGCCGGCACAGGATGACGAGGCGGCCTGGCCCTTCATGAAGGTAACCGTTATGCCCGAGCCATCGTTCCTGCCGTTGAACGTCATCGCGTGGCCGGGTTCAAGATCCTGTGCCAGGGCGAGTGTCTTGCCGCTCATTATCTTAACATAGGCCGTTTTTGCCGTGCAGGTGGTCCCGGAGCAGGTCGTGCAGTCGGGCTCTGTGGACAGATCGATGCTGTAGTCGCCGGCGAGGGGTGTGGGAACTGACGCGGGGTCCCCGACGATATCAACCACGGTCTCTCCGGATTCAGCCGTCCCGGAGAGCTTTGCGAGGGTGATCCATCTCCCGCCCATGCCGCCCAGGCTCTTTGCAACGACAGAGTCGCCAACGGCAAAGACCGAAAATGCGCTGTCAGCAGGAACGCTGCCATCCAGAGGGATGCTGTCTATGGGGGTGAACGAGCAGACCGGTGACCCGGTTGCAGGGTAATCGCAGCTGTACCGCGCCGGGTCCGCGATGGTGAGGGTATTGTTCTCCCGGCTGATCGCGGATACAGTTCCCTTGAGTGTGACCTCCTGGATCACTGCCGCGGCCGGCAGGACACAGAGGCACAGGACGAGGATGGTGAGGGGTATGATATGTTTCATGGTAGATCCTTCTGTTGTTGTTACGAGAATCGCCGGGAGAAGATAAATAGGGCGCAGGAATGTGTGGTGATCCATATCCCGCCCGCATCGCCAAGACTTGTTGCGACGATGGTGTCTCAAGGACTAAAGACGGGAAATGCGCTCATTTCAGGCACTCTCCCTCCTCCCGGGAGGGGCGGTTCATGGGGGTGTACGAGCAGACCCGTGTCCCGGCAGCCGGGTTTGTGATGATGGTGGTATTGTCCTCCCTGTGGAGTGAGGACACCGATCCACTGACCATGATCTCCTGGATCACTGCCGACGCCGGCAGGATACAGATGCACAGGATAAGAAGGGTGATGGATAAGATGTGTTTCATGAATTCTTTTTCTATTGTAATTTTGAGAATTGTAATGGTGGGAAAAACAGGACGCTGAAATGCTGTTGCTGTGTGTTTCCGGAAGATATCACAACCAAATCCACTATCCCTTCTCAAAACTCCGATGAAATGAAGACGAAGTCTTCTACTGCAGATGACCTGCCTGAAGTCGGAAAGTCAGATGACGTTTCACTCCTTCCAATTCTAATGATTTGTCAGAGTTCGAAGAAACCCGGATCTTACCATTTTTTTGGAGCGACCACGGAACATCATTTTTGAAGATGTTACAAAAAATGCAAACGGTAACAAAGGTTATCTGGGCAGCACCCGTATATTTGTCACCAGATAATATTCAGGCTCGCACACCAGTTTTGGATCTCACTCGATGTCTGCATCTGCCCGAATCTGTCCTTCAAATCTTTTGAAGGCACGCACATCTTGTTGAACGGATCTGATCCTTGTGATTTAGCAGAAAAATCTGATGAATGCAGTCTTATGTCAGGAAAAAATAATTCCTGATGTTTCCCGGCCGTTTGTATCTTGTCAAAGAGAACAAAAGGCAAAAACGGATACATCGCCGGGAGGGAAGGGGCCGAGCGATTTCAAACGATCGTGCCGGATAACAGGAAATCCGGCACGTTAAATGAGGAGATGTTCACATGGATTTCAATAATTCACTCTTACGAGCGTTAAAAACCGGAAGTGTCGTTCTTGGCCCGGCAATGACCGAGAAATGTGTCAACGAGGGTACAGCCCAGATGATCGTTCTTGCGCGCAATTGCCCTCCAACCATCAAAACAAAAATTACCCGGGACAAGAACGCGTTCATTCACATCTTTGAAGGTTCCAGCATGGCACTCGGAAACGTCTGCAGAAAACCGTTTGGCGTGAGCACGCTCGCGATCATCAACCCCGGCGAATCGGATATCCTGTCCTTAATGCGGGCGTGACCCGATCAGGGTAATCTTTCCCTTGATGGTTAAGTCGCCGGTTTCGTGATCGGAATAAAAAAACGGGATCAGATGATGATCTCGATATCAAGTTTTTCTGCCAGTTCCTTGTACCGGTTTCGTATGGTGACCTCGGTCACTCCTGCAATTTCCGCTACTTCGCGCTGGGTGCGCCTTTCCGAGCCCAGGATGCAGGCAATATAAATCGCCGCTGCCGCAACACCGGTTGGCCCCCTTCCACTTGTCAGTTCACGTTCGGCGGCCTGCCTGAGGATCTCAATGGTCCGGCTCTGGATCTCTCCCTTGAGGTTGAGGCCCGAGCAGAACCGGGGCACATAGTCCACCGGAGAGGTTGGCAGGAGCCTTAAGCCAAGTTCACGGGAGACAAACCGGTAGGTTCTGCCGATCTCTTTTCTGGAGACACGGGAGACTTCCGCGATCTCATCGAGAGTTCGGGGCACGCTGCACTGCCGGCAGGCAGCATAGAGTGTTGAGGCTGCAACACCTTCGATGCTCCGGCCACGGATCAGGTTCTTGTCAACTGCGTCACGATAGACCAGAGCAGAGCTCTCGCGGATGTTCCGCGGCAGGCCCAATGCAGATGCCATGCGGTCCAGTTCCGAGAGGGCGAACGCCAGATTCCGCTCTGTCGCGTTACTGACACGGATCCGGCGCTGCCACTTGCGGAGACGGTAGAGCTGGGCCCGGTTCTTGGAGGAGATTGACCTGCCAAACGAGTCNTTGTTGCGCCAGTCGATCATGGTGGAGAGACCCTTGTCATGGATCGTGAGGGTCATCGGAGCACCGGTACGGGCCCGTTTCTGCCGCTGGTCGGCATCAAACGCACGCCACTCGGGACCGCGGTCGATGAACTCGTCATCAATCACGAGCCCGCAACTCTGGCAGACCAGTTCTGCCCGCTCACGGTCGTGGACAAGCACGCGGCTGCCACACTCCGGACACATGGTTTCGGTCTGGCTTTCCGCTTTCTTTTCCTGCTCTCTCTGTTTCGTTCGTGATCTGAACGATTCACGCTCGGACTGGAGGACTTTTAGTTGTTCAATTTCCTGCATTCACATTTACCTTATGCTGATCGGTTTGTCCTGAATTTTCCACTGCATTGAACCGGTTTATCCGAATAAAGGCCGTTGCGCGGTTACCCTTCAATACTGTGTATTCACCGGAGTCCTCGTTCATCAGCCTGTTTCTGAATTTGCATAAATCTTTCATTCCGTGGGCATTCGTGCGGATTCACGCCATTTATCGGAAGCCACTTACCTTCCCTCGGGTTGAACCGGGCCGGGCATGACATTTCTTTAACCGGAGATCCATTGGGTCCCGGGATCATCCTGGTTTTGATGTACTCACAATCTGTGCAAAAATAATAACTGCTCATCTACAATCTCCGGTCTGGGAGATTTCTCAGACTTGTCGTGGTGTCTTGTATGAGCGAGGTTATATCTCTTAGTGTGATACCACAGGCCGACAGAACGGAGCGGGTGGCAGGGGAGTGGGTGGGACCCCTTGGTACCGGGGAGGTATGGGGGG
>JGI20214J51088_10002832_pt1 | contig 11481 bp, 10 predicted proteins | sample WetSurMetagenome_FD_51088 | JGI IMG/M metagenome (IMG submission 51088)
AGTCAGACACCACAATTCTTATGTGGGACTTCCCAACACGCCGTGTTGGGAAGTCCCACACTTTTCCAGCATTCAGATCCCTATCTGATCCGGTCCGTGCGTGTAAGAACATACATACCAACTAGTTATGGATTTCGAATCGACACGGCACAGAAATTGACGTTCTACTAGTAGATCTTGAGCCACTTATGTCTAACCTTCTTCTAGAGGACTCTATGTTCGATCTATCCGACCCCCGCTCATGGACCTATTTTACAAATTGGGTTCTCGTTGTCGTCGCCTTCGTTGCCGCAGGATTCATCGGCTACGGTGTGCTGCGCGAAAAGCGTGCGCGACAGATAGCCCGTGGACACTCGGCGAACGACGCGCATACACTCGTTCTCCCCGACCTCGGCATTACAATGGCTGATGGTGGTGAAAAAGTTAGTGAAAAGAAACCCGCAGACTCCAAGAAACCGGCCTGACTCACCCGACTGAGCCCGAGGACATAGCCATGCGATGCCCGTTCCTGCGCGAAGCTCAAGTGAAGTACTGCCGTGGTTCCGCTTTCCGCAAGATGATCGTGCGCGTACCCGGTCAGCCGGAATCAGACCGGTGCGCCTCTCCCGACTTTGTGAACTGCCCGGGTGTTCAACCACTTCTGGAGTCACACGCCGACAGTGCACGATGCCCATTCCTTCAAGAACCGCTTATGCAATATTGCGGCGCTGCATCCGTGACGAAATACATCCCCTACAGCGAGGCGGTCCTCTCCCACTGCGGCACAGACAGTCATAAGTACTGCGAACTCTATCTCTCCCTTGCACACCCGGAACGCGCTCGCTTCACCGAACATACGGCAACCGGCTGTCCATCGGACGATCCATCGCAGGAATATCTGGTGGAAGGAATCCGGGTCCCGGGCTGGCTGGAGTTCTCTGCAAACCATATGTGGATCGATATCGGCACGGATGGCGTCGTCCATATCGGCATCGACGCGTTTCTTGCCACCATGTTCGACTCCATCGACCGCATTACGTTCGTGACTCCGGAGGGCGTCCACCGCCCGACAGCTGTCATCACCGTCCACGGCGTCGATCTGCAGATGGTCTTCCCCCATCCGATCCATATTAAAACCGCCAATCTGTATATCCGCACTCATCCCTCCATAGTGCTATCGGATCCGTACACCCTGGGATGGCTGTTCGAAGGGACAATGGACGGTGATGATCCGGCAAGAACCGCACAAACGCTCAGGGAAGGACTGATCTCCGGGCGAGCCGCGGCGGATTGGATGGAGTCGGAAGTCCGGCGGGTTTCCCAGCTGGTGCATGCACTTTCGCACACACAGGACCCTGCAGGACTTGTCGTCATGGCTGATGGCGGTTCTGTGCAGCGCGGTTTCGTTCAACATCTGACACGTGACGAAGTGTTGCGCGTCTTCAATGAGTTCTTTTCTCCGTTCGCAGGTTGGAGGCAATCATAGTGAGATTCAAGGGTCTGATACTGTTTCTGCTAGGTGTTCTGGCTTCCCTCGCCATTGGATGGTTTGCGTTCCCCGCCGCCCTTTACAGGACCGAAGCGCAACCTATGCAATTCAACCACGCCATCCACACAGGCGAACAAAATGGAATGACGTGCGACATGTGTCATGAGTACATGGAGAACGGCAGCTTCAAAGGCATCCCAACCATCGCAAAGTGCGCCGAGTGCCATTCTGCAACCATCGGGTCATCGGAAACCGAAAAAGTCCTGGTCGAGCAGTTCGTAACGCCCCAAAAAGAAATCCCTTGGAAAGTCTATTCGCGTCAGCCGGACAACGCATACTTCCCGCATGCCACCCACGTGAAAAGAGCGGAGATCAAATGCGAAGTATGCCACGGGCCGCATGGCTCCAGTACTGCACTTCCGGTCTATCAGGTGAACCGCATCAGCGGCTACAGCAGGGACATCTGGGGGAGAAATATCTCGGGGATCCCCTCGCATCCATGGGAGGGCATGAAGATGGACCGGTGTGTGCGGTGTCATGCAGAACGCCAGAGAGACGACTCGTGTCTCGACTGCCATAAGTGAACGAGAAAAGAATAATGAACATTACTCGAAGAGAACTTCTGACATTTGCGGGTGGATCTATCCTGGGTGCGTTGTTCACCCCCGTCCCCTGGAAGCTCCTTGACGACAGTGCGATCTGGACTCAGAACTGGTCCCTGATTCCAGGACTTCCACGCGGTCCTGAGACGTTTACGTTTACCGGATGCACACTCTGTCCGGGCGGTTGCGCAATAAAGGCACGCCGGGTGAACGGACTTCCCGTGAGCCTGGTCGGCGTCACCGGACACCCTGTGAGCAACGGCTTCCTCTGTCCGATGGGGATTGCCGGACACCACCTCGCCTACCATCCGCTGCGATTGCGCCGGCCTTGGGCGTTCACAGGGAAAGGAACAGACAGTCTCCTGACGCCATCGACGCTGGAAGAAGTGATCTCGAATCTTGCTCCCATTGTAAAGGACATCCAATCATCACCGACAAAGGGCACAGTCGCGGTTCTCGATCAACGACCGGACAGAGTGGTGTCCGACGTCTATCGCAGGTTCGTGAGTAACATCCCGGGCGGCATGTATGCCCTTGCTCCGGGATCTGAAGACCCTACGCTGACCGCCCTCCGCAGTCTGTGCAAGACCGCAGAAGGAAAACTCGGGTATGACCTGGAAAACACAGAGGTCATCCTGAGCTTCGGCGCCCCCCTGCTGGACGGATGGAGCTGTCCCGGCCGTGCCGTGCATCTCCTTCAAAACAGGATACACAGCGGTCTGAGGCTGATCCAGGCAGAAGGCGTGCAATCACGCACGGCTCTTCAGGCAGATACCTGGCTGCCCCTTATCCCCGGAACTGAGGCAGTGCTGGCTCTTGCTATCGGGAATGTTCTCATCCGGGAAAGGCTCGTTCCCTCCAAAATCGAAAAGACGTCAGCGGATTTCCAGACATACAAGAAACTTGTGGCGAAGTTCCAACCCGAAACCGTCGCGGACATCTGCGGCATCCCTGCATCCGCAATCTCCGAAACGGCCCGCACCATTGCTTCCCATTCTTCGGTGGTCATGTCCGGCTATAATCCTGCGGGCGGACCGTTTGACGCTGCCACCGAAACTGCGATCGCGGGGCTCAATGCGCTCCTTGGCAACATCGGTCGCATCGGTGGGATATCCCTCCACCGCCCTCTTCCTTCAGGGCCAGTCTCAACTTCACCGGCCATCGCTCTTACTGAAATCCCGGACCATTCTGTCCGCCTGCTCTTGATTGACGGAGCCGAATCAGGACATACGTATCCGTCGTCTCTCCTCAGACGGAAGCTCACAGCTGACGGCGGCACGGTCGTGATGTTGTCGCCGTATCTGTCGTCACGATCAGCGCTGGCCGATTTCCTGGTGCCATCACCCGCAGCTTTCGAGTCACTGGAAGAGATCTCCACGCCGCCCGGAGCTCACCGTGCATCGTTTGCCCTGTCGCTGCCGTTGATGAAGCAACCGGACACCGCTGTTGACGCCGTGACGTTCCTGTCAAAACTCGCTGGAGCTGCCGGGCTACCATCTCTCGGGGCAGAGTCGATGGAGTCGTTCCTCAAGCAGCGCGCCCATGACATCTGGCTCTCCAAACGCGGAACGCTCACCGCACCGGCTGGTACCTCCGTGACGCCGACTGCAGAGATGGCGGGCGAAGAGCAGCTGTGGAAGGGACTTTCGGAGGGAGGATGCTGGGTTGATGATGTGGAGGCCAAAGAGGCGATCCCCCAGAGTATGCTTCTGGGAACATTGACCCCTGACCGATTTGACGGGGCGTCATCACCCGCACAACACGCCACCGGTACGATGAGGCTCATTCCCCACGGCTGGAGGAATGCGACAACGACGGCCTCCGTCGCTCCAGTGTTAAGCAAGTTGTTCCAGGAATCACACCTCCGGAGTCTTGGCGGCCGGGTGCATATTAACCCCGCAACGCTTGCGGCGAACGCTCTCTCAGATGCTGACATTGTGAAGGTCACCACGCAATCGGGGAGCATGACCGCGCAGGTGGTCGCAGACCACACAGTTATACCCGGCGTCATCCACGCCGTCGTCGGTCCGTCTCCAAACAACACCGCACCAACAAATCAGCCCGAGGGAGAAGGCCTCCTCGGACTCTGCGTAGTACGGGATGACGGTTCATGGAGAATCACCGAAGCATCGATTGCGAGAGCGTGAGACAATGGAACAGTCAGCACAATCCAAATCACGATACGGTATGGTAGTTGATCTCGACCGCTGCACAGGCTGCGGTGCGTGCATGGTTGCCTGTGCGGTGGAGAATAATGTCGCCCCGGCAGAGCAGAAAGCGACGGAACGGACCGGCGTCACCTGGCTGCGGGTGTACCCGGTGTCGAACGGCGAGAATTTCCCTGCAAACGACACCGTGTTCATCCCCATGCCCTGTCAGCAATGCGGCAATCATACACCCTGCGTCTCCGTATGTCCGCAAAATGCCGTTGAGGTCGATCCTTCGACGGGGATCGTGGGGCAGATCCCGCAACGATGCCTGGGTTGCCGCTACTGCATGACGGCATGCCCGTACCATGCACGATATTTCAATTGGTGGGATCCACAATGGCCGGAGGGCACAGAAACGCTGCTCAATCCGGATGTGGCTCCGCGCATGCGCGGAGTTGCCGAGAAATGCAATTTCTGTCATGGCCGACTTCACGCGGCCAGGACAAAGGCAGCCGCTGCGGGAAACAAGGAAATCGCAGCAGGTGACTATATCCCCGCCTGCGTCGAAAGCTGCCCTTCCAAAGCAATCGTGTTTGGCGACCTTGCAGATGAGACGAGCGAAGTGTCGCGCCTCAGCCACAGTAACGACACATTCCAGTTCCTACCAAAGCTCGGGACAGCGCCGAAGGTGTTCTATCATTCGGCAAAAGAGTGGGTCCGGAAGATGGCCGACAGGGCTCCACTGGCATAGCGCAACGGCCCCGCCGGTAGGGGCTCATGACGAAGTGCCCCGACCAGCGTGTCGGGAAAACTAAGGGAATGCAACATGGATCGGCAGTTCATACCACGAGGATTACAGAGAAGTTCGTTCACACGCTTTGCGGCCTGGATTCTTCCGTGGATCCTGTTGCTTGGGCTGGGATTGTATGCCATGTATCTCTGCCTTGCAGAAGGCCTGCATCACACAAACATGGACAACAGATTTGCGTTTGGACTCTGGATCTACCTTGATCTCACCGTGATCGCGCTTGGCGCAGGTGCGTTCTTTACCGGATTCCTCCTGTACATCCTGCGACGTGAGGAACTCAAGGCGGTCATCAATAGTGCAGTCGTTCTCGGACTCATCTGCTACAGCGGAGCAGTGGCAGTGCTGATGGTGGATGTCGGTCAGCCTCTCCGCGCATGGTTCACGTTCTGGCATCCGAACACCCATTCGATGCTTGCCGAAGTGACTTTTTGCCTCACCTGCTATCTCACGGTGCTCGCCATCGAGTACGTGCCGGTCGTTCTCAAGAACCGCAAGCTCAGGCAAATCCCACGTTTCCTGGTGTTCGAATTTGAGCTGCACAAAGTCATGCCTGTGTTCGCCGGTATCGGAACGTTTCTCTCGTTCTTTCACCAGGGTTCTCTCGGAGGCCTGTACGGCGTGCTGGTCGGACGCCCGTTTGCATTTCGCGAAGTCCTGGGGATATGGCCATCCACATTCTATCTCTTTGTCCTTTCCGCCGCAGCTGTTGGCCCGAGCTTTGTTCTTCTGACAACATGGCTGGTGCAGAAGCTGTCAGGCAGGCAGCTGGTGAAACCCGAAGTACTGAGGTTCCTGGGGAAAGTCTCCGGATCCATGCTGATCGTGTATGTGCTGCTCAAAACTGTCGATACACTCTACTGGATCAATCATACCGCGCCGGCCGAAGGGGCGCCTGCGTACACGTTCTACACTTCCCTGGGATTCGGGACATGGATTCTTTTTGCAGAAATCATTCTCCTCGGCCTGCTTCCGGCAGTCGTGCTACTCAGCAAGCGGCTGCGCGCACGGCCCGCCGTGCTCGTCGGGGCGGCCTTCCTTGCTTGCTGCGGAATCGTGATGAACCGTTTCGTGATGACGATTCAGACCCTGGCATTGCCCACATTGCCGTTTGATCCTATGATGTCGTATGTCCCGAGCTGGCAGGAGGTCGCAACGTTTCTTGCCATCGTCGCCTATGGTGTTGTGCTCTATTCTTTCTCGTTCCGGTATATGACTCTCTTTCCCCAGGAAAGAGAAATCCGTTAATGACATCGGAGGTGCCTCGTGTTTCCATTCATCTATGAATTCCACTGGACGCCTGTTCACATCATCTTCNTAGGTATCTTCTTTTCTGTGGTGGTCGTGATTGTTTCCACCCTGTCGATTGCACTGCTGCGCGCCTACAGGGCGTTCCGCAAGAACGAATACGAGACGATTCAATGGGAAGCGGAATTTGAGGACCTGCCCGCCGCGGCGCGCATCTGCCGCCATCAAATCACGGGCGAAACAGCGGAGCGCACCTGCAATCATGAATTCGACTGCCGTTCGTGTGCTGTCCACCCGACTTTTCTTAAACAACGTACCCCCGTGCTTGCACCGGCAGGCAACGAAGAGTCTGTGTTCGGCTTCACCATGCCGCTCGATCGCTACTACCACCGCGGGCATACATGGGTGAAATACGAGGGTGAGGGGGTGTACGCGGTTGGACTGGATGACTTCGGAAAGAGAATGATCGGAACGCCGGATGCTATCGAACTCCCTCCTGTGGGAACCGCCCTTACGGCCAATGGAACAGGATGGACACTCAAGAAAGAACGTGCGGTTCTCCGGATCCTGTCACCTATCGACGGCGTTGTTGTAGAAACCGCCGCAATACAGGACGGATGGTCCCTGAAAGTCCGCGGCGGCGAACCGCAACAGGAAACCCGTCACTTGCTGCGCGGTCAGGAGATCAAGCCGTGGATCATGCGTGAGCTGGAGCGGCTGCAGGTCGCCGTTTCACCGGACGGCGTGGGCGTGAGCCTCGCTGATGGTGGCGAGCTGGTACATGATATGTGGAAACAAGCCCCACAGGTTGATTGGGATGGCGTTTGGGGAGAGATGTTTCTACAAGCGTGATAGCAGAAGTCAAAAGCAAGCGCAGTAGGCGTTAGGCAATGGCACTGGGCACAGAGGCCTGAGGTTCACCCCTGTTGCCTCACGTCTATTGCCCGACGCCTCTCTTCCTATTCCCTCTGTACATTGTACTTCTTTAGCCGGTCATACAGTGTCGACCGGTCAATCCCTAGTATCGATGCCGCTTCCTTGATGTTCCCGTGTGTACGCTGCACGGTCGCGGTGATGATATGCCGTTCTGCCTCTTCCAACGTAATATTGGAAGGGACATTCCACGCCGCCTTTCCCTGGTCCGCCACGGGCACGAGAAAGGCAACATCCTCATCCGTCAACATCGTGGTCTTGCAGGTCACAATCGCCCTCTCGATGGCGTTCTCCAGCTCCCGCACATTCCCCGGCCATTCATGATCAAGCAGAATGCGCAGTGCACCTTCGGATATGCCGTCTACCTTCTTTCCCAGTTCATGCGAGAGGCGTTCAACAAAGCTGTGTGCAAGAATAGGAATATCCTCCCTGCGCTCCCGCAAAGGAGGGATGTTTATGCTGATCACATTCAGGCGGTAGAACAGGTCATCGCGGAACTTGCCTTCGCGCACGGCGCGGTCAAGATCCACGTTCGTCGCAGCAACAACGCGTACATCGACTTCGATCTCCTCGGACCCTCCGACGCGGTAGAACTTCCTCTCCTGCAGCACGCGCAGGAGATCCATCTGCAACTTTGATGAGATATCCCCGATTTCATCCAGAAAGATCGTCCCCCCGTCCGCCATCTCGAACTTCCCTTTTCGTTGCGATGATGCCCCGGTGAACGATCCCTTTTCGTGACCGAAGAGTTCGGATTCAAGAAGCGTTTCCGGAAGCGCAGCACATGACACGCCGACGAAGGGCTTGGCCTCCCGATCCCCGGAGAAATGGATTGCCCGCGCGATCAATTCCTTGCCCGTCCCGCTCTCCCCCTGGATGAGTACCGTGCTCCGCAGACCGCCAATATCCTTCACGAGTTCGAAGATTTTCCCCATCTTCGGACTCTTGCTGAGAATGTCATGGAAGCTGTATTGCTTTGTGAGCTTCTTCCGGAGGATGGAGTTCTCTCTCTGCAGGTTCTTCACCTTGATGATCCTGCTGACGAGCAGCGAGATTTCCTCGGGATTGCACGGTTTCACGATGTACTCCTGCGCTCCCTCCTTCATCGCCGTGATCGCAGTATCCACCGTCGCATACGCAGTCACGATGATGATGGACGCATCAGCATGAAGTTTCCGGATCTCCATCATCGTCTCGATACCATCGATTCCGCCGGGCATCTTCAGATCAACGAAATAAATGGCATAGTCGTACGTCCGGGCCTTGTCGATTGCCTCCCTTCCCGACACCGCGGTATCCACGTTGTAACCATCCTCGCGAAGCCACGCCGCAAGCGATTCGCGCATCACTTCTTCGTCGTCAACAACCATGATATGCCAGTGAGTCATAGATTCCTCGTTCCCGCGCCGTTCGGGGTAGCTCCCATCGCGCGCATATGTTTGGTCTTCTCTTCCACAAGCACGATACAACTCGCACACAATTCGGCCCCCTTTGTGTCAACATGCCGGACATTGTTGGAAAGCGACATTGGACAGCTGCTGTCTGCACAGTGCGTCAGGCCAACCGTGTGCCCCACTTCATGTACCGCTTCCTTGACGGCCCGCGCGACCGCGAGCGGCCGGTCCGGGGGGAGACCGTAGAACTCCTGCTGCAAACGTGCCAACGATATGACGGCAGCCGGACCGCTAAGCTGGGCCTGTCCGAGCACAAAACTTAACATTGGAATAAAGAGATCCTTTTCCGTAATCCCCAACATGCTCACTGCATCCATAGGGACCTGCGCGATCAACTGGCGCAAGACATGCGCCGAACCATACTGCCCGCGCTGTGCGTCATACGCATACAACGGTTCAGCCAACCTCGAAAGCCTCTTCACGCTGAAGCCGTACGTGTGCCCGAGTCCCTGCTCGACAGCAGTCAAGACATCCTCCTCGATACCACCGAGGGCCACGATATACATCGATTTCACGACGTCCGTTCCGCACTAGTCGGAGCCGCTGACGTAGGCTCCTGTGGCGGTTCAACGGGAAGCGTCACCTTGAACACCGTTCCCTGACCGACAGTGCTCCGCAATTCAATATCACCGCTATGCGCTTGCACGATTCCGTAGACAACAGCCAGGCCCAGTCCCACTCCCTTCCCTTCTCCCTTGGTCGTGAAGAACGGAGTGTACAGCCGGGGGATATTCTCCGGAGCAATCCCGTCACCCGTATCGCATACTTCAAGAATCAGTGAATCCCTGGCCGGGGTCGATGCCGTGCGCACTGTCACACAACCATCGGCTTTGCCCTGCGTGGCCTCAGCCCCGTTCATGATCAGGTTGATCAACACCTGCTGCATCTGTGAGGCATCACATGTAATGAGCGGCACCTTCTCATCCAACTGCAAATCTATCCTGACACTCATGAGTTTCAACTTGTGGCTGATCAAGTTGACCGTCGAGGTGACGACGCTGTTGAAGTTTGTGTCGGTACGCTGGTGCGGCTTTGACCTCCGGGAAAATGCAAGCAGGTCCTGCACAATCCTCCCCACCCGGCTGGTCTCATTGACCACCTGTGCGAGGTATTTCTTGAATTCCTCAATCCTCTGCGGCGGGATGCCATCTTCCTTCACCATGCGCTGCATCAACATGCCGAGGTTCAATACCCCGGAGAGTGGATTGTTGATCTCGTGCGCGACGCTCGCCGAGAGCTGCCCCAACGAGGCCAGGCGATCGCTGCGCAGAAGCTTCTGGTGCGCCACTTTCAGCTGTTCCGTGCGTTCGTCAACCTTCGTCTCNAGCCCCTGCGTTAATTCGTTCAACTTGTTGATCGTCTCGTTGAGCCGCACCCGCATGGCGTCAAACGTCTGCGCGAGCTCTCCAAGTTCCTCTGAAGAGTTGATCTCAACCGGCTTGTCCAGGTGCATCTTGCTCACCGCCCGGATACCTCCGATAAGTTGCCGAATCGGTGCATGGACATATCTGCGCGTGAACAGAATAATAAAAACCGAAATCAGGATCACGAGTACTGCTGAGACGACAAGCACGCGCTGCTGGACACCGCTGATTTCCGCATCGACCGTCCGAAGGTCAAGGGCAACATCAATGACACCCAGCACATTCATGGCCGCAGGATGTGCGTGACAGTCTGCATTGCTGCACGCAGGTTCATTGTACACCGGGGTCACGATCCCAAGGGAACGAGAACCGTCCGAGGAGTGAAATACCCTGGCGCGCGACGGCACGTCAACCCGAACAAGAGGCCGACCCGAGGCATGACAAATCGAACACGCCTCCGCATCTTTGTCGACGGACCCGGTGTCTCCCGGGACCGTCGAGAACATCACCCGCCCCTCTTTATTGAAGATGCGGATCCGGTTGATCCCCTGCTTGGTTGCAATGGTCTGCATAATCCCGTATGCAGATTCCCGTTGATCGGCGAGCATCGCATGCCACGTTGCACTTGCAATGCTCCCGGAAAGCTGATCGGCCCCCGTGATCATGGCATCCAGGAGCTGGCGCTCCTGGGTTTTCATGTTATACACCCCGGAAGCAACGCCAACAACCATCACGATGANCGTCAGCGGAATCATCAATTGAAGAGAGAGTTTTCTCGGATACACACTCATCGTATCGGTTCCCGGCAACCCCTGTGAAATACCAACGAAGTGAACATCACTACCGAAATCTACCAAAAAGACGGGAGAAATCCACGAGTACCCACAGAAAAGCCTCTCCATGTTGAACTTGAGCGGCAGGAGAAATACATTGAGACAACAATCGTAACGATGGCCTACGAAGATGCGGCATCCCTTGCCGGTATTGGTAACGCTCGTTGTGCCCCTCTTGCTCGCAAACGCCGGTCTTTATGCTCAACCTCAGGCGTATTCCTCACCACCCGACATCAGACTCCACTCTATTGGCAATGTGCAAAGGGTGGTCACCAATGGAGCTCTTTCAAGGGAAACATACAAAGGAACTGTGTGCAGGTATCCCCGCGATGCAAACCTTGAAAACATGATCCCGGGATACCCGGTGCTGGAAATTGCCACCAGACAACAAACGCAGGATTCTCTGCAGTACCTGTACACCCAGTGGTGGGCCTCGCCAGGCCAACCAGGGGATACAATCTGGACCGTACGCGATTTCGATGCGACCGACATTCCGTTCTGGCCTTCCTACGCCGGGCTGGCAGATGAGGACTTCGTGTTCCGTTGCGTCAACCGCCAACCCACGGGCGTGAGCATTGTGCTTGACTCTCGGACCCCCCCTCTGACGTTCTTCCTCCCCCCCCT
>JGI20214J51088_10002833_pt1 | contig 11481 bp, 12 predicted proteins | sample WetSurMetagenome_FD_51088 | JGI IMG/M metagenome (IMG submission 51088)
CTTTCAGAAAAGCTTTTATGGGCATCGGGACCGAATCCCCAGGCCCTGACAAGAGGTCCCACTGTAATATCAAACGCCCCGTCGGTGAGTCTCGAGATTTCNGCTGATCTTCTGAAAACTTCAGTAAATAATGAATCGGNGACTATGTCTTCGTTACGGTTTATTCTGGAAATAAGAGATGAATCTTTGTAATTCGATAACGACATATCAAATCTCTCCAGTATTTTTTCCACGTTCTGACGGAGTTGTTCAGGATCCAGCTTATTCCTGTTTTCATAGACAATGCTGTAGGTCGAACCTTGCGCTATTCCTGCAAAATTTGAATAAACCGCGGTCTGCTTCCTGCAGCCCGGTATTAAGAATCCAAGAATTATGAACCCGAACAAAAATTTATTAAACATGATAATTTTATAGAATTAACTTACTACTTATATCTTTACAATCTTACCTGAATTATACTCCGGAACAAAATTATGTAAATCCACATCTCAGAACTGACGCAACAAATCCCTATTTTTAAAGTTTAATTATTCAGATCAATATTCATATGAGATATATAGCGCTTTCTGTTTTTCTCCTGATTCTCATTCCTGCAAAAGGTCAAAGCGGATATCCCGATTCTGTTCTGTATTCAAATCATGTCTTCAGCGAAAAGATAAAGACTGTACAAATATACAAGGATGGATGGAATCTCTCATATCCGATATTAAAGTTCAACAGTGATGAAAAACTTATTCTGAATTTTGATTTACTGGAAGATCAACCCGAGACTTTTTATTATAGTATTATACACTGCGATAAGGACTGGAAAAAGTCAGACATCTTTCCTCCTGATTATATGTCAGGTTACACCGAGAACCCTGTTGAAGACTATTCAGGTTCCTTTAATACTACAGTCAACTATACCCATTATAGGCTTCTATTTCCAAATGACAGAGTAAGTTTAAAATTATCAGGTAATTACATTATTGAGGTGCATCCTGAGGGCAAACCGGAAGAACCTGTTTTAACCAGAAGATTTATTGTTGCGGAAGAGGCAGTAAAAATAAGTGCAATAACTCACAGACCGCAAATGACAAAGGATAATAATACACATCAGCAGGTCGATTTCTCAGTTAGCTATACCGGACAGTCAATCAACGATCCTTACCGTAATGTATTTGCATTTATTCTGCAGAACGGAAGATGGGATAATGCGCGCAAAAATCTGAAGCCCGATTTTTTTGGAGATAATGAGCTAAAATACAATTCATTGTCAAATAAGAATATTTTTCAAGGCGGAAATGAATTCAGGTATTTTGATATCAAGAGTATAAGGTACCAGACTGAATATGTTAAGAGAATCGATTATCTCTTTCCAAATTACAACGTCTACCTTCAACCCTCAGAAAACAGGGAGTTCAACCCGTATTTTTACTGGCAGGATTTTAACGGCAAATATTACATAGCTTTCCAGGAAGGCCATAAACCTGATATTGAATCAGATTATGTAAATGTCTATTTTACGCTGCCATCATCACAGCCTGTCCAGAATGGTAAAATGTACGTTTCAGGAGGTCTGAATGACTGGACGTTTGATAAAAAAAACCTTATGAGCTACAATGAAGCAGATAAAGCTTACGAATGCACGATGCTCCTTAAACAGGGCTGGTACAACTATGAGTATGTTTATCTTAAGAATGGTTCTTCAAACGGAACAGCTTCCTACTTTGAAGGAAGTCACTATGAAACGGAGAATGATTATATAATTCTCGTTTATTACAGAAATCCACGTGAAAGATACGACAGGGTAATCGGTACAATTACAGCCAATACCCTGAACCGGATGGCAAATTAGTCGTTGAAGTGCTTGTCAATTCCATATTGCATGTAGACAGTATGCACAAGTGTTTTTGATATTTCTGTCATATATTCATCAACAGCCCTTACCGAACCAGGCAGCGTATATATCAGCGACTTTCCTATTATACCGGCCAGGCCCCTGCTGAGGAGAGCATTTGGTTTCTCAGCACCGTACCTGATACGGATATACTCCATGACTCCGGAGATCTCCTTTTTTATCAGAGGCTTAACTGTTTCAATAGTAATATCGCGCGGGCCGATTCCTGTTCCCCCGGTTGTAAAAATCATATTGCACTCTTCGCCCGATTTAATGAGAAGATCATGCAAAATATCAGCCTCATCGGGAATAAGTGTCAGACTGATATTATAAGCCCATCCGACAGATGATAAGAACTCTACCAGTTTCTCCCTTATTTTTGGTCCGCTTAAATCCTCATACTCCCCTCTGTACGCCCTGTCACTTAGTGTAATTATTTGAATTTCAAATTTTTCAGGAAGATTCATTTTTTAGTTTTTTCGGTTAGTTCTATATTATCAATTATCATATTCTTATCAACTGCCTTACACATATCGTATACTGTCAGGAGAGCTATATTAACTGCGGTCAAAGCTTCCATCTCGACGCCCGTTTTTCCGAAGCACCTTACCTCGGAGGTGATCCTCACTCCGGAATCATCAGTGACAGCATCAACTTTAACACTGTCGAGAACGATATTATGGCAGAGAGGGATTAGTTCAGAGGTTTTCTTGGCTGCCGAGATACCGGCAAGTTGTGCGACGCTCAGAACATCACCTTTCTTCAGGAGGTTCTCCATTATAAGGCTTATGGTTTCAGTAGCCATGGAAATGTGTCCGCTTGCTTTTGCAGTTCTGAGCTGATTCTCTTTATCGCCAACATCCACCATAATAGCTTTACCCTTGTTGTCTGTATGTGTAAGTTTATTCATAAGCTAACCTCCTATATTGTAAAATGAGCCGGTATCATTTTGTGTGCCACATTCAGGTTTTGCTTCTACAGCCATCTGAATTGCCTTTTCATAACCGAGTTCACGAATATCAAATTCAAGATTACTGAAAAGACAGGGTTTTAGTTTTCCGTTCGAAGTTAGTCTTAATCTGTTACATAATTCGCAATTACCTCCGGTACCTCCCTCAACTACTGAAAAATGACCCCTCACCAGATCCATTTGACGTATATATCTAATTTCCAGATTATTATCATTACAGTATTTGGTCACACGTTTTGCTTCCTCCTCTTCCTTTGACTTACTTATCACACAGTTTATTTTTACAGGCGACAGTCCTGCGTCTATAGCTGCAGTTATTCCATCAAAGACATCATTAAGATTCCCGTTTCGCGTTATTTCTTTGAATTTTACAGGATCGATGGTATCAAGGCTGATGTTGACACGTTTAAGTCCTGCAGCCTTAAGTTCCCCTGCAAACTGTTTTAAAAGAGTACCATTTGTTGTCATTGACAAATCTGTAATGCCTTCGATATCGGAAAGCATCCTTACCAGTGCGCTGATTCCTTTCCTTACCAGTGGCTCCCCACCGGTAATTCTGACTTTTGTAACTCCGTTTGAGGCTGCAACTTTAGTAAATCCCGCAATCTCATTATATGTCAGAATCTCACTATGATTAAATAGCCGGATACCTTCTTCCGGCATACAGTAAGTACATCTTAAGTTACATCTGTCAGTAACGGAAATGCGCAGGTAGTTTAGATTCCTGTTAAATCTGTCGAACATTTACAAATTCTCCCTTCTTTAAGAATCTTGTCCCAGGTTCCATTATGATTATTCCGTCAGCCTCCGACAATGCTGCAATATGAGCGGATCCATGAAAATCGACCGGTAAAACCTCATTGTCTCTATTTATTTTTACAGGAATCAGGCTCTTTCTGGAGTCGGATTTTCTTTCGTAATCTACCGACAGGCGCAATCGGATCTCACGCGGCACCCAATTATATCCAACCATCGCGTTCACAAATGGTCGCACAACCATTTCAAACTGAATGAATGATGAGACAGGATTCCCCGGAAGACCAAAGACAACTCCCCTGGAATGGACCCCGAAGGTGGTTGGTTTTCCGGGCTGAACATTTACCCGGTCGAATAAGATCTTAACACCGGCACGTTCAAGAACAGATGGAACAAAATCAAAATCGCCCATTGAAACACCTCCCGTAAGGATAAGAATATCACACTCATTAAGAGCTTTTATAATTATGGAGTAAGTCATCTGCTCATTATCCGGAGCAATACCGTAATCTATTCCCTCACCACCTGCTCTGGCTATCTGAGCTCCCAGTTGATAAGAGTTGCTGTTCCTTATCTGGGANATCCCCGGAGTGGCAGAAGGATCGATGAGTTCATCGCCTGTGCTGATAATTCCGATTACCGGTTTCTTTTTTACATTTACAAGGGTCTGGCCAACTGAAGCCATTAAAGCAATATCCTGTGGACGGACAAGTTTACCATCCCTGAGTACTACATCACCAATTTTTACATCTTCTCCCTTTAACGAAAGATTCGGCTTAGAATCTGTACCTTTAAATCTGACCTTATTATCACCGGCTTTCTCTGATTCCTCAACCATAAAAACAAGATCACATCCTTCAGGAACGATTGCGCCTGTCATGATTTTTGCGCACTGGCCTTTTCCTACTTTATGAAGAGGTTCCTTCCCTGCTGCAATAACTTCAACAATCTCCAGAAGATTGAATAGATCTGAGGAATGACAGGCATAGCCATCCACTGCAGATCTGTTAAAAGGGGGCATGTTAATATCGCTCTTAATATCCCCGGCGAGAATTCTCCTGCATGAATCGACGAATGGAATTGTTTCTGTTCCTGCTTCGAAAACATGGCGCATCACAATATTATATGCTTCTTCAAATGATATCATATCAGAAATCAAAATTATAACCCGTTGTAAACTTACTAACTCCCGCTGATTAATATAATAGCTTCAGGCGGAAAACTTACCCATACTTCATTTCCCTCCCTGAGACGGAGTTTTTCCATCTCNGAGTAATGGGTATTAATATAAAACATGTCGCCTGCATCAACAATAACTTCCATTCCATATTCAGAAGGAATTATTTCAACTACTCTGCCTTTGAATACATTAACGTCGCCATTTCCCGGATGTTCACCGGCTATCTTTACGGAATCATTCTTTATCATCAGCAGGCTGTCATTTCCGGAAGTTGCGCTGTGCAATATGAATTTTGTATTTCTTTCAGTTATACCAGTAATCTGGCCGTCCGACTGCGAAATATTCACTCTGAAAAAATTCCTGATACCGGCATACCGTGCTACGAATCGATTTGAAGGATTATTAAATACCTCATCAACAGAACCTTCCTGAATGATTCTCCCGTTGTGTATAACGCCAACGCGTTTTGCCAGACTTATGGCATCACCATAATCATGAGTCACATGTATGATTGTTTGTCCGGCTTTATTCAGATTGCGAAGCAAGCGTTTCAGGTCATCCTTGAGGGAAGTATCAAGCGAGGAAAGAGGCTCATCGAGAAGCAACAACCTGGGAGAGGTAATCAGGGTTCGCGCGAGGGCAACTCTCTGTAATTCTCCTCCTGATAATTTTTCAGTACTTCGTTCCAGAATATGCATGATATTCATATCTGAAGCTGCCTTTTCAACTTTACTGAAAATGCTCTTTTTATCTTCCTTCCTTGCCCTGAGCGGGTAAGCAATATTACCAAATACAGTCATATGAGGAAATACAGCATAATCCTGGAAAACAATGCCCACTTTACGATTCTGAATTCTCTCACTGGTTATATCTTCTCCGTCAAGAATGATCTTCCCTGTATCAGGACGTTCCAGACCTGCAATCAGTTCCAGAAGCTGAGTTTTGCCTGCACCTGACCTTCCCAACAGTACATAATACTCACCATCAGATACTTCCAGGGCAATATCTTTAAGGGCAAAATCGCCAAGACGTCTGTTAATATTAATCAGTCTGAGCATCAGCGCTTATAATTTTATCTTTCCTTTTAACAGAGAGTATTCTCAGTCCGATTAAAAATAACAGGGCAATCAGAATAAAAAATACAGAGGCAGGCCTTGCATAGTTAAGTCCGAATGAGCTGAATCGCTCATAAATGAGAACCGGGGCTATCATAGGATGATAGGCTATTATTACCACAGCACCGAATTCACTCATACCCCTAGCAAACATCATAACAAACCCGGTAATGATACTTCTCCATGCAAGAGGAAGTGAAATAGTGAAAAAGACCCTGGTCTGGCTTGCACCCAGATTAAGTGCTGCTTTCTCAAGTCTTTCAGGAACAGATGCAAAACCGTCGCGAGCTGCATTAATAAGGAATGGCAAGCTGACAAAGGCCATCGCAAGTGCAATTCCTGAAGGATGATTTACCAGGTTCAGCCCTGCTGCTGAAGCAATTTTCCCTAAAAAGCCATCACGTGAAATGAATCCCAAAAGAGCTATTCCTGCAGCAGTATGCGGAAGAACAATAGGCAGGTCAATAATACCCTGAATGAGATTTTTTGCCGGAAAGTTTTTCCGTGCCAGTAGCCATGCAAAGGGAACTGCTCCAATGGCAAAAACAAATGTCGCAACGAACGAAACCCAAAGTGTCAGCCATACACTCTCCTGGACTTCTTTATCCTTAACTGTTTCAAGAAACTGAGTCCCTCCGGTATGAATGAACATTCCGGCAAGCGGTGCAATAATAAACAGCAGAACAACAGATGATAAAATCATCACAATCCATGTAAAGATGCTCTTCCGGTTCATCTGCAATTTATATTCCTATAGCCTTCATAAAATATTTCAACAACTCAGGGGGCAATTTCATAACAGGATCTGATATAAAAGGTACCAGAGGTTCCTGCCCGTTCTTTTTAAAAATATTTATTCCGTCGGGACTTAACAGGAAGTCGACAAATTTGATTGCTTCTGTTCTCTGAGGAGCATTATCCAGAATTGTAAGACTGTAATTAATATAATCACCCTTAATAGGCACCTTTGCTCCCGGCTTACTTCCTGCCACTTCTGTGCTGACAGATGAATAAAGATTGTTTTTTGTCCGATCAGAGAGATTAATTTCGCGAGGAAGCTCGATATATTTAAAACCATGTTGAATCGCAACTGACTTATATTGTATCATATAATCAATCACATTGGATTCTAGCAGGGCAACAAGATCAACTTCTTTCGGGCGTATATATTCCTTGTTTTTAGCTAAGAGCTTTTCTGCCATACCAGGGAGTTTATAATATTTCTCAGCCAGCATGAAAGTGAATACAGCCCTGTATCCGCATGGATCCGAATCAGGATCCGACCTGGAAAAAATAACATCGCTTTTCTGAAGTATCTTCATCCAGTTCTCAGAATTAATCTCTTTGGAATATTTTGATTTATCGAGATAGGCAACAACAATTTCATTTGTTGCAAACCTTATCCCCCAGCCGGCATAATTTGGGATAAGCAGTTCATTGATAACAAAATAATCTGATGATAGAATAATATCACAGGGTTTCTTAAGTTCGGTCACTTTTCTTGCACACACCAGACTACCGGCAGATTCAAGGAGTATGTGTGTACCTGGATTCCTCTTCTCGTATTCCTGAGCTACCTGTTTCAATGGCACCGCAACGGAGCCTGCATGAAAAATAATTAATCCTTTTGGTTTCATTGATGACTGGCAATTTGAGTTATATGGGTATAACAAAAATGCGCACAAAAGAATCAAAAAATATCTCATATATCGTCGGAATTAAAAACAGGTACAAAATTAGCAAATGGATAGAAGCCGCGCCCTAATTGTAAATTAAAATTAAATCAAAATTAATATTACTGTGGTATTGATTAAAACTGATCTTATGAAATTGTCATTATTGTTTACCGGTAGCAATNTTCAATAATGTCTCTACGGTTTTCCAGTTCCGGGCGGTACCGGTAACTTTCATTTTATTCTCAAAAAAATTAGTATAAAGCTTTGTTTTGCCAAAACCATTCGGACAGAAAACAAAGATCTCACGTCCGATGATTTTAAATTTGTCGGGAGGATAATCAACACCTTTTACTTTTTCAGCCTGCAAGCCTGTTACCTCTTCATGAAGAAAGATCACAGCCATCCTGGCTGGATCAAATTGCTCTTCTTCCAGGTAGGGATTGTCAGCATATAAGCCTTTTATTTCTTCTGTTGTCCTGAGCATTACAGGAATAGTATAGCTGAATTTATCCTGAATTGCTTTCTCAATTTTCTGCGACAATTCTGATTCAGTCTGATCACCGGAATAAGCGAAAACAACATTGCCGCTCTGAATATATGTCTCGGCATCCTTGAATCCCAGTTTTATGTATAAGGCTGCAAGATCGGCCATTTTTATTGAGTTATGCCCGGTCATATTTACCCCACGAAGCAGGGAAATATATGTCTGCATGATCATTGATAATCTTTCACAACATCAATAACCTCGGGGAAATCCATTCCAATCTTTTTCAAATGTTCAATAGTAGGAACCCCATTGTTATTCCAGCCTCTTCGTTTATATACTGCATCACGAAGTGATTCATACTGAGCTTCACGGTATGTTCTTAAGACCTTCATCTTTTCTTCAGTTGACTTGCCAGAAGGATCATAACCTACCTTTTCTTTAAGCTGTTTATCATAACGTTCGGCTCTTGATTCATATTCTTCCATGGTGACAGGCCCTGCTGCACGATATGGCTGGTTATCATGAACCCGTCGTCCGTAACCACGACGCAGATTAAATACCCTCTGGAAATTATATACTCTTTCAGAATCCTCAATAAGACGTTTCTTATCGAATTCCCTTCCGGTCACAGCTTTGTAGATTGTCACATAGTTATCTACATGTTCCGGGACCTTAGCAGGTTCATCACTCAGTGCGTTTGTTTCGGGTTCAACATCATTCCATGGCAGCTTACATAATCCAACAAGCCCAAACCATGTGCGGAACATAGGAAAGTAATGGAGTGCTTCTGCCTTGTTTTCAAAAGTTGGTATCTGGTTGTTTACCATATCCATAAAGATGAGCCAGGCTTCGTCGTGCTGCGGACCCTTATTTGTGAGAGCAAAACCACCCTGCTGTGCAAGCGATTCTTTTGGCATATACTGTGAGTACTCCAGACCTTTATTTTCCATTCCGATATCATTAAGGAAACCAGGATCCCCCCAGCCATTCTTAATGAACAGTTCCTTCATTTTTCTGATTCCTGTTCCGGCGATCTTTCCAAATCCCTCGCCCCGTGCGAGCTGGTGAAGCATTTCAAGTGCATCGACCGCATTGCCAAAACTAAGATCCAGTCCGCCGGTACGTTCTTTGTTAAGAATTCCGTTCTGGTAACACTCCATTATAAAGGCTGTAAGCGTGCTCCAGGTAATTGTGCAAATCCCATAAGTATCACAATAGAAATTCGTCTCAATAATATATCCGGGATCGAAGATGGCGCAGTTAGCACCCAGACCGGCAGCATTCTCATATTCGGGGCCATCGACAACAACGGTCTTACCTTTATAGGGACCGGTTTTTACGATATAATCATCTATTCCCTTGCTGCACGACATATTACAGCCAATCCAGCAACCATCAGGTACGTTCTGGGTGAAATTGCTTTTCCACACAGATGAGTCAATTTTAAAGGCATCTGGATGGCTTCCAAACTTGTAATTCATTACGGGAAGAAGATCATGATCATTCATTATCTCCATCAGGTGAGCAGTTCCAATTGCCCTCATCTGGCATTGTTTATCGTCGAGTTCCCGCATCTCCCTGTTGAAACGCCTTCCTCTCTCCTGAATTGATTCAAGATCAACGACATTATTCAGGTTACCTTTTACTCCGGGTATTTTACAAACCAGTGCTTTAATATTCTTGTTACGGAATACAGTGCCGATTCCTCCTCTGCCAGCCTGCTTCAGACGAGCCTTTTTTCGTTTGGAGTCATAAAAACTGAAGTTCAGCATCCCAATAAGGGAGTGTTCTGCAGCTGATCCTGTTGAAACAACTCCGATATTTTTCCTCTCATTATCATTGTCGGCAAATATCTCGGTAAGCTCCTCTGCAAGAACATGACTGTCGGCAGATTCAGCCGGAGCCTCGAATATTTCAACCCTGTGATTTATTCCGTCAATAAATACAATAACATCTTTCTCAGCCTTGCCCTGTAGTTCAATTGCATCAAAACCTGAAAATTTAAGAAAAGGGCCAAAAAAGCCTCCGACATTACTGTCCATTACGGAGTCTGTCTGCGGTGAAATAGTAACTACCAGCGATTTTCCGGTACCTGAATACTGAGTTATTCCACCGATAGGTCCTGATGAAATAACTATCTCATTTTCCGGATCATCCCACTTTGTTTCCGGTGTAGTGGCATCCCATAACAACCTGAGTCCATATCCCTTGCCTCCAATGAACTTTTCTTTCATTACAGGCGGAACATTCTTCTCCTTAATCTCGGTTGTACCGACATTTATGTAAAGTATCTTGTCGGTATACCCTTTATCCAGCGGGGTCCATTTATAATCCCATCCGTTTAAAAGTCTATGCTGCGCTTTTATTGATTCTTTATCCATAAATTAAAGTATTTCAGGCTTTCTTAACAGCTGCTAACTNTACAAAATTAAAATATTTCTCTCTTATCCAGCATGATAATGATCACGTTCTTTTTTGTATGAAAAATGGTATGACAATGAAAGCCCTGTAACAAACCTGTTTTTGTAAAAACTCCAAAAGGTTCTTATCTTTCGGGAAGAATCAACCCTGGAGAACAGGTGTTGCCAAAATAAAATATGAAAATTTCTGAAATAAGAAGTCATCTTTCTAAGTTCACGGTTGGTGTAGCAGGAGCCGGAGGTCTGGGCTCAAACTGTGCAATTGCGCTGGCACGAAGCGGTGTCGGAACAATCGTAATAGCTGATTATGACGTTGTTGAAGCTCTGAATCTGAACAGACAATACTATTTCGCTGACCAGATCGGAAAAATGAAGACAGATGCTCTAAGGGAGAATATCGCAAGAGCTAATCGAGAAGTTAGAGTGGTTACACATCAAATGATGCTTGACAGGTTGAATATAGTGGAGGTTTTCAGTGCGTGTGATGTAATTATTGAAGCATTTGACAATTCAGAAATGAAGGAGATGCTGATCGAAACGATTCAGACAAAATTGACCGGTATACCTCTTATTGTCGGATCGGGAATGGCGGGCTGGGGAAAGACCAATGCAATTACATGCAGAAGAATTGACGATTCACTTTACGTATGTGGGGATGAGGCAACGGAGGTATCAGAAGAACTTCCACCCCTGGCGCCCCGGGTCGGCATTGTAGCCAATATGCAGGCTAATGTTGCCCTTGAGATTCTTATGAATAAGAAGTGAATTAAAATACAGGAAACGATGAGGATCGTATTAAATAACAGAGAAGAAGAATTTTGCCGTGAGTCNATGACTGTNAGTGAAATGCTTATTTTCAAGAAATATTCTTACAGGATGAGAATTATTAAGATCAATGGCAAACTTATCCAGAAGGAAAGTTATGACAGCACGGTTATCCATGATGGGGATGATGTACAGATGCTCTATCTGATGAGCGGAGGTTAAGAAAAAAATTG
>JGI20214J51088_10002835_pt1 | contig 11479 bp, 12 predicted proteins | sample WetSurMetagenome_FD_51088 | JGI IMG/M metagenome (IMG submission 51088)
CCCCCCCCAGCTGGCAAGCAGCAAAGAGGAACCGATGCGCCGCCCCTGCGGGCATGAAGGTCCTGCCACGTCCTGATTGATTACACGATACCCTGTCGAACCTCGTCCGGCAAGACCATCCGGAAATCGATTCAGCCGAGAGGTTGCAGTCCTCTCGCCAAGCATGGAAAGGACGCCAAGAAACGCGGAGTGGTATCGGGAGGACACCGAAGGGCCGGGTGAGAACATTTTTCCCCAGGCTCTCTCCATGGAAGATCAGTCCCTTGCTTGCCTTGGCGCCCGTGGCGAGCTTGGCGTGAAAAATCGGGTTCAGGCGCCGTCTGCGAGAGGGGTCGGGGAGAGGTCCGGCAGGGGCACACCCAGGGATGCCGACTCGGTGCGCAGCGATGCGAGTACCTCATCGGTGAGAGGCACCCCGGTCCGGCGCCGCTCCGCCTCGCGACGCGCCTCGGGCTCTCCGGGCATGAGCACCTCGGCGACGCCCTCCCCCGGCTGGGAATCCTTGAAGCGCTCGATCATCGTGTCCATGCGCGCCTTGAATACCTCCAGTGGCATGAAGAGATCCGGACGAATCGCCATGAAGACGTGGCCGATCCCCTGCGGACCAGAAAAGTCCTCGTAGAGGCTCTTCATCTCCCCGGCAAAGGCGGCGCCGGTGAGAACGCCCCCCATGATCTCCATCCAGATAGCCAGGGCGGAGCCTTTCGGCCCNCCAAAGGGGTGAACGGCGCCGCCGCCGAATACGGCCATGCCGTCCGTGGTCGGCCGCCCTTTCGCATCCACGCCGAGGCCGTCGGGAATCGCCTCGCCGTGACCGGCTGCGAGGCGCATCTTGCCCCGGGCGATGACGCTCATCGCCATGTCGAGGACGTATGCCGGGCACCGGCCCGCCGGGACGCCCACCGCAAGCGGGTTGACCCCCAAGATCGGTTTGGTGCCGCCGAAGGGCGCCATCCCGGGCGAGGAGTTCGTGAACGCAAATCCGATGCAATCCGCCGCGACGGCCTGGAGGACGTAGTAAGCGGCCATCCCGTAATGGGTACTCCGCCGGACGCCGACCAGGCCCATGCCGGCCTCCTTCGCCAGGGCGATCGCTTGCGTCATCGCTTCGGTCCCCACCACCATCCCCATCCCGTCGTCCCCGTCCAAGAACGCAGCACAGGGCGCGACCCGCGTCGCCTGAAGCGTCGGCCGCGGATTCGCCAGGCCCAGGCGAAGCCGCGTGGCGTAGATCGGAATGCGGGCCACCCCATGGCTATCCAGTCCGCGCAAATTCGCCTGCACCAGGCAGTCGGCCACGATTCGGGCATGCGGTTCCAGGAGTCCCAAACGCTCAAACACCGCGGCACTGAACTCCCTCAAGGCAGATTCGGTGGAGTACTGTAGAGTGGACGCCATCGCGGTCTCCCGCTGGAAATACCGAGAGGATCCTCCCCCCTGATGCATTGCATCGACAACCAGGCGGGCCGGGGGTTTGTACTATCCGCCCAGAATCTTTTTCAAGCGCGCGACGGCGGTACCTGGGCTCGTAAGGACCGGAGCCTTCACCTTGGCCTGGACGGTGGCCCGGGCGAGCGCCATGGAGACCTGCGCGAGGCAGAGAACGTCCACCTGGCCGGCGATCCGCTCCGCCGCCTCGACGACCATCCGATCGTGCGCCGCCGCGTCACCCGCGTTCCCGATGGCGAAGGCCCCCTCGGCGACGGATTCGACCACCTGAATTCTCAGTCCTCGCGCCTCCGCGCCTGCGCGGAGCTGGGCGGCGGCGGCCGGGGCAGCCGGCGGATTGGTGGCCACGACCCCGATCCGGGCGCCCGCATCCAGGGCGGCGGCGATCATGGCCTCATCCGGCTTGAGCAGCGGAATGCGAACCAGTTGTTTCGCCAGGTCTTCCGCCTGGGGAAAGACGGAGCAGGTAAAGAGGATGCCGTCAGCCCCGGTGCGCGCCGCGTAAAGGGCCAGGGCGCAGATCCGCTCGGTGATGTGGGGCGTGAGCCCCCCTTCCCGGGTGTAGGCCGGCATCAGATCGTCATCGAGGAGATTGCTCACCTGGGCTTCCGGCCAGCCTTCTTTGAAGGCATGCCGGATAGGAGGGATGGCCGTGGCCACCGCGTGGATCAAGGCGATACGTGGAGGCATGGGGTCTTCCAGGGCGACAGAGACAGCGACAGGGACAGGGGAAAAGTCCGAACGGCTCGCTGTCGGCCACCGCTATCGCTGTCGGGTGTCTACTTCTCCTTGGCGATGTTCATGAGCGGCTTGATCTGCTCTTCCATCTCGGCCCAGTACTTCTCCATCCGAGCGGGGTCCATGTAACGGACCGTCAGGCCCTGCTCTTCCATCTTCTTCGAGTGCTCCTCGTTGGCGATGCCCAAGAGGACGCTGAGGACCGCAACCACCCGCTCCGCCTGTCGCATGGTCTCACCTCCTCACGCAAATACCCACGCTCGGCGCCGTTTTGGTTCGCTAGCCGGTCAGATGCTGCACGAGGGCGTTCGTGAACTCCTGCGTGGAGGCCGTTCCGCCCAAATCTCGAGTCCTCGGTCCGTTTTCCAACGCCGCCGACACGGCCCGTTCAATGGCCTGGCTCGCTTCTCCGGCAGCCGGATCTTTCCGCTCGCCGGCGAGCCAGGCGAGCAGCATCGCGGCCGAGAGGATCATGCCCACCGGGTTCGCGATGCCCTTCCCGGCGATGTCGGGGGCCGAGCCGTGGCTCGCCTGCGCCATCGCCTGCGTGGCGCTCGCGTTGATGGAGGGCGCCATGCCCAGACTCCCGCTCAGCTCTCCCGTCAGGTCCGACAGGATGTCGCCGAACATATTCTCCGCCACGATGACGTCGAAGTCCGCTCCGCGACGGACGAGGTGGGCCGTCATGGCATCGATGTGGTAGTCCTCGACGGCAACGTCCGGAAACTCGGCGCCGACGCCGCGACAGACGTCCAAGAACAGGCCGAACGTCTTGCGGAGCACATTGGCCTTGTGGACGATCGCGACCTTGCGCCGCCGCTGCCGCGCCAGTGCGAATGCCGTCCGCGCGATCCGCTCCGTGGCCTGCCGGGTGATCTTCCCGACGGCCAGGGCCACATCGGGGGTCGGCATGAACTCGCCGATTCCCCAAGCCATATTGCGATCGGCGTAGAATCCCTCGGTATTCTCCCGCGCAATCACCAGGTCCATCTGGGGACAGACGGCGCGCAGGCCAGGGTACGCGCGGGCCGGACGGATGTTCGCATACAGATCGAAGCGGCGGCGCAGTTCGCCGCTGGGGTTGAGCTGCTCCCGCAAGGCCGGCGGATACGACACCGAGTCGTGCGGACCCAGGATCCAGGCGTCGCATTTCTGCAGCGTTTCAATGGCGGAGTCCGGCAAGGCGCTCCCGGTTGCCCGGATCGCCTCCCACCCCATGGGGAGGGGGACCCACTCGAAGGCGAGGCGCACGTCTCGCCGCTGCGCCGCCTCCAGCACCTGGAGCGTGGCCTCGACAATCTCCGGACCGATCCCATCTCCCTTGAGGACACCGAGTCGGTAACTCATTGCTCGCCTCCGCAGCGGTGGTGTTCCCCGGCAATTTTCGATGTCCCATCAGATGGGACACTGTCCCACACATGTAATTATTATCGTGCGACCGGTCAATGTGACGGCGGGGTCGCCGACCCGGGGGAGGGCCGGTGGACGAGCTCACTGACCGCCTGAAGGAGTTCCTCGAAGCGAATGGGTTTGTGCAGGACCCGCTCCACGAGCCCCGGCGTCATGTCCACCTCGGCTTGATCCGCCCAGCCGGTGAGGAGGAGCACGGGGATCTGGGGCGCACGAGCCTTGATCGCCCGAGCGACCTCCCACCCGTTCATCCCCGGCATCCCCAGGTCGGTGAGCACGCAGTCCACGGCGGCCCCGGCAAAACTCGCCAATCCGGCGGCGCCGCTGTCCGCCTCGATCACCGTATGGCCGGCGGCTTCGAGCAGGCCGCCGACGGTGCGGCGAACCAGGGGCTCGTCATCGATGACAAGCACGCGGCGGGCCGGGCCGCGGGTGGCCCCGGGCGTGTTCTCTTGCCTCGGGTCCTCCCGCTGGACGCGTTGGAACCGCAGCGTGACGGTGGTTCCCTGGCCCGGTACGGATGCGACGGAGACGTTGCCCCCGTGGCGCGCCATGATCCCGTAGGCCACCGAGAGACCCAGGCCGCTGCCCTTCACTCCCTTCGTGGTGAAGAACGGCTCGAAGATCCGGTGGCGGATCTCGTCGGCGATTCCCCTGCCGGTATCCCGGACCGCGAGCAGAACTCCCTCGGGGTCCACTTTTCCTGCAAGAGAAAGCGTGCCGCCCTCGGGCATCGCGTCCACGGCGTTGAAGATCAGGTTGGCGAGCGCTTCCCGAATTTCGGGCGCGTGGCCGAGAATGGGAGGGAGCGCGTCCGGCGCGATCTCCACACGGATCCGGGCGCCGAGCCGCTGTGGCTCGTCTTCCCAACGAGGCCGGGTCAACTCCACGGCTTCCCGGACCACCTCGCCGAGGTCCACGGGTGCCAGGGGGGCCGTCTCCCCTTGCCGTGCGAAGTCCCGGAGTCGACGGACCACCTGTGCGGCGTCGGTCGCGGCCGTCTCGAGAACCAGCAGCCCTTCCCGAACGTGGAGGGGAACCCCGCGGAGCTTCAAGAGCTCAGCCTGCCCCAGGATGGCCGCCAGTTTGTTATTGAGATCGTGCGCAATTCCCGCCGCCATCTGACCCAGGGCGCGCAGCTTCTCGGTGCGGACCATCTCCTCCTGGGCGCGTTCCAGATCGCGATAGGCCCGCTCCTGCCCCCGAAACAAGCGGGCATGCTCGATGGCGATGGCCGCGTGGCTGGCGAAGAGGCGCAGGAGTTCCCGGTCGTGCTCGGAGAAGGCGACCCGCGCGTCCTCGGTGTCCATGTGAATCACGCCCACGAGGCGGTCTCGATAGAGCAACGGCGCCGCCATGATGGCCGTGATTCTCGTGCGCGCGAGGACCTCGGGCGGCGCCCCGGGCCAGTGCCGATAATCGTTGACGACCAGGCCCTCCCGGCACGCCGCGACCTTCCCGGCCACTCCTTGCCCGAGCTTCAGGCCGAACTGCTCCCGGTTCTCCTCGTCCAGCACCGTGTGGGGAATGAGCAGCTGGGCGGCCTCGTCCCAGAGACAGACGCCCCCCCGGCCGTGCCCCACCAACTCGCTGAGCCGCCGCCCGACAAGGTGCAGCACCGTCCGCAGATCCAGCTCGCGGGTGATCTCCTCGCTGATGGTCCGGATAGCCTGAAGTTGCTGGGTGCGGGCCCGCAATTCCCTCTCGGCGTGCTTGCGGTCGGTGACGTCGTGAAAGGCGCAATGGACGGCGAGGAGTCGGCCGTTCGGGTCCCGCGTCTTCCGCCCGGCTGGAGCGATCCACATGTGCGCGCCGTCTTTGCGGACTGCCTCCAATTCCCCCAGGCAATTCGTGTCCGCCCCGGTCTGCGCGCAACACTGCCGGCACGCCTCTGCGGCGGCCGATGTGAGGAAGTCGCTGAAGGATCGACCCAGTACCTCGCCGGCCTCGTAACGGAATAACTCCCGCCATGCCGCATTGACGGCAAGGAGCCGACACTCCGCATCGAGAACCTGATATGGAAAGGGGACGTCTTCCAGCCGCACCGCGATCTCGGTCGGGCCGGCGTGTGGCCGGTCGGCGGGGGTGCGGGAGTCTTGCGGCCCTCGCGAGGAGAGGCCGGGCGTGGCGCTCGTCTCGCCTGCGCCCTGCAATGGCTTCGACTCTGTTCCGGGCATGCGCTCCCCGTGCGCGGGCGTAATGTTCGCCAGCGGAAGGCGCTCCAATCCGAGACCGGTGAATCCTAATCGGTGGCAGCCTGGACGGTCAAGCGAACAATCCAATCCCTGTCCGAACCGGAAACTGGTGCTCGACCTACTCCGCAACGGTGGGGGCCTTACCTCGTCGTCCTGTGGGCGGCCCGGATGCGAGCCCCAAGCCGGTCACGCCACCTAGGCGTGGCGCGGGAACACCACGTGTCCCGCCACGTTGACGCGGATCGAGAACAGGCTCTTGCCCGACACGATGTAGAGGGTCTTCAGGTCGGGGCCGCCGAACGCCAGATTCGTGACAGCGTCTTCGGGGACCGGGATGCGGCCGAGCAGTTCCCCCTTGGGGGTCACGACGTAGACGCCCGGGGGGACCGCCGCCGTCTCGTTGGCATGGCGCGCCCGCGTGATCCCCGCGGCGATCCACAGGTTGCCTTCGACATCCGTCCGCATGCCGTCCCCACCCCGCCCTGGTGCAAAATCGTACACCAGCCGCTGACCCGATGGCACCCCGTCGGACGAGAGGTCGAAGGCCCAGATCTTTCGGTTGCCGCCCGAGACTGGGCTGCTGTCCACCAGGTAGAGCGTCCGATTGTCCGGCGATATCGTAATCCCGTTGGGTTTCTGAACGGCGGGTTGCGAGAGGATGCGCACGACGCGCCCGTCCGGATCCAGGCGGTACACCGCTTCCACGCTCATTTCCAGCTCGTCCCAACGCTCCTCCTTGTATCGCGGGTCGGTGAAGTAGATCCGGCCCCGGTTGTCGATGACGAGGTCGTTCGGGCTGTTGTAGCGCTTCCCCTCGTAGCGATCCGTCAGGACCTCCACCGCCCCCGTGCGCATGTCCGTCCGGGTGATCCGCCGTCTGCCGCCGTCCCCGAACTCCGCCCCTTCGCAGGTCACCAGCCGCCCCTGGGCGTCAAACATGTTCCCGTTGGCGCGCCCGCTGTCTGCCCGCCACACCGACAACACGCCGCCGGCCGACCGCTTCATGATCCGGTTGTTCACGATGTCGGAAAAAAACACGTTCCCTTCCGCGTCAACCGCGGGACCCTCCGTGAAGGCCACGAATGCTGCGGTGGCCACCTGGCTTTCGGCTACCAGTTCGGCGGGCAAGCCAACAATCGTCAGATCGCGCGGCATAAGCGAACCTCCTCGGTTTTCCCTGCAAGATCGCGGACAGCAGATCGGTCTGAGAACACCCCTGAGAACGATAACACAACTGGGTGGCATTTCTCCACTTCTTGTACGCCGCACCTGTATGCGTGGCAGGCGGCCGAACGACGCGGCAGACGACGAATGCTTGACAGACTTGTGCCCGATTGATACTGTACCGTCCAAGTCCTATTTGATTGGCGATCATCCTGACGGGCTGTAGGAGAAAGGAGGAGTGGCCCGCCGATGTGCCGCGGCTCGGCAAAGCAGAGTCGCGAGTACCAGAACCGCATATTGACCGTGGCTTCGAGGATTCACTGGAGAAGGGGGGGAACGCCATGGATCCAATTTCGGTGATCGTGGCCGCGCTCGCGGCGGGCGCGGCGGCGGGCGTGAAGCCGACAGCCGAGCAGGCCATCAAGGACGCCTACGCGGGCCTCAAGGGATTCATTCAGCGGAAATGGCAACAGGTCAGCCTCGGCCAGCTCGAGGCAAACCCTACCTCTGAGGCGCGCCGGTCCGTAGTGAAGGAGGATTTGCTGCAGGCGGAAGCGGGCACGGATCGAGAGCTTCTGGCCTTGGCGGACAAGGTCCTCGACGCGGTTGCCCAGCATGCACCGGACATCGCCAAGAGCATCGGCGTCAGGCTGGAGGACATCAAGAGCGGCGGGTCCCTGCGCATCCGGGACGTGGCCGCGGGAGATGTCGCGGTGGACGTGAAAAACGCGGACATCCACGGCGACGTCGAGATCTCCGGTGTTCGGGCCGACCGAAGCGGGGACTCGCGAAACCCTCGGGTGCGGCAGTAGGCGCCAAGAAGCGGTCTGCTGCCGCAATCGGCGGAACGCGGGTAGGATTGAAAGGGGTCAAGGCACGCGATATCCATATTCATGTCGCCAACATGGAGCCGACCAAAGAATCGGAAACCGGGCGATACTTCATCGCGCGCGGTGTGGACCCGTACCGGCCATTTGCCCGACGACCGGATGAGCCCTGGGATCTCACCATCCGGGGCGACGAACACATCAGCGATCTCCGCCTCAAGCTTCTCAACTCCCCGCAGTTCGATCGCCCCGCACTCATCACCGTGCGAGGCACTCTTTTCCCATGCGCCCTGTTATCCAGCGGTTGGTGGGAGCGGCACGGCAAGGCCCACGACATCCACCTGAAATGGCGGGACCACCTGCAAGAGTGGCTCTTCAACGGCTTCGACCTGTGGGCCCCGTCATGGGATTTCAGCTGGGCTCAGAGCCCCACAGGCGATTCCGGCCGACCGTTCTGCATCGCCCAGCTCGGGGGCGGCGACGAGGCGGATTCGATCCCCGTGGTCATCCCACGCGAAAAGGCCCGGAAACTCCATGAGCTGCTTCAGATTGGCTGGGGTGGCGTCGAAGCCAAGGTGACGGGTTTGCTCGGACACCGGCATCAGTTCCGCGCGGGCTGCCAGGAATTGGAGTTATTCGGCGGATTGCTGGATTTCTGCTTGTGGCTCAACGACGACGATAAGCTCCACAGGATCTCGATGCTCCAGGAGGAGACCAGCCTGTATTCCGGATATCTTTGGAAATGCCTGGCACCGCTCGAGTGGCTGAAGAGCGACCGCCACCTCGATCTGAATCAGGTGTACTTCGTCTGGGAGCACACCAACTTTGCGAAGAAGGATGCGGTAGCCTACAACCTGGAGAGCCTGGAGCACAAAGAGCGGTACTTACGCGAGAGGCGGGGGGATCTGGTTCTCGTCCAGAAATCGTCCCCGCTCGTCCCCGGCGAGCCCGAGTGGACCCATGAGGAAATATTCAACCTGCTCACCGGCAAGACGGGTCAGGACATCTGACGCACGGACNGGGTAGACGCGGGCGCACGTCTGGGGGAGGTGCCGGATGGTCGTGATCGTGTTTCGGTCTCGAATGCGCCCGAACATCCCGGAGGCACACCTCGGCGCGCTGGGCGCGATGGCCCGTCGCATGTCCGAACTCGCCTCCGGCATGCCGGGTTTCGTTTCATACAAGGACTTCGTCGCCGAGGACGGCGAGAACGTCTCGATCGTGGAGTTCGAATCCCCGGAGGCGCTCGCTGCGTGGCGGAACCATCCAGAGCACGTCCTCGCCCAGGCCCGCGGCCGAGCTGACTTCTTTTCCGAGTACCGGATCCAGGTTTGCACGCCGGTCCGCGACTACGCCTTCCAATGGAATGACGGCCGCACGCCAGCGCCGTCCTGAGGACACGGCCCGGAGTCGGAGCGCGAAGAGACGTGCCGGAAAACCAGGTGGCTCAAAGGGCGGAATTGGGAATCGGCGAGTGCGCGCGCAGGCGGCCGGACCGGTCTTCGAGTCCGCAGAGCGCTTCCGCGGTCGGCACCAGTCGAATGGCGTTGACGGCCAACTCCTCGCACACCTTGGCGCACACGAAGCAGCCGATGCACTCGTCCTCGCGGATCCTGATGGGGTGTGACGCTCGATGGTCGGAACTTGGGACGGCGGGCTCAATACAATCCACCAGGCAATAATCCACACAGGTATTGCAGCCGGTGCAGTCCTCTTCCACGACCGCGACATAACGCTGGCGATCCACCGGAGCCCTGGAAGACGTCCCCACCGCAGTCTCTGGACGTGTCATGGGGTCACAGCATTCCCAACTGAAGCCGAGCGGCCTCGCTCATCCGAGACGGCTCCCACGGTGGATCGAAAACGACCTCGACCCGGGCATCCATCACGCCCGGGACAGACCGGACCTTGGCCTCGACCTGACCGGGGAGCTCCACGGCCGACGGACAGTTCGGGGACGTGAGCGTCATCGTCACCTCGACAGTGCCGGACGGATCCACCTCCACCCCGTAGATCAGGCCCAGTTCGTAGATGTCCACCGGGATCTCCGGGTCATAGCAGGTCTTGATGGCCTCCACGACCTTACCCTCGATCTCCTTCGGATCCACCGCGATGCCACCCATTCCGCCTCCCTCTTTTGCTGGCAATCCGGCAGCCGGGCGCCTTGGCAATTGGGAAAACCAAATCGCCCGATTGCCGGATCGCCCAGTTGCCAGCGTCGCTACTCCGTCGAGACAGCGTCGTCTTTCCCTTCCAGCGCTGCGCGCATGGTGTGCCATGGCAAGCTGGCGCACTTGACGCGCACCGGAAACTCGCTCACCCCGCAGAACACGGCAAGCTTTCCCAGCTCCATCGGGTCGGCGCCGTTCCCCTCCCCGGTCACCATGTCGTGAAACTTCGCGAACAACTCCTGCGCCTCGGCCTTGGTCTTACCCTTCAACGCGGTGGTCATCAGCGAGGCGGCGGACTGGGAGATGGCGCAGCCCGCGCCTTGGAAGCTGATCTCCCTGATCACCTCTCCGTCCATATGGAGGTACACCGTGATCTGGTCCCCGCACAGCGGATTATGGCCCTCCGCATGCCGGTTGGCCCCCTCGAGTCGCTGGAAATTGCGCGGCTTCTTGTAATGGTCCAGGATGACCTGTTGGTATAGCTCGCGAAGGTCCGGCATCAGGCGAACACCTCGATGGCTTTATGGATCGCCTTGGCCAGGGCGTCCAGGTCGGCCCGCGTGTTGTAGAAGGCCAGGGACGCGCGGGCGGTCGCCGGCACTCCGAATCGCTTCATCACCGGCATGGCGCAGTGGTGGCCGGCCCGGACCGCTACCCCTTCCAGGTCCAGTATCGTCCCGATGTCATGGGCGTGGATCCCGTCCAGAACGAAGGACAGGACTCCCGCCTTCTCCCTGGCCGTGCCGATCAGGCGCAACCCGGGGATGGCCGTGAGGAGCTCGGTCCCATAGGCCAGGAGGTCCGCTTCGTGTGCGGCGATCTGGTGCATCCCAACCTTCTGGACGTACTCGATGGCGGCGGCCAGCCCGATGGTTCCGGCGATATTGGGCGTCCCCGCTTCGAACTTGTGCGGCAGCGTGTTGTAGACCGTCTTCTCGAAGCTCACGGCGCTGATCATGTCGCCGCCGCCTTGGTAGGGCGGCATGGCTTCCAGGAGGTCCGCCTTGCCGTACAGGACCCCGATGCCGGTCGGGCCGAAGAGCTTATGCCCCGAGAATGCGTAGAAGTCGCAGTCCAGCGCGCGGACGTCCACCGGCATGTGGGGGATGGCCTGCGCCCCGTCCAGCAGGACCGGGATCCCACGGCTGTGCGCCAGGCCAATGATGTCCGACACCGGATTGACGGTCCCGAGGGCGTTGGAGACCTGCACTACCGCCACGAGCCTGGTCCGGTCGGAGAGCAGCCGCTCGTATTCGTCCAGCAGGAGTTCCCCGGCATCGTTGATGGGGATGACCTTCAGGTGCGCCCGCTTTTCCTCGCAGACCATCTGCCAGGGGACGATGTTGGAGTGGTGCTCCATGGCCGAGACGATCACCTCATCACCGGCCCGGAGGTGTTTCCGTCCGTAGCTCTGCGCCACCAGATTGATCCCCTCGGTGGTCCCGCGGGTGAAGATGATCTCCCGGTCGTGGGCCGCATTGAGAAATTGCCGCACCCGCGTGCGACCGCTCTCGTACGCCTGGGT
>JGI20214J51088_10002836_pt1 | contig 11478 bp, 5 predicted proteins | sample WetSurMetagenome_FD_51088 | JGI IMG/M metagenome (IMG submission 51088)
GAAAGGAAGAGAAGAGAGTATCCGAAAAAGGGCATTATGAGAACTAAAATAAATGAATAGCCAAAAAACTCTGCAATCTTTTTCCTGTTTAGAAAACATGGTACCATCACGAGGTAAAATAAATAGAATACTACCATAAGGTACAGAAATCCAATGGTATATGCAGCTATTTGTGAAGGTTCATTCCACCGCTGAAAATTTGCGTAGGGGAGATTTGCAAACATCGCAAATAACCAGATAAATATGTGGATGTATATGATCCTCTTTCTACTCATAGATTCTTAAAATATGTCGTCCTTACATCATTATCGGTCACAATATGATCATAAAGTTATATGTAAAAGTATTTCAATATCTGATAAATTTAAAATGCATTATATATACTCCGCAACAATATCGGCATATTTGGTGTTTTACTCTGTGAAATGAATAGTTACTGTTCTTATTATATGGTGAAAAGTGCTTGAGATTCTTAAAAATCAGATATGTTTATATATGAAAATTATTTTCCCAGTGCTTTAACAGATAGATAGACATATGGAAGATGAAACCCACTTTGCCCCTGCATTACGTTCTACCAAAGAACAAATATTTAAGGAATTTGAACTGGTCGGATCGCAGAAATATTTTACAGAAATTTTCGGAGCACTTACAGGTATTGGTGCTGTTTTAGATGAGAACCGGCAAATTGTATATGCCAACACTGATTTCCTTTCGTTATTGGGCCTCGACTCAGTAGAATCGATATTNGGAAANAAACCCGGGGAAGCTATTTCCTGTGTGCATGCAACTGACGAANCTTCCGGTTGCGGAACTTCGTTTGCATGCGCATATTGCGGCGCTATAAATGCCATACTTGAAAGTCAGAGATCCGGTAAAAAAACAGTGAAAGAGACGCGAATTACCAGAAATGTTGGTGGAAAAACTCAGAGCTGGGATATGAACATAATAACAACGCCTATTCAATTATCAGGCAGCCTTTTTTATGTTCTTGTTTTGCAGGATATAAGCGACGAAAAAAGACGATCGGCACTCGAGCGAATCTTTTTTCATGACTTGTTGAACACTGCCGGAGGGCTTAATGGTTTACTGAATATTTTAAAAGAAGGAGCCGATCCTGGGGAAGAACGTGAATTGATAAATCTATCGGAAGAAGCCAGCCGGGATATTCTCGATGAGATTTTATTACACCGGCAGATTCGCGCTGCGGAGATGGGAGACCTTCAGATAAAAATTGAAACGGTGAATTCTTTTGATTTTCTATCTTCCGCGGTTGGGAAAATAGGATCTCATGAAGTTGGCAAAAATAAAAACATCATTATTTCTGATAAGACGGCGAATATCGACTTTGATACTGATAAAAGCCTTTTTCAGAGGGTCATAATAAATCTTTTAAAGAATGCATTGGAAGCTACTGAAATAGAGAAATCTGTTACTACCGGAGTCGAAAGTGACGAACTTAAAATTAGATTCTGGGTGAAGAACGATTCAGTTATTCCAACTGATATCCAGTTGCAATTATTCCAGAGATCATTCAGCACCAAAGGCTCGGGCAGAGGAATTGGTACCTATAGTATCAGATTATTGGTTGAAAACTACCTTAAAGGGAAAGTAAGTTTTATCAGCAGCGAAACTGATGGAACTATATTCAGTGTTGAGCTTAATAAATATTTTCCAGCTGATCACGCCGATCTGCGCTGATTCAAATCAAGTTATCTTCGCTAATCAGCGATCCCGATAACTATCGGAACTGCGGGAAATTTTAAATTTTATTCTTTTCTTAGAAACTTATCTATTTCTTTGGCAACTTTCCTGCCCGACGCTATTGCATTTACCACAAGAGTTGCTCCGCTTACAGAGTCACCTGCTGCGAAAACTTTTTGCCTGTTTGTCAGATGGCTCTGATCAACTTTTATGTTTTTTCTCTTATCAAGCTCTAAATCCAGATCTGTTAGTAGTCCTTCAAGAACAGGATGCACAAATCCCATAGCCAACAATACGAGATCAGCAGGGATTATTCTTCGTGTAGCCTGAAGACCTTCCATTGTATGGCGGTTATCCTTTAAGTTCCAAATAACATCCTCTACTTCAACTCCGGTTACATTGTTATCAACACCGTGAAATTTTACTGTGGCCAGACTCCAGTATCTCTCACATCCTTCTTCGTGCGATGTTGATGTTTTCAGAATCTTTCCAAAATAAGGCCATGGATTATTCTCAGCTCTCTTCAGAGGTGGTTTAGGTAGGATCTCAATCTGTGTAACACTGACTGCTTTCTGCCGGATTGAGGTACCCACACAATCAGAACCTGTATCCCCGCCGCCAATGATCAGAACATTCTTCCCTTCAGCAGTGATTGGATTTGCTGATGCATGAATCTGACCTGCGTTGACCCTGTTCTGAAGCGGAAGAAATTCCATGGCAAAATGAATGCCATTAAGCTCTCTTCCCTCTGCTACCAGATCGCGCGGATGTCCAGCTCCAATTGTAATACATATGGCATCGAACAGCTCAATAAGCTCTTTCCCACTGATGTCCTTTCCTATGGTTACACCTGTTTTAATAATAAGCCCTTCTTTGATCATAAGATCGAGACGTCTGTCCACAACCGCCTTGTTCATCTTAAAGTCAGGAATACCGTATCTTAACAATCCGCCGGCTTTTTCATCTTTTTCAAAAAGTGTAACCAAATGCCCGGTTTTATTTAAGAGGTCAGCGGCAGCCATCCCGGCAGGACCGCTACCGATTACAGCAACCTTTTTACCGGTACGGAATTTAGGAGGCTCAGGTTTGATATAACCTTCGGCGAAGGCTCTCTCAATGATGGCAACTTCGTTTTCCCTTATTGTAACAGGTTCACCTCCAATATTCAGAACACAGGCATGTTCGCATGGTGCCGGACAGATCCTCCCTGTAAATTCAGGAAAATTATTTGTTGCCGCCAGACGCATATATGCGCTTTTCCAGTCTCCTTTATAAAGCAGTTCATTCCATTCAGGAATGAGATTATCAACAGGACAGCCCCAATGGCAATAGGGTATTCCGCAATCCATGCATCTTGAAGCCTGTAGCATCCTGTCTTCGCTGTTCAGCACCTGTTCAACTTCGCTGTGGTCGCCTATCCTTTCATTGATAGGCCGGTTCCCTGCTTCCTTCTTTTTTATCTTAAGAAATCCGTTTATATCAGCCATAATATCTTGTTCATTTGTTGTTTTTCTTATCAGTCTGCCCCCCTGCCCCCCTAAAGGGGGGTGGGTTTGTGGTAATTAGGAGCTTAAGTCAAATTCTATTGTTTTGTAATTTGTTTTTAATATTGTAAAATTAACTTCTTACAAGAATTCATACCCCCCTTTAGGGGGTCCCGATAGCTATCGGGAGGGGGGTAAACCCTCCTTAGCTTGCGCTTATCTCCAGATCAATTTCAACATCAGCGATTTTCTTTTTCAGTTCTTCGAGTTTCGACTCCTGAAGAACCTTTTTATAGTCATATGGTATTACCTTGATGAACATTGGGATAAACTTATAAGGATCATCAAGGATCATTTTGGCTTTCTTGCTTTTGGTAAACTGGTAATGTCTTGTAATGAGCTCCGTAAGTTCATTCACATCACCATAATCTTCAACCAGAGATAATTCAACCATTCCCATGTTACAGTAGAAATCAAAATCTCTGTTTTCATTAAATACGTATGCTATGCCTCCGCTCATCCCGGCTGCAAAATTACTCCCGGTTGTCCCAAGAACCACAACCCTGCCACCTGTCATATATTCACAGCAGTGGTTACCTACTCCTTCAACAACTGCATTTACTCCGCTGTTGCGAACACCGAATCGTTCTCCGGCAACTCCGGAGATGTATATCTCACCTCTGGTTGCTCCGTACAGCACCGTATTTCCGATTATTATATTCTTGTCATGCTCAAAAGTCGAGCCGGCTGGCGGAACTACAATTATCCTTCCTCCTGATAAACCTTTGCCGAGATAATCATTTGAATCACCTTCAAGGTAAAGTTCAACACCGGGTGACAGAAATGCGCCAAAGCTCTGTCCGGCAGAACCTTTGAATCTGCATTTTATTGTTCCGTCAGGCAAGCCTTCCGAGCCATACTTCACCGCAATTTTACCAGAGAGCATAGCTCCTGTTGTCCTGTCGGTATTATGGATAGTTCTTTCAATTACGACAGGCTTTTTGTCTGAAAGAGCTCCTTCAGCTTCTGCTATCAGTTCTAAATCGAGGACATTAGTTAACTTATGATCCTGAACATCGCAACAATGACTGGCATGATCTGCCGATTCCGCAGGTTGGGTCAGAAGTGATGAAAGATCAAGATTTTTTATTTTCCAGTGATTCACATCCGGATTNCTTTCCAGTAGATCGAACCGGCCAATTATATCATCCATTTTTGTATAGCCAAGTTCCGCCAGAAGCTCTCTGACCTCTTGAGCAAGGAACCGGAAAAAGGTTACAACATTATCGGCTTTTCCATGGAACCGTTTTCTCAACTCAGCATTTTGGGTTGCAACACCCACAGGACAAGTATTAAGGTGACATTTACGCATCATAACGCATCCCAGTACGATCAGGGCTGATGTAGAAAATCCAAATTCCTCTGCGCCAAGAAGCGAAGCCATAATTATGTCTTTTCCGCTTTTCAGTTGTCCGTCTGCCTGGAGAATTACTTTTCTCCTGAGATTATTCATCACCAGTGTCTGCTGTGTTTCAGCGAGACCTATTTCCAGAGGCAATCCGGCGTGTTTTATTGAAGATGAGGGGCTTGCGCCAGTTCCTCCTTCATATCCGCTGATTGTTATAAGATCGGCTCCTGCCTTGGTTACTCCGGCAGCTATTGTCCCTACCCCGCTTTCAGAGACCAGTTTTACACTGACCTTTGCCCTCGGATTCACATTCTTGAGATCGAAGATCAACTGTGATAGATCTTCTATGGAATAGATATCATGATGAGGCGGGGGAGAGATAAGAGTTATGCCAGGTATTGCATACCTGGTCTTTGCAATGATCTTATCAACCTTATGGCCCGGCAACTGTCCGCCTTCTCCGGGTTTTGCACCCTGGGCAATTTTTATCTGCAATTCATCGGCATTTACAAGATATTCAGTGGTGACTCCAAACCGGCCGCTTGCAACCTGTTTGATAGCACTTCTGATNCTGTCACCGTTTTCAAGACGTTTGAAACGTAAGGGATCTTCGCCACCTTCCCCGGTATTGCTTCGTCCACCAATACGGTTCATTGCAATAGCCAGCGTCTCATGAGCTTCCCGACTGATAGAGCCATACGACATTGCACCCGTGACAAACCGTTTCATTATATTTTCAACGGGCTCGACCTCTTCAATCGCGATCGGGTTTGTTTTTATCCTTAGCAAGCCCCTGATGAATCCAGGACTGGCTGTATCCGCATTAACATGATCGGTATACTCCTTGAATTTTTTATAATCATTAGTGCTGGTACTCCATTGCAATAGAGAAACGGCTTCCGGATTCCAGGCATGATGCTCACCATATTTTCTGTACGAGTATACCCCTTCGGTAAGTACCTCGGGNTGCTGTTCCTGTACATATGCTTTCCTGTGAGGAATAAGAACTTCTTCAGCAACCTCATGCANTCCTATTCCACCTATGCTTGATGTTGTCCCCGTGAAATATTTGTCAATGAATTCGTGACTAATTCCTACCGCTTCGAAGATCTGGGATGACCTGTAACTTCTGAGTGTACTGATCCCCATCTTTGACATTATTTTCAGAATTCCCTTATTGACTGCATTTACATAATTCTCCTCAGCTTTCTGATAATCGAGCTGTATTGCCTTATCCTTTATGAGCTTCTCGATTACTGCAAGACTCANGTAAGGGTTTATTATGCTGGCCCCATAGCCAAACAGGAGGGCGAAATGCATTACTTCTCTCGGTTCGGCAGATTCTACCACAATATCAATCTGCATCCTCTTCCGTGTCTTGATAAGATGATGATGCACCGCTGATACAGCCAGGAGAGAAGGAATTGGCGCCAGACTCTCAGTGATGCCCCTATCGGAGAGAATAATATAGTTCTTTCCATCATCGACAGCCTTTTCAGCATCTTTGCACAATTGTTCCACAGCATTCTGCAAGCCTTCAGCTCCCAGATGGGCATCAAAGTGCAAAGGAAGAATTGCGGCTGAAAATCCCTTGTATCTCAGGTTTTTAACAACCTGGAAATAGGTGTTTGTAATAACCGGATTCCTGAACCGTACCATTTTAACATGATCAGGAGAGGTCTCCAGCAGATTCTGCTGTAAAGATCCAAGATAGCCCGACAAAGTCATTACCAGTTCCTCTCTGATTGGATCAATTGGAGGGTTCGTGACCTGTGCAAATAACTGTTTGAAATAATTAAATAATCTGTATGGTTTTTTCGAGAGCACGGCAATAGGAACATCATTTCCCATTGAACCCAATGGCTCTTTTCCTGTGGCAGCCATCTCCTTGATTATCTTATCGGTATCTTCCAGGGAATAATTAAAGGAGGTTATATATTTATCGTACTGGTCGCCCATATCTGGTGATTCCTTGTGACTGGTTTCGATCTTTTCGAGCTTAACCATGTTCTGCTGGATCCATTCCCCATATGGATATTCGGCAGCAAGCTGGGCTTTTAACTCCTTATCATAATATATCTTTCCTGCTTCAGTATCTACCAGAAGCATTTTTCCTGGTTTCAGCCGGCCTTTTTCCCTTATTTCTTCTGCAGCAAAGGTCTGAACACCTGCCTCCGAACCCATAACAATAAGGTCATTAGTCGTTATGACATATCTCGACGGACGAAGTCCGTTTCTATCAAGCATACCTCCAATATAGCGGCCATCAGAAAATATGAGTGAAGCAGGTCCATCCCATGGTTCAAGGAATGTGGAATGATACTTGTAGAAAGCTTTCAGCTCCTGTGAGATGGGATTCTTGTCATTAATTGATTCCGGTATTAATACAGACATGGCGTAGGGCAATGATTTACCGCTCATAATAAGGAACTCCAGAACATTGTCAAGCGATGCGGAATCGCTCTTGTCGGGTTCAATTATCGGGTATAGTCTCTTAAGATCGCCAAGTTTCTCAGAATAAAGGATCGATTCTCTTGCTTCCATCCAGAACCGGTTTCCTTTTATTGTGTTTATCTCTCCATTATGTCCAAGCATCCTGAAAGGCTGAGCCAGATCCCAGCTTGGAAATGTATTGGTACTGAATCGCGAATGTACAAGAGCAATCGCACTCTGCAACCTTTCATCATTCAGGTCAAGAAAATACTCGCCCAGTTGAATTGAGGTAAGCATACCTTTATATATAAGCACTTTTGTTGAGAGGCTTGGTATATAGAAGAATCCTTTTTCTTTAATTTCGGAATTACGTATTATGATCTCAGTTCTTTTTCTGATAATGTATAATTTCCGTTCCAGATCCTCCTGTGGTATATCTGCACCCAGAAGTATCTGAACTATTTCAGGTTCAGCAGCCCTCGATATCTCACCAATTACAGAACTGTTTCTCGGTACTTCCCGAAATCCGATCAGATTAACACCTTCCTCCTTTATGATTCCTGTGAGGATATCCTGGCATTTAGACGCATCTGAACTATCCTGTGGGAAAAAAACAAGTCCGGTCCCAAATTGACCTTCCGGTGGAAGAGAATAACCCTGTATCAGGTAAAAATCCCTCGGAACCTGAATTAGGACTCCTGCACCATCACCTGTTTTACTATCGGCACCTTCTGCACCACGATGGGTCATATTTATAAGTATGTCCAGCCCCTGTTTGATAATTGAATGGGACTTTTTCCCTTTTAGATGTGCAACAAATCCAATCCCGCAATTTCCGTGCTCAAACTCCTGTCGGTACAATCCCTGTTGCTTTGGGCGTTCTTTTTTCATAATAATTGACATTATAGTTCTTCTGTTTTAAACAAAAAAACCGTTCTCTGTGTTTGAGAGAACGGTCATCCGTAATCCGATACCAAACACCATTCTCAGTCAGTTCCAATTAACCTTTTAATGAGGCGTGATATTATGGATTTAAATTCATTCATTTATATTAATTCGTTTATATTAATATATGCCGACAAATATACTACATATTCTTTCAGATTGTCGCAAAAAACAATAAAAAAATTAACAAAAATCTGTAAAATATTTAAAAAGTTATAAACCTGTTAATTAACACCGACCACGAAAGTCTTATTATTTCTTCGTTTAGCCTCGCCCATTTTATGCAATTATTTGTTACTTTGTGAATCTTTAATTGTGCATGATTTTATAAGTTTTCAGATATCTCAGCCAGATGGAAAATCCTAAAAATCTTATTATTGTGATATTCGGCGCCTCGGGCGATCTCACTGCCAGGAAACTGATTCCTGCAATATTTTCACTGAAGTCACAAAAAATTATGCCTGACAAATATGCAATTCTGGGTGTTGGCAGAACAAAAATGTCGGATGAAGATTTCAGGAAAAAAATGCACGGAGCTATCGTCACATATTCTGAGGAAAAGGTTAGTGATGAAAGTCTGATCTACGATTTTGCAAAGGATCTTTATTATTTTTCTCTTGACAATATTTCAGAAGCCGGGTATAATGAACTTAAAACACTGCTGCAGGAACTTGATAAGAAATACATGATTGGTGGTAACATTATCTTCTACATGGCAACTCCACCAAGTATGTATGAAGTGATTGCTGTAAACCTGTCAAAATGCGGACTTACCGTTCAGGAAAGTGGATTTCGCAGAGTGATAATTGAGAAACCATTTGGATATGATCTTGAGACGGGTAAGAGGCTTAACAGAACATTACATGAAATAATCCCTGAGGATCAGATTTTCAGAATTGACCATTATCTTGGAAAGGAAACTGTTCAGAATTTGCTCGTAACCCGATTTGCCAATGGCATATTCGAACCTCTCTGGAACAGGAATTATATCGACAGGATAGAGATTACATCAGCAGAAAGCATTGGAGTTGAAGAGAGGGGAGGCTATTATGATTCTTCCGGAGCTCTAAGAGATATGGTTCAGAATCATCTTTTGCAGATGGTAGGTCTTACAGCAATGGAGCCTCCATCTTCACTCGATGCCAATGCGATTCGGAATGAAGTATTAAAAGTTTTTCAATGTTTACAACCAATTAAAGAAGGAGACGTTGAATCTCAGGTGATACGTGGGCAATACACAGGGTCTCTTATCCGTGGTGAGTGTGTCACTGGTTACCGATACGAAAATGGCGTATCAAATGATTCCAGGACAGAGACATATGTTGCGATTAAATTTTTTATTAATAACTGGAGATGGGGCGGGGTACCATTCTATATGCGCACCGGGAAAAGATTACCAACAAGGGTTACTGAAATCGTCATCCATTTTAAACAAACACCTCATCATCTTTTTCGAAGAGAATCNGGAAAATTNTCTGCTAATCAGCTCATTATACGTATTCAACCTGATGANGGAATTCTTCTTAAATTTGACATGAAAGAGCCTGGAGCAGGATTCAATGTAAAGAACGTAAACATGGATTTCCATTATAAAGATCTTGCTGATATCAGAGTGCCGTCAGCTTACGAACGTTTGTTGCACGATGTTATGCTAGGTGATTCAACCCTTTTTTCACGAGATGATGAAGTTGAGATGGCATGGAAATTTCTTGAACCAATTCAGAATGCATGGGCAAGCAATAAGGCGATAAAAGTGTTTGGGTATCCTGCAGGCACATGGGGACCTGAACATGCGAATGACCTTATCGAGGGGGCGGAACTTACATGGAGATATCCGTGCAAAAACCTTGCGGATGACGAACTGTATTGTGAATTGTAATAAAAGGCATAAAGGCACAATGGCGCAAAGGTGAAACGGCATAATTATTCATATATAAAATATTATTAATCAATTGGATAGAATAGTTAAGATATTTTCCTCACCTTTTGAATTAGCTGAGAAATTTGCGGAAGAACTGGTTGAGATGATCAGGAAATCAGCAAAACAAAAAAGCTCTTTCACAATAGCCTTGTCGGGAGGATCAACACCTGAATTATTATACAGATTGCTGAGTGAGAAATACGTTGAATCTGTTCCATGGGAATGTGTCCACTTTTTTTGGGGAGATGAAAGATGTGTTTCCCCGGACAATTCGGAGAGCAACTTTGGTACGGCGAACGGTAGCTTCCTGAGTAAAATTAAAATACCTTCTGTAAATATTCACAGGATCAGAGGAGAAGCAGATCCTGTGAGAGAAGCTTTACGATATTCAGAAGAAATATCTCGTTTTACTGAGAAAAGAGGCGAAATTCCTTTATTTGATCTCATTCTGCTTGGTCTGGGAGAAGACGGCCATACTGCATCTATATTCCCAGGGCATATTGATCTTTTTAACTCTGTTAATTTATGCGAGGTGGCAGTTCAGCCTGCAACTTCACAGAAGCGAATTACAGTTACAGGAAAAGTAATAAATAACGCTGATGCACTTACTTTCCTTGTATCAGGTAAAAAGAAGGCAGAGGTTGTTGAGAAATTGTTTAAAAAAGATCCTATAGCATTAAACTATCCTGTGTCATATGTAGTTCCTGTACATGGAAGCATCAGCTGGTTTATTGATAATGATGCCGCCTGTTTAATATAAGGTATTTTGGTGTCAGGATTCGAAATTATTAATGTTTTGGATGATTTTTTCTATATTTGGGTTAACTTTTATTCACTTAAAATAAATAGCCATGTCGCACGAAAAAGCTAAAGAACAGACAAAAAACAAAAAAGAGCCTACCAAGAGTCTCAAAGAAAAACGTCTAGCAAAAAAGGCTAAAAAAGAGGAGAAGAAAAGACAATAAGATAATGTTCTTTATTAATTGATAATCACCGACTTCCCTCATAAACAGAGCCGGTTATCTTTAAGAATTGAATATCCTTGGTGAACTCATATTCTATTCGGTTCCTCATGTCGATAATTTCACAAGTTTTCTATCGACATCCGTGATTGAGATAGGGAGATCCTTCGCTTCGCTCAGGATGACAAGATAATCTGGTGGTCAATGGGGGGTGAAGAAGTGGCGATTAGCATTACCAATTTTGAGAATTGCAATTGCGAATCGCCACTTCTTCACCCCCTTTCCAATATTCAACATCCTGTCATCCCGAGCGGTAGCGAGGGATCTCATTCTCTCTTTCTGCAAGTGACTTCATTTGAGATGTGATGTAAGATTAGTTCAAAAGGAGAGCCTGCCCCGCTTCGCGGGGGGAAACTTTTTTATGCAGTATCTGATCCATACCCAAAGCTTAGGTTGACGGTCTTAGGGCAGGGAAACAAAAAGTCTTTGTGATTTAGATAAAAAAAATCCCGGTCTCTCGACCGGGATTTAATGTTAAATCTTTGTATGGATAAACTAAGCTAGTCTTACGTCTACTGCATTAATTCCTTTTTTACCTTCCTGAAGTTCAAATGTAACTTC
>JGI20214J51088_10002837_pt1 | contig 11474 bp, 7 predicted proteins | sample WetSurMetagenome_FD_51088 | JGI IMG/M metagenome (IMG submission 51088)
GCGGGGAAGCGTCAATGTTGCTTGTACGGAGCCACCGGCGCGAGGTCGTCTGGGATGTATCCGACCTTCTGGCAGTGCCCGTCCCCAGAAGGCGCCAAGCGGGCAACCGGCCCTCGACTCCCAAGCAACCTGCTACACGACAGCTGTTCGCGCGTGNCATCGCCGACGTCACAGGTCATCGCCAATAGGAATCGGAGTCGACCATTGGAGGCGTGTAAGCTCAAACCGACACGCGCTCATTCTTTCGAGCAGCTCAAGTTCATCGCGGCCTTCGAATACTTGATGACGGATGCGCTGTCGCCTCGCTCTGCTGCCGATCCAGCAAGGCGCATAGCCGTCCGTGCAGCGTCGTACCGGGCCTGAAGGTCTCGAAAGGAGTCTGCCGCTCTTTCATAGGCCACCTTGGCCTCTGAGCTGAACTGCTTGCTTGGCATGCTGGGTGCTGCGGGCGCCGCCGAGATCGGCGCCCCCCACCCAACGACAGCTTGGCCGGACTTCGATTGCGGTGATGGCGCAGCTTGCTCAGGGACTGACGTAGACCCACCAGCGACTGCGAAGTCGATCGGGCGAACCCTTGCCGCACCTGGAACCGTCCGATTCACAGGAACACGGTAGGTGACATAGGTACCGTTGACCATCCTCGTCACCTCTTTCCACTGCGTTGGCTGCGCGCTCTGGGATGCGGATCCCTGACTTGCGCACCCCCCAACGAGAATCAGCAGAACTGCCGCGATGGGCACTGAACGCACACTCATACTGATCCCCCTCGGCACACGAAAACCGCTGCGAGCATTGTCACAGTAGCCCGGACGCAGACCTGATGCAACTCATGCAGCTGCGCCCGGTTGCGAGGACTTAAGCCCAAGATCTTCACAGGTGGCGCCTCGACGCGTCGTGATCCATTGTGCGGCCTTCAAGGTCGACCAGCTTCACGGACGCCTCTCAATGAACTTGAAGGTAACGCGAACGAACGGCCTGCACCACCTGGGGCTCATGTCGACTCCGCCGCGGAGGGGATGGCAACTCCTACGGTACCCCGTCCCACGAACAGGTTGAAGAGAACCGGCATCACCAGCAAGACAAGCGGCAATGCCACGATAAGCCCCGAGATGATGGCAATGGCGAGCGGTTGCTGCATCTGCGAACCCTGCCCGATCGCGAACGCCAGAGGGAGCAACGTCAGGATGGCGGCCAAGGTCGTCATGGTGATCGGTCGCATCCTGTTCTTGCCGGCGGCAATGAGAGCTTCCGCATGATCCATTTCCTGTTCAAGTTCACGGTACTCCGAGAAATAAAATATCGCTATCTCGGTGACCATGCCGACAATCATCGTCATCCCCATGATGGCGGTGATGTTCAGCTCGGTATGGGTAACGTAAAGCCCGACAAAGACAGCTGACATCGCCATCAACGGAATGAGCATGATCGATATGGCGATCTGAAAGCGCTCATAGAGGAACAGCAGAAGCAAGAACACCAACGCGACGGCACCACCGAAAACGAGCGCCAAGCCCCTGAAGGCGAGTTGCTGTTGCTCATACAGGCCACCCATCGTGTAGTAAGCGCCCGCCGGCAACATCCCCGGCCGGTCCATCACGGCCTTCACGTCTTGAGATGTGGTTCCCAGGTCCCGCCCTTCGATTCTTGCCGTCACCGACGCCATGCGCTTCAGGTTTTCCCGGGTGATCTCGGGCTGCCCGTTATCGACCACGACCTTGGCCACGTCGCTGAGCGGAAAGAGTCGTCCCGATGGTGCCCGCAACAGCAATTTCTCCAGCTGGGAGATATTTCCGCGAATCGCATGCGGTGTCCAAACACGCACGCCGATCATCTTGGGTCCGCTCTGAATCTGTGTCGAAACGTTCCCCTCTAGGTAGCCGTCAAGCAGCGACGTCAGATCGGACACGTTGAAACCCAGTGCCGCGGCCTTGGTCCGATTCACCTCGATGTTGAGGGCNTCACCAGCCGGGGTGACGCCACTCTGAACACCGACAACCCCGTTAATCTTTCCAATGGCGTCAGAGGTCTTCTTTGCCAGCGCGGCTAGTTGATTTACGTCGTCATCGAAAATCTTCACTTGAATCGGTTGCGGCACCTCGGTCAAGTCGCCGATCAGATCCTCCATAAGCTGAGCAGTGTCTATGTCGAGCGACGGAACGCTTGCTTTGACCGCCTTGGATATGTCCTGCATGACATCGTCGATGGGCGCACGAGGAAATGGCTTCAAGTGAATGAAGAAGTCGCCGGTATAGGCTTCGGTCACGCCACCGCCGAGCTGTGCGCCGGTGCGCCGAGAATAGGTACTGACGTTGGGATTGGCGGTGATGATCTTCTCGACCATCCGCAACAGGCGGTCTGTTTCGGTAAGTGACGTCCCAGGCGGCGCGATGTAGTCCAGGACGAAGCCCCCTTCATCCTCATGTGGCATGAACCCCGAGCCCACCCGTTGGTACGCGAAAAGGCCGATGGCGAGCAGCGGGACCAGCCCGATCAGCACAAGAACGGGCCGGCGCAATATCCGACGCATGATCCAATCGTAATAGCGATGAAATGCGCGTGTGATCGACCCTACATCTTCATGATCGGCNTCCTTCTCGTTGAGCCAACGATCGGCAAGTACCGGTACGGCCAGCAGAGTGATCACGAAGGAAATCACAAGNGCACTCGCCATGGTCAGCGAGAGTGCCTTGAAGAATGCTCCAGTCACGCCTGTCAGAAACGCCAGCGGGAAGAAGATGATGATGGTCGCTGCTGACGATCCGATGAGGGGTTGAAAGAACTCGGCTGCAGCCATCATGACGCGGCCATGGTGCTGCTTTGGTGCCCCTCGAAGACGCCGCATGATGTGCTCGATCATGACGACAGCATCGTCGATGATGAGTCCCACGGCCGCCGCCATGCCGCCCAAGGTCATGATGTTGAATCCCATGCCGAACATCGCCAGCAACGCGACGGTCGTCGCCAGCGTTGTGGGAACGACGAGCACGGAGATGATCGTAATCTTGCGATTGCGCAGAAATGCGAAGAGAACGAGCGCCGCCANTCCGATACCGATGAGAATCGCGTCCCGGACGCTCTTGGCGGACTCGGTCACGAGGACGCTTTGGTCGTACCAAAGATGCACCTTCACGCCTGGTGGCAGGACCGCGCGGTAGGTCTTCAGCTTTGCCTTGATGTCACGGGCGATCTGAACGCTGTTGCCGTCGGGTTGCTGAAAGACGTCGAGCAGCACGGCGTCATGATTGTCCGCAGTGACGCGAATCCATTGCGGCACCGTCGAATCCGTCACCTTGGCGACGTCGGCAAGGCGGACCAGCCCGTTCGAGCCTGTTTTCAAGACGGTGTTGGCGATCTGCTTGAAGCTTTGATAGCGGCTGTCCGACACCACGAGATAGAACTGGTAGTGATCCTCCATGTGCCCGATGGCCTGCTGAACATTGCCTTGCGCAAGAGCATTGGACACATCTGTCAGCGTAAGGCCGTAGGCGGCCAGCCGATCGGGGTTGACGGTCACCCGATACTCTTCGGGCGTTCCACCCGTTACCGCCACGTTGGCAACGCCTTTCACGGACGAGAGAATTGGGCGGAGCTGGTACTCGGCCAGATCGTAGAGCTTGGCGAGTGAGAGCGTGTCCGATGAGAGGCTGTACGAGATGACGGGGTCGACCGTCGGGTCCATCCTCTTTGTTTGCACCTGCGTACCTGCGGGAAGGGTCGGTAGCATTTGCGTTACGGCCGAATTGACCTCGAGCGACGCGGCCACCATGTCTCTTCCCCAGCCAAAGTCCACCTTGATCTCGGCGCTGCCCCGGCTTGAGGTCGAGCTGACGTTGACCACGCCCGGAACCTGCCGAATGGCTTCCTCGACTGGGCGTGTCACCAACATCACCATTTGATCCGCAGTGCGGTCACCCGAATCCAGTTCGACCGCTACCCGGGGAAAGCTGACATCGGGAAACAACGTGACCGGAAGCTGGAAGCCGGCAATGACGCCGGCCACTGCAAGGATGAAGACAAGGAACAGCAGCGAGCGGCGGTGAACCTGCAACCATCGGGTGGAGTCCATTTACTTCGTCCCTGCCTTGTCGGATGTTGCTGCCTGCGCGCTGACCTCGGTCTCGCGCACGACGGTTCCATTGCTGAGTTCGTAGTTACCCAAAGTGACGAGCCCAGCCTTTGGATCGATCGGCCCCTCAACGCCATAGATGTCGTCCGAATCGACGACGATCTTGACGTTCACGCGGACCGCCTTTCCAGCCTTGACCTGGAACAGGTAAGGTCCGTCGTCGTCCGTCAGTACCGCCTGGCGCGGTAGCACCCAGCTCTTTACCTCCGACAGCGTGATGACGCCTCTCACCTGCATACCCGGAAGCAGTCCGTCGGCGGCGCCCTTGGAGAGCCTCACCACTGCGTCGACGAGTCTGGTTTGGGGGTTGATCATCGCGTGCACTTCGTCGACTCGACCGTTGATGCGCTGATCTGCGCCGAACACCGAAGCCAGGACAACCGGCATACCGACGTGTACCGCGTTCAATCGCTCGGGCTCGATGCCAAGGTGGATCTGAACTGCACCGCGCTCTGTCAGTTCGAGGACGCCACCGCCACGGTCCATGCGCTCACCGACGGTCGCCGCGATGTTGGTGACTACTGCGTCGTCGGGGGCGGTGATCCACTCGGATGTCTTGCCAGCACCGACGCTCTGCTGCGCCTGAAGCGCCTGCTCGGCGTCCGACAATGCCTTTTCCGACGTAGCAAGCTGGGATCGGGTGGCCAGCTTCTCGCCAAGCAGCTCCTTCGTCCGTGCGACGTCCGTGCGGGCGAACGCGACGGCCGATACGGCCTGCCTATAGGCCAAGACCGTTGCTGAGCCGGTGGTGAATTCAAACAGTCCTTGTCCGCGTCGCACCTCCTCGCCGGTGCTGACCGCAAGCTTGTTTATGATTCCCGGCCGAGGCAGGACGATGTGAATCGTCTTTCGGCTGTCCGGATTGACAGTGCCGTACGCCGTCAATTGGACCGGCGTCACCTTCTCGGTCGGCAGGACGGTCTTAACGTAGACCGTCGAATTGACAGCTGCGCCACTGTCGTCGTCGTCATCGGCGGCGGCAAGCGGGCTCAGTGCGATGCCGATCACGGCGGCCGCCATGGCCACGAATTGGGTGGAGTTCAACTTCATTACGATGTCCTTCATTCTTTCCCCGCGCCGCGGGTCGGCAGTTCGCTGCCGATGAGGGTCTGCAGCAGAATGTCCCGCTCCAGAACGGCCTCCTTGAGGTTGACGATCTCGATCTGCTTGGCCAGCAATCCCGATTGCAGCGACGCGTAGGCGAATTCATCGAGATTGCCCGCATTGAGCGCCGCTCGACCCTGGGCCGCTGCGGCCTTCAGATTGGGCAATGTGTCCTCAGCCTCTAGCAATTGCCGCTGCAGCAAGGGTTCGTCGCGCAGCACGGACTCGATCTCGTGTTGGGCTTGGACGTAGCGCGATTCGTAGGTGTCGTACAGCTTCTGACGGGTCGCGGCGGCGACCGCGATGTTTCCTCGGTTGCCATTGACCGGAATCGTGAAGTTCACGATGAAGCCCGTGCTGTAGATCCGGCTGGTGTCGCGCTGGCGATTCAAGCCGATCGTGATGTCCGGAAACTGCTGCAGGATTGCGACTCGGTAGCTGGCATCCTGACTCTCGTAGCCCGCCTTCAGTGCGAGAAGGTCGGGGCGCCGGGTTTCCAACTGCCCCAGGAGCTCTCGCACCTTGGCGGCATCGAGACTCGGCAACTTCGAGGTGCCTCTGAGGTTGAGCTCCGTCATTGGACCCAGGTCGAGCAGTGCTGTCAGTTGTGAGTGCTTTGCATTCAGGTCAAGTTCGGTCGAATGAATTTGAGAGTCCATCGCCGCCAGGGCAGAGAGGTCGGCCAGCGCCACATCGCTGGTGATGAAACCCTTGGCCAACGCGACTTGCGTGTGTTCGTAACGCGCTTGCAGGACGTCCTTGTTCTTCCGAAGAAGAATCAGCAGTTGCCCATCCATGACGTTCTGGGCGAACAGCGTGCGCGCCTGGGACACCACCTGCCACTCCTGCCACAGCAGGTTGAGGTCGGTCTGCCGGGCAGTCAGATTGCCGGCGTCGTGTTGCTTCGACGCGTACAGGAGCGAGCCGATATCCCAGCTCAATCCGAAGTTGAAGGCGTTGCTGTCGGAACCCGCAACTCGGGGCCCTGGTGCGTCCACCTCAGAGGCCAATTGCGGCTCGGGCAGCAGCCCAGCGGCAAAGGCCTGTGCATAGGCAATGTGCGCGTCGTCCCTTGCCAGCCTTAAGTCGGGATTACGGAGCACCGCCAGAATGGCAATGTCTGTCATATCGAGGCCGTGCGCCGGATCGAAGGTATGCGCTTGCAACTCTCGCAGCGGAAGCTTCTCGTCGTCGACCACCACGTGAGGCACGCTCGTCAAGGAGGTCGGGTGCAATTCAAGCGGCTTGGGGTCGTAGCTCGCGCATCCTGTCAACGCAACTATCGCAAGCACACCGGCATAGATAGAGGGTCTCACGGTTGACCTCGAAGGCCTTCGAAGGCATCTGCCTCCCGCCCCGGGCGCCTGGGGGGAGATCCGTGCGCGTGGACATGCCAGAAGGGAGCAGTCTGGAAAGAGGAAGTCGGTTTCATTGTCTTGATCATTGGTTCGTGTATGGACTTCGCCGGGAGGGTGTGTCGTCCCGCGCCTGCCAAGCTGCTTCGCGCCGCCCACGGTCCTTCCGTCGAGGACTCAACGTCTCGGCGACGACATGATCAGAAGCTCTCTACCGGCAGACGCTGGAAAGAAGGCGGAGTTCTAGACCTTCCTCGCGGGAGCTGGATCGTGGCGGTGATTCAGGAGTGCCCAGGGCGACCGGCCATCGATACGAATCGGGGTGGCGGATGGAGCCGCCTGCCGAGCCCCTTCGGTCGAGCATTCCTTGAACCACGCCAGGGTCGGAATCGACCATGGAGGTTCCGCGCGCGACAAATGTTGCTCTTCAGGGGTCCAACGCTCTCCCACCGTCTGCGAGTCGACGCGGCGCCGATCCGTGAGTCCACGCTTCGGCGCCGCCCTGTCCACGGTCAAAACTGGTATGCGGCCGTGAANTGGAACCGCCGCAGATCGCCGTAGTTTGATTGCCCAGCCGGGATGAANCCCTGAACGTAGCGCCTGCCGATGCTGGTCTCGATCCCGAAGGTCGTGTTGGGATACGGATGCACCATGAGGTTGACCTGCGCGGACATTGATTTGCTGGTGAGTTGCGCCTGATCGGCGACAAGCTGATCGATGTCCTTCAAGTCAGACTTTTCCCAGCCAAAAGCAATATTCGACTCCCAGGTATCGTTCCAGAAGTGCTCGTAGGCAATGAAGCCGCCCATAGACGTAACCAGGTCGAGCTGNTGCGTGGTGTCGTTCAGGATGGCTCCGTTGAACAACAGATCCTGCAAGTAGCGGCCAATGCCCGGGCCTCCCTGAAACGAATACAGGATATTGTCGCCACCTAGCGACGGATTCACCGTATTCATGTTGAATTGGCCTGAGACGCCCACGCCGAAGCCCCATTTGCTCGTCTTGAGCACGCTGCCGTCAGGAACCCCGATGACTCCGGTATCCATCGATATGTCGCGCACTACGGCTTGAAGCGATACATGGCCATAGTCGCCGTCGTTCTCCCAGCGGCCGATCAGGTCGGGGAACTTCGACAATTGGCTGGGACCGTTTTGGCAGGGGGACACACGGCCCAACGTGCAGCCGGCACCATCGGCCATCTGACCGTCCTGGTTGATGTTGTTCACGTTGCCGTTGTAGAAGCCTGCGGGGCTGAAGAAGTCCGGTGAGGAATTCTCCAGCGCGAACATGTACTGGTTCTGCGCCGATCCCTCGCCAGGTACGACCTTCGTATAACGAATCTGCGGCTGTCGCACGAATACCTGCCCCGCCGGCCCATTGAAGTCGAGGATATTCGGGCCTACGGCTTGATCCTGGAAGGTCGTCCACCACTGCCCGACCAGCAGGGGCCCCAGCGACATGTACGCATTGCGAAGGCGCAGCGCATAGGAGTTGGATATGTTCGGGTTTCCCTGCGACGAGAGATAAAAGTCAGTCTCCACGCGCGACGCAAGATCGCCGTAGGGTGTTGGTGTGTGAGTCTCGATGTCGATCTCGGTCTGCTTGTCGTTTGTTCCTGCGATCGTCCCCGTTCGATCGGACCCTGGTGAGCCTTTCATTGGAATGGCGGAGAAGTCAGTCTGCGGACCTACCGACTCCTTGCTGTCGTAGATGAAGTCGGCCTTAATGTGGCCACCTACACTCATCCAGGTTTCAGTACCTGGAAGCTTCCAGAATCCCGGGTGATCCTTATTGACGGGTCCGCCGGTCTTCTGCAGAGCATCCGCGGACGCCTGCGCATTGTTCACCTGGGCTTGCAGATCGCGAACTTGCTGCTGAAACGCGCCTATCTGCTCCTGAAGNGCCCGGATCTGGGCTTGCACGTCCGGTGTCTGCGCCATTGCGGGCATCACTGACATCGAGAGAAGCGCGCCCATCGCCATACAGGCGGCGAGCGGGGTCAAACTGTACTTGGTGCGCATGTTGTATACCTTGAATTTGGATTGCACGGTTTGCTGACGCCATCGTGGCCGTGGAGGTCACTACCTTGTCCTGACCCTCACAGCCGTTCAGGGAGCATTTCAGTTCGCGGCGTATACGCCAATGCACCCGTGAGTGCAGGCGAGACCTTTGGCCGGGTCGTTGTCGAAGGGCAACTTGTTCGGTCCCATGGGCACAAACACCTCACCTGTCTTGTGATTGACGGCGACTGCGTGGCTCTTCGGTGCGGTCTTCGGGCTGGATACAAGCTTGCCGGTGTCGGAGTCAATGACGCCCAGTACCGAGCCCATTGACCCCCTGCGAGAGGCTATGAAGTACTTGTGATGGACTGGGTCGAAGGCGGTCTGATCAGTGCCTCCGATGATCCCCGTCTGTGTAACCTTCCCGTCGTTCAAATTGATGATGTCGGTGTAGTTCTTCGCATCACAACCCACGACGATCTCATTGCGATCCTTATTCAGGGAAATCCCACCCGCCTCGCAGACATCGCCGGCTGGCAGGTGATACTTCTTAACAACTGTGCGCGTTGTGGGGTTGATCTGATAGACGGCTCCAGGACCGTGCTTAACCTCCGGTAACGCCAGGTAGAACGTGTCGGTGCGGTCGTCCCAGGTCGAACCTTCGAGTCCGGCCGTCGCCTCGTGCAGCAGATCGGATTTGCCAATGAGCTTCATGCTCTTGGTATTGATCCAGCACAGGTAGGGCGTCGAAGTGTCGGCTGATTCCGCCATCAGGACATGGTTCTTCGGGTCCAGCGCGGCGCCATCGATGCGCCAATTTCCACCGCCGCAGTCGATCGTCGCAAGGATCTTGCCGCTGTCAATGTCCAGCGCCTTCACATTGCTAGGCGCGTCCGTCACCCAAACGACGTGACCCTCCCGGATGCCGATATTCGGCCCCGACGTTTCGACCTGGTTGTAGAAGCCTCTGAACCCACCGTAGCGACGTACGAAGGTGTCGCTATTGGTGTCGATGACGTCAATGCCACGATTGGATCGGTCGGAGACATACATCAGGCCGTTGTCTTGGTCCAATGTACTGAAGTCCACGTTCTTTACCGGATCCCCCGGCACCTGGATCGTTTTGACGAGGTGGTATTCACCCGCATGNGCACCTGATGCCAGACCCGTGAGCGCGAGCACTGCAGCGGTCGCCGTGATGAGTGACTTCCAACGTTCATTCATTGCTTTGTCTCCTAGTTTCTTAACGGGCTTTGAAGCCCTTTGCTCGACTCTCGACTTCAGCGCCCGTGGAAGGCGTTGAGAACATGCTATTGGCATGAACTACTTCGGCTGCTTTTGGAATAGGCAGGACCGCACCCAGCGACAGCGCCGCCGTGTCCACTCAGATTGGCCGCTGTGCCAGCGACCTATTCNCGCGCCCTGCCTGGCGCTACCCGGTGCTNTGCCATCGTCGCCGGANCTGGCAATTTCGGGATTCCCAGCCCAACGCAGAAATGGCAACTATGTGGCGCGAGTGTCCTGGCCCGCTGTCGGCAGCCGACAGAAGCGGCGCCACGAACGAGGCCGCACTTTTCGCTGATTGGGCCCAGCATGTTTTGCCAGCGTCACTGCCGCCGCCAAGCGTGGCTTCGCGGCTTCGCGACGAGACCGGAATCACGCCGCGCCAACATAAATACGTCAAGGCGACGATAGTCATCCNGACTTCCAAGTCGGGCCGGAAGTGCATCAGTCCCAACGAGACAAGCCCTGGGCAGAGAAGAGCGGCGAGCATCGCGCGCCGTCCTCCGCCCTCGAACCTGTGAGGGTCGCACAGCCAGCGCGAGCGCNCAGTGACCAAGTCACGTGCAGTCAGGCATCCACGGAGGGGGCNGCGCAATAGTGCGCTCAAGCGGCCGAGATCGAGCGCAGACCNAGAGATGCCGCATACCTTGCCGATCGGCACGCATCGCTCGCCGGGCATCAAGTCAACTGCATCGCCGGTGCAGAGCGGCGCCCGGACGTTGTCAGCCCACTTCAGGATGGCGAGCACGGCGTCAACCACAGCAACAGCNACCGCACGGGAGCGGGCTCTGAATGGTCCGCCGAACTGAGCAAGCCAGGCTCCGGGGCAAAGAACGATTGAGGGCCGGAACGGTATCGTGTTCTTGGCCCGTCCGTCGCTGGTCTCAANNGGCTGCCCAAGTAGCCGCCAAGCGGATCCAAGGTTCGCATTCGCCGCTTTGCNCATCACGGCCTGAGGACAGCTACGTCCTGCATTGCCGAAATCCTGATCGGCGACTTTTGGCCTGATCGGATTGGGCGCGCTGGACGCTTGCTGGTTCATGTGGCGATCCCTATATGTCTCTTTAGGTCTCGTGAAGCCCAATGACTCGCTACGCTGGCAACGATGCTGCCACTGTTGTATTCACAGCTGCGCGTAACGTAGTGCAATGTCGTAGGCGCCGACGCAATCACTCTTGACGCGAGTCAACTTTCAAAATTGCGCACATGCTCGTTGTCCCTAGCACGCCAGTGCCCATCTTCGAGGGCTCAATGGCCAGCATGTAAGCATTCATTCATCGATCGGCGTGTGCCGGAGTCAATGTGTGTCGCGCGGCGCTCATGGTCAATGGTTGCATGATGGTTGCGCACGACATGTCTCTGCTCGCCGCAGGCACATGGTCGATGGCAGCGGCGAGGTCAACTGCCATCTCGACTTGCCGACACCAAGGTTTGCGACTTTGGTTCCTCGCCGGCAAGNGACTCNGCCTCGCGCGCGACCAGGTGCAAGATTGGTAGCGCGCGNACTTCCTCTCTAGCGGACAGCCCGTGCGCATGAAGGCCTCAGCGCACGGTTGGTGGCAGGGAAAGATCCCAATCGTGAATGCCCGCAGTTCACCGGGGCGT
>JGI20214J51088_10002839_pt1 | contig 11471 bp, 15 predicted proteins | sample WetSurMetagenome_FD_51088 | JGI IMG/M metagenome (IMG submission 51088)
CATTTTAGCCTTACTTCTGGGCTCATACCTGTTGCTTGCTGAATTCGTCAAGAACTGGTTCTATAAACGAAACGCCTTCCGCATCGAGCAGGTGCTGGTACNCAAACGAGCCTTCTACGTTAACCGAACCGCCAAACTCATGCAGGACATGATTGCCANAATAAGCCTCCGCACAGAAGACGAATTCACCATAGAATCCTTAACCGACGACTTAAACAGCGCCATAACTTACCCAATCAACTCGAACCAGATGGCACGCAACCTCCAATACCTACGACGGTCAAATTTAATAAGTGTAGAATGGAACAAGCGAACCATAAAACGCGAAAAAGCACTGGGTGAATATGTCAAGAAAAGTATTATCGGCGGACCAATGTGGCTAAACATCAGAGAAGACTGGCAGAAAATATACAATATATTGTTAAACAAGCATGGAGCAGTTAACGCTGAGTACCAGCAATTATTAATCAAAGAATAAAAGAACGTTGGAAATAGGACGTTTTAGTTGCCGTCAAGTCTAAAATTGGTTTTGGCAAAGGCATTTTGGTAAGTTATCGATTCTTAGGAGATTATTTGTTAAGCAATCAGGCTAATAGGTAATTCTCCAAAACCGAGAAAAAACTTAGATCAAAAAAAATGAAAACTGGTGCTATGGGTTAGCTGTAAGTTCCAATAGTTCCTTTTTAGTTAGCCCTACTCCCGGCGTAGCGTCGAGCCGCTTTTTGACTTCTCCATTCTTGAAAAGCAACACTGTCGGGTAGTAGTCTATCTCGTATTTGTCGCATAGATCAGGCTTATCATCGATCACTATGCTAATGCATTGTTTTGGATTGCTTTTTGCATATTCCTGAAAAATCGGCAAGAAACGCTGCGAATGCGGGCACCACGAAGCGTAAAAGAGAACGAATGCTTTCTCCTTGGATTTCAAATCATCATCAATACCGTTTTTGGCTTGTTTTGATGTTCGTTTTTCATTTTTGCTCATCTTTGATCACCTCTCGATCTCCTTCTGGATAATGACTGCTATCACAGAATGGCTTGTTGGTTGATTTTCCACATCGACAAAGAGTCACGCGGTTCCTAACCTGATAAGGCGTACCTTGGCCTGAATAGACTGAGATGGCACCACGAACCCAAACCGGACCACTAACACCCATACCGGGGTCCTCAATTAACCCTAACGATTTCTCAAGTGATGGCTCAATGGTTTTGCCAGTTTCTTTGTCTACTACTACAAGTCGACCGGATGGGCAGTCGCAAGCATTTTTGATGACGTTCTCCTTTAGTTGGGGATCATCTGAAAAAGGAATTTGCTGCCAGATATCGCCGCCCCTATGGCAGAAACGGGCAGATGCACAAAGAATCTCTGCGTCCTTAAGCTGTAGAGTTGGACCATCAATTTCTTTTGCCATTTTCTCGAATGATTCATTATCGCTTACCTCAGTTCCGTCGAAATTCACTTTCACATGTGTTGAGTCGCAGAACGGCTTATGGTTTGATTGTCCACATCGACACAAAATATAGGTCTCTGACGTCTTCATTCTTTCCCCCATCATCCATTCTACGGGAATGCCTGTGTGGCCACATTTTATCGTTGCTGGAAACAAGGGTATATTTCCAGAAACCAAATATGGTCCGTTCTTGAGAACCCGGATTTTAAAGTTATCCCTTGGAGTTTGCGGTTTTTGTTCCAATTTGATTCCATCTCTACTTTAAATTATTAGAATGCTAGATTGGTTGCTATTTCAAAGAAGCGTTCAGGATTAGTTAAGTTTTTTGTCTACATGTTTGAAGAAAACTTGTTTAGGCAAATGGATTCCCACCTTTATTCTTCAGAAAACAATCAATAATGCCGGTTCTTTGCTGAAAAATCTTATTAGTATAAGTGTGTTATAGACAATCGATAAAAATGGATCCTCAATGCGAAATAGTAGGCAAATACGTTCTACCAATATTTAGGTCGATGCTTGCCAAAGAACTCGTACAAAAACACCATCTTTCCCAAACTGAAGCAGCCAAAAGACTAGGCACTACCCAAGCTGCCGTGAGCCAATACCTGAGTTCAAAACGCGCCTACAAAGGCACCGAGCAAGTTGATCAATATTTACCCAAAATCCAAGTCATGGCAGCTGAAACTGCCCAGAAACTTGTGAATCAAGAAATTGCAGCTAAAGATGTTACTTTTGATTTTTGTAGGCTTTGTGTCACTTTTTGCAAAGATTCTGTGAAAAATGGAGTTTTAAACCCCGAATATTTTATTTAACTTAAAATGTTGGCTTAAAGCATTCGTAACAAATCTGCCTTCGTAATAATTCCTATCACGACACCTTTTTTAGATACTAAAACAGCCGAATAAGTCTGCAAAAGGCTGGTAATTAACGTCAAGGGAGCATCCTCGTTTATCTGCGGGAACGCTTCTTCCATTATATCTTCAGTTGGTTGCTTAGAGATTTGATCTATGTCTTTTCCTGAGAGGATTTGATGCAAAATTGCCTTCTCTGAGATACTACCTACAGGCTGTTTTCCATTAAAAACGGGTAATTGTGAATAGCCGTGGTCTTTCATTATTTTTACGACGTCTGAGATTGGTTGATCTTTTTGGATGCTGAGGACGTCGTTGTGAAGGATTTTTTCTGTTTGNACTTTGGTTTTAAATTCTAATCGTTCGAGAACGTCGAAGATGGTTTTAACTTTGGTGTAAGATGAGTCGATGGTTCCGGCTTCGAGTTTAGCGATTAGAGATTGACTGACACCTGCAGCTTTGGCTAGTTCCGACTGTTTTAGGCATAGTTGTTTACGGCGCTTAGCGATGTCTTCTAATTTGGGGAACATAGTTGTGTTGTTGGTTTGTTAATCTAATATTCCTTTTGGAATATTTTTTGCAAGAACCCATATAACACTGTTATCCATATTTTGTTCCATCAAAAACTAAGAGGCAACCAAAAAAATGCCGAACAAAAAAACAGACACCCTCGCCCTTCACGCAGGGCAAGAAACTCCTGACCCTACAACAGGATCAAGAGCAGTCCCGATCTACCAAACAAGCTCATACGTGTTCAAGAACACAGAGCATGCAGCAAACCTATTTGCTCTAAAAGAACTAGGCAACATTTACACAAGAATTATGAACCCTACAACCGACGTCTTCGAAAAACGCGTTGCTGCCATCGAAGGTGGAACAGGCGCGTTAGCTGTCGCTTCTGGCCAAGCCGCAATATCCCTTGCACTGCTGACGATAACACAGGTTGGCAACGAAATCGTCGCAGCCAACAACCTTTACGGTGGAACCTACAGCCTACTCCATTACACCTTCCCAAAACTCGGCAGAACAACAACCTTTGTCGACTCTCAAAAGCCAAGCGAATTCAAAAAAGCCATAACGCCCAAAACACGAGCAATCTACGCCGAAACCATAGGCAACCCCAAATTGGATGTCCCAGATTTTGACGCGCTATCGAAAATTGCCCATAAAGCAGGAATCCCCCTTGTGGTAGACAACACAGTCGGAGTGGGCTTAGCAAAACCATTCGATTATGGCGCCGANATCATTGTTACTTCCGCAACTAAATATATCGGCGGCCATGGCACAAGCATCGGCGGAATCATCGTTGACTCGGGCAAATTCAAGTGGAACAAAGGTAACTTTCCCGAATTCACCGAACCAGACCCGAGCTACCATGGCGTAAAATACTGGGATACATTTGGAGACTTTCCAGACTTGGGCAACGTGGCATTCATCTTTAAAGCCAGGGTTCAGCTCCTGCGGGATTTAGGTCCTTCGTTGAGCCCTTTCAATGCTTTCCTTTTTCTTCAAGGATTGGAAGATTTGCCACTAAGACAACGCAGACATTCAGAAAACGCCCTCCAAGTCGCAGAGTTCCTCAAATCTCATCCATTAGTCAGCTGGGTAAACTATCCAGGATTAACCGACAACCCCAACCACGAGATCGCNTCAAAGTACCTTAGAAAATACTATGGCGGCTTAGTGGGTTTTGGTATAAAAGGCGGCTTGACATCAGGCAAAAAATTCATTGAATCAGTGAAACTATTTTCGCATCTGGCAAACATCGGAGATGCNAAAAGCTTAGTTATCCATCCCGCTTCGACCACCCACCAACAGCTTACCGAACAAGAACAAGCCACAACAGGCGTAACATCCGATTACATTAGGCTCTCGATTGGCTTAGAAGACCCCGAAGACATCATCGCTGACATAGATCAGGCACTTAAAGCATCAGCCAAACCGTAAATACCCAACAGACTTTTCCTTTTTTTAAGGAGGCAAAGAAGCTAATAACAAACGAAAAACCCAACCCAAGGCAAACCTACACTTTTTCCAACTCAGAAGATGGATTAACGTTGGAAACGGGTGAAAAACTATGCCCAATAACGCTTGCCTACGAAACATACGGCAAACTAAATGCTGAAAAATCCAACGCAATCCTTGTTGTTCACGCGCTTACCGGCGACGCACATGTTGCAGGATTAGGCGGCTGGTGGGAAAACCTAATCGGAGAAGGCAAAGGCATCAATACAGAAAAATACTTTGTTGTATGCAGCAACGTTATAGGAGGCTGCAAAGGCTCCACTGGTCCATCTTCAATCAGCCCAGAGACTGGAAAGCCGTATGGTCTGAGTTTTCCCTTAATCGGCATCGGCGATATNGTTGGGGCCCAAAACCGACTAGTCGACCACTTGGGCATCGAAAAGCTCCTTTCAGTTGTCGGTGGCTCAATGGGGGGCATGCAGGTTTTACAATGGATGGTTTCTTACCCAGACAAGATACGTTCGGCAATTCCTATAGCAACTACTCTGAAGCACACCCCCCAGCAAATTGCTTTCAACGAAGTGGGACGACAAGCGGTAATGGCTGACCCTGACTGGAAAAACGGCGACTACTACGGTCACGCTCCCCCAGCGAAAGGCTTAGCGGTGGCGAGAATGATTGGGCACATAACCTACATGAGCGACACATCNATGACTGAAAAATTCGGCAGAAAAACCCGAACCGACAAAGAACCCTTCAAGTTTGCCGCGGACTTCGAAGTCGAAGGTTACCTGCGTTACCGAGGAGACAACTTCGTGAAACGCTTTGACGCAAACAGCTATCTCTATCTAACAAAAGCCATTGACAACTTTAACCTGCTTAACGGTTACAATTTAGGAAGCGTCTTCAAAGGTCTGAGGGCTAAAGTACTGGTGCTCGCTTTCAAATCTGACTGGCTCTACCCAGCATATCAAAGTCAAGAAACCGTAAAAGCATGCAAATTAGCTGGCGTCGAAGCAAGCTACTGCGAATTAAACAGCACTTATGGACACGACTCATTCCTTCTTGAAACCGAACAGGAAACACAGCTTATAGGGGACTTCTTGAAAGCAGTAGAGAATGGCGGTAAACACTCGTGACAAAGCAAATCCATGTAATCGAACACAAAATTATTTCAGGGTGGGTTAGCAGCGAAGCATCCGTTTTGGACTTGGGCTGCGGTGACGGTGAACTACTTTCTTTGCTGATTAGGCAGAAAAGTGTACATGCACAGGGAATTGAGCTCAGCGAACAAGCTGCCCACAACTGCATCACCGCAGGCTTAAGCGTGTATCAACAAGACATAGACACTGGGTTAACCGAATATGCCAACAAAAGCGTCGACTACGTCATCTTAAACCAGACTCTTCAACAGGTCAAGAAACCCGATTTTGCAATAAAAGAAGCTTTACGAGTAGGCAAAAAAGTTATCGTTGGCTTCCCCAACTTCTGCTACATCACCGATCGCTTCCAGATTTTCTTTAAAGGAAAAGTCCCTGTATCTTCTTCGCTTCCCTACGAATGGTATGATACGCCTAACCTACATTTCCTAAGCATCGCAGACTTCAAAACATACTGTAGAAAAAATAAAATAAATATTGAAAAGGCAGCGTTCATTTCGAAGAATAAGATGGTCAAGGTTTTGCCTAATCTGTTTGGGGAAGTTGGGCTTTTTCTACTCTCAAAATGACCCATCTTGATTAATTGCTTGTTTTTTTGAACCAGGCAAAGCCGACTAAGGCTACAATGGCTGCGGTAAGGGCTGCAAAAGGGTTTATAGTCTCTGGCGCCGAAAAAGAAAAGCCCATAAGAACAACTAAAACTATGATAGTAAAAAACCCAACTCCCGTGCCAACGACTAACCTTTTATGACCCATCTTACGACCTCGCAAACTAGCTATCAAATTAGAAGTTAGGGGTGTTTTGATTTAATACTAAGCTTTAGAACAACTGTTCAAGGATTAGGACAGAAAAACGCTAAATTCAGCTTATAAATAAAAATGATTTAAAGGGAGAGTTTAATCTTCCTCTTCATCTATCTTTCGTTCTTTAATTTTCAGGGTGTTTTCCTCGGAAACTATAACTTTGAATAATTCTGTTAGCTCATGTTTGTGGAGGAATTTCTTAACAGTGACACGCACATATTTCTTTGCGAGCGCCGGCCCTTCACCCTTGACAGTCACGGTTTTTCCGTCGGTCGCTACGTCTCCACCTGTCTTGTCTTTTAGAAAATCTGATAGTTTCTCTAGGAGTTTTGCTTCATCGCCTTTGAGTTCTGAAGCGTCAACTTTCATCTCAACCATTTTTCTTGTTCACCTCGATTCCTGTTCCGCCAATTAACTTATGATTTAGCTTACTTTTCATAGCAGCTCTATTCATTAAGTTTTTCGCTTATGCTTGTCAGTTCGCCCGTCGAGTCCTTCTCACTGCCTAAGCTCAGACTCTAGTGCTCATCATCCAAGCAATAAATCAACAAAAGAACATAAGACTGTTACGCTACATGAAAGAGAAACTGTTTTTATGTCCTGTGGATAACCTGATGAAGAGGGCCATTTAGCAAGATAATGATCAAAGAAGCCTCCGATTTAGCCTATTGTTATAAGCTATTGAATGTGATTGCTGAAAATTACGTATGTAAATTTCATAATGTTTAAAAGTGCCTTCATCATCTACGTATGAACTTCCATGGTGGAAAGCACATGTGTGAATCGGTAGAACGCTGGTTCAGAAAAACACGCGCTTGAATGCCATGAAAAAAATCATAATCATAAGGAGGAAAAGAACAAGAATGTTATCACGAGATTGCGACGGATGCTCTCAAAGGAAGCCGTGCAGTAAACGATTCGACGTCACAGAAAAAGGCGAAAAAGTCTACTGTCCAGACGGAACAGCCCATTTAGTAGATGCTTCTAAATCAACAATTTAATAATCTAATCTGTTAATTTTAAGCAGAGAAAATTTTTTTCCCGTTTTCTATTTTAATTAATTTTAATATTATGTACTAGCTAAAGACTAGAGTTTTTGAAGCGTTTTCTTAACTTCGTCCACTATTTCAGAGAAGTCTCTTCTTTATCTGGTTTTATTCCCTTCTTTGAGACTTTCAAAATCGTCTCGTATCCTTTGCTTCTCAGCTCTTTTTCCATGGCTTTCATTGTCCGTTCATTACCAAAGATGCGGTAAGTACAAAACAGGATGACTTTTCTTCCTTCCACTTTATTCATACCTTCGATAAAAGTCCGTGTTTCTTTGGCGGGGATTGAACCTTCTAAGGGTGTACCAAGGATCAATAGGTCAAAGATCTCTATGGTCGATGTCCCCGAAATATCCATCAGTGGCGCGTTTGCTACATCGGCTATTGCTAGGACTAACCGTTTAGTGTTACCTGTTCTTGAAAAATAAACTACGCAGGGATCCAAGTTGAAATACATTTGTTTGGTTAATATAACCTTCCCATATAATCTACGTGTAAGTTTAAAAGTTGAGCCAAGCTGTATTTCTTTGAGCGAAAAACATGGATTACGCAACAATCGCTGATGCTTATCAAAAGATTGAAGCAACCACCAAACGCCTAGAAATGACTGATTTGCTGGTTGAGTTGCTAAAGAAAACCCCTAAAGATGTCATTTCAAGGGTTGTTTATTTGACGCAGGGCAAACTGTACCCTGATTTTGAAGGCATAGAGATGGGTGTGGCGGAGAAACTTGCCATAAAAGCCCTTTCTCGGGCAGCTGGGCAAAGCGAGAGCGTAATTCAAATTGAACTACAGAAGAGCGGCGACATCGGGGAAACCTCAGAAAAACAATTAACAAAACGCAAACAATCAACGTTTTTTACTAAAAAACTAACTGCCGAACGTGTTTACGAAACGCTCGATAAACTTGCAAAAACCTCAGGCAGCGGAGCAGTGGACACGAAGATGGCTCTTCTTTGTGGACTTTTAACTGATGCATCCCCTCAAGAGGCTAAATGGATAATTCGAACCGTTACGGGAAACCTGCGTTTGGGAATCGCGGATATGACGGTGCTTGATGCCTTAGCCATTGCATATGGTGGCGGAAAAGAAGCCCGCGAACTCATCGAGCGAGCCTACAACATATCCTCTGACTTAGGCAGAGTCGCTAGTATCGTTGCCGAGAAGGGCTTGGAGGGCATTNAAAAGTTTCAGGTTATAGTTTTTGAGCCGATAAGGCCAATGCTGGCTGAACGCCTTGGTGTCCCAGAAGAAATTTTAGAGAAGTTTAGCGGTAAATGCGTTGTCGAATACAAGTATGATGGGGAAAGAATTCAAGCTCATAAAAAAGGCGGCAAAGTTATTTTGTTTTCCAGGCGACTAGAGAACATTTCTGACCAGTACCCTGATGCCGTTGATTTGATCAAGGAAAAAATTGGGGCGGAAGAAGTTATTTTGGAAGCGGAATGCGTCGCCATGGATTTGGAAACAGGTGATATGCGTCCGTTTCAGGAGCTAATGCATCGGAGGCGTAAGTATGGTGTGGAAGCAGCCATAGAGGATTACCCGATTTCGCTGTTTGCTTTCGATGCCCTTTACGTTGATGGTAAAGACCTAACTCAAGAACCGTTTCCTCAGAGACGTAAAACGCTGGAAAAAATCATCACTCAAGGCGACCGCATAAAACCTGCCACACAGAAACTGGTCAGAAACCCCAAGGAACTGGAGGATTTCTTTGAACAAGCCATTGCTGAGGGCTGTGAAGGTCTTATGTGTAAATCTGTTGCCAAAGATTCGGTTTATCAAGCGGGCAACCGAGGTTGGCTTTGGATAAAATACAAACGTGATTACAAGAGCGAAATGACTGACACGGTGGATTTGGTGGTGGTCGGTGCTTTCCATGGTAGAGGCAAACGCGTGGGAAAATACGGAGCGCTTCTGTTAGCCACTTACAACGACGAAACCGATACATTTGAAACCGTGACAAAATGTGGGACCGGTTTTACGGACAAAGATTTGGCGACACTTCATGAAATGCTCCAAAAACATGTGATTCCGCGCAAAAACAGTCGTGTACAATCAACCATGGAGGCGGATGTATGGTTTGAACCCGGAGTAGTTCTGGAGATACTGGGTGCAGAAGTCACGCTTAGCCCTATCCACATGTCGGCCATGAATTCCATTCGCAAGGGTGCCGGACTGGCGATTCGTTTTCCACGATTCACAGGCAAATATCGAACCGACAAAGCACCTGAAGACGCGACCACTTCAAAAGAAATAGTGGAAATGTATAGTGGTCAAATGAAGAAAATCGGTGAAGCGCCAAAAAGCTAAAACTGATAAGCACCAAACGCGCATTGTAGTTTTGAGTGCTGATTGGCTTGTCTTTAGACCCAGAAAAAATGAAATCAATGATTGCCTTCAAAAAACGGCTAGAAGACCAACTTGAAAAGTTAACCGTGGAAACCGTTGAGGTCCAAGCAACCCTTGATGCCGTTAACCAGATTCTGCTTGAAAAGGGCTTTAAAAGGGGAGACATAAAAGAAATCCCCTCGGTGCCAACGGCCATACCTCAAGAAGTGGTTTTGCCAAAACATGAACCCGAACCGCCTAAAGTAGCTCCAACTCAGCAGCATACCGAAACTGAAAGCGTCATACCCCTAAAAACCATGGCTGATGAACCCTTAGCTCTCATGTACTTTGATAAACAGACCATCCATGTGCTGCCTGACGAGAGTAAAAACTTCAGCGTCAACATACCTCCGTTTAGCAACTTCCTTGTTGAGAAGGTCTTCGCGAAGATGCAGGAAAAAGACAAAGAGCTCGTTCGATTGGGGCAGTTATCGACGGATAAAATGTTCTCCTTCAACATCGTTCGGGAAGGCGACTTAATACGGGAAATAATAATTAAAAACGTCGATGATGAACGACTCAAAGAGCTTAAGTCGAGTGTCCGCTGGACTTTTGAGAAAATGTATGAAAAAATGAAAAGTGGCGGAACTTAAAGTTACACTGAATGTTTCTCTAGTGCATCAGTTATCCTGTTCTTTGGGCACAAGCCTACGAGTCTTTCTGCTTCTTTGCCGTCTTTGAAAACTATCATGGTTGGTATGCTAAAGACTTGGAATTTTTCAGCGGTTGCTGGGTTCTCGTCGACGTCCAGTTTGCCGATTAGGACTTTACCGCTGTATTCTTTGGCAAGCTCCACTATTGTTGGCGCTAAGGCTCGGCATGGACCGCACCAGTTAGCCCAGAAATCAACAAAAACCAGTTTATTTTTTTTGATGGTTTCCTCAAAGTTCGAATCAGTTACATGAAAAGGTTCAGCGCTCATTTCTAACATACTCCATAATAACTAATACTAGTTTTAGTTTAGTTTGATATAAACCGTTCGCGACTGAAGATTTTCGGCACTGCTTCATTTTCCCAAGCAGAGCCTTTCGTATAGGGTTTTCTGGGCTATTCTATGTCTCGCATGTTTGTCGACGAATCTGTGTCCGGGTATCTAAAAATACTATTGGTTGCACTAGAGGTCTTGTTTAAAATAGTGCTCAAGCAACCTGCGTGTCCCTCGTCGCATAATTTCTGATAATGTCCCTGCGCTGATTCCCAACTTCGCCGCCAACTTAGCCATCCCAATCTGTCGAGGATAATCAAAAAAGCCGCTTTTTAACGCTAACCAAAAAATTCGTTCCTGATTCTCAGTTAAAACGTCTATTTTTTGTTCGAACTTGCCGACTTTGCGGATGTTGATCTTGTGTCTTGTTTTCTCTAAATCGGTGATTATGCCCCTATAGGCTTCAAAAGTCGGCACCATGAAGCTGTAGGTTATGATGTTGTCCTGTATGCTTTTGCCCGAAACCAAAAATGCATCGTGTGCCAATATTGTGTTGCAGACTTCGCAGCCCTCGCTTTCTAGCCACACTGATGATTTTCTTCCAACATAACCCTTGGCAGCGAGTTCTTTTGGAACTTTATTTGCCTGATCTGCTCCTACATCCATCAAGTGGCGCACGGAACCGCTGCTGGAACTGCGTACATCAACCACTTTGAGGTGCTTAAACCCCAGAGAAGCTAGTTTCCCAACCATCTTGCACTGTTTGTTTTCAACTTCGATTACGACTTGATATGGTTCGCGCCATGTATCAGCCAAACAAATCTGCCATCCAACCTAATTTGGGAAACGTTTGTTAAATAGGTAGTTCCTTTAAAAAA
>JGI20214J51088_10002840_pt1 | contig 11471 bp, 19 predicted proteins | sample WetSurMetagenome_FD_51088 | JGI IMG/M metagenome (IMG submission 51088)
CCGAAAAGATATTATTTAAAATTATAGCATTTTTCTTGAAAGAAGCAATTATAAGTCAAATTAAAGTGGCTTTAATTGCTTCTTTCATTATTTATATAAGTAAAAGGCGGTTGATAAAAGGAAAAATACTCAAAAAGTTACATCACAAGTGAAGTATGTTAGCAACGTTATTCGGTATATAATAATATTGGTTTTACTTCTTGTCGGCAGCTACCTTGTAATAAAATACAGAACTAAAAATTTGTACTTTTGCAAAGAAAATACAATCATCAATCAACAACTAAAGATTTGGTTATGCTTTAGTAAAAAGCTGAAGTCCAGTGTAATAGCATAGCTTTTGTTGCGTTTATGGCACCTCTTGGCCAGTTCTCTTGCCTTATTAGTTAAATAATATTAGTAAACATAAGATTGTTGCTTACTTATTTGTAAGCGACAAATAATATACGTACATTTAGAATGTTCACAGCAAGTAATAACAAAAGTGGGGGTAACACATTAAATTCTGCATAAAATTATGAAAGCAATTAATGTAACAAATGGTGCTCTAACCAAGTTTCGTAAATTCTACGGTAACGTAAAGTTTAACAAAGAAAGATCGGCAGAAGCTTTTGAGCTTCTGAAAGATGAAATTGGTGAAGAGATGAAAAACTCTGCTAAATTTTGGACCGCAGAGTTTGAGCATAGCGGCAAAAAATACGCTATTGCAGCAGATGGCAGTTTAACTTCGGATGGTTATTATGTTGTCGCCGAAATAGAAATACAAAAAGACATTACCGTACGTATAAACAGGCGAAGCATAGAGAGCCTGATAAATAAAACAGCTCTTCATTACGACGGCTCCTTTATTTCTTACGGATTCATCGCTATGACATTTGAAAAAGATAAAAATAATACAGCGAAATTTTACGAAAGCAACATTGTAAACGAAAATAGCCGGGCTAAATATCTAGGTTTTAAAATTTGGAGCAATGGAGGAACACTTGCAAAATGCAAAATATCAGAAGTCATTGAACAGGCTGAATATTGCTTACAAAAAGAAGTATTACCTTTGATACAAAAGAGATACCCGAATATCAATTTTAAATTGATAGGTTTTTAAAATGGATAAGTGACAAGCATATTTTATGTGATGTATGAGAGTCTAAAAAACTTTGTACATCAGCACATAATCGTAGCCCTTTAAAAGATGACGATAAATGATTATATGATTTTTACAACGCACAAAAAGCATATTATATAAATGATAAACTTTAAGATGAGCGGTACAAAATGTTAATGCCTTATGTTCTGGGTTGTCAAATAGATATAGTAGAATCTATTCAGCACTGAACAAGTTAATTTTGTTTTAATCTATACACCTTACGACTATAAATTCCCCTCTTATGATCATTTATTGTAAATGCTATTCAGGTTTCAAAACGCCTATTAGTATTAGTTTAACTGACTGAACGGCTGAATACCTGCAACTATTCAGCCGGATGAAGTTAAATGATTATAATTAGAATATATATGTATTACGTTAGCAAGTATTCAGGAAAAAACTGCAATATTTCAGCACTGTTATACACAAAAACGATCTCTATTCCAGTACAATTGTCAAAGCATTCCACTGAGTTTACCGTAACTATTAACCAAGTTTACCGTGAAAGTTCAGCAAGTTTTCTGTTTATTACAGCTGTGAAAAGATGATTTTACAGCTGTAATAAGATGTTTTCACAGCTGTAAAATCATCTTTTCACAGCTGTAATAAATACAACATGTGCCGGTAAAACACGGCAAACACGCTTATAAATAAAGGTATTCACAGTGTATAACTCGGAACTTTTCAGTGTAAAAAATGGGATATCGGACGATACAATATCAAAACGCTGAACACATCAATCCTTCAGGTTGTCAGCCGGAAACGCCTATGAATAAAGCTATTCTGAAACATGAATAGAGTGTTCAAATTTATGAAATAAGAGAGTAAATAAGGTAGCTGTAAATATGTCTGAGATAGTAAAAGACGTTATTGATTATATGAATTCAAAAGATGAAGAAAGCAAGTCCTATACAAATAAACAAAATCAAGTAGTTTGAAGGCTTTTAATCTCGATACTAATGCATTAGATAAAAGTAATCTATTAAAAGAAGTCAGGGTGAATGTAAATGACAAAACAATACCTGATGAATTTGTGAAGTGGGTACATGCAGGAGGTAAGGTATTACCGGGACTTTATTGTATTGGTACTTTGCCTAATAGGTATGACAAAACGTATCAATACTCTTAAAAACGAGCGTGATAAGTATGAGAGTAACACAGAAGCTTTGTTAGTTCAAACAAAGCAAAATTAAAAGCAAAACTAATCAAAGTGCAACTATAATATCTCTTCGTTGAATAGCGGTAATTTATTTTATCGCTATTTTTTATCAAAAAGATTTTGTAATATAAAATTATTACGGGTAATTATTTTATTATTCAAAATTAATAGCTATATTTGCATCAAATAATAAAATATGAGAATCGTATCACATAGAAAGATAAAAGAATTTTATGAAACAAGAGGGCGAGAAGATTCACGTATAGCGTTAGAACGGTGGTATCATATTGCAGAAAAAGCACAATGGGCAAACCTATCTGAAGTAAAGGTCGATTTTCCTGCAACTGATTATACAGGTAATCAACACTACGTTTTTAATATTAAGGGGAATAATTATCGTCTGGTTGTTGTTATAAAGTTTACAATGGGGTATATTTTTATTCGTTGGGTTGGCACTCATAAAGAATATGATAAAATAGACTGTTCAACCATTTGAAAATTGGAAATATAAAAATTATAGGATATGAACAAAATAACAAAAGAACAATATGAGTTTGCATTAGGGAAAGTTGAAGAACTTCTTCCTTTTGTTGGTGAGGATTGTCCTGCAAACGATAAAAAAGCAATAGAACTTTCTGTTATGTCAGATATAGTTATTGCTTACGAGAAAGAACATTATCCGATAGAAAAACCTACTGTTTCTGAATTGATAGGTGTTTCATTGGAAGAAAAAGGAATGAATCAAAAACAACTTGCCGGAGAGATCGGCGTTAGTCAGTCTCGTATCAGTGATTATGTTTCAGGTCGTTCTGAACCTACTTTAAAAATAGCAAGATTACTTTGTAAAGTACTGAATATCTCTCCTAATGCCATGTTAGGGTTTTAAAATGATATAATCATGGATTATTCAGAGTACAAAGCCGCTTGTCAAAGAATAGAAGAATTGCTTAAGGTTGTTGGAAACGATACACCTGTTGATGATAAGAACTTGCAGGAGCTGAATCATATATCTGATTTGGTTGCTGATTATGAAGAGGAACACATTCCTGTGTAATACCAGTTACCATTAATAGCAATTTGAATGTTTAAACCGATTATTTTAATGACTGAATTTTAAAAATAAATATTATGAAAGCAAAAGATGTTAATCCAAGTAATTTTATTGTAGAACATATCGTATTTGAAAATGAAGACTTTTCTGTTGTAATAGGCTTATGGGAAGGTGAATCTAGATGTATGGCTATGAGATGGAATGGAGAAAATAATGATCCTGGCTACCCAAAACTTTTTAATAATCCTGTATGGTTTATAGTAGAGAAATCTTTAGCTTTACCATTCTTGAATTCACTTAGATATGTAGCAAATTCTGATAAAAAAGAAATAGAAAAGGCTATCCAAAAATTTTAAATACTTATGGGAAATTTGAAGTACAAAGGATATGTTGGAAGCGTTGAATATAGCGAAGAAGACAATTGTTTGTTTGGTAAAGTTCTTGGCATGAATAAGGATTGTATTACTTATGAGAGTAATACAATAGATGAGCTTAATGCAGATTTTAAAGAAGGGATTGACGATTATATTGCAGGGTGTGTGGCTGATGGCATCAAACCGCGTAAACCATATAGCGGCTCTCTTAATATTCGTATATCTCCCGACATTCACAGCAAGATTGCTTCTTTGGCTAAAGATGCAGGTGTATCTATTAATGGATATATCAAAAAAGCTTTGGAGAATCAAATTAAGTTAGCACATTAAGATTATATATATGGATTTCTTCGTTTGGTTAAAATCAATATTAGAAAAGTTCGATAAATACTCCATATTATGGGGGTGTTTAGGCTGTGCGGCTTTTGCTATAATATTTCCACATAAAAGTAAGTGGTGGTTAGTATTAGTCTTTTGTGCGATATGCTTATTAGTTGATGGCATTCGTCGTTTGTGGAAATATATTTTAAAGCAAATTGATGAAAATAATGAAATTAAGAAAAGAAGAGCAGAAAAAGAAGAACAAATAGAAAATGAAAATGCCGAAATATGGCATATGTTTATTGGATTAGGCCAAGATCCAATGAAATATTTAGTAAAAATATTCAATGAGGGGGAAAAAGATTATGAGAATATTTATGTAAGGATTATAGAAAATGGAGAATCTATTATGGAGTGGAGATTGGGGCGTTTTCCTTTAGGTATCCATTTTGAAAGTTTACCAGATTCCATAACACTTAATTTTGATCCATATTTTTATAAGCTAATTGAGCATTATATCAAAACTGGTAAAAAGGAACAAGTAGATTAGTAATATAATTAAGTATAGTCTTTTATTAGGCGACATTTTGATAAGATTTGCCGCTATTTTTATGCTATTTTCTCAACAGATAAAACCGTTGCAATCCTAAACATTACAATTCTTTAGCACTCCCTCTTTCTACAATAACTTTAAGCATAATTTTAAATACATATTTCGGTGATATCCGTTCACTCAGAGTTGGCATAAATGGCAATTGACTGCAAAATTAATACTTTTTTCTTAGACTGTCCCCTTTTAGTTCAAAACGAACAGCTTTATGAACGATTCTATCCAAACAAGCTTCGGCAATAAGTTCGTTGTTAATAACATTGTACCAGTCTGCAATAGGCAGTTGACTGACGATAATGATAGACTTTCTGTTATATCTGTCGTCAATGATTTGTTCGAAGTCGTTCTGTTGTTGCCCTTCTAATTTTTTCATGCCAAAGTCGTCAAGAATAAGAGAGAATTTAAAGAAAGGACGTACGGACGAACACGATCCGATAGATTTAATGCAAAGCATAGCCACAGCTTATGGAGAGGACAAGGCATCTAAGATAATCGAAATCATAAAAGACAAAGCAAATGAAAGCAAGTCAACTGTTAATCAATAAAGTAAATGGCAAATCTTGACATTTCACTTAAAAAAGTACTGGTTCATGAAGGAGCCAATGACGGCAAGCTTGGATATGTGAATGATAAAACCGACAATGGAGGTGAAACCATTGCCGGCATATCTCGCAAATTTCATTCAAGCTGTGATATATGGCGACTGGTTGATTCGGCTAAGAAACAGCCTAATTTCCCATATAACATAAAGTTGATTTCTGAAATAAATAACATTATAGCTGACTTCTATCGTGCGAACTTTTGGGAGAAAATAAAGTGGGATGCTATTAATTCACAGGACATAGCAGACTTGCTAATGGATAAAGCGGTTTTGGAGGGTATACCTTCAGCAATAAAAAGAGCACAAGGCATTGCAGGCTTACCGCAAACCGGAGTGATTGACAATAATTTAATAGGTAAGTTGAATTCATTATGAAGAAATTATTAATCGTATTTTTTACGTTATTTGCTTTTATCGGATGCGCCAAATCGGATAAGTACACATCTTGGGAATGCAAATATAAACAGCTCCTACGTGAAGATAGTATCACCAAAAGTGAGTATAATTTTCTTGTTAGAGGATTGTATGAATTAAAGAATGTTGATTCTTTGAAAACAGATTCTGTGCAAATGCTGAAGGATTCTATTAACCAACTTAACTCAAAGCCTTTAATGACAAAGGAACAATTTATTAAGCTGTACAAATACGAATCTCTTTATAAGTATTACAGGATAGTTATTAATAAGCCGTCTCAAAAGAAATATTATTGGGGCTGGAGCAAACGAGTCTTTGAACAATAAAAACAATAGTCAAAAATTTATTGGCTAAAGTAAAGGTGTTAGCGTCAAAATTATTTGCTGGCACAAAGAACTTAATTAAAAATCACAAGCTATATTCTATTATAGCTGTAGTATTTATAGTATTGGTACTTACCTTAATAGGTATGACAAAACGTATCAATACTCTTAAAAACGAGCGTGATAAGTATAAGAGTAACACAGAAGCTTTGATAGCTCAAACAAAGACTTATAAGACTAAAGACAGTTTGAGTGCGGCAACCGCTTATGAAGTTCAATTGAAATTCGCAGAGTATAAAAAAGCACACCCGGATGATGTAAAGACTATAAGCACTTTGCAGACAAAAGGCAGATCGTTACAGTCTGTTACGACTATTGAGGGCAAAACTAAAGTGCCTTTGAGCATACCGTTAAAAGATAGCGTTATATCCAAGAAAGATACAATTTCCGTTAAGAATGGAACGCATTCGGTTAAGAATAGCACGATTACTGTTAAAAAAGATACGGTACAGACTATAAAGAGTTATACTGAATGGTATTCTATTGACGGTTATATAGACGGTAACTTCAAAGGTAATATAGGCTTTAATGAAAAACTCAACATTGTAGTTACAGCCAAATATAAACGCTTTCTTGGTTTCTTATGGCATACGTCTAAAATCAAAAATAGAAAAGTCGATGTTGTTTCATTGAATCCTTATTCAACGATTACAAAAGTAGAATATACGACAATAACAAAATAACTAAAGAGTTAGTTATGCTTTAGTAAAAAGGTGAAGTCCGGCATTTTGTCGGGCTTTTTGTTTATTCCATAAATACAGAATATTTAAATATACTAAATCCATTGTCTGTAATATCCAAATATTATAATTTTGTAAAAAAATAGAAATGAATAAATATATTGAGGCAATAGAAAAAATAAAAAATAAAAGTGAAGATATAAAAGAGCTATATAATATTTTTATATCCTTTGGTGATCCTATTATCATTCCATTAATTTTGCCTACAGACCTTGCTGTACTAAGAGGAAGAATAAATGAAAATGGACAAGTTTTCTTCAAAAAATCCGATTTAGGAACAGTCCCTGCTGTAAACTGTAAGAAATATCAACGTGCAAATGTCCCATATAGCCCGATGTTTTATGCATGCTCTTTTCCAATTAATGATAAGAGATTACCTCCAAGAGGAACAGTTCTTTTTGAAAATAGCAAGTTCTCAAGAATTAGAAATTTATCGGGATATCTGTTTATTACTTATAGCAGATGGGAAATAAAGAAGAATCTAAAATTATTATGTATTCCTATCAATAAAGAATATGCAAATCCAGGTGAGGAAGTTGATGAAATTAGTAAAATATGGAATAAATATAAAGTTGGAATAAGTAAAGAAAAGATTGACTTTATAGAATACATGTCAAAACTTTTAGCTACAGAAGCAAAGTTTGATAATGATTATTACATTATTGCTAATTATATACATTACCTATTATATGTAAATGAAAAAACAAAAGAATTTGATGGTATTGCTTACCCTTCTGTATATATGAAAGGTGAGTCTTTCAATATTGCACTTAAACCGACGTCAGTAGAAGATAAACTCATACTACATGGGGGAGGTATTAACATTGATATTAAGAAAGAATCAAATAATAAGATTATTAGCATTTATACATTTGTTGCTAATGAAGACGGAACACTAACATATAAATTTGCCCCCCAAATAGATCCTATTTATATATTGAATGAATTAAAAAATATCACCCTATTTAATCGTTGATTAATTGAGTGAACTTTTGCCTTCTTAGTTTATTTTAGAGTCTAAATTTTGACATTAGTTATAAAAAATGCAAAAGAAAATCTATTAATTCATTATTTATTCTCATATTTCGTAAATATTACAAAATATAATATATACACATGAAAAATAATATAAGCAATTCTGAAATCTTTAATAGGAAAATTATTATAGAGCTACGATTCGATAATAAGGTTGTTTTCTTTGATAAAAAGGGTATATTAGTTGATTCTCTTAGAAATGAACTAAATATGCGAAATAATGAATATTGGGAAATTGGTAATTCAAATATTCTTATTACTGATACTGAAAAAAAAGAGGATGCAAACGAAAGTGTGTATCTAACATTAAATAGCTTTGGTTTTATAAGTAAAAAAGTTGAATCTGTTGATAGCTATTGGAATAAATTTCAAAAGATATACGATCAAGTCCTAAATATATTAGGGAGCATAAATGTTATAAGAATAGGATGCCGAATAATAGGGACATACAAATCAAAATCTAATGAATTTAGTTCTATTTTAAACAACTTCAAAGAAGTGTTTCCTAATAAATTTCTTTTAAATAATTATCCTACTAAAGATTTGTTATTTCGTTTAACGTATCAAAATGGCATGTATCAAATAGGACCAATAAATAAAGATGACAATTTCCTTAAGAGAGAATTTATAAATAATTATCAAAACAATATAGGTTTTGCTATTGATACAGATAATTATGTTACAAATGATAAGAAGAAAATTAATGAAAAAAATTTAATATATAATGTTTACTTATTATCATTATCAGTAGAAAAAGATTTGTATTATAATTTAAAAGATTTTTGAGATGGGTAAACCAGATAAAAAACATAATAATTTCTCTAATAGAAATAATAAATTTGATGATGATTATAATTTAACTAAAGGATTTAATAGGATTAACAACTATAGGCAATCTAATAGCAATTATGGGCCAACAACAAAGGTCGCTGTACCAAAAGAGAATTATATGAGTCTACCTGCTGATAATTCATATCCGACTAATACAAATTTGCAAGAGCTTACCTCTCCCAGTTGGGAGAATTTTACAAGTTTAAGTAATAGATTCGATGATAAAATCGGTACTCTGTCAAATAAAAATGAAGATCAACATGCTCAATTAAGGAAAGAATTGGAAGATAAAATAGATGATAAAGTTGGTAAAATTGAATTTAGAGGCCTTTTTTATGGAGCAGTTACAATTATAGGCATTATTGGATTATTGATTTACAATCTATCATATAAAGATATTTTAGATAATAGCAGAATACAGAAAAATTACATTTTGCGTGTTGACTCACTTTATAAATCTGTTAATCATTTAGAGGAACAAATCGCAACAATTTACAAAACTAAATGATATTATAAGAATATGGAAATAAAAGCAGTTGGATCAATGTCTTTAGAAAGATTCATTAAAGAAGTCTTAATTGGTGAAATAGTAGAAATAAAAGAGAAACACCCATATTTAGCCTTTTCACTTATATGCGAAGGTATAGAATTTTTAGGTAATGCTATTTCAGATACGCCATGGAATTTTACAGGCAATTCTGAAAAACGTTTCATAAAAGCTTTAAAAGAATTTAAAACATTAAACAAATATAATAAAGCATATTATAAGGGTAGTGAAGTGAAAAATAAAAGTGGGAAAAGGCAGAAAAAATTTAATGAATGTAATTACTTGTATAGAGGCATAAGGTGCGGCTTTTGTCATGGGTTAAGGCCTACATCTAAAGATAAAGGTGATATATTATATAAAATCTTTTTGGGTGAGAATGGCGATTCATTTATAAAACCATTTTCTGACGAACGAAAAAAATGTGAGATTTATATTAACGTAAATACTTTTTATAATGATTTTAAAGAAGCATGCGAGTGTTTATTAAAAGACAGAAAGTCATTGAATAAACATAAAGAACTTAACAATGAATTTTTAACTATTATGCCTGTTCTTAGTACTAATAATGAAAGTGTGGCTGTTTCAGGTGTAAAAATTACCGCTAATGAACAGGATTCAAATGACATAAATCTTCCAAAGCCAATAAAATTAAATCCTGACAAATAGAAATATAGCATGGCTTAAAAAATATATTATCATAAATATAATCAATAAAAGTGAGTCATCACTGATTCCCTTTATCCATATAGTAGATTATCAAGAATTTGCCGGATAGCTTTGTCCGCGTGCGTACGCATAATTTTTACATAATTGAAAATAGGCCGATTCTTTTTCATGCTTTGACCTATGCAGTATTCCAATACTTCAAGAGGTATGCCTAATTCAAAGCCATGTTGAACAAAAGATTTGCGAGCAGAGTAATAAACGACTTTTGACCTTATACCCAATTCTTTTCCTAGTTTTTCGATGCTTCTTGTTATGTATCTTGATAGGTTGTTGTAGGTAAATTTATATCCGAAATCTATTTTGCCGGTATTTCTGTTCATATACTTTTTTATAATAGGTGTAGCCTCTGGTTGTATTGTAATTGATATTCTTTTTTCTCCTTGCTTCATATTACGTGATTTGGTACGGATGTATTCAAACCGGTCTGTATGTCTGAAGTCATAAGAAAGCAAGTCGATAAGGTTTACCCCGGCAAGATAATAGGAGAGTAAGAAAGCATCACGGGCTACACGTAGCTTTTTAGAGTTTGATTCAAAATCTCTAATTTTCTTTAAGTCCTCAATAGAAATATCAAGCTCTCTTTCCGGAGCTGTTGGTCTCCGATAGTAAATGAATGGGTTTATATCGTACTTTACAAGTTGTTGTTTAATGGCCCTATTGACTATTGTACGTGACATAGACATGTCCATACCGACAGACGTTTCTGAGAGTCCTTTTTTGTTCTTCAGAAAGCGTTCGTAATTAGCTACTATTTGCGGATTCATATCTGATAAAAAGAACTCACCGTTAGTAAATTCAGTGAAGTACCTGTTATTTCGTTCAATGAGCACGGCATAACTCTTACGATCATCTTGTATCAGTTCTGACATATAATCTTGTGTTACCTGCTGAACCGTTATATTCTTGCTTACAGGTGTATTTGATGTAAGAAGTTTCAGAAGTTGGCCGCATGAATATAATTGTGCATTTTTTATGCTGTCTAATTTATCTTCGTATTCATTTAATAGGTTACGAAGTTTAATATTTATAATATGTGCATCTGGATGATTAACGACTTGTCCGTCTTTGAATTGATTGAGAGATGAAATTTTAAAACGAGTTGTAATATATCTTGTTACAGTTTTATGCCCAATAGCAATTCTAATTTTATTGGTTCCGTCTTTTAAAGTTCGTTGTGGAACCACTACTAATTTTAATGTTGTCATGATTAATGATTTAAAATAAGAACTTACCCACGGGTTCGTTTCTGTGTCCAAAAGTGGGCAGAATGTCCTTTTTTTTAAATCATTTAAGTTTGTGGAAAAAAGAAATAGGATAATTAACATCGTTGATAATCAATGAATTAACTTTCTATTTTTTAAGTGATTCAGGCGGGATTCGAACCCGCGACCCACAGCTTAGAAGGCTGTTGCTCTATCCAGCTGAGCTACTGAACCCTTTTGCGGCTGCAAAGGTACTTTTTATAATTGTAACTTCAAAGTTTTTATTGAAAATTTTGTGGTGTAACTGAAAACAGCTAATTTTGAAAGCTAAAAGTA
>JGI20214J51088_10002842_pt1 | contig 11463 bp, 10 predicted proteins | sample WetSurMetagenome_FD_51088 | JGI IMG/M metagenome (IMG submission 51088)
GATCTTGCTTTCAGTATTAATTGTGCTCAATGCTGAGTGTTTTCCATTACCCAGTTAAGATAATCCGGGAGCCCCTCGGCAATGGGGAAGGAGATGATTTCCGGCACTTCATAGCTGTGGAGCTCACGGATGCGGTTTTGAAGCCCGGTAAAGAGGTCCGATCGAGTCTTCATGATAAGCAGTTGCTCCTCCTCATCGCAGACCTCTCCCTTCCAACGATAGATGGAACGAATGCAGGGGACAATGTTGACACACGCCACCAGTTTCTCTTCAACCAGCGTTCGGGCAATCGTTAAAGCTTCCTCACCACTGCCGACCGTGACCATAACCACGGAAATGTCGCTCATGAACCCCCCTCTTCTCCATGCCTGTTGAAAGAGCGAAACATGTCGGACGATTCGCCCCGCAATGAGTCGCACACTCAAAAACAACTCTACTCTAAAAGCCCCTGTCTTGGTATGTTTGTTCGTGATATTCCGTGTCCGTATCCGTGATAAGCCGGGGGGGCATGAAGGCTGGCATGAATTTGAACCGTGTGAGCGAATACCAACGCGACCAGTGGCATAGCTTTGGAGCCATCGAGAAAGCCTGCCGTGGCTTGCCCTATGGCGAACTGGAAGAACTGAAGGAGAGCCTGGAGTCCTATCTTCGGTTCCGCAGGACCCTGAATGATTTTCAAGAACAGTCTTTTGGGACTTTTTGCCGCACCGCCTGCTATGAGAGCAAGCTGAGCGCCTGCTGCGGCTTCGAAAGCATCTTTACCTTCTTTGCCGACCAGGTCATCACCTTTCTGCTCTCGACTCAGGAAGAACTCGAAACTCTTTTTCAAAAGATTGAACAGACGAACCATACCGGACGGTGCGTATATCTCGGTGAGAGCGGCTGCATCTGGCAAGTCAGGCCCATTTCCTGTGCCATGTTCTTGTGCGAGCAGGCAAAACAGCAGGCTTTCAGCGAAGACCGCGACGCTGAAACTGCCTGGGAAGAGCTCAGAGAGGCCGAGAATGCTTACACCTACCCCATCCAACCCGTCCTCTTTGATGACCTGGAAAGCTTCTTTATCGCTCTTGGCGTTGACTCACCGCACATGTACTTTCACAAGAGCCCCGGACTGTTGTGTCTCAAAGACCGGTCAGGACTCGGGAAGCGGCCTCCGAGACGGTCTCATGGTAAGGAGTCGCACCATGATAAGACACCTTTATGATTGCGAATTGCTTTTTGACGATTCCCAATTCGTCAAAACCATTCACAAGCATCGGAGGTAATGCACAATGATCGATGAATCCTTGATGCAAAGAATCTACGAAGGGGAATTTCCAAGGGACCTCTTTCACTCCTTTGCACCCTTCCCTCACTCGGAAAAGGCTGATCGGGTCATTGAAGCGTACCGGCAGCTCCTGCAGGAATTCCCTCCGGAGGCCCTTGAAGCGGAGGGACGTCTCCCTGCGGCGATGCTCCGGGAGATGGCCGGTATCGGTCTATTTGGACTTTCGATCCCGGTCGCCTTTGGCGGTCTTGGCTTCGACGCCTGGGAATACATGCGGGTGGTCGAAGGAATGGTGGCTCTGGACATGGCCGCCGCCCTTGCGTCGCTCGCCCACTTGGCCATCGGGGTGAAGGGCATCGAACTCTTCGGTGATGATGATCAGAAGCAGAGGTATCTCGTTCCGGCCGCTTCCGGGAAGATGATCTTCTCCTACGCCCTCACCGAACCGAGAATCGGCTCGGACGCCCAGCACATCGAAACCATGGCAGAACTCTCGCCCGACGGTCAACACTACCTGCTGAACGGACAAAAAACCTACATCACCAATGCCAATTACGCAGGGGCGCTCACCGTATTCGCCCAAATGGACCCGACCCGCCCGGGATTCATGGGAGCCTTCATCGTGGAAACCGGATGGACCGGGGTGAAGATCGGCAAGGACATGCCGAAGATGGGCCTTAAAGCCAGCTCTACCGCCGCGATTCAGTTTAGGGAGGTCAAGGTTCCTGCGGAAAATCTCCTGGGAAGACCGGGTGATGGCTTCAAGATTGCCATGACCATCCTCAACTTCGGCAGGCTTGCCCTTGGCGCTGCATCGGCGGGCATGATGGGCCGGTCGTTGGAAGACATGCACAAACGGGCGTCATCGCGGGTCCAGTTTGGCGTTCCCATAGAAAACTTTCCCTTGATCCGGGAAAAGTTGGCCAAGGCCGAAGTCAACGGCTTTACCTGTGCCGCCATCAACGATTTCACCGCCTTCCTGGTTCAGCAGGCCCCGACGAGCAACCTGGCTGCAGAAACCTCACACTGCAAACTTTTCGGCACCACCCGCGCCTGGGAAACCCTCTACGATGCCTTCCAGGTGGCGGGAGGCTCCGCCTATCTGGCTACCAATCCATACGAAAAACGCCTACGCGACTTTCGAGTCGCCACCGTATTTGAAGGCACCACGGAAATCCACTCGATTTATCCCGCTCTTTCCGCGCTGCGGTCTTTGAGCAAACACACCAGGGAGATGAAGGAAAATAAGAATTCCATCATCCGCTTCTTCTTGACGAGCCTGTTCCGCAGAAGTCAATGGCCGTTGCAGTTCAAGGACAAGACTCTGAAGAAAGCGTCCCGGCTCGCCCGAGCCAACGCCAACACCATCAGGAGGATGCTGCTTCTGGCGGCGATGGTTTATGGCAAGAAAGCGTCGGAACAACAATTCCTTCTCCGCAGAATCACCACTTTGAGTCTCTATCTTTTCGGACTGCTGGCACTACTGGCGAGGCTGGCGTCGGAAGACAAAGCGGGCCTGCTGAGGAAAAAGAACCTTCTTCTGCTCCAGTACCTTTTGGAGGAGGCGAAAGAGGCCAGGAAGAAAAACCGGAGGCTTTTCGATTCCAGGAGGGAGCGGTTGAGCCTCACCGTACCGCAATCCCTACAGGATCGTTAATGACCTGAGAGGCTGTTCAAATGCCGGACCTCTTCATCGAAAAAGGCTGCCTTCCTTAAAGCGATGTGCCTCAGTCTTCCAGAGGACGGAGGCAATCCTGTGGAAAGCGATGCGTTCCCTTCTCATCCAGGCTGACCTCGATGAGTGCTTCCGGATCATTCTTGGAGACATCCGGATCGGTGATGATCCCGTGCATGCCGATGTATTTGTTCATGTACTCCTGCCAGCTTTCATCATCCGACTTCCGGTATATCTCTATCTTCTGCCCTCGACGAAACGGCATTTGTTTCCCCTCCAATGAATCCCCGGTTTATAGTAAATCCCCCCTGCCCCCCTTGCGAAAAAGAGGGGAACCTTAGCCAGCCACAACCGGCGACTTGTTTCTACAGACCTCAGCTAGCCGGGAGGGAGGTTGTCGGATTGGCGGGCAGCTCGGTGCCGCCTTGCGCAATCGGCACAGAGTGTCCCTCCCTCCATCGATAGTCCGGCCTTGCTCACTCGCTCCGAGATGAAGTTGCGATATCTCGTTGTTCCCACCACTACGCCGCACGCTTCACATCGCTCAAGATCCAGGCGGTTCAAAGTGGTTCCGCACAGAGACAGCGATCTCTCACCTTCCTGATCCTGCATGACCATGGCTTCATTGGGGCAGTTGGCAGCACAGGCTCCGCACGCAATGCATCTTTCCGAAGTGACTCTGAGGTCACTGGCAACCGGGTGGTCGAAATCGAGATAACCCAACTGCAGGGCATTCACCCCCATCAGGTCGCGGCAGATTTCCACGCAGCGACCGCAGCGGCGGCATATGTCGCACCGGAGACATCTTCTGGCTTCTTCCCGCACCGCATTCTCAGGGTAGCCCAACTCCACTTGTTGAAAGGTGATTCGCCGACGATCCGTGTTGAGCAACGGCATTTCCGGCCGTTTGAGGACCATTTTGGTGGGGGCCGGGACTTCGATGCATTCCAGACGGCGTCGCCGCACCGGCACCGGCGGCATCTCCGGCTGGGGTATGCCCTGCAGGTGGCGGTCCAAAGCTTCAGCGGCTCTCTTGCCTCCCCCTATGGCTTCCACTACCGTCGCCGGTCCGGATACTGCGTCGCCGGCCGCAAACAACCCGGAGACCGAAGTCTCCATGGTGATATTGTTGGTCATGATCGTCTGCCGCTTGGACCACTTGAGTTCCTCCAGAGGAACCAGGCTTTCGGTCTCGACCCTTTGACCAATGGCCGGAATCACCGCATCCACCTCCAGGAGATGTTCACTGCCCTCAACCGGGACCGGACGCCTCCGGCCGCGCTCGTCGGGTTGCCCCAGCTCGGCTCTGAGGCAAAGCAGACCGGTCACTTTTCCGTCGGTTCCCACGACTTCCTTGGGAACCGTAAGGAAACGGAGCGCCACCCCCTCTTCTTCCGCCTGGTGAATTTCTTCCACATGAGCGGGCATTTCCGAGCGAGACCTGCGGTATGCCAGCACCACCTGCTCACACCCCAGCCGTAAGCAGGTGCGAGCGGCATCGATAGCCACATTGCCGCCACCCACGACGGCCACCCTCTTTCCGGGGGAACGCCTGTCGCCAAGCGCCACGCGGCGCAGGAGACCGACCGCATTGATGACCTGGGGATAGTCGTCCTCCCCGGGAATCATCAGCTTCAAGCTGCCGTGAGCCCCGATGGCGAATAGAAAGGCCTCAAATCCTTCGTCCCTCAATTGGTCTATGGTCACGTCGACGCCCAGGCGGGTGTTGAGCCGTATCTCCACCCCCAGGTCCGCAATCATCGCAACTTCCCGGTCGATGACTTCCCGCGGGAGCCGATAGCGAGGAATCCCCACCATCATCATCCCCCCGGCCACCGGCAAGGATTCAATCACCGTCACGCGATATCCCTTGAGCGCGAGAAAGTAGGCCGCGGTCAAGCCTGCAGGGCCGGCACCGATGATCGCCACTTTGCGGCCGTTGTCACGAGCCTTTGCCGGATTGCGATAAGTCCCCTCCGACATGGCCCGTTCCGCGGCAAAACCTTTGAGAAATTTGATGGAGATGGACTCATCGATACGTCCCCGCACGCACATCAATTCACAGGGGTTGGTGCACACCAGGCCGCACACCCATGGGAAGGGGTTGCTTTCTCGAATCAGGTCGACCGCCTCGGCATCCCTCCCCATGCCGATCAAAGTCACATAACTCGGCACATCGATCCCCGCCGGACAGGCGATCTGACAGGGAGCCGGAGCAAGCTTGACACAGTCGCCGCTGGGACAGATAAACGTCTCTATGTGGCTGGCAAAGACCTCCCGATGCTGCGCCAGCAGCCGGGACATGCTCTCACCGGTTTCCACACAACCACTGTCCGCACTGTCCTCAACGAGCTCCCGGGCAAGCTTCTGCATCGCCTCGTAGTGACCGGAGCCACCCCGGCCCGAGGACACGTCCTCGAGGAGCTGGAGAAGTTCTTCGGCGCGCCGGCGGCAACGTGGCTCCGTCAGCCTCCCGGACGCGATAGTGTCCGCCAGCTCCTGGATGGCGCCGGCAACCTCACAGTGTGGAGTCGTCATCAGGTCTTACCTTCTTTTCCTGATTCTATTCGAAAATCGCCATGGCCTTGGCGTAGCGTTCGCGCCTGACCGGGGGGATTTCCTCCGGCTTGCCGAAATGCAGACAGTGAGAGGTACAAACGGTTGCGCACGCGGGCTTCAACCCATCGTCGACCCGATCCTTGCAGTAGTCGCACTTGACCACTTTCCGTGCTTCCGCGCTCCACTGCGGCGCCCCCCAGGGGCAGGCGGACATACAGCTCTTGCACCCCACACAGAGACTCTCTTCCACAAACACGATGCCGTCCTTCTCCCTCTTCTGCATGGCCCCGGTTGGGCAGGCGGCCACGCACCAGGGGTTCTCGCAGTGGAAGCAAGGCATGAAGGTATAGGCCGCGCGAGGCAGGTCGCCCACCATTTTGGGCCCGACGGTAATAACCTGGCACAGCCTGGGACCGACCGGAAGCCCCTTGTTGCTCTTGCAGGCCACTTCGCACGAATGACACCCGATGCACTTCCCGGCATCCTGGAATAAGTAATATACGCTCATCTCAAATTCTCCAAACGCTGACCGCAAAGGTCTACGCGGCCTTTACGGAAACAAAGGTATCATGGAGCGCGGGACTGCCTCCGATTCTATCCGAGATATTCGCCGCCAGAACACTGTCCGACAACCCCTGGTGGAAGCAGCGCGTCGCCATTCGGGCGTCGTGGCCAAAGCCGTGGAGCATGAACACCGCGTCGGGATGGATATAGTCGGTAACGAACGCGCGGATGAAGCCGGCGCCCCGGGGTGATGTCACCTCTACGCGCATGCCGTTGCTGATCCCTAACTGGGCGGCACGAGTCGAGTTGATCCACAGCACGTTTTCCGGGGTGATTTCCTTGAGGTAGGGATTGTTCTGGGTTGAGACATGCGTGTGAATCGCACAGCGACCCACCGTGAGACGAAAATTCTCTTCTGCGGGGCGCGGCAAAGGTTCGTAGGGCGGGAAGGAGGCGAACCCGGCGCCCTCCAGCAGGGATGAAACAAACTCGATCTTTCCCGAGGGCGTCTTGAATTTGAGCCCCTCTTTCCGTTCCCAGAAGATCTGCTGGTTGGTGTAAGAGACGAAGCCTTTGGCGGCAAAATCCTCCACGGTGAATCCGGTGCCCTCCAACTGCCATTCGACCAGTTCTTCCATAGTCTCAAATGGAAAATATTTGCCAATACCCATACGCTCGGCAATCCGCTTCAGAATTATGGAAGCGGGTTTGGTGTCGTAGCGCGGCGCCACCGCCTGCGAGCGCAAAAACATCTGCGGTTTCAGGCCGTCGGCCTGCTGCACGCAGTCGGTGCGTTCCAGGTAGATGGATTCCGGCAACACCACATCCGCGTACCAGGCGATATCGCTGAAATTGATATCGATGGAAACGATGAGTTCCAGCTTATCCAAGGCCTGCCTGGTGAGGTTGGAATCGGGAATCGACATCAACGGATCGAACCGATTGGCAATGAACGCTTTGATCGGGTAGGGATCTTCATTCAAAATCGCATGGGGCAGCATCTGCGCCACGCCGTGGTTGGCATCGGGGAGAGGAAACTCCGCGGTGCCCACTTTGTCGAAACGAGGCATGGCCGGTTTGGGAAGGTCCTGTTCGGTGAGCTTGCGGGCCGCCTTTCGGCCCACTTCGCCGGGGCCCTTTTTGAAGAACAACCCGCCCTGCGCTTCGATGCTGCCCATCAAGGTGTTGAGCATCAGGATTGAACGGCGCAAGTAAATCTCGTTGGTGTAGCTGGCCCCGCGGTAACCCATATGAAAAATGACCGCAGGCTTGTCGCGGCTGACTTCCCTGACCAGGGCGACCATTTCTTCTGCGGGAATCCCCGTTTCGGCCTCCGCCCATTCGGGAGTGTATGGGCGCACGAAATCTTCCAGCCGAGCAAGCCCCAGAACCCAGCGATCGACGAAGGCTGCATCGTAAAGGCGTTCCTTGAGAATCACATGAATCAGGGCATAATTGAGAGCGAGGTCGGCGCCCGGCCGAATCATCCAGTAGCGGTCGGCTTTGGTGGCGGTGACACTCACTCGAGGATCGATATAGGTTACCTTCGCACCTTTCTCCATAGCCTCCAGCAAGGCATTCACCGCCTTGACCTCGATGGCTTCAAAGAGGTTGCGCCCGTAGAGGATGATGTGTTTGCTGTTCTTGAGGTCCGTGCCGATTTGGGCATCGGTGTGGCCGAAGAGAGACCGGCACGCCGTGTTCACCGAACCCTTGCAGAGCGCATCGTGGGTGAAGTGATTGGGGGACTGGATGGCACGCATGAAGGTCTTGCTCACATGGGTGCTCAGATTGGTCCGCTCTCCCAACAGGACGCTGTAGGCTCCATGCTCTGCAATGATCGCCTTGAGCTTGTCCGCCACGAAGTCGAGGGCTTCATCCCAGCTCGCTTCCCTCCAACTGCCCGAACCCCGCGACCCGGTTCGCAGCAGAGGGGTCTGGAGGCGCTCCGAGTCGTTCAGGAGGGCGATTCCCGCAGCACCCCGCGGGCAGAGACTCCCCTCTATTCCCGGAACGTGCGGACTCCCTTCAATCCAGCGGACCTGGCCGTTCTCCGTGGTGACCTTGATCGGGCAACGCACCGAACACATGAAACATAGACTGTAGACATCCTTCTTCATGCATCTATTCCTGTGGTTTTCGTTTATTTCCTGACTGAGTCTCCATCGGCCTCCGTCCGATTGCTGATCGCCCTCGCCGGGGTCTGCCTTTCCGAGCCCTCAATGCGGAAGTGTAATCGGTCCGGAATTTGAACTCAATACATCTTCCACATTTGTTTCCAACTCGTCTATCTCTATCGGCTTGATCAAATATTTGGCAGCCCCGAGACGAAGGGCTTCACTGGCGCTTTCGGCAGAGGGATAGGCCGTGAGAATGACCACTTTGGCCCGGGGGTCATTCTCCCGAATGAGCCTGAGCAAGGCTATACCGTCCATGCCGGGCAATTTGAGGTCCAGCACGGTGAGGTGGGGCCTGTAGCGCTCAAGCCACAAGAGCGCCCTCTGCCCCTCTGTGAAGGTCACTACCTCGTGCCCTTTGGCTGCAAGGATGCGATGCACCATGGTGCATGCATCTTGTTCATCATCAACCACCAAAATAAGCGCCATCCGGCCGTCTCCGCACTCGGATCGGGATGGAAAACCCGAGCTCTGCATGGTGTTGATCCGGAAACTCCCCATACTTGAATCCAGACTGCAGGGATGGGGATTCTCCCCTCCCGAAAGGTGCCGGGATTCTTGCCCCTGCGGGCGGGCGCAAAGCCCCCCGTGTTCAACACGACGAGTGGGCTTCCGGACGGAGATTTTATAGGCAATTTTCATACCACACTGAATCATTGCCAAAATTGGGAGATTTCATGAGAAGGGGTGTGTTTTTCCCGGCTCGAAGCGCAATATTTTCATTGCACCGCACTTTTTTTATTGCACCAACCTCGTTTGATCTCGCCTATCAACCATCATGACCCCGGGGAGGCAACGCAAGCTGATTTGCATGAATTTGCGCCGGGTTAAGCAGACAATCGTGGTCATCCCCGCGAAGCTTGTCCCCGCAGGCTTTAAGCCGGGAGCCGGATAACCCCCCTGGCTATTTCTCTGGATTCCAGCCTGCGAGGGAATGACGAGGCCGTGACCCGGAGTGACTTTTCGGATAAGGTTTCAACCACTGACCACTAGCCATTAGCCACCGGCCACTGACCACTTTCTCCAGCAAACTGGCACGAAGCTTGCTCTTAAGCATTCAAGGTGTGAGCGCTTCGGACTGGGTGGACGGTGCAAGGTTTGAGGGTTTGTGTTCTTGGGTTTGGTTCGGGTTTCAAGCAAGCCGTCAAACAAACGGAACCATAAAGCACCTTGTGGATTTATCCGGAATCAGGAATTTGACGTTTTTTGGAGGTAATTTCAACAACAGTCACCTTGATTTTCACCAAATTTTAAGGAGGTAGCTCGATGAAAGTAAGGATGAAATGGACCCTCGGTGTGATGGTCGTGATTGCCTTGGCCGTCTCCCCTCTCCTGGCGGCTTTGCCGGCCGGTGCCCAGGCGCCGGCAAGCGCACCCCCGCAGGCGGCGGCGGAAAAGCCTCCCGTAGTGGGGAGTGATCTGGGCCTGGCGGGGAAAATCGGTGCAGCCATCAAAGACGCTCCCATGGGTAAGGGGAAAGGGCAAATCGACCCCGACGCTCCGAAAGGTGTTTTCGGTATTCCCGGTGCGCCCCAGGTGAACTATATCCTGGCCATTTTATGGGCCACTTGGGTGGGGTGGATATTCTCTACCGTGGGCGCTTTCGGCGGGGTCATGGCGGGCGTGGGTCACATGAGTGTGTACGGACTCGGGGACTATGCACGGACTTTCAAGGACACCTCTCCGGCCTTGAATAGGACGCTCACCGACAGTATCCGTACCTCGAACCAGTGGTTGGTGGGTCTTTCCTCCATATTGAGTGTCATCAACTATTTGAAAGCCAAGCGCATGTCCTGGCCGCTCGGCCTCGCCCTGGGTGCAGGTTCCATCGTCGGCGCCTTCACGGCAGCCTCTCTCAGTGGTGGCAAGGTCACCTTCAGCCAGTATCAGGGATGGTTTGGTTTCTTCGTTCTGGTCGTTGCGGGATTTCTCATTTACGAAACCACACCTCGGGGCCAGGCCAGCAAGAAGGCGGCCAAGGCGGCATCGCAAGCCTTCGAGCAGACCGTGAAAGAAAAGGGGGACACCTGTGCTCTCGGCGTATGCGCCAAGGATTGGGGACTCATCAAATCGACTTTCACCTTCTTCGGCTCCGAGTTCAGTTTCAGTCCGATTGCGGCCTTTTTCGGCGGACTCGTTATCGCGGCCATCTCGGCTTTCATCGGGGTCGGCGGCGGCTTCCTGTATGTACCCTATTTAACGACTTTCGTTGGACTGCCCATGTACATCGTGGCCGGCACTTCGGCCTTGGCGGTGTTAATCAGCATGATCACCAGCATCACCACCTATATTCAGCTGGCCGGGGCGGGCATGGACTGGGGGCTGGTCGGCATTCAGCTGGCGGGAGTCTTCGTCGGCTCTATGATCGGTCCGCGCACTCAGAAGTACATTCCGGACATCTGGCTGAAGCGCTTATTCATCGTGGCCGCCCTCTATGTCGGAATCGGCTATTTCAGTAAAGGGTTCTTCGGTCAGGCGTGGGTGCCCATTTAATAAGATCTTTAGTGTTCGGGCCGACGACCATCGGCCCGGGCGCAACCATCCGCTTCGGCATAGGTGAATGATCATGCTTGAATTCCTTGACACCATTTTGATCAGTTTTTACCAGGTGACCGGCAATCCCCTCTGGGATTACTTCATCGGCACCTTCCTCCTGGCTCTTCTGTCGGTCCTGGTGGGACAAGTCACGCTGGCCGTGGTCTTTCGCGCCAACCGGAGCCACATCGAAGATCTCGACGGCCGTCTTGCAACCCTTAACCGCCTCACCGCCAGCGCCATGAAGATGGGTGACAAGTCCAGCTACAAGTCTCTCAACAAGGAGGCAAACGACACCTACGGTCACGTCTTCTTCAACCGCTTCGGCCTATCGGCGGCCTCCCTCTGGCCGGTATTTTTCGCCTTGGCATGGATGCAGGAACGCTTCATCGACATCACCGTGCCAATCCCCTGGCTTGACCTCAAGGCCAATTACTTTGTGGTATTTCTCCTCCTCTACATCGCGGCCACCATCCTGTTCCGGCGAGCCCAAAGACGCCTCGCCGGGGTTGTCAAGAACACGACCATCCCAGCAGGTGCCCGAGATCGGTCGGCCATGCCGGCGGAAGCGGAAATCCACGCAACTCTTCCAGATTCCGGCTTTCACCGGAACGACCCCCTATGCTCAGGGTCACTTGGCGGAATCAATCATGCCGCAGTCGAGCCCCTCGGACCACAGTAGCTTTTCCAAGGCATTTTGATCAGCCGCATTTATGGGCAGCCCTGGCTGCTCGGCGAATCATTCG
>JGI20214J51088_10002843_pt1 | contig 11461 bp, 7 predicted proteins | sample WetSurMetagenome_FD_51088 | JGI IMG/M metagenome (IMG submission 51088)
GCTTGATCACCAGTTGGGTCGTGGCCAGGTTACCCGCTGAAAGCAGCGCAAACACCCTGTTGTCGGGCCACACGAAGGTATGCATCTTGGAGTAGGTCGAGATATTGTCGAACCCGGCATTGGTGCGCGAATCGGAACACAATACAAATCCCGATTGGGTGTTGATGGCAAAACAATAGGTCATTTCAATCCCTTGGTCATTTCCGCGGCAGTGCCAGGCAAATCGTAGTAAAGAAACAGTAACATGAGGTTGAATAATCGGCAAACTCAAGAGCGGGTTCAGGGGCGACTGAACGAGAATACACATGGCATGACGTTGTATTGGGCATGATCAGGGAAGCGGGGATGACGATTACGCTATTTCGCCTGGTCGACTTCCCATGCGAAGCGGGGCAAATTCTCCAGTGCCTGAACCAGTCCCGTACTCCACGACTGGGCGATGCTCCTGTAAAACGCGTCGTCTTCGGTCAGCGTGAACCGGCGGCCCGCATCGAGGCTGTCCCTGGGGTAGATCATCACATCTATCGGAAGCCCGACCGAAAGATTGCTGCGAATGGTCGAATTCATGGACACAAGCGCACAACGAGCCGCAGCCTCGAGCTGTATGTTGCGTTTGATGACCCGGTCCAGAATGGGCTTGCCGTATTTGATCTCGCCGATCTGCAGGAACGGATGTTCGTTCGATTCATTGATATAGTTGCCCTGTGCATAGATCAGCAGAGTTTCGGGTACACCGCCTGCGATCTGCCCTCCCAGAATGAATGTCGCTTCCACGCTGCCCCCGGAAGCATCGCGCAAGGACTGTTGTTTTTGCACTTCGCTGCTGATCGAGGCAACATAGTCTGCAGTTTCATGCATGCTTGCGACATTGAGCAGGTTGGGCTGTACGGCTTTGTCCAGATCGGCATTCAGGCGATTGATCACTGCCTGAGTGGTCGCCAGATTGCCGGACGAGAGCAGAACGAAAACGCGGCCCCCAGGCCATACGAAGGTATGCATCTTCGAATAGGTCGAAACATTGTCGAATCCCGCGTTGGTGCGGGAATCGGAACAAAAAATCATCCCTTCATCGATGTTGACTGATAAACAATAGGTCATATTTCTTTGATGGAATTAATCGATCAGGAAAATCATTGAACCATTTCAGCATCTGACTGGCTTTGCTGCTGGCCGACTTTGGCGTGGAAATATTGCTTGTTCAGGGCGGTATTGATCTCTCCCAGATCTTTCTGGGTCAGATCCAATAGTTCGTGTAGTTCGCCGTTTTGAAGATTATCGGACAGAAGTTTGAGCAAATTCGTCCTCGAATTTCTGACTGTACTCAATACTGTTTCCGAGAATGGGACTACGCACAGGCAGGATTCCATCTCGTTCAGGCAATACAGCAGGCTGCGCGGGAAGTGTTCATCGTTGATCAGAAAGTCGATCACGTTCTTGCTGCTCACATGCACCGCCTTGAGCCGCCGGTAAGTCTGGTAGGCAGATAGCGCTTTCAGTGTGCTCATCCACAATCTTTCGATGCTCATCTCATACAGCGCCATGTCTTCCGGGATGGAAACCGCGAAATTGATGTCAAGGATGCGCGTGGTCATGTCGGCACGTTCAATGTTTCGCCCGAGCCGGATGAATTGATACGCCAGATCGTGCGCCATCACGCCGGAGATGAGCCCGACGATCGCATGCCGCTTTGCGATGACATTGTTCAGTACCAGGTAACGTTCACGGCGGCTCGTCGTTGCCAGATTGGCATTGGCGCGAAGGTAAAGATACAAGCTGTTGATGCATTCCCACAGATCCTCGGGCAGCAGCTCGCGCAGGGTGCGGGTGTTCTCCCTTGCGTATTTCACGCAGGACAGGATGGAACTGGGATTCTGCTCGTCCTCGATCATGAAACGCATGATCGAATCTTCGTTGGCTTGCGAGTATTGCTTGCTGAACAATTCATCCAGCCCGACGGCCTTGATCAGCGTATCCCATCCCAGGGTGGCGCCGTGCGGCAGATCCAGCAACACATCGGTCGTGCTGTTGATGAGTCGTGCGGTATTTTCAGCGCGTTCCAGATAGCGCGCCATCCAGTAAAGGTTTTGGGCAGCACGGGCTAGCATGACGGCATCTCCTCGACGATCCAGGTGTCCTTGCTGCCGCCGCCCTGCGAAGAATTCACCACCAGTGACCCTTGCCGCAATGCGACCCGCGTCAAACCGCCGGTCGTCACATAGAGCTTGTCCGATTGCAGTATGAAGGGGCGCAGATCCAGATGTCGCGGGGCCAATTTACCATCGACCAGGGTCGGTGCAGTCGAAATCTCCAGCGTTGGCTGCGCCATGTAATTGCGCGGGTTGGCACGGATCAGATCGGCAAACTTTGCGCGTTCGGCTTCATCCGCACGCGGGCCGATCATCATGCCGTATCCGCCCGATTCATTGGCAGGCTTGACCACCAGCTTATCCAGATTCTTCAATACATGTTCGCATTGGTCCGGATACATGCACAGATAACTGGGCACATTGGCCAGGATAGGATCCTGATCCAGATAGTAGCGGATGATCTGCGGGACGAAGGCGTAGACAACTTTGTCATCCGCCACGCCCGCGCCCGGCGCATTGGCGATACCCACGTTTCCTTTGCGCCAGGCACGCATCAAACCGGGCACGCCGAGCATGGAGTCCGGGCTGAACACCTCCGGATCAAGGAAATGATCGTCGATGCGCCGATAGATCACATCCACTTGCTGCAAACCGAAGATGTTCTTCATGTACACCCTGTCGTCGGTGCCAACCAGCAAGTCCTGTCCTTCCACCAGATGGGCACCCATTTGCTGGGCGAGATAACTGTGTTCAAAGTAGGCCGAGTTGTAGATGCCCGGCGTCAGTACGGCGATCACCGGCTGGTCGCCGGGACGCGGAGAAAGTGCGGCCAGCGTCTGGTAAAGCTGGGTAGGGTAGTCGTCCACCGGCAGGATCGAGGTCGTGCGAAACACCTCGGGAAATATCCGCTTCATGATCTGGCGGTTTTCCAGCATATAGGACACACCGGAAGGAACGCGCAGATTGTCTTCCAGTACATATACGGTACCGTCGCGGTCGCGCACCAAGTCGGTGCCGCAAATATGTGCCCATACGCCAAATCGGGGCGTCACACCCACGCACTGCGGCCTGAAATTCACCGAGCCTTCCAGTACTTCACGCGGGAACACACCATCGCTCACGATTTGTTGCTTGTTGTACAAATCGTTGATGAATAGATTGAGTGCGGTCAGCCGTTGCTTGAGTCCCTCCTGGATCGGGTCCCACTCGGCGCGGCTCATCACCCGCGGGATGACATCGAACGGCCATGCGCGGTCGATGTTGCCCGCCTCGCTGTATATGGTGAATGTGATCCCCATGGCCATGATGTTGGTTTCCACCGCCTGGCGGCGCGCCAGCAATTCGTTCGCATCCAGCGAATTCAGGTAGTCGAACAGGGGCTGGGCCGCACTGCGCGGACGTAAGTTGGCATCGAACAGTTCATCGTAGGCCGTTATGCTTTTATATTCCGACAGGGAAATTTCCATGATCTGTTCTTTATTCCATGTATTGAGCATTACTGAGCGAATACCGTGCCACGACCTGGACTTACAGCAGCAAGTTTCCTTTTTCCCTCCCTGATCATTTTGTCTTTTGCACAGGCTTGATCAACTCGCTGGCCCTGCCGGCAGGGCCTTCCATCATCGGTTCCGGCGCACGGCGCAGGTCAAGCGTCATCGGATAATCGGGATTGCGTCCTTCGCGCCGTATATGCATCTCGCCCGGCGTATGCCCGTGATTCCAGAAGCGCGCAACGCGTCTTGCCTCGGCTTCGTTCGCGTTGACCGGAAAGGTGTCGTAGTTGCGCCCGCCGGGGTGGGCGACGTGATAGGTGCAGCCCCCGATGGAGCGACCGTTCCAGCTATCCACCAGGTCGAACACCAGCGGCGCCTGCACGCCGATGGTCGGATGCAGGCCGGATGGCGGGCACCAGGCCCGGTAGCGCACACCGGCTACGTACTCGTCGCGCGTACCGGTTGCCGTCAGCGGCAGGGGCCGGCCATTGCAGGTGAGGATGTGCCGGTTGTCGTTCATATGGTTGACCTTGATCTGCATGCGCTCGACCGAGGAATCGACATAGCGTGCCGTGCCGCCGGCGGCGACTTCCTCGCCCAATACATGCCACGGTTCGATCGCCTGGCGCAGTTCGATCTCGATGCCGTGATAGACCACCGTACCGAAGCGCGGGAAGCGGAACTCCAGGAAAGGAGCGAACCATTCGAACTCGAAGGGGTAGCCGGCACGCTGCAGATCCAGCACGACATCGCGCATGTCCTGTGCCACAAAATGCGGCAACATGTACCGGTCATGCAGCCCGGTTCCCCAGCGCATGAGATTACCGCGGTAAGGCGTTTGCCAGAAACGTGCAAGCAGTGCACGCAACAGCAGCATTTGCAGCAGCGACATCCGTGCATGTGGCGGCATCTCGAATCCGCGAAACTCAAGCAGACCCACGCGCCCGGTCGTGCTGTCGGGTGAATACAGTTTGTCGATGCAGAATTCGGCGCGATGCGTGTTGCCGGAAAGATCGACCAGCAGGTTGCGCAGCAGCCTGTCCACCAGCCACGGTTGCAGATTCTCCTCTCCCGGCTTCAAATGCTCCGTCATTTGCTGGAACGCGATCTCCAGCTCATAGAGACTTTCGTGGCGTGCTTCATCAACACGAGGGGCCTGGCTGGTGGGGCCGATGAACATGCCGGAGAACAGATAGGACAGGGCCGGGTGATGCTGCCAATAAGTGATCAGGCTCATCAACACGTCCGGCCGCCGCAGACAGGGCGAGTCAGCCGGAGTCGCTGCGCCCAAGGTGACGTGGTTGCCTCCGCCCGTGCCGGTGTGGCGTCCATCGAGCATGAATTTTTCCGTGCCCAGCCTGGTCAATCGCGCTTCCTCGTAGAGCGTCTGGGTGTTCTCCACCAGCTGGGCCCAGGTGCTGGCGGGATGGATATTCACCTCGATCACACCGGGATCGGGCGTGATGCGGAATTCTTTCAGCCTGGAATCAGACGGCGGCATGTACCCCTCCAGCCGCAACGGCAACTTCAATGCCGAAGCGCAGGTTTCTATTGCGGTAATGAGCGCCACGAAGTCTTCCAGCAACGGTACCGGCGGCAGGAACACGCACAGGACACCCGCACGCACTTCCACACACAGGGCAGTGTGGATGATCTCGCGCGGATCGTAACCTTCCTGGCTGGAAGCTGCCGAAGCTTGCGGTTTCTTCTGCGCCGAGCCGGCATCGGGAGCTTCGTCGGTTGCATCGAACGGGTCGCGGCCGAACTCTTCCACCCTGTCTGCGGGAGCGACCCAGGGCAACGAGGCGAGCGGCAGGCGCAAGCCCAGCGGCGAATCGCCCGCGATCAGATACAAGTGTTCACGCCGCAACGGCCAGGGGCTGGAGCGAAAACCTGTTGCAATTGCAGCCTTGGATGTGTTCTTGGTCACTTTGGGAGGCAATGCTTTCAGCGGCAGAACATAACCCACCGCTTCGCCCAGGCCGCGTTCGATCAGCTTTGCCAGACGACTACGTTCATCATTTTTTTTAAGGTCGGCATGGAGCGGATCAAAGTTTTCAGGCCAGCGCTGTTCCTGATCGATGATTTGAGTTACATCTTCGTAGGCCGGGATCACAAAGCCTTCATCCAACTCCAGCTCTTGTGACAGACGCTGAATGAATCGCAATGCATCTTCTGTTGTATGTTTACCTTCACCATCTGTGGTGACCAGCAATGCACGATCATTCCACAGCAGTTTGCCATCCGTGCGCCAGTAGCAACCCAGAGCCCAGCGCGGCAGCGGTTCGCCCGGATACCATTTTCCCTGACCGAAATGCAGCAGGGCTCCCGGCGCAAAGTGTCCTTGCAAGCGGTTGATCAATTCACCCGCGAGTTCGCGCTTCTTGTCCGACAGGGCGGTGAAATTCCACTCCGGACCGTCCATGTCGTCAATCGAAACGAATGTCGGTTCCCCGCCCATGGTGAGGCGCACGTCGTTCTTTATCAGCTCGGCATCGACCTGATGCCCGAGGTCGAGTATCGCCTGCCATTGTGCTTCGGTATAGGGTTGCGTCACGCGCGGATCTTCATGGATGCGCGTCACTTGCATAGAAAAATCAAAATGCGTCTCGCACACTTCGGTGACGCCGATCACGGGTGCAGCCGAAGCGGGCATCGCCGTGCATGCCAGCGGAATATGGCCTTCGCCCGCCAGCAAACCGGAGGTCGGATCCAGTCCGATCCACCCGGCACCCGGAATATAGACTTCAGTCCACGCATGAAGATCTGTGAAGTCGTGGTCGGTGCCGGAAGGACCGTCGAGCGCCTTCACGTCGGCCTTCAACTGGATCAGGTAACCCGAGGCAAAGCGCGCGGCAAGGCCCAGGTGGCGTAGCGCCTGGACCAGCAGCCAGGCAGAGTCCCGGCAAGAGCCGCGCTTCAGTTCCAGCGTCTGTTCAGGTGTCTGCACGCCGGGTTCCAGTCGCACGATATAGCCCACATCATCCTTGATGCGCCGGTTGATGCCGACCAGCATGTCGATCGTGCGCAGCGGCTTGCCGAGCAACTCCTTCTTCGTACGTTTAAGCCAAGTTGCCAGTAATGGAGAGGCCGGATCGGCCTCAAGATACGGGCCGAGCTCGCGTCTCAATGCATCCGGATATTCGAATGGAAAATTTTCGGCAAATTCGTCGATGAAAAAATCGAAAGGATTGATGACCGTCATGTCAGCCACAAGATCGACCGTGATCTTCAATGATTCCGCCTTTTCCGGGAACACCAGTCGCGCGACCCAGTTGCCGAAAGGGTCCTGCTGCCAGTTCAGAAAGTGACCGGCAGGTTCGATGTTGAGCGAATAGCCAAGTATGGGCGTACGGCTGTGTGCGGCAGGACGCAGCCTGACTTCGTGGGGCCAGAGATTGACTGCACGGTCAAAGCTGTAGCTTGTCTGGTGGTTGAGCGCAACGCGGATGGTCATTGAAAGCTTTCAAGATAGGATTATTGGTATCCCTCTCGTATAAGCACGAAGCAAGCCACGCCATTTTTGATGAACATTAATCACACATGGTTGATAAAGGCGAAACTCATGCTCCTTTTCAGGGCGCCGTGTCATTTGCTGGTGCATTCATCTGTGTACGGGTTTAGGCGAAGGTCTATACCTTTTGGCATATGTCCCGCAACGGTTATTACTGATAATATCCGCCGCGAATAATTTGTGGCACGGTTCCTGCCGCTTTTGAATGCAGATTTCCATAGACACCTTAACCTACTGAAACCGGAGACAAAATAATGGCGAAACGCATCAAGGTATATGCAATGGCATTGATTTGTTGTTTGGCAGCTTCACCCGCGTTTGCTTATTATGAAACTTCGAATTCCTCCCTCATTCTCAGCGGCGGATACTCTAAAGCGAAAAATGCGTGCGATTCGCCCTGGGTCACTGTTGCAATGGGGCCGGGTAGCACTTGTAGTGAATCCCATACCGCTTTACGTCTAGCCTATAACTATCGATTCACACCAATATGGGGATTTGAAGCGAGCTATGGAGATCTGGGAAATGCGACAGGACAGGGGATATCTACCGTCTCCGGGATCAATGGGTCACTCGCCACATGGTCAATAAAGGCGCTCGGGTGGGCATTTGCCGGAACTGCGACAGTCCCGATTACAAGTGAACTCTCTTTCTTCGGTAAAGTGGGAACCGTTCGTGCTGAATTCAATGAAAGCTATCACGCGACTTCAAATACCACTGGTGCGGTCATGCAAGGTGTCTCAATCAATGGTGCTCCCATCAGCAGGCAGATCAAAAATGCCGTGACGTATGGAGCAGGCGTTCAATATGATTTGAGCAAGGATTTCGCCATCCGTGCCCAGTATGAGAATTTTGGTTCATACGACATATATAGCGTTTACGGAGCTTCCAATCCTCCCCGCATAGGACTCTCTCTGATCTCTGCCGGCATCGTCCTCAAGTTCTGACTCAAGCACGGTAACAAGGTGATGACAGGCGACGGCACAACGCCAACCCTACTTGCTCAAAGCTCCTTGCCCCCTAGTAAGAGGGATCGCTCGGAGGAACTACCGAATCTGCCGGTGGTTTCGCCGGCGCTTGCGGGGGTGTTGCAGGTACCGTTACCCAACCTGCAGGACAGCTTGGTACATATGGGTAGTAACTCTTGCTGGCCTCGCAGTAATACCAACTCTGGGGCGGGGATTGCATGACGATCGTGCCTGAATCGGGGGGCGACTGCACTATCAGGACTGGCGGGATGTAGGGATTCGGATAGGGGTAGATCGGGGCGGGATAGAAATACCATGTGCCGGCAGCGATCCACCACCAGCCGAACCTGCCCTCATGCGAACCGTGACGCCATCCGCCTGAGCGCCATAATGAAAGATGATGGTCCTCAAAATGACGGATATCGCGCTCGCCTTCCCAGCGATTTCCCCCGAAACGTATTCCATGATGCCCTTCACCGGAACCTTCACCCCGGCCTTGAGCGAATCCTTCACCGCGGCCTCCTCCAAAATGTCCCTCTGCTAAAGCTGGCAAGCTGGTGGATAGAATAGCGACAAGCAGCATTGCAGTTGCGTTTTGTTTCATAGAGCTCTCCTTCGGTATATTTCGCGTGGCAAGGATTAGCCTATGCACGCGATATTTTGCACCCTCAAGAACCAACGCTTACATCAGACTCTTTGTCATCTCGATAAGTTCTGGACCGTGCCCGGTCAGGCTTTTTAACTTTTTGCTGCCACAAGAATCGCAGTCAGAATTGACAGCAGAACGTTCGTTCTGTATCTTTGGACGACTTGACTCATATCCAGCGCATCGCCATGAGCGCATGGCAAGTGAGGGATTTTCAACCCGGCGAAATTGCTTGAAATTGAATTCAACTGTCGCGGAATGTACTTGATCTGATTAATGTTTTAATTGAGGAGATTTAGATGTCAGAGGTGAAGAAGGTTAAATTGACGCCCGATGAGATTCGCACCGCCAGGAATGCGGCGGCAGCAGAAAAGACCCTGACTCTCGCCAACAAATCGATGCTCGCCGCGAATCAGGCTGCAGCGGAAGCCAAGCAGATACTGGAAGCCAAACAGATCATCGCTAGTCAAAAAGAAGAATCTGCAAATCAGGCGCGAGCCGCCTATGAGGCGGCTGTTGAAAATCAATCCCTGGCCGAACAGGAAATGCGCGCCGCGCAAGAAGCTGGTGAGAAAGCTCGTACGGATGCCGAAGCGACCAGGATCGCCAGGATTCTCGCAGCACAAGAAGCTGCAGCTGCAAAAGAGCTCGCGAAAGAACAGGCAAGACAGCGTGCACAGGAAGCAACCGCGGCAAAATTGGCGGAGGCTGAAGCCAGGAAAAAGGCGGCTGAAGAACGAGCTGCATTGAAACTGGCTGAAGCTGCAGCAAAGAAGAGGGCGGCGGAAGAAGCCGCTGCTCTGAAGAAAGCGGAGGCGGAGGCCAAAAAGCTTGCGGCACTACAGGCGGCTGTGGCGAAGAAATCCGAAGCGGAAGCAAGAAAACAAGCCGCTGCCGAAGCTGCCGCGTTCAAAAAAGCCGAGACTGAAGCACGCAAACTGGCTGCGCAACAGGCAGCAACTGCAAAAAAGGCTGAAGCTGATGCCAGGAAAGTGGCCGCAAAGCAGGCAGCCGAGGCCAAAAAAGCGGAAGCAGATGCAAGGAAACTAGCAGCTGCGGAAGCCGCGGTCCTGAAGAAGGCTCAGGCGGAGGCAAGAAAATCCGAGGCGGAGGCGAGGGCCAGGGCTGCAGCAGAAGCTGCTGCATTGAAAAAGGCCGAAGCCGAGGCGCGCAAGCTGGCTGCACAACAAGCGGCTGCAGAAAAAAAAGCGGAAGCGGAAACCAGAAAGCAGGCTGCCATGGAAGCAGCCGCAATCAAGAAGGCTGAAGCCGAAGCCAAAAAAATCGCCGCACAAGAGGCCGCGGCGGCAAGAAAGCTTGCGGCGGAGCAAGCCAAGTTGGCCGCCCAGGAACTGGCCGCTGCCAGAAAAGCGGAAATTGAGGCACGCAAGGCCGCAGCTGCACAGGCAAAGCAGATCGCACAGGAGGAAGCCGCGGCACGCAAGGCTGCGGCGGCCCTGAAGAAAGCAGAGGCCGCAGCCAGGAAGGCCGCAATGGCGCCGCCCGAGCCAATCTGGCCTTTTCCAGACGATGAATCCCAAGAGGCAAGTTCGGTTTAGCGATACCGGGTTTTAGCCAGTCCGAACCCGCTGGTTCACGACAGGTCGCCCTGCAAACGGTGTGGGGTAACCTGTCGGCTGGCTGCGTGGGCTCCTGCGCAGTCGAAAGTCCCGTATACAAACTTCCAGCCATGAACGCTGTTTATCAATCTGCCGTATCTCCAAATTGGCAACGCCCCGGAACAGCCACGCTAAACCTTGAAGATGCCCGTATTTACTGGGCTACAGCTTTGTGTGGACATCAAGGCGGATCGCGTGCCGGGCGCGACAGAAACGAGGATATAGCGGTTCATACTTATAGAAAATGGCAACCTTTGCTGCTAGATTGAATAACGAGAGAGCAAGGCATATGAAGCTATAGAACAGTTCTCGCAAAGACGCGTCGATTATTGCAGGGGGCAATCATGGGATATTCCACCTTACCATCACCCGGTCATCAATTCCGCATCGCTTCGCTGGCATTTCTTGTTCTGATACTCTCCGCATGTGGAGGCGGGGGNGGCAGTTCGTCCGTAACATCTGTCCCAAGCGTTACCGGAAACAGTTTTGCTCCTGCAACCGGCCCCGGCGACACGATGGGCTATGTTCCATATAGCGCCGGAAACAAGTGGTTCTACAATGCAACGACCAATGATCCAACGGCACCTGCACCCTCCAGTTTTATCACCTCCTTTATCAACGGCACGAAATCAGTACTCGGTGTGACGGCTACTGCTCTTACCCAGCAAGATACGTCGACGCCGGGAACGTCCCTCGACAACTACTATTATCTGAGTCTCGGTGGCCTGACCTATGTCGGCAATAACGACACAACCGACTTGATCACTCCCCGGATCGTGCCGTATGCGCAATTGCTGTTTCCGGTTCAGACTGGAAGGGTTTCCTCGGTCACGGGCACGAATCTCCCCTTTGGGTATGACGGCAGCGGGAATCCCATCACGCTGAATATCACGCAGACCATTGATAACGTGGCCATCGAAGCGGTCAGTGTGTCTGCGGGCAGCTTTTCGAATGCGATGAAGCAGGTGTCCACCATAAGCGGCACTGCTCGTGACGCTGCGCTTGGCCAGTCCATCGCCATCTCGGGAACGGCAACCGACTGGCTGGTTCCGGGCGTCGGATTGGTCAAGCAGACAAGCTCGACGACGGTCGATACCACGACGATCGACACGTCGCAGGAAATGCGCGGCTATATCG
>JGI20214J51088_10002844_pt1 | contig 11456 bp, 5 predicted proteins | sample WetSurMetagenome_FD_51088 | JGI IMG/M metagenome (IMG submission 51088)
CCCCGGCCATGGCGGGCTGAGGGTGCACCGGGTCGTCGGACGGAGAAACGGCGCCTACCTCGTCCAAGGTGACGGCCTGGCCGAGCCGGACGGCTGGATCCCGCGCGAAAACATCCTGGGGCGCGTGACAGAGATCACCCGCCAGGGCCGCCGGATCCATTTCGGTCTGGGGTGCGAGCGGTTCGCGATCGCGCTGGCAAACCGGTGGGGTTCGCTGCGGGAAATCGCCCGCTTTGTCTGGCGCGCGGTCCGTCCGCTTGCCCTGGGACACCGCTACGGCCTTAAGGCTTTGAAAGAAAGGGGATCGCGTGCTTCGGCGGAGGAGGGCCGCCGGCATGCAGCGGGAAGGTGAATTTCTCATCCTCTGCGCCAGGCATTCCCTGCGAGGGGAGGAACAAGACGGCCTGAGAGAATTCGCCGGCGGTGCCCTGGACTGGGGGGACGTCATCGCCCTGTCCGGATGGCACGGCATCGTCTCCCTGGTCTACAGGAGCCTTCAGAGTGCCTGTCCCGATGTTGTTCCGGCCGACGTTCTGGCCCGCCTCCGGCACCTCCATTTCGTAAACTCGGCCCGGGCCCTCTTCCTGGCCTCGGAGCTCTCCCGGATTCTTGCCGCCTTTGAGAAGCGAGAGGTGCCTGCTTACCCGTTCAAGGGNCCCGCCCTGTCGGNCATGCTCTACGGCGATCCGATGCAGCGGCAGTCGGTGGACCTCGACATCATCGTCCCTTACGCTGCGGTCAGGGACGCGATGGACGCCCTGGCGAAACTGGGCTATGTCAAGAGCAACCGCCACGAGAACGTCAAGCTTTCCGCCTTCCGGCACGTCGACTATGAAATTCCATTTTCCCGGAACGACGGAAAACTCAACATCGAGCTTCAGTGGGCCATCGTTCCCCCCTATTTCGGTTTCCGCGAAGCGGAGCTGAAAATCTGGGAAAAGCGGCGCGCGATGCGCGCGAACGGTTTTTCCTTTCCCGTCCTGCCGCCGGAGGAGACGCTCGTCGCCCTCTGCGTCCACGGCGCCAAGCATCTCTGGCACAGGATGGGATGGGTCTGCGACGTGGCAAGCCTCACCGCGGGCCCCGCGTCGTTGGACTGGGAACGGCTCACCGCACTTGCCCGGCGCTGCCGCGTCCTGCGCATCCTGCATCTCGGGCTGCACCTCGCCCGGGAGCTGGCCGGCGCCGTCCTGCCGGAGGGGGTGTCGGCGAAGATCGCCGCGGATCCCATGGTCGGCGCGCTCACCCGGCGGGTGCTGCAGGAGGTCCCGCATGAATGCATCGGGCATGACGATGACTTCGGACGGTATTTCTTCCACATGAAGGCGCGGGAACGCCGCATGGACCAGTTGCGGCTCGCCGGGCAGCTCATGGTCACGCTGCCCCTCATCGAATGGAACACGCAACCGCTGCCCGATGCGCTGTATCCCCTTGCCTGCCTGTTGCGTCCCCTGAAACTGGCCATGCGTTACGGGGCGGCCTTGCACAGCCATAGGCTATCCGGGAAAAAGTAGGGGGCGTGCCGTATTGACAAACCGTGGTGTATCGTATATCAAAACAAATAGTTAAGCCTTCATTGACTCAATAGACCCAACAGACTCAACGAACTCCCTTGCAAACCCTCGACTACTCATCCTGGAGCCTCGGCGTCAAGCAACGCGTCGGCGGCCGGCGCGTGCCGCTCTCCGGCACGATCGAACTGACCCGGCGCTGCAACAACCGCTGCCGGCACTGCTACAACAACCTGCTCGCGTCTGACCTTCACGCCCATGCCGAGGAACTCCGCACGGATGAGCTGATCCGCATCCTGGATGAGACCGCGGAAGCCGGCTGTGTCTGGCTGCTGCTCACCGGCGGCGAGATTTTTCTCAGGCCGGATTTCAAAGAGATTTACACGCACGCGAAGCAGAATGGCCTGCTCGTCACCCTTTTTACCAACGGCACGCTTATTACACCGGAGCTGGCCGATTTTCTGGCAAACCTGCGACCGTTTTCATTGGAGATCACGCTTTACGGGGCCACCCGCGAGACATACGAGCGGGTCACGGGCAACCCCGGCTCCTTCGGACAGTGCCTGCGCGGGATCGGTCATCTACGGGACCGCGGGCTGCCGCTCAAGCTCAAGGCCACCCTGTCGACCCTCAACCGGCACGAAACCGAGGCGATGAAGCGGTTAGCCGAGAACGACCTNGGGNTGCCCTTCAGGTTCGATGCACTGCTGAACGCGCGCTGCGACCGTTCCCCGGGGCCCCTGGATGTGCGGCTGTCGCCCGAGGAGGTGGTGCAGCTCGATCTGGCCGACCCGGAGCGGGCCGAGGCTTTGAGGGATTTCGCCCGACGCCGGCCCGGCCATGGCGCCGGCGNTAAAAAAGGGTCCCCCCTTTACCCCTGCGGCGGCGGGGCGCACTCCTTTGCGATCGATCCCTACGGCCGGCTGCGCGCCTGCGCGATTTCCCCCGGCGAGGGGTTTGACCTGCGGAGTGGAAGTTTTCAAGAAGGATGGGACCGGTTTTTGGCGCGGCTGCGCGAGCGCAAAATCGACCGCGACACGAAGTGTCTGATGTGCACCCTGCAGGAGGTGTGCGGGATGTGTCCGGCCAACGGCGAACTCGAATGCGGGGATTCGCAGCAGCCGGTCGATTTCCTGTGCCGCGTGGCGCACCTGCGCGCTTATGCGCTCGGCATTCCAATGGCTCCGCACGGGGATTGCGAATACTGCCCCGGCGGCCCATCACACGCAGAAATGATTCGGGCGGTGGAGAGGTTGAAAGTCACGAGCAACGAGTAACAAATCGAATCCTGTAAAAGCAGCCTCATGTGATACTTCAAGGCTGAATGGCGTGCGGATGTCAAGGGAGGTTTTCGAGGTCGTTGGGGATGATGTCTAACTTTCTAAAGATGTTCGAGAGGTAGGAGTTGAGGTCGTTAAGATTGTTGCGAACTGTTGCGAAAAGCAGACTCAAATCAATTTGGCTATGATCAAGTCCCGGTCAACCACTTGGCGCGGCCTCCAATACTCTGCGAATTAGCCCTTCTTGCATTTTTTTAAGGTAGTAATTGAAGCCGGCGATGCGGGCATACGCAATCATCTTGAATTCTGCAAGCTTCCGCAAATCGGTCACCAGTAAACATTTACCCTAAATGCATCCTATTGAATCGGCTGCAAACAATCAACCGGAAATCACAAAACGGCTCAGGTGCGCTCCTCAAGGAGCAAAGCACCGCGTGCTCATCAAGATTGTTAAAAAGTCCTTGAAAATTTACCATTTAGTGGTAAGAAAATTGTCATATGGTGATGCCCCGTGTGGCCGCTTTCCCAGGGCGAGATTGAAGGCGTTGAAGAAAATTTCATCGATGCTGTTTTTCAATCCGACCAGAGTGGCATCAGGTATCAACCGGTCGACATCCAGGCGCTTTGGGACCGATTGGCAGCCGGCGGTTTTCCTGAACCGATGCAGCGGAATTCGGCTAAGCGCAGGGCGTCATGGTTCGATTCTTATGTGGTCAGCATGGTCGAGCGGGATCTCCGAGACCTGAGCCAGATCCGGGACATCACCGTCGTACCCAAGATTTTGAGGTTGCTGGCCGCCCGATCTGGAACCCTTCTCAACCAGTCCGAGATTTCGAGGAGTGCGGGAGTTGCCAACTCCACGCTCGGCCGTTACCTGTCGGTTCTCGAAGCCACGTTTCTCATGCACATGGTGCCGGCGTGGTCAGCCAACCTTGGGAAACGGCTCACCCGCTCACCCAAATTGTTCCTCAGCGACACAGGGCTTGCATGTCATCTTCTGGATGTTGAGCCCAACCGTTTTTCTATCAACCCGGAACTTGCCGGAAGGCTATTTGAAAATTTTGTGGTGTCCGAAGTACTGAAGCAGGTCTCCTGGGCCGACAGGCAAGTTAGCGTTTATCATTTCCGCTCGCAAGCGGGCCGTGAAGTCGATGTCGTCCTCGAAGACAGGGCCGGAAGCATGGTGGGGATCGAAATTAAACTCACGGCATCGCCCACGGCCGGTACTTTTTCAGGCCTCAAGGCACTGCAGGAATTGGCGGGCAAACGATTCCGGGCCGGCATTATCCTTTACACCGGCAAAGACATGGTTCCTTTCGGTAAGAAGTTAGCAGCCATAACGGTTTCTGCGCTGTGGAAACGCCAGCCGCTATAGTGAAAACCCTCGCCGTCACGAAATATCCGGGGCACCCCTCAAAGGTTCGCAACGCAGGCTTGACTCATAAAGTGGCGCAGCCACGCTCCTTAAGGCNCTCTGGGCCGCTTCTGAAAGCCGTCCGGTTGCCGGCTGCTCCTCCAACGTTTCCATAGGCATCTATCTTTCCCGAATCTCGCGCAGGATACTGACGATCTCCGCCGCATCGAGGCCGACATCAACACCTTTCACATCGAGCGGTGAGCCCTTCGGAGTGATGGGCAGGACCTCGAAAAGCGAGCCATCCTTTCGCTTGATTAAAACCACGCCTTCTTTTTTCGCCTTTTCAAGCAACGATGCAAAATTCTGCCTGGCTTCAGAAAATGTATATACCGTCATGGGGTCACCTCCAGCACTTCAATTCCGGCCTTTTGCGCTGTATCAACCAATCTGCTGTCCAGTGAGATGAGAGGGCAGTTGTTTTTTAAAGCGCATGCAGGAATGTAAGCATCATAAGCGTAAATTTGCAATCGGTGAGAAAGTTGTATGGCGGTAGTGAGTTCAATATCGTGGAACCGTAAGGCGCGAAGCGCCGCTCCTCAAAGCCACGCAGTTGCCGGCTGCTCCCCCAACGTTGCCGCAGACAACAGGTTTTCCTCAAGTTTTTCAACATTATGTCGATATTTCTATCGATAGAATGTGAATATGGATGGGGCTTCTTGAGTTGGACAAATGAAGATGGAAATCTATCGAATATTCAAACGCCTATTCTCACGCAACTTCGTTTTTAAGAACTATTGGTGGATCTGCCTCGGGTTCGTGGTTTTATCAATTTCCGGAGTCATATTATTTCAAATAAACTTGCAAAATCAAGGAACAACCATCACGGGAATAATCGCCGTAGCTCTCAGCTTATGTTATTTTGCCCAGCAGCAGAAGCTTGCAGAGACCAAGCTGTTCAAGGAGCTTTTTACGGAGTTCAATAATCGCTACGATGCGATCAATGGAAAACTTTCGTCGATCCCCGCTGAATCCCCTGTAAACATACAAGATCGGCAAACTATAATTGATTATTTCAATTTGTGCTCGGAAGAATATCTGTTCAGGAAAGAGGGGTATATTCACGATGAGGTCTGGACCGCATGGTGCAGGGGAATGAGTGAATATTTCGGGAAAGAGCCCTTCTTTTCGATTTGGAAAGAGGAAGAAAAGAACGGTTCCTACTACGGCCTTACGAACGCTAAGATTTGCGAAGGTGCAGGGCTGCCAGGAAATTATTTTGATGCGGGTAAGTTATCGCGAAGGGTCGTTGTTGAATCTCCTCAAATCAGGCCATAGAGGTTATGGGAATTCGGGTGAGGTCAGAAAAACGTAAATCGCAAATCAGCCACCGTATTAGCCAGAGGATCCGAATAATAATGAAGTTGGGCCGCGGTCGGTGCTCGGAAAATAGAATGGGTCGAAAGGCTTCGGCATGGGAATTTTAAAGTGCAGAAACTGCATTGACAATAAACAATCTATGCCCTCTACCTTGATCGAGGGAAGACACAAGACCTGGGGCGGCTTCGGCGTGGTCCGAGAGAGTTATAGTCACAAAACAAGGTTTGGCAACGTCATGGTCTTTTTGGGCCTGGCCGCTATAATTTTATTGTCTATTGTCCAAACCGCCTTCGCCTTGAATCCGTTGGTCGTCTACACTGAAAGCAGCACATCGACCGACGACATCCTCAACTACTCGACCTTCTCAAGCTCCTGGAGCACCGGCGCAGCAGCCGTTGACACCAATGATACCGCCGCGCTGACCTGGCACCTCGCGCGCACCAGCCCGACCGGCAGAGAAAGTGTCGTGCTTGCCATGGGCTCGTCGTCCAAGACTCTTTACGCGAGCCTTTACAACGGCAGTACGTGGAGCGGGGGAGGCGGGGCTGCGCCAAAAAATTTGGGCACCTTGCCACCCTCCCCATCTGGCCCCGAATTCCGGCGCTTCAGTGCCGCCTACGAGCTGGCCAGCGGGGATCTTTTAATCGTTGCTGCCTCCACAACTTCTAACCAGATCAAATACTGGGTGTGGAATGGGACTTCATGGACCGTGGACGGGGCGACATACACTTTCACCACCGTCGATAAGACCATCCACTGGATCGAACTCGCGTCTCAGCCCAACACCAACCAGATCGCCTTGATGGCGGTCGATTACGATAGCGACGTCGTCGGCCTCATATGGGAAGGGGCCTGCTCCTCTTGGGGAAACGAGAAAAAGCTCGGTACCATAACCACTTATGACACCGAGGGTTTTGACGTCGAGTACATGCAGACCGGCACCAACGCGGGCAAAGCGTTGTTCGTATGGGGGCAAACCACTACTCTCTACAGCTGGACATGGACGGGGGCTGCCTGGGAAGCGGCACTAATTTCCAAAGCCAGCGCCGCCACAGGCAATATCCGCTGGCTCACTCTGGCGGCGGACCCCGGCAGCGACGACATTCTGGTCGCTCTGTCTGACGATTCGAGAAAAATCTATACCGTAAACTGGACCGGGAGCGTCTGGGGAACGCGCAGGGACGTCGAAACCTCGGGGCACTACGGCAGCGTTGGCGATCACCGGCCGTACGACATCATTTTCGAAGCCACCAGCGGCCACAGCGGGCATGCCATCATCGTCTATTCCGGCGATTACGAACCCGGATACACCGGTCTGGTCTACCGGCATACCACGGATATCGCGACAGGGTGGCCAGTCACAGCAACAGTCGAGTGGGTCGATGTCGGAAAAAATGTGTCTTCGGACTGCTACTGGGTAGAACTGGCGCGCGCTTCGGACGGGGCAATCCATCTCGCTGTTCATGAATACAGGAGCTCTACCGACTATCTCTGCCTCTACCGCTGGTACAGCGAGGGCAGCTACGGGAGCAACTGGACCGGGCTGACGAATGTCAGCATCAGCCTGTACGAGGGAAGCAATACGGCCCTGCATGCGTTTGCGCTCACCGCCCAGCCTGGAGTGGGATGCCCCGAGCCCAGCCCGGTGGCGGCGGTCACTCCGCCTGAAAATTCTTTGCTCTGGTCCCCCAACACAGCCACTTACCTTTACGATTATAGGTGGAACAGCGGTGATTGGACGTATCAAAGCATGCCGGATCTGGGGGTAAACCTGGAGTGGGTGGTGGCGAAGACCAGCCCGGTCAAGAACGAGAAGATCGTGATAGGCGCAACGAACTCCACCTGGAATCTCCACGGCGCCATCTGGAACGGCTCCACCTGGAGCACCAAGGATTTCGGAAACATTTATGCTTCCGACTACCGATGGTTTGACGTCGCCATCGAAACCATGAGCGGGAATATCATGGTCGTGGCGTCCAGCGGCACCTCGCTGAAATACTGGATCTGGGACGGCAGCACCTGGGTGGTGAACGGGGCGACGATCTCGCTGTCTTTGGGCAGCGGCTACAAGAACTGGGTAAAGCTGGCGCCCAACCCCCGGTCGAACGAGATCGCCATGGTCTTTCTCGACAGCCTAAGCGACGTCTACGGCGCCATCTGGAACGGCACCACGAACTCCTGGGGCAACGAGCAGACACTGGAAACCGCGGCCTCCACCAGCGCCAACGAGTGCATTGCGGTGGAATACATGCAGTCCGGCAGCGGGGCCGGAAAAGCCATGTTCGTTTGGGGCACCAGTACCAACTTTAAATCGAGAGTGTGGTCCAGCAGCGCCTGGGAGGCGGTTTCGAGCGCTTACGCTGTCGGAGGCACACCCAGCATCGTGACGCTCAAGGCCGACCCCAACAGCAGCCGTCTGGCCCTTGCCGTCATAGACGGCGGTTATGACCTGAACGTCTTCATATACGACGGCAGCACCTGGAGCACGAGCTCGCCGTGGGCCCTCGAGCTCAACACGAGCGTCAAATCCAGTACCACCCGCTGCGCCGACGTGATTTTCGAAACCGCCTCGGGCCACGAGGGCGACCTGCTGGCGGTGTATTCCATATCGACTACCCTCTATTACCGCCACGCGGATTGGAACGGCAGCACCTATTCCTGGGGGAGCCAGACCACCCTGGTGGCTTCGACATCATCCTACTGGATGCAGCTCGAGCGCAGCTCGAACCACACCGTCCTTCTGGCTTTCGACCACTACGTCGACTTGGGCTATGGCGATGGCCCTAATTACGCTCTGAAGAGCTACAGCTGGACGCCTTCGACATGGACCTCGGAAGGGGCCCTTGAAAGCGTCCTCGCGTCCACCATCACCTACGGCATGCCGTTCATGATCACCAGCTCGCTTCCGCCCACGCTGCCGTCGGCCAACCTGACTCAGGTCGGCTACCGCTGGTTCAACGACAACGGGCCTGAAAAGGCGGGCGTCAGCGTCGTCAGCAGCACGTCCGGGGCCACCGGCGGCTCCGGCGCATCTTCGCTGACGCTTTCCAATCATTCCGTATCGGGCTCGAACCGCCTGCTGATGGTCGGAATCTCGTATTGGCCGGACGTCACCCCGGTGGCCATCCAGTCAGTTACGTGGAATGGGCAAAACCTGACTTACGTCGGTGGGCGGGCCTCTTCAACATTTGCCACCACGGCCATATACAAGCTCGAAGACCCCCCGGTCGCCACCTCCGACGTCGTGATCACCTTCGACAACTGGACGGGTGCCGTTGCTGGGGCCATCACATTTGATGGCGTCAATCTCAGCAGTCCGCTGGGAACCGTATCATCCAACAACAGTACGACCTCCTCAGCAAGCACCACGGTCACGACCACTGCAGGGGACCTGGTGTTCGCGGTGGCAGCGAGCAACGCCAAGGCCTTAACCCTTTTCAACGGCGACACCCAGCACTGGAGCCAGCTGACGACCTATTCCGCAGGCGCAGGCGGAACGGAACTGGCCACCGGCGCTTCGACTACAGTGTCGTGGACGGTGGCAGCCGGCACCCCGCGATATTGGGCGATAAGCGGGGTGCCAGTCAAGCCGGCGTCGCTAACCGCCGCAACCTCGGCTTTAGGAGAGAACCAGAGGCTTGGAATCGCGAAGGGGGAGGTCAAGCGGCTGCGCTTCCTGGTCAGCAACACGGGCAAAACCGATCGCCCCGCCTTCGTCCTGCAAGTGGCCGAAACCGGCACCTGTGGCAGCGGAACCTATGTCGATGTCTCCCAGTCCACGCATTGGCAGATGGAAAACACTTCATATTACGGGAACACCGACTCGTCTTCGCACCTGGCGGCGATGACGCCACCAGCCAATTACACCTTTGCCGCCGGCGAGCTGAAAGACGGGAGCTGCAACACGTGCCGCAACGTTACCCTGGGCAACGAGCAGTACACGGAGGTCGAGTTTGCCCTGAAACCCACCGCCTGCGCCACTAGCGGCGGGAATTATTGTTTCCGCCTGGTGAATGCTCACACCGATAGTCTGAACACCTACACTACCTACGCCCAGGCCCAGGTGATGGGGGTGACCGCGGTCAAGCTGATCGATTTCAAAGCCGTGGGTTCGGGGGCCGGAGTGCGGGTTCAGTGGGTGACCGCTCAGGAAGTGGACAACAAGGGCTTTAATCTTTACCGCGCGGATAATCCGGCCGGACCTTTTTTGAGAGTCAACCAGCGGTTGATTCCCGGCAATGTCACCTGCGAGGGGGCGACATACGAAGTTTTCGATGAGCAGGTGACAGCGGGTCGTCTGTACTATTACAAGCTTGAGGACGTGGACGTTTCGGGGACAGTGACGCCGCACGGACCGGTGTGCGTGGACTGGGACGGGGACGGGATTCCGGACGACTGGGAGATTGTCTACGGGCTCAACCCGGGAGTGAACGACGCAAATCTTGACAGCGACGGGGACGGGGTGCCGAACTGGCTGGAGTATCAGCGGGGTACCGACCCGTTCAACGCGGATACGGACGGGGACGGGATAGCCGACGGTGCGGAGAAGAAGAACCCGGGGTACTCGGGCGGCAGCGGCAGCAGCCTGAGCGCGGATGCGAGTGTCCAGGTGCTTGCCTCCGACAGCCGTGGGATGACCCTTGAGCTTATGACAAAGAGTTTTGACGTGACGCCGGTGACGGCGGGCGGTCAGGCCTTCGAGCGGCTGCGGGTGCCGGCTTACGTGCACGGCTTTACACTTGCAGCGGGGCTTCCGCAGATGCCGTTAAAAGGGATCCTGCTGGACATCCCGCAGGGCAAACAGGCGCGGGTCGAGGTGCTGGATAGCGCCAGCCGGGTGCTCGCGGGTTACCGGGTGTACCCGGCGCCCTTGCACCAGGCGGGTGCGAACAACCAGGTGGCGGAGATCTTCAGCTGGGACGAGGCCGCCTACCGCGAGAACGCCTATTACCCGGCGGTTGCGGCGGAGCTTTCCACCGAGTACGTGTTCAGGGGCCAAGCGCAGCAGCGGCTGATCTTCTACCCCTTGCGGTTCAAGCCGGCTACCGGCGAGCTGTTGCATTACGAGCGGCTCCGGGTGCGGGTCGAATTTTACACCGCCTCCGGCGGTGAAAAATTCGTTTCCGCGCATGGCGCGGGTAAACAGATGGCTGCATCTGAGGGTGAAATTTACTCTGCTGCGGCTGAGGCCGCAGCGGTTGCGGAGGGCTGGTCGATCCCGGCGGGAGCCGCCTACAAGGTGAGCACCAACGGGGAGGGGATTTACCGGATCACCAGGGACTGGCTCACGGCGCAAGGCATAGGGCCCACGGAGATAGATGGTATCGATCTGTCCCGGGTGCAGCTGTTTAACCTGGGCAGCGAACAGGCGATCCACATCTACGACGCCAATGCCAACAACCGACTGGACGCAGGCGACAGCATCACGTTATACGCCGCGGCCGTACCCGTGGCGTATCGCAAGTACGCCAAGTACAACGTCTACTGGCTGATCGATGCGGGCAGCGCAAGCCCGCTGCGGATGAGTTCCATTAATGGCACCCCTGCCGCAGGCCCGCTGGCGGGTTCACACATGTCCACGCTGCACCGCGAGCTGGACCAGGTCTACCTGCAGTCGGCCACGGGCGCCGACGGCATGGACCGCTGGATCTTCTCCACAATAGCGATGGGCTCAGGGTTTGCAGGCGGCGGGGTGGCCAAGAACTTCAGCCTGTCGCTGCCCGGTGCGCTCTCAACGGGGGATCTCACCATCCGCCTGTACAGCCCCTATGCGATGGCGCACGAGACCACGGTGTCGCTAAACGGCAGTAGCATCGGCAGCGCCACCTGGAGCGGGATCACCTGGACGGAGGCGGCCTTTGCCGGGGTGAGCCTTTTGGATGGGGCCAACACGGTCTCCCTGTTCTGCGAGGGCGCGCTCGACAAGACGGC
>JGI20214J51088_10002845_pt1 | contig 11454 bp, 8 predicted proteins | sample WetSurMetagenome_FD_51088 | JGI IMG/M metagenome (IMG submission 51088)
ACGCCTTACGCCTTACGCCTTACACCTTACGCCTTACGCCTATCACCAGTCAATATCCCCTTTTTATCACCTAAACTAAACACCTTCACCTTTTCACCTGTTTATTATCTCCTGTATAGGGGCATAAGTCAGATCAGAAAAATGGTTCAGGTATGGAAAAGTCAGAAGGGATAAGTGGATTGATCAGGAACTCCCGGTCTGGTGAGCTTCAGAAGAGTAAATCCTACAAGTGGTTCCTGCTTATGAATGTGATGTTCGGAACATTCATGGCAGTCCTTGACGCCACAGTTGTAAATACCGGCCTGCCCAAGATCATGGCTTCCCTGGGGATCTCGCTCGATAAAGCACAATGGGTGATCACAGCTTATATGCTGGCTATGGCCGTAACTCTTCCGACCTCAGGCTGGATGGGTGACAGGTTCGGGTACAAGCGGATGTATTTCATTGCTCTCTTTCTCTTCACCGCAGGTTCTTTCCTTTGCAGCATTTCTCCTAACGAGGATATGCTAATTGTTTCCAGGGTCATCCAGGGTTTCGGAGCAGGATTCATACAACCGCTCGGCCTTGCCATAATCACAAGGGAATTTCCACCTGAGCAGAGAGGGATTGCAATAGGTTTCTGGTCGATATCCGCAGCGGCATCCGTTTCCTTCGGACCCCTTCTGGGCGGATACATAGTCGATCATTTCAACTGGCAGCTGATTTTCGGGATAAATGTCCCGGTAGGCGCTCTTGCAATGCTGTTCACCCTGCTTATACAGGCAGAATATAAAAACCCCGTAACTAAGAAATTTGACCTTACCGGGTTCATTACGGTAACAATCTTCCTTCCCCTCACCCTGTATACCCTTTCAGAAGGAAGCGATATCACAAACTCGGCGGGCTGGCACGCACCTTATATCCTGGTCTGCGGAGCCATTTCGCTAATTATGCTGACACTGTTTATCATTAATGAACTCACCGTGGAAGCCCCGCTTATCGACCTGAGACTACTGGCCAACAGGAATTTCGGCTTTTCAAATTTCATCATGCTTTTTTTCAGCCTTGGAATGTTCGGCAGCACCTTCCTTCTGCCGGTCTATTTGCAGAATACAATGGGCTACACTGCATTCCAGGCGGGTTCAGTGTTTCTCCCGGTCGGGATCATCCAGGGGATAATTGCCCCGCTATCAGGAAGGATCGCNGATAGGATCAACCCCAAGCTGCCCGTTATATTCGGGGCCTTACTGATGGGCATCAGCTTCTGGTGGAATTCAAAGCTGTCATACCTGACAGAGCTGAATTACATCATGATCTCTCTTTATATAAGGGGCGTCGGAATGGGCCTTATGTTCACTGCCCTGGCTGCAATATCACTTCTTGATGTTCCCAGGGATAAGATGGCCCAGGCATCGAGCCTGACAAATTCGATCCGGCAGCTTGGCGGAAGCCTTGGGGTTGCAATACTGGCCACTATACTCACTTCACGGATCAATTTTCATACCCAGGAATTTGGCGTTGGGNTGAACCCGTCATCAGAGATATACAGGCATACATCGGGCAATATTAGCTTTTATGAGGAGCATGATGCGGGAGAATCACCTTCAAATGCAACGGGGATGAGCCGTAACCTGATACTCACGAACCTAAGGACGCAGGCTTATATACAGGGTATTGACGATGATTTCTTCCTGGCAAGCATTGTAACCCTGGCCGGCGGCCTGCCAATCATATTTATGCGCTCAAAAAAATCGCGATTCAACCAGGATCCAAAATAATTACCTGCCCCGGCTTGTATTGAATACCGGGAATATAACACCTGACCCGGTTGTTCCGGTGACGTTGCCGGTTTACGGGATCCCTATTTGCAATATTGAAGAAAATCTGTCATATTTACATAGGAAATGTCCGTCGTAAACTTCAAAACCTGATGATCATGAAAACCTTAGCTGCAGTTTTTATTGTTACGTTTCTGACATTCGGGACAGTTGCCGCTCAAAAAATCAGCCAGTGGAGAGAGGATAACAGGACGGGAGTATCAGCTGAGAAAGGGCTGCTCAGGATGTGGCCCCAGAATGGTCCATCACTTCTCTGGTCGATAAGTAAACTGCCCAGGGGATATTCATCGGTAACTTTCGGGGACAACAGGATCTTCCTCACAGGAATGGATGGTCAGAATGATGTTCTTGTGGCCCTGGATACGACAGGAAACCTGAAGTGGCAGACTCCTTTCGGAAGGGTATGGAGTAAGGCAAGCCCCGAAAGCAGGTGCACTCCTACTGTTGAAGGGAACAGGGTCTATGTTTCAAGCGGGTTCGGCGACCTTGCCTGCATTGATGCATCTTCGGGAAAGATCATCTGGTCGCTGAAAGCCAGCGAAATTTATAAAGGGACTTACGGTGAATGGGGTATTGCAGAGTCGTTGCTGATAGACGGGCAGAAGCTCTACTTTTCACCCGGGGGACCGGAGACCATGACAATAGCACTTGATAAAACCAATGGGAAACTGATCTGGAAATCTCCCAGCATAAATGATGCCCCTGCCTATGTTTCACCGATTCTCGTGGAGCGCGGAGGCAAAAAGCTGATAATCAATATATCGCTGCATTATTTGTATGCAGTCGACGCTTCCGGAGGTGCCATTGTATGGAAGGTTGACCACACAAAAGCGATCGACGACAAGGCTTCAGTGGCAGTCTGGCCCGATGCACCTCTCATCAAGTGTGTTACCCCACTCTATAAGGACGGCAAGATATATATGACCGGGGGGTATAATCATGGCGGGGCTCTTTTCGAGCTTAGCAATGATGGGAAAACAGCGAAGATTGTATGGACCGATTCAGTCCTGGATGTGCATCACGGGGGCGTTGTCCTGGTGAATAGCTGCATATACGGTGCCAACTGGCTGAGCAATAACGACGGCAATTGGTGCTGCATAGACTGGAATACCGGCCGGAAAATGTACGAAGAGCACTGGAAGTGCAAAGGTTCTGTTATTGCAGCTGACGGGATGCTTTATATATATGATGAGAAATCCGGCTTTGCAGGTCTCGTGAAACCGAACCCTTCAAAGTTTGAGCTTGTCAGCAGCTTCAGGGTGACACAGGGGACAGGCCCCTATTGGTCTCATCCCGTGATAAACCATGGAAAGCTTTACCTGAGGCATGGAGATTACCTTGCAGCATATTCAATTAAAGCAAAATGATCTTGTCTCACCTGTCAGTTTGAAGGAACCGGATCAGATATCGTGAAGGAAGTAATATTTAAATATTTTTTAATTAATAAAAGTGTGATATGAAAAGAACCATGATAAAAATTGCCTTTTTGGTGGTTGCTGCAGTTCTTGCTCTGGAATCTTCAGGGCAGCAGATCGGATGGCGTGGTCCAAACCGGACCGGAGTATATGCGGAAACTGGCCTTCTGAAAGCCTGGCCCTCATCAGGGCCCTCACTTTTGTGGGAGACTGAAGGCATAGGAATGGGATATTCGAGTGCCACAGTCACAAAAGATGCTGTATATATCACAGGCATCAGGGGCGATAAGGATGTGCTGACAGCCCTGACACAGGACGGGAAAAAGAAATGGGACGTTGAGTACGGGACCATGTCAAAGGTGAACAGCGCGCCCGAGAGCCGTTGTACCCCCACCTTCTTAAACGGCAAGATATATGTCGTTTCTGGTTCCGGCGAACTGGCTTGTGTATCCACTTCCGGCAAGATCCTCTGGAAGGAAGATTACTACTCAAAATACGGGGCAGTCGTTCCCCGGTTCGGGATAACGGAATCACCTCTCATCGTTGACAATAAGGTCATTGTTTCCCCCGGTGGAAATAAAACCGCCATGGTGGCTTACAATGCTGACAACGGTTCCGTGGTATGGGAAGCACCTTCTCTCAATGAAGGATCCCAGTATGTGAATCCCCTGTTAATCGAAGACAAGGGAATGAAGGTAATAGTTACCGTCAATCCGACTTATATCTTCGGGGTCAACGCCGCCGACGGGAAAATCCTCTGGAAATTCAATTTCGGATCGGTCAATACCGACCAGAAGGGAGGCAAGAATTATATCCATACCCCTCTCTACAGGGATGGGTTCCTCTTCATGGCCAACGGCTACGGACAGACCTCGGCTAAGATAAAGATCAACTTTGACGGAACCGATCCGACCCTGGTCTGGAAGAACCCTGACATTAATCCGCATGTTGGAGGCATGGTCCTGATCGGTAACTACATTTACAGTTCTACACACGACAACAATTCAAAAGGCAGGTGGATCTGTGTCGACTGGACGACAGGGAAGACAATGTGGATAACCGACTGGAACAACAAGGGATCGGTGATCTCTGCAGATGGACTGCTTTATCTTTATGAGGAAAAGAATGGAAATGTAGCGCTGGTCAGACCCAATCCCGAAAAGCTTGATATCATAAGCTCGTTTAGTGTGAAAAAAGGTGAAGGTCCATACTGGGCCCATCCAGTTATTGACAAAGGAAGGCTCTTCCTGCGTCATGGAGATTATATGGCTGTCTATTCCGTAAAGGCAAAGTGACAGTTGACTTCAGAACAGATCGGTAACAGCGCTATTCGTGATTGCGCCGTTAGTTTTCCTTTTCAGGGATGCCGGGTAACCGGAATGGGACAATCCGGTCATCTTTGCACTGGTATTCACATGCTGCATAAATGATCATTAAGACGCATTTCAGATTAAAGTGATCCAATGGCTTTGTTTAAGAAGAATCCGTCTACACCTGTTATTCTTGCTGCAGTAGTCTTTACCTCAGCATTCCTTTACTGGATCTTTGCCGATCCGGTCCGAGGACTGGCAGCAAGGGTTCCCGGGATGGATAACCGCCCTCCCCAAAAGCCGGTTTCGGACTCGGTCTTTATCGGGGAGAATTTCGAAGCCCTGGGCAGGGAAGTCATAGCCGCGCCCGGCGACTGGCCTAGATTCAGAGGGACCGGTTTTGACAACATAAGCACGGAAAATGTCCCGGTTGCAGAGACCTGGGATACCACGGGGCCGCCGGTTGCCTGGAGGCTGTCGCTCGGCGAAGGGTATGCCGGGGCTGCCGTACACAATGGCAGGGTCTATGTTCTTGATTACAATGAGAAGAGGAAGGCCGATATGCTGAGGTGCTTTTCCCTCGATTCGGGCAGGGAGCTTTGGAGGAGATGGTACACAGTCCAGTTCAAGCGTAACCATGGATATTCGCGAACAATCCCGGCAGTAACCGACAAGTATGTTATTACTATTGGCCCGAGATCTCATGTAATGTGTGCGGACCCGCAGTCCGGTGCCTTGCTTTGGACGCTGGATCTGGAAAAAGTATTTGGGATTCCGGGGACAGTAAAGGGTAAGATCACCCCGGAATTTTATTGCGGACAGTGCCCCCTGATCGATAACGGCGTGGCCGTTTTTGCACCCGGAGGCAAAGCAATTATGGTAGGTGTTGACTGTTCGAGTGGGAAGGTGATCTGGGAAACTCCTAATCCTGATTCACTCAGGATGTCGCACGCATCGATCATACCGATGACCATCGGAGGTAAAAAGATGTATGTTTATTCCGCCATCGGTGGGGTATGCGGAGTTTCTGCTGAAGACGGAGATACCGGCCGGCTTTTATGGAAAACAACCGAATGGAGCCCTTCAATTGTTGTTGGTTCACCGGTTTACATCGGTAATGGTGATATTGCCGTATTCGGGAGCTATGGTGCGGGAGGAGCCGTGGTAAGGGTTAAAGCAGCCGGGACCGGATATGATATCAGTGTGGTCGGGAAGCATAAGTCATCCGAAGGCCTTGCAAGCGAACAACAGACGCCTATCCTAAAAAACGACTATCTCTGGTGCGTGCTTCCGGAAAATGCTGGTGCAAATAAGAAGCAGCTTGCCTGTTTCAGGAAATCCGACCTCATGAGCCCGGTCTGGACCAGCGGAAAGGAGAACAGGTTCGGCAAAGGAATGGGGCCTTTTATCATGAGGGATGATAAACTCTTCCTGCTTGATGATGACGGTAATCTTTATCTTTTCAGGATTGAACGAAGTACTGCGACCCTGCTGGCCAGCCACAGGGTGCTGGATGCCATAGAAGCATGGGCGCCAATGGCACTGGCCGGGAAATACCTGATACTGAGAGATCAGCGGAATATGTTGTGTATCGATATCGGCAAAAAGAATTGAGTGTATGGACAGGAAAAGGTTTCTGAAGAAATTGATCAGGTATGTTTTGCTGGCTTTCCTTGCCTGGATCGCATTATTAACAGGAAGAAAGGTTTCCAGAGCATCCGCCTGCACAACTTGCCCCGGAGCCGGGATTTGCTACGGGAAGTCTGATTGTTCTAAATATTTGCTACGGTAATCATGGAGTCGAAAGAAGATAAATTCAGTACAAGGAGGGAATTNGTAAAGACCGCGGGGAGGCTGGCTGCAATCATTCCGCTGGCAGCAATCCCGGTTGTCCTCAGTAAGAAGGAAAAGGTCAGAGGCTACGTTTGGCAGATCGATCCAATGAAATGTACAGCCTGCGAGCAATGCAGGACCAACTGCATTATGACACCCTCGGCGGTCAAATGCACAAATGCAAATCCAATGTGCGGGTATTGTGATTTTTGTCCGGGTTATCTTCGCCAGGGAGCAAAGAAATACAGCACCGCAGCCGAGGATCAGCTCTGCCCTACCGGTGCCATAACCAGGAGGTTCGTTGAGGAGCCGTATTTTGAGTACACGATTGATGAAAAGCTGTGCGACGGGTGTTCAAAATGCGTAAAGGGATGCGGGGATTTCGGCAATGGGTCGCTGTACCTTCAGATCATGCACAATCTCTGCCAGAACTGCAATCAGTGTGCAATTGCCCGTAAGTGCCCGTCGGATGCTGTTATCAGGGTACCTGCCTCCCGGCCGTATATCAGGAAGGATGAAGGTGCTGAAAACAGGGCCAAGGTGGCGAGAATGATGAAGGTGAGGCCGCCGTTTCACAAATGGGATTTCCCGCCTGATATTGAGTTGAGTCAAAGTTGCTAAGCCGGAATCTGAATGAAAAATAAGTTTCAGAGATACATCTCTTACACAGCGGTCATAATAATGCTGATCTGGCATGCAGTGCTTTCCGCCCAGCAACAGCAGCCGCAAAGGTTTCCCAGGCCGGAGTTTGAGGGAGGATATGTTTTCCCGGAGCGCCAGTACCCTGATCAGCGCGGCCCGATTTGGGAATACGTTGATGTTGCGGTTCTGGTAATTGCACTGAGTATAACTTCCTGGATGGTAATTAAAAAGAGGTCACGAAAGGGCATCCTGCTGATGTCGGTCTTTTCGCTCGCCTATTTTGGCTTTTACAGGCAGGGTTGCATCTGTGCCATAGGATCAGTTCAGAATATTTCGCTGGCCCTCTTCAGTAAAGACTATGCGATCCCTTTGTCCGTGCTGATGTTCTTCATGGTCCCGCTTTTATTCGCCCTCTTGTTCGGACGGGTTTTCTGTGCTTCAGTCTGCCCGATGGGCGCGATCCAGGAACTTACAGGGTTCAGGCAGGTAAGGGTACCTGTCTGGCTGAACTCTACGCTTTCAGCAATTCCGTTCGTTTACCTTGGGCTTGCGGTACTTTTCTCAGCCACCGGAAGTGATTTCATAATTTGCAGGTACGATCCATTTGTGGGCATATTCAGGCGTGAGGCACCCTACACAATGGTGATATTCGGTTCCCTGCTCCTGATCACGGGGATCTTTGTGAACAGGCCCTATTGCAGGTACCTCTGCCCTCACGGAGTACTTCAAAGGATATTCTCCTCATTTTCGGTCAGACACCTGAAGATATCGCCTGATGAATGCAAGAGCTGCCGGCTTTGCGAATCCGGCTGCCCTTATGACGCGATCCTCCGGTCAGATGCTGTCAGGGAGGATGAGCAGGTCTCAAAGCCTTTCAATGGCTCATTGCCTTATTTATTAATTGTTCCGGTTCTTGCTGCAGGACTTGGGATCTTAATGTACAACCTTTCACCGGTCCTTTCGGGAGCCAGTGCAGATGTAAGGCTTGCCAGGGAGATAAAGCTTGAAAGGGACAAAGGGATAAAAGCAACTTCCAAAGCTGCAACGGCTTTCCTCGAATCCGGAAAGACGGAAGACAGCCTGTATGCTGAAGAGGCCCGGATCACGGGCAGATTCAGAAAAGGAGCTCCCTGGGTCGGAATTTTTCTTGGTCTTTCGCTCGGAATTGGTTTGTTCAGGTTCACAATCAGGAATATCAGGACCGAATATGAACCTGACAGGGGGCGATGCTACAGTTGCGGTAAATGTTTCAAATTCTGTCCAGTAAAGGCAAAAACACAATGACAAAGTATTCGGATAAGCAGATAAGCGCATTCAAAGGCATAAGCCTGGCAGCCGGTATCTTTACCCTGGTGATTGCCATTTCCATGTTGCTGAGCCTGGTCCAGCTGAAAAAAATAGATCCTACCTCAAATCCTTCGCTTCAGGCAGTAAAGGACCAGTTTGACCGGGATCCGGAGAACAGGGACCTTGCAGAACAGGTGAGGGCAATGGACCTGATGGCCCGCCGGGCCTATTTTTCATCGAGGTGGCAGGTGGAAACCGGGACTTATCTGCTTCTTGCCGGTGCGATCGCTTTTGTATTGTTCCGCAGGCTCATTGCGGGAAATGAAAAACCTGCCCGCTCCCTGCTTCCCGGCAGGCCCGACATAATTGCAGAACGACGGAACTACCGTAAATACCTGCTGATTGCAGGAGCATCCGTGACACTTCTTGCAATTGTTTCTTCATTTGTTATGAGACGGGAACTTCCTTCACCCGGTAGAAAACCAGGATCGCCGCCGGCTGCCAGGACAACTGCAGCTCATCCTCTTGCTTCGGATCTCCCGGATGCTGTCAACTGGCCGTTCTTCAGGGGAGATGGAAGCCATGGCGTTGCCGGCGGAGAAAGTTATCCGACAAGCTGGGACGGGGCCAGCGGCAAGAATATAAAGTGGATAACAGCGACTCCCAACCCCGGTAAAAACTCCCCGGTGATCTGGAAAGAGAAGTTGTTTATAACAGGAGCCGGGAACAATGTACTGGAAGTATACTGCATTGATAAGAATGATGGGCATATTATCTGGACGGGATCAGGTCTGGATTTCCAGGGAGCATCGGCGGAAGTGCCCGAATCCGATGCCGAAGCAGGCATGGCAGTGCCGACTGCCGCGGTGAACCAGGATTATGTATGTGCAATTTTTGGAAACGGGAACCTGGTTTGTTTCGACCATGACGGTAAACTGGCCTGGGGAAAGAATATCGGCGTTCCGGGAGGCACATACGGATTCTCTTCATCCCTGCTTATCTGCAACAATACGCTGCTTGTTCAGTTCGATAGCCAGGAAAAGATAGCAATACTCGGGCTCGATTTAAAGACCGGGGAAAAGAAGTGGGAAACCGCCAGGACCGGAAGGCCCGTTAACTCCTCCCCTGTTCTGGCGACCTTCGGAGGTCAGCCACAGGTGATCATTAACGGGAATCCAAATGTCAGCGCTTATGATCCGGAAACGGGCCAGGAGTTGTGGAGCCAGCCTGGCGTTTCGGGGGATGTTGCTCCCTCCCTTGCAGTAAACAGCACGCTGGTCTATGCCGTGACCGATTACTACAAGATAATCGCAATGAAGCCGGGAAAGGATAATTCGCCGGCATGGGAAGACAATACTTTTACCCCGGATGTATCGAGTCCGGCTGCAAATGATCAGTATCTGTTCGTGGCCACCGGGAATGGCGATGCAGCTTGCTATAATTCGGAGAAGGGCGACACTCTGTGGAGCCACTATTTCAATAACCCAATTTATTCTTCCCCGGTGATCGCGGGAGGCAATGTCTATTTCCTCGACAGGACCGGGATAATGCACATAGCCCGGGCAGATAAGGAATTTACTCTTGTCGGTGAATCACCGTTAGGGGAAAATACCGATGCTACTCCGGCATTTTCGGAAGGAAAAATCTTTATAAGGTCGAAAAACAATTTATACTGCATTTCCAAATGACGATCAGGAAGATGCTCATCCCGGCCCTATTGCTTGATGTCGTCTTAAGTACCGGAGCCCAGACCGGAGGAGACGGCTGGCCCTGTTTCAGGGGGGCCCCTGACCTCTCAGGCCGAACAGACTTTCCTCTGCCCGTTTCCCCAGTACTGAAATGGAGTTTTTCGTCAGGAAGCGGGACCAAATCGTCACCGGTTGTGAGCGACGGACTGATCTTTTTCGGCAGCGGAAACGGATCATTGTACGCTGTCTCCGGCGACGGTAAATTAAAGTGGAAGAGCGACNCAGGCAATTCTGTCGATGCCCCCCCGCTTGTTTTCAACGGCAGGCTCTATGCAGGGTCCGCCGACGGGGCGCTGAGATGTGTTAATAAATTAACAGGAAAGATTGATTGGACCTATAAGACCGAAAATCAGATCGCAGGGTCGGCTAATTATTTTGTATCAGGCAAAAAGTCGGGGATAATTTTCGGCAGCTATGACTATTATCTTCATTGCGTTGATCCAGCTTCGGGCAGGGTGTTATGGAAGGTAGAGACGGAAAACTATGTGAACGGCACGCCGGCCCTCAACAATAACAATATCATTTTCGGCGGATGTGACGGAATTGTGAGATTTGTGGATGCTCTCAGCGGAAAGGAAAAGGACACGGTTCAGATAGGTGTCTATATTGCGGCCTCCCCTGCCCTCTTTAACGGAAGGGCTTTCTTTGGCGATTATGATGGTAACCTGTATTGTCTTGATCTGGCCGGGCGGAAGATTGCCTGGAAGGTTCCGGCAGGGGACGGATCGGGATCATTTCTTGCTTCCCCGGCCGCAGGAAGCAACATGGTCGTGATTGGGAACGAGGACAAGTTCCTTTATTGCTACGCTGCGCCTTCAGGGAAGCTGGTATGGAAGTACAGGACGAAAGGCCGTGTGGTAGGTTCTGCTGTGATTGGCCCGGGAAGGGTTCTCTTCGGAAGTACCGACGGGTATATTTATTTGCTTGATCTTTCGTCCGGGAAAAAGCTATGGAGCTTCAATGCCGGTACACCTGTTTCAGGTTCTCCTGCAGTCACAAAGGACGGGTTTTACTTTCTTACGGACGATGGAAGGTTGCTGGCATTTGGACAGAAATAAAGTGTTATCAGATATAAAGAACTTACACAGAGAGCACTGAGGAGCACAGAGGGTAAAAGAGAAATTAAATTATGAGAGTCGTTTTTCTTATCACGGGTTCCGGCGGATCCTTCTACTGCAGCAATTGCTACCGCGACATGCTCTACATGAAGGCGATGCGGAAGGCCGACGGCATCACCGCTTCAGCTATACCCCTGTATCTTCCTCCCGACAGCTCCGTGGAGGACCAGGGTTTCGACAGTCACGTTTTCTTCGGGGCGATATCAATGTACCTCAGGGAGAAAGTCCCCATTTTCAGAAAAGCACCCGATTTCCTGGATAAGCTTTTCGATTCAGGCCCGATG
>JGI20214J51088_10002846_pt1 | contig 11453 bp, 8 predicted proteins | sample WetSurMetagenome_FD_51088 | JGI IMG/M metagenome (IMG submission 51088)
CTCCCACGTCGGGTGCAATGGTGACTTTACGCTTACCCTTGGTGTCTTTACCGAAACTAACCGTCCCGTCGATCTCCGTGATCACCGCATTTTCTTTTGGTTTACGCACTTCGAAAAGTTCCGCGACCCTCGGCAGACCACCCGTGATGTCCTTGGTTTTCGTGGTTTCTCGAGGGATTCTTGCCAGTACGTCGCCGGGGAAGATCGGGTCCCCTTCGTTCACCATGAGGATTGCCCCAACGGGCATGAAGTAGCGCGCAAAGCCTCCGCCTTCACCGACTCGAGCCGTCTTGCCCTTTTCATCTTTGATCGAGATGCGGGGGCGGACATCGGACTCGCGGTATTCGACGACGACCTTGCTCGACTTTCCGGTGACGGGGTCGACTTTTTCCTGCATGGTTTGACCTTCAACAATATCTCCCATCTTCACGCCTCCGGCCACGTCGGTCAGAATCGGCGTTGTAAAGGGGTCCCATTCCGCCAGGAGGGTTTCCGCTTCAACCGGTTGGCCGTTTTCAACTTTGAGTTTCGCTCCGTAGTTGATGATGTAGCGTTCACGTTCGCGACCCGATTCACTGACAATACTGATCTCACCATTGCGGTTCATGGCCACCAGATCGCCCTCGCGATTGCGCACCGTGCTCAGGTTCAGAAAACGCACCGCTCCCGGATAGCGGTTGGTAATGGAGGTCCTCTCGATGCTCTTGCTGGCGGTTCCACCAATGTGGAAGGTGCGCATGGTGAGCTGGGTGCCGGGTTCCCCGATGGATTGTGCGGCAATGATGCCGATCGCCTCGCCGATTTGCGCCAGTTTTCCCTGAGCCAGGTCGCGGCCATAACACATGGCGCAGATACCGCGCTGACTGCGACAAGTCAATGCCGAACGAATGGGCGCTCGCTCGATGCCGGCTTCTTCGATGCGCAGGACGGCCTGTTCATCGATTTCCGATCCGGCGGTGAGCAGGACTTCCCCGGTCACGGGGTCAACGATGTCTTCATGGGCAATCCTACCGAGAATGCGCTCGCCCAGTCGCTGGATGACTTCCCCCGCTTCCAGAAGCGCCTCCACCTCAATCCCGTCCATGGTCGTGCAATCGAGTTCCGAAATGATGACGTCCTGGGAGACGTCCACCAGGCGGCGGGTGAGATAGCCTGAATTAGCAGTCTTGAGCGCCGTATCCGCGAGACCTTTCCGGGCCCCGTGAGTGGAAATGAAGTATTGCAGCACGGTAAGGCCTTCGCGGAAATTGGCCGTGATGGGGGTCTCAATGATTTCTCCGGAAGGCTTGGCCATCAGCCCGCGCATTCCGGCCAACTGACGCATCTGGTCTTTGCTGCCGCGAGCGCCTGAATCGGCCATCATGTAGATCGGGTTGAACGCCTCAATCTGCTTGCCTAAGCCGTCGGCGCCAACGATTTCGGTGGTTGCTATCTCCTTCATCATCTCGGCGGCGACATCTTCGGTGGCCTTGGCCCAAATGTCCACCGCCTTATTGTATTTTTCACCTTCGGTGATCAATCCTTCATTGTACTGACGTTCGATTTCGGTCACCATGTCGAAGGCATGGGTAAGGATTTCAGGCTTCCGCTGGGGAATGGTCATATCGTTTATCGATATGGAAAGTCCTGAGCGGGTGGCGAACTCATAACCGAGATCTTTGAGTTGGTCCGCCAAAATCACGGTTGCCTTAACCCCGGCCTGGCGATAGCAGATGTCGATCAATTGGGCCAAAGCCTTCTTATTCATAACCCGGTTGATCGCTGAGAAGGGCAGGTCCGCAGGGAGGATCTCCGACAGCAGCACTCTGCCCACGGTCGTCTTTACCCGCTCTTCCCCCAGACGAACCTGGATCCGCGCATGCAGTTCCACTTCTCCGGCGTCATAAGCGCAGCGCACTTCCTCGCGATCGGCAAAGAAGCTGTTTTCCCCTTTGGCGAATGGCTTTTCGCGCGTCATGTAATAGATACCGAGGACGATGTCCTGGGAGGGGACGATAATGGGATCGCCGTGAGCGGGGCTGAGTATGTTGTTGGTCGACATCATCAGCACGCGGGCTTCGACCTGAGCCTCGATCGAGAGAGGCACGTGAACAGCCATCTGATCGCCGTCGAAGTCAGCATTGAATGCCGTGCAGACCAGGGGATGCAGTTGGATTGCCTTGCCTTCGATCAAGATCGGTTCGAAAGCCTGGATGCCCAGGCGATGCAGGGTCGGCGCCCGGTTGAGCATTACAGGAAATTCCCGCACCACCTCATCCAGGGTGTCCCAGACTTCAGGGGTTTCCTTTTCGACCATTTTCTTGGCAGCTTTGATCGTGGTGACATAACCCTTCTCTTCCAATTTGTTGTAAATGAAGGGTTTAAACAGCTCCAACGCCATTTTCTTCGGTAAGCCGCACTGGTGCAGGCGCAAGTTGGGACCAATCACGATGACGGTGCGGCCGGAATAGTCCACACGTTTGCCCAGAAGGTTCTGACGGAAACGCCCTTGCTTGCCCTTGAGCATATCGCTCAGCGATTTCAACGGGCGTTTGCTCGCTCCCGTTATGGTTTTGCCCCGCCGCCCGTTGTCGAAAAGGACATCCACGGCTTCCTGGAGCATGCGCTTCTCGTTGCGGATGATGATGTCGGGGGCATTGAGCTCCTGCAGGCGTTTGAGCCGGTTATTCCGATTAATGACCCGGCGGTAAAGATCATTGAGGTCGCTGGTGGCAAAGCGGCCACCGTCCAGCGGAACCAGGGGCCTGAGATCCGGTGGCAGCACCGGGATGACATCCATAATCATCCATTCGGGTTTATTCTCCGACTCCCGAAAAGCATCGATGATCTTCAGGCGCTTGGCCAGTTTCTTGCGTTTTGCCATGGAATTGGTCTTGAACATATCTTCGCGCAGTTCTGCGGCGAGCGTGTCCAGGTCCAGTTCGGAGAGGAGCTCTTTGATGGCTTCGGCTCCAATACCGGCAGTAAATCCCCCGGGGTATTCCTGGACCAGCTGGCGATATTTTTCTTCCGTCAGGAGTTCCCCTCGGCTGAGCGAGGTATCTTTGGGATCCAGGACAATGTAGGAATCGAAATAGAGGACTTTTTCCAGTTCTCTAAGGGTTAGGTCGAGCAGGTTGCCGATCTTGCTGGGGAGACTGCGAAGGAACCAAATGTGGGCAACCGGGGCGGCGAGCTCGATGTGGCCCATCCTCTCTCGCCTGACTTTGGATTGGATGACCTCAACGCCGCACTTTTCACAAACGACCCCGCGATGCTTCATTCGTTTGTATTTGCCGCAGTTGCACTCGTAGTCCTTAATGGGCCCAAAGATCCTGGCACAAAAAAGCCCATCCCGTTCCGGCTTGAAGGTGCGGTAATTGATGGTTTCAGGCTTCTTCACTTCCCCATAGGACCACTCTCTGATCCGTTCCGGGGAAGCAATCATGATTTTCACCGCATTAAAGTTTAACGGGTCCTTAGGCTTCATGAAAAGACTGTAAAGCTCTTTCAAAGGAACCTCCTTGTTTAATTCCCTTCGTCTTCTTCCAGCAATCTGACATCCAGCGCCAAGGCCTGCAATTCCTTGACCAGCACATTGAACGATTCGGGCAGGCCTGCTTCGAGGGTGTTGTCGCCTTTGACGATTTTTTCATACATTCGCGTTCGGCCCGCGACATCATCAGACTTAACGGTCAGAAATTCCTGAAGGGCATAAGCAGCACCATAGGCTTCCATCGTCCAGACTTCCATTTCGCCAAGACGTTGGCCTCCAAACTGGGCTTTCCCACCCAGCGGTTGCTGGGTTACCAGTGAGTAGGGGCCTATGGAACGTGCATGAATCTTGTCATCAACAAGATGGTGAAGCTTCAACATGTACATGACTCCGACCGTAACCGCGCGATCGAAGGGCATGCCGGAGCGTCCGTCAAAAAGAGTGATCTGACCGCTTTCGGGAAGTCCTGCTTCTTTGAGGAACAGCCTTATTTCGGCTTCTTCCGCACCATCAAAGACAGGGGAGGCCACATGAAGGCCTTCCTTAAAGTCGCTGGTCAAGACCCTGAGTTCCTTGTCGCCGGCATCTTCGAAATAGCCGTCGAATTCGAGTCGGCTGTAAATCCGCTTCAGCTTTTCCTGAAAGGTCTCGCGCTGTTTGTAGACTTCCAGCATTTCCGCCAGTTGCTGTCCGAGTCCTTTGGCAGCCCAGCCAAGGTGAGTCTCCAGCACCTGCCCGACGTTCATACGGGACGGCACGCCCAAAGGATTCAGAACGATATCCACCTGGGTGCCATCGGGAAAATAGGGCATGTCCTCGATGGGCAGGATGCGGGAGACCACGCCCTTGTTGCCGTGGCGTCCGGCCATTTTGTCCCCGACTTGAAGTTTTCGTTTGACGGCCACATACACCTTGACCATCTTTATTACCCCTGGCGGGAGTTCATCGCCTCTCTTCAGCTTGTTAACTTTTTCTTCAAAAAGTGATTTTACCAATTCCACCTGCTGTCGGTAGCTTTCGGCGATCAGCTCGATCTCCATGGGGATAGCAGGATCTTTGGCGGCACTGATCTGACCCCAGAGGGCACTGGGGAGTTTCAGAAGCAGATCTTCAGTAAAAACCTCACCCTTCTTGGCAAATACTTTCTTGCCGTCTTTCATGGAAACGTCGCTTGGCTTGCCTTCCAAAAGCTTTGCCAGCCTTCGGACCGTAGTCTTGCGGATGATCTCGACTTCATCCCGCTGATCTTTCATCAGCCGGGCAATCTCCTGGTCTTCGATAATCCGGGTGCGTTCGTCCTTTTCCACGCCCTTGCGGGAGAAGACTTTAGCATCGATGATGATCCCTTCGACGCCCGGAGGGACGCGCAGGGAGGTGTCTTTAACGTCGCTTGCCTTTTCCCCGAATATCGCTCGCAGGAGTTTTTCTTCCGGAGTCAGCTGGGATTCGCCCTTGGGAGTTACTTTACCCACCAGAATGTCGTTGGGTTGAATATAGGCGCCGACGCGAATGATTCCGCTTTCATCGAGGTCCTTGAGGGCCTCTTCACCCACATTGGGGATGTCCCGTGTAATATCCTCCTTGCCCAGCTTGGTGTCTCGAGCAACAACCTCGAATTCCTCGATGTGAATAGAGGTAAAAACGTCTTCCTTGACAATCCGCTCGCTAACCAGGATCGAATCCTCAAAATTGTACCCGCCCCAGCTCATAAAGGCGACCATCACGTTCCTGCCTAAAGCCAACTCACCGTGATCGGTGGAGGGGCCGTCGGCGAGGATTTGGCCCTTCAGCACCACATCGCCCTGCTCTACCAGAGGTTTTTGATTGATGCAGGTGTTTTGATTGGATCGCTTGAATTTAATCAGTTTGTAGATGTCGACGGCGCTTCGTGCTTCTATTTCCTCTTCGGTTACCCGAATAACGATGCGGGTAGCATCCACATACTCGACAATGCCTGCTCTTCTGGCGACAATGGTCACGCCGCTGTCTCTGGCTACCTTCCCTTCAATCCCCGTGCCCACCAGAGGCGCGCGCGTTTGAACAAGGGGCACTGCTTGGCGCTGCATGTTCGAACCCATGAGCGCCCGGTTCGCGTCATCATGGTCGAGAAATGGAATGAGAGAAGCAGAAACGCTCACCAGCTGATTGGGGGAGACATCCATGTAGCGTATCTCCTCCGGCGGCACCAGAACGTACTCGCCGGCCATCCGTGAAGAGACCTGATGACTGGTGAAACGCCCTTTCTCATTGAGGGCCGCGTTTGCCTGGGCAATGGGGTAGTCCTTTTCGTCCATGGCGGTGAGGTAGTGCACCTTAGCCCCGGCTATGGAGGATTCGACCTTGCGATAAGGGGTTTCAATGAAGCCGTAAGGATTCACCCGGGCATAAGTGGAAAGCGATACAATCAGCCCGATGTTGGGACCTTCCGGAGTCTCGATGGGACAAATACGACCGTAGTGAGTGGGATGAACATCGCGGACCTCAAATCCGGCCCGTTCCCGCGTGAGGCCTCCCGGACCCAGGGCGCTCAGTCTCCTTTTGTGGGTGATCTCCGAGAGGGGATTGGTCTGGTCCATGAACTGAGAAAGCTGGCTGGTGCCGAAGAACTCCTTTACTACCGCCGACACCGGTTTGGCGTTAATTAGATCGTGGGGCATGAGCGCTTCGACTTCCTGGAGGGTCATACGCTCTTTTATCGCCCGTTCCATCCTTACCAGACCAATGCGGTACTGGTTTTCCAAAAGTTCACCCACGGCGCGTACGCGGCGATTCCCCAGGTTGTCGATGTCGTCGACGGCGCCCTGCGAATCCTTCAGGCGGATGAGGTGGCGTACCGCTACGAGGATGTCTTCACGGCGCAAGGTTCGGTATTCGAGCGGCACATCAAGGCCTAACTGGAGATTGAGCTTGAACCTGCCCACTTCTGACAGGTCGTAGTGATCGGCACTGAAGAATAGATTCTTGAAAAACTCGGTCGCCACCTCAAGGGTGGGCGGGTTGCTCGGGCGCAAGCGTCGGTAGATTTCGATGAGTGCATCCTCGCGCGCGTGAACCTTGTCCATGAGCAAGGTGTTGCGAAAGGACGGGCTGACATCCTGTCCCTCAAGATGGAGCAACTCCAGTCCGTGGATCTGGCGCTCTAAAAACTCGGACAGCATCTTCTCGTTTATGGTGTCATTGCATTCTGCTACAATCTCCCCGGTGTTGTAGTCAACCACATCCTGCGCGAGGACGCGTCCGATCAGGTCGGCCGTTTTCACCGGGAGTCGACGAATGCCGAGTTCTTGAAGCCGCTTGAGCGTCTGTTTGCCAAGCTTCCTGTTTCGCTTGATGAGGATTTCACCGGTCTCGGGATGTACAATGTCCTCTGTAGCGCGACTGCCAAGTAGAATATCGGGATTCAATTGTTTTTCGGAGAGGACCTCGGTGCCAATGAAGATCCTCTCGCTGGGATAGAAGTAGTTCAGAAGCTCCTCGGTGGTGTACCCAAGCGCTTTCAAGAGCACCGTTACGGGGAACTTCCGGCGGCGGTCGATACGGTTGTAGAGAATGTCCTTGGGGTCGAATTCAAGATCGAGCCAGGAGCCGCGAAGGGGAATGATTCGCGCGGAGTACAAGACCTTCCCGCTGGAGTGAGTTTTTCCTCGGTCGTGGTCGAAAAAAATCCCCGGAGACCGATGCAATTGACTCACGACCACTCGCTCGGTACCGTTGACAATGAAGGTCCCGTTGTCTGTCATGAGCGGCAGGGTTCCGAAGTAAATTTCCTGCTCTTTGATGTCTCGAATGGAGCGTGTGCCGGCTTCTTTGTCAACGTCGTACACGACCAGCCGCACCACGATTTTCAGCGGTGCTTCATAGGTCATTCCCCGCGCCAGGCATTCTTCCACATCGTACTTGACTTCCCCAAAACTATATTGAACAAACTCCAGGGAAGCCGTGCCGCTGAAATCGTCAATGGGAAAGACGCTTTTGAAAACTTCCTGAAGTCCGTGATCGCTTCTTGCTTCCGGGCGGACATCCCGCTGCAGAAACTGATTGTAGCTTTCCTTCTGCATCTGAATCAGGTTGGGGATCTCCACAATCTTCTGAATTTTTCCGAAAGTCTTCCGTAGCCGATATTCGTGAGTTAAAGCCGTTGGCATGTTGACTCCTGCAACTTAATAACTGCTGAGTAAGGGGTGATTCGTTTGATATCCATCATCAAAGCCGGAATCTACGCACTCTCCTGATTATTAAGGTGCCAAAAAATTGAAATCGGAAATCGGCTTGAGCATGCGTTCAGCCGATTTCCGATGGACAAGCGGAAAGGGGGAACTTATTTGATTTCGACGGTGGCGCCTGCTTCGGTCAGCTGTTTGGCAATGGCTTCTGCCTCCGGTTTGGGAATGCCTTCCTTCACCACACCGGGAAGCTTTTCCACCAGGTCCTTGGCCTCTTTGAGACCCAGGCTGGTGACCACTCGCACCTCTTTGATGACATTGATCTTTTTGTCACCCACACCGGTAATCAGCACCGTGAACTCGGTTTGCTCCTCAACCGGGGCCACCTCAGCCGCAGCCGCGCCCGGCATGGCAGCCATGGACATGGGAGCGGCAGCGCTCACTCCGAAACGCTCTTCCAGTTCCTTCACAAAAACGCTCAGCTCCAATACCGTCATATTTTCAATAAACTGGACCACATCCTCTTTACTCACATTGGACATCTTTTACTTCCTCCATTGAAATTAGGCTTGTTCTCTCTGCTGCTGAATAGCAGCCAGCACACCAACAAACGATCTCGGCACCCCGCTCAAAACGGTAACCAGGCCTGTGGGTACGGCCTTGAGGGTCCCCAAGAGTTTGCCCAGAAGCACTTCTCGCGGCGGCAAGTCGGCCAGGACGGCCACTTCATCAACATTGAGGAGACTCATGCCCAAGGCTCCGCCTTTGATCCTCAGCTTTTCGTTGGTTTTGCTGTATTTTTTGATGATCTTGGCCGGAATGGACGGGTCCCCGTAGCTGATGGCAACCGCACATGTGCCCACCAGGTGAGACTGCAGTGCGGCAGCGCTGGTATCCTTGCTCGCCAGGCGCATGAGCGTGTTCTTGACCACACAGTAATCGACTTGCTCTGCTGCCAGAGCATTGCGCAAGTCGGTGATCTCAGCGACACTCAGTCCTTTGAAATCAGTGAGTATCGTCGCGCTGGCACGCCGCAGCTTCTGATGCAGATCGGCAACCACTTGCTCCTTCTTGGTTCGCTCCAAAGTCTTTCTACCCTCCCTTCTTCTGCCGGTGCGCTTTCGACTTCATCCCGTTTGCTCCGCCGGAGGCGGGGGCCTGCGAGATCGGTCATTTGAGTCCGTGAGCCTGATTGAGTCCTTCACCCATCTCGGTAGGTTCCCTGAAACTGAAGGGGTTTTAAACACCTCTCAGATGTACCTACGGTCTCAGACAGCTGAAAGCACCAAGCGGCAGTTTTTTCATTTGCGCCAATGAGTTCCCCTGATTGGGAACTATCCCATTATCGATTTCACACCGAGCGGATCGATCTGAATTCCGGGTCCCATTGTCGTTGAAATGGCAATGCCCCGCAAATAAGTGCCCTTGGCTGCAGATGGCTTGAGACGAATGAGCGTGTCCATGAACGCGGAAATGTTCTGGATGAGTTTCTCCTCGCCGAAGGAAACCTTGCCCATGGGGGCATGAACGATGCCGGTTTTCTCCACCCGGAAATCAACTTTGCCCGCCTTGATTTCTTTTACCACTCTGTGCAGATCAAAGGTCACGGTTCCTATTTTGGCATTGGGCATGAGGCCACGCGGCCCAAGGATCTTGCCGATTCTACCGACCGCTCCCATCATGTCAGGCGTGGCCACGGTCTTGTCGAAGTCGAGCCAGCCCTCCTTGATCTTATCGACGAGTTCATCGCCGCCGGCGTGATCGGCCCCGGCTTCGAGAGCCTCTTTCACTTTTTCTCCCTTGGCGAACACCAGCACACGCACGGTTTTGCCAAGCCCGTTGGGCAGCAGGACGGTGCCGCGCACCATCTGGTCCGCATGGCGAGGGTCAACCCCCAGGCGCACTGCGATATCCAGGGTTTCGTCAAATTTAGAAAAGGTGCATTCTGTCGCCAGTTGGACGGCTTCATGAAAGGTGTAACGCCTGCCGGGATCAATCTTGGCATGCGCAGCACGATATTTTTTTCCGTGTTTCGCCATCTTCAACTCTCCAAAGACTTAACGGTCAATACGTCACTGAGGACGCATCCCTATTCCACTTCAATCCCCATACTCCGGGCTGTTCCCTCGATCGTTATGACAGCAGCCTGCAAATCGCGAGCGTTGAGGTCCGGCATTTTCAGTCGGGCAATCTCCTCGACCTGCGCCTTGGTAACCTTCGCCACTTTGGTGCGGTTCGGCTCGCTGGAACCCTTGGCAATTTGTGCGGCTTTCTTGAGGAGAATAGCCGCGGGCGGCGTCTTCGTGATAAAGGTAAAGCTGCGATCGGCATATACCGTAATGATCACTGGAATGATCATTCCCTCCTGCCCCTGCGTCCGTGCGTTGAACGCTTTGCAGAATTCCATGATGTTTACACCATGTTGGCCCAAGGCAGGGCCAATCGGAGGGGAGGGATTCGCTTGCCCGGCGGAGACCTGCAATTTGATGTTTGCTACAACTTTTTTTGCCATCCTGTTCTTGACTCCTGATCTGTATTCCAGTCGCCTCGATGCTTAGAGGCGATTAACCTGGACGAAATCAAGCTCAACCGGTGTCGATCGCCCGAAAATGCTGACGAGCACTCGCACTTTCCCCTTTTCCGGCATCACTTCGTCCACGGTTCCGTTAAAGTTGGCAAAAGGACCGTCAATGACGCGCACCTCATCACCTTTTTCAAAGCGGTACTTGGGACGCGGCTTCTGAGCACCTTCCTGCATTTGCAGGATGATGGTCTCAGCTTCTTCGTCGGACAGCGATATGGGCCGTTCCTGGCTGCCGATAAAGCCTGTCACCTTGGGAGTATGACGCACCAGATGCCAGGTCTCATCGTCCAACTCCATCTGTACCAGAATGTAGCCGGGATAGAACTTGCGGGATGAAGCCTTACGCTGTCCCTTCACCAGTTCGATGACCTTTTCTGTGGGCACCAAAACCTGGCCGAAGAGAGCCTCTTTCCCGTCGGTTCTGATGCGTTCCTCCAAAGCCGATTTGACCTTGTGCTCAAAACCTGAATAGGTATGTACGATGTACCACTTCTTCGCCACGAAACTTCTCCGCTGAACCTGGTGCTCGCTGCGAACGCCTCTTTCTTCGAAGCGAAAGGGATTCTTCCTATCCGACGAAAACTCGAATCAGGCGGCTCAGAACTAAGTCCACAACCCCCANAAAGACTCCACAGAGGATTACAATGACAAGAACCACCGATGTTGACCCGAGGGTTTCCTTGCGCGATGGCCAAACCACCCGGCGCAACTCATAGACCACTTCTCTCAGATATTGACGCAGACGCTCCCACCAAGGCACCACGTTATCGTCGGACTTCTTGGGAGCCTTCTTAACCGTCTCGGCTTTCTTGGCCTTTACGACCTTCTGGAGGCCCTTTTTGGACAGTTCGGTCTTCTGAACCTTAGTGGAGCGTCCCCCCCCCTCATCACTTTTCTTCTGAAACAGCTTCGTCAGGTCCATTTATGCAATCTGCTTCTTGTCAGTAACATTTATTTGGTTTCTTTGTGTTCCGTATGAATATCACAAAATCTGCAATATTTACGGAAACTTAACTTCTCCGGCGTCGTTCGCTTATTCTTTGTCGTAGTGTAATTGCGCCGTTTGCATTCCGAGCACGCCAAGGTTACGAGAACTCGCATGATCGTCTATCCTGTCTTTCTGCGTTGCTGTTATTCAATAACTTCGGTGAGCACGCCGGCGCCGACGGTGCGTCCGCCTTCGCGGATGGCGAAACGGAGCTCTTTTTCGAGCGCCACCGGGGTGATCAGA
>JGI20214J51088_10002847_pt1 | contig 11448 bp, 8 predicted proteins | sample WetSurMetagenome_FD_51088 | JGI IMG/M metagenome (IMG submission 51088)
AGCCTGCTCATAGCTCATGACGTTCAAATCCCAACCGGTTAATTGGCTGGCGAGTTTAACGTTTTGACCATTTTTTCCAATAGCTTGAGAAAGTTGTTCTTCTTTTACCGCAATTTCCATACTATGAGAATCTTCGTCCATAACGACCGAAATAACTTCGGCAGGCGACATGGAATTTAAAACAAATTTAACTTCATCTTCATCCCATAAAATAATGTCGACGCGTTCACCGTTTAATTCATTGGAAACCGCTTGCACACGCGAGCCACGCATCCCAACACAAGCGCCAACTGGATCAAGTCGAGTGTCCTTTGCTTTAACGGCAATCTTTGCTCGAGAACCCGGATCGCGTGCGGCTGCAATGATTTCAATGTAACCGCTGTTAATTTCTGGGACTTCTAAATGAAATAATTTAATTAACATTTCTGGGCAAACCCGACTCATTAGCAATTGCGTGCCGCGATTGTCGATTTTGACGGATTTCAAATACGCTTTTAAACGGTCGCCATTTCGAATAGATTCGTGTGGAATAAGGTTTTCACGCGGAATTAACCCTTCCGCATTATTACCTAAGTCAATGATTACATTGCCTTTTTCGACGCGCTTAACGACGCCATGTAAAATTTCACCGACTTTTTCTTTAAAGGCGGCGGCGATTTGGGCTTTTTCAGCGTCCCGAACTTTTTGCAAAATAACTTGGCGGGCGCTCTGCGCTGCAATCCGTCCAAACGCGACCGATTCAATAGATTCTTTAATAAAATTACCAGCTTGGATAGTTGATTCACGCTGCTGCGCGTCTTTTAAAGTGATATGGCGTAAGCTTGCGTGGTGAGACAGTTCTTCTTCGTTCACTACTAACCAACGGCGAAAAGTTTGATAATTACCTGTTTGCCGATCGATGATAACTTCTATATCTAAATCATGGTTATAGCGTTTTTTAGTAGCGTTTACTAACGCGGCTTCTAAGGCTTCGAAAATAATGCCTTTATCAACCCCTTTTTCATTGGAAACCATTTCTACAACTAATAATACTTCTTTGCTCATGTTCTGTTCCCCGCTCTCAAAATCATCACCGCCTACGGTTAAAATTTTGCGACTAAATTTGCTTTGTCGATGTTTGCCAGCGCTAATTGATAATTGATGCCGTCGATCACCATGATGAGGTCGTCGGCGACAAGGCTGTGTAATAATCCCGTAAAAATTCGTCGATTATTCAAAGGTTTATGTAAGCGAACTTTAATGTCATGACCGACAAAACGTTCGAAATGAGCGCGCGTAAATAAAGGTCGATCTAACCCCGGCGAAGAAACTTCGAGGGTGTACGCGCCTTTAATTGGGTCTTCGACATCGAGCACGCCACTCACTTGATGGCTAACCTTTTCGCAATCTTCAATCGTGATGCCAATGTCTTGGTCGATGTACACCCTCAGTAAGCAATGACGACCGCTTTGATTGCGCTCAATACCAAGTAATTCATAGCCAAGGGCGCTGACTACCGGCGCTAATAATTGTTGTAAATGATGATCTAACACGTTGTTTTATAAACAAAAAATGGGCTAAAAGCCCAATAAATTAACCAACAAAAAGCCCCGATAATCGGGGCTTCACTTAACGGTATGTAGTTATACCTAAAATAATTTTCTATTATAATTTAAAAACGTTCTCTCGGCAATGAACTTTTATTTAATTTTATGAAATTACCAAGGCTTTTTTAAATTCACATAAGCCCAAAAAATGGGGGTGTGAAGATTTTCTTTCAATATACCACTACCTTAAACTAAATGAAATTTGTCGCTAACTCACGATCTTATTCTGATGAAAGTGGCATCAGTGAACGCGAGAGTAGATTATTGAACAAGAATGTGTAAAGATATGAAAATTTTATAAAATATAGGGATAAGACCATGTCTCACTATGGAAAAGTAGCGGTATTGATGGGTGGAACGTCGGCGGAACGGGAGATTTCATTGATTAGTGGACAAGCGGTATTGCATGCGTTGCGGCGACAAGGCATTGACGCAACGTCGATTGATACGCAACATTCTGTTTTAGAACAACTTTTAGCGATTAAACCCGATCGCGTTTTCATTGTGTTGCACGGGCGCGGCGGCGAAGATGGCACAATACAAGGGTTATTGAAAACCTTAAAGATTCCATTCACAGGAAGCGATGTACTTGGATCGGCGCTCGCTATGGATAAAACCCGCACCAAAACGCTTTGGCAAGGCTGTGGATTATTAACGCCTCCGTCAGTGCTCTTAACAGCTGATACCGATTGGAACACGGTAATTCAACAATTAGGTTTACCCATCATGGTAAAGCCTGCGTCGGAAGGATCGAGCGTCGGAATGAGCAAGGTCGATCGCGCTGAAGATTTACCCTCCGCATGGCAGATCGCTCATCAATACGACCAAAAAATCCTTGCAGAACAATATATTACAGGTAAGGAATACACTATTACGATTTTAAACAGAGAAGTAATGCCATTGATTCGCCTCGAAACGCCGACCCGCAGTTTTTACGATTTTGCCGCCAAATACCAAGATAATCAAACACTTTACCATTGCCCCTGTGGTCTAAAGCCTGACGAGGAAAAAGCTTTACAAAACCTTGCGTTGCGAGCCTTCGATAGCGTCGGCGCGAGCGGCTGGGGACGAGTCGATATGATCGTGAACGCAGACGGAAACGCTTTTCTTTTAGAAGTTAACACCGTCCCAGGAATGACCGATCACAGTTTAGTGCCAATGGCAGCAAAAGCCGCAGGCATCGATTTTGATAACTTAGTGCGGCGTATCCTCGATACCTCATGCGCGTAAAACGTTCACAAGCCCGCCGTCAAGAACCTTCCATTGCAACCATTTTTTTTCAATTTATTCAAGAACTTATACTAATGATCAGTTTAGAAGCTTGGAAAGTTAAATGGTTGATTTTATTAGGTTTTTTGATTTATTGGGGCGGTGAATGGTTTTTTTCTCCGCAACAATGGCAGATTTCAAAAGTTAAAATCGATGCGCCTGCACATCTGGGCGCACCGATTAAAACGGTTTTAACTCCCCTTTTAGAACAAGGTTGGTTATTTATAGATCAACACAGCGTCGAAGCCGTTCTCAAAAATTTACCGACCGTTGAAACCGTCAAAGTCGAAAAAATCTTCCCCGATAAATTACAGTTGCAACTCACCGAATTTAAACCCATTGCTCGTTGGCAAGATATTTCTCAAGATTCTCCCATCTGGTTAGTAAGCTCAACGGGGAAATTATTTCGTGGAGAAATACATCAAGATTTGCCTTTGTGGAAAGGCAGTATATTGCAACTTATTGAATTAAAAGAAAAATTTAAAGAATCACAAGCACTTTTAGAAACTCATCACCTCAAAGTAAACATCTTACAAATCAACACATGGGGTTCTTGGCAATTAACATTACAAAACGGCTTAATTGTTAAAATCGGTAAAGACTTTTCTCGCCTCCAATATTTTATTAAATGGTATCCTAAGTTTCCTCCCTCAGCGAGCACTCTTGATTTACGCTATCCTCACGGGGTTGCAGTCGGATTTTAATTTTATTGTAAAAGGGTGTGCTATAGTTAAAGGACAGTTCTTTCATCGAGAGGTCGTTTAAAATGGAAAATTATCATTCAACGTTTTATCTATTTTCTTATGGCTGGATAGTTGTACTCTTAATAATGTTAATATTATGGAAACAGTTGTTATGGTTTTTTGGGGTCATTATCGTGCCTGATAATATGATTGGGTTGGTCACTAAAAAGTTTGTGTTGTGGGGAGCGCATAAAAATTTACCGCCGGGGAAAATTTTAGCGTTACGCGGTGAAGCGGGCGATCAAGTCGATACGTTGGCATCGGGCGTTCATTATGGATTGTGGCCCTGGCAATATTTTGTTAAAAATGAAGGACTTACTATTATTCCCGAAGGTTCGATTGGGGTTGTCGAATCACGCGACGGCGAACCTTTAGCCGATGGGGATATTATCGGTAAGCACGTGAATTGTGACACGTTTCAAGATGCACGGGCGTATCTCGAAGGCGGGGGACAACGCGGTCCGCAAGGCATGGTGATTCCCGAAGGTTCTTATCGAATCAATAAGTTACTCTTCAAAATCACTATCGAAAACATTACCACCATCGATAAAAATCAAATTGGGATTGTCGAAGCGTATGGCGGGATTCCGATTTCGAAAGGTCGAGTGCTCGCCAAACACGTCGATTGCAATATGTTTCAAGATGCAAACGCCTTTCTCACTGGTGGCGGCGAACGCGGTCCTCAAATTTCTATCATTCCCAACGGTCAATATCGAATTAATCCGCGTTTGTTTCATGTGATGGCTGTCAGCGTTACCGATGTGCCAGACAATTCGGTCGGGGTTGTCACAACCAAAGAAGGTGCATCATTAAGTGCGGGAGAAATCGCGGGCAAAGAAGTCGCTGGACATAATATGTATCAGAATGGTCAGGGATTTTTAGACGCGGGGGGGTTCAAAGGTTTACAAGAGCAAGTTATTTTAGCGGGACGTTATTTTATTAATCCAATGTTTGCAACGGTAGAAATCGTTGAAATGACTAAAGTCCCGATTGCAAATGCGGGTGTGGTGATTGCGTATGTGGGTGCTGAAGGCAAAGATGTGACGGGTGATAGTTTCAAACACGGAAACTTAGTCAGTAAAGGTCAAAAAGGCGTGTGGGTCGAACCGCTCGATCCGGGGAAATATCCCATTAATCCTTACACTCATAAAGTCGAATGTGTTCCCACTGCAAACGTTGTTTTGAATTGGGCGACAGGTAAAACCGAAGCGCATAATTTGGATAAGAATTTATCAACGATTACGGTAAGAAGTTCGGATGGTTTTACCTTTAATTTAGACGTTTCTCAAATCATCCATATTCCTCGAACTGATGCGCCAAAAGTGATTGCACGTTTTGGTAATGTGGCGAATTTGGTGACGCAGGTTTTAGAACCGACGATTGGAAATTATTTCCGTAATACTGCGCAGGGTTCGGATGTGATTGATTTTCTTAAAGGTCGTGCGCAACGTCAATCCGATGCGAAAGCGCGAATTTCTGAGGCACTTCAAGAATATAACGTGGTTGCGGTCGATACGTTGATTGGAGATATTGCCCCGCCCGAAGCGTTGATGAAAACTTTAACGGATCGAAAAATCGCCGAACAAGAACAAGTTACCTTTAAAACTCAACAACTTGCGCAAGTCGCCCGCAAAGAACTCGCCCAAGCCCAAGCGATTGCCGATACCCAATCAAAAGTCGTTGCCGCCGAACGCGAAGTCGAAATCGCTGAATTTAATGCGAATGCCTTAGTTAAAAAAGCCGAAGGCGATAAAAACGCCAGAGTTTTAAACGCTGAAGGGGACGCAAAAGCGAAAATCGTCAACGCCGAAGCAGATGCAAATGTGTTGTCAGTGGTCGGAAAAGCGAAAGCGGAGAATACCTTAGCGGTGGGAACAGCCGAAGCCGAAGTCATTCAAAAGAAAACCACTGCGGTCGGTCAAAGTAATTATGCGTTGATTGAAGTGGGGCGCGCGTTAGCCGAAGCGAAAATTCCTTTAGTTCCTCAAATTGTCGCAGGCGGAGATCAAGATGGGAAAAGTTCTTCATTAATCAATGTGTTACTCGCCAATCTCGTTGCAAAAAACCTAGAATCTAAACCAGTCAGCTAAACCCACGTCCTCGTACCCATATCAAGCGTGGGTGCGAGGACTTTTTTCATTTCTTCCATGTCACCACCCAATTATTTTAAGCGGATTGTAATTTTGCGTAACTTAGCACTAACCATTTTTTTCCGTGTTTTCCGAAATCAACATAAACTCGTTCTTGTTCACCTTTTCCTTCATTTGCTAACACAATTCCAATCCCGAATTTTTCATGCTGGACTTTTTGATTCACTTTAAAACTTGCTTGCGGATCAATCCATGCTTGTTTTTTGATAACTTGTTGATTATTTTTATAATCTTTATTATCTTCAAATCGTTCATTTCGTTCATTTGAATGATAAAACTGACGGGGTTTTTCTTCATCGTTAAAACGCGGTTTATTTGACCAACGTTGGGGCGTAGGTGCAAATGCTGTTGATTTAATAGGAGAAGGCGTTTTTAAACGAATATCTTCAATTAAAGCTTTGGGAATATCTTCCAAAAAACGCGAAGGTCGAGTGAAACTCGTTGATCCACGCATCGAACGGCTTTCTGCATAACTCAAATACAAATGCTTCATTGCTCGAGTAATTCCTACATAACACAAACGCCGTTCTTCTTCTAAATCCTCAATCGTTTGCGAAGACATCACATGAGGAAATAAACCTTCTTCTAATCCGCACAGAAACACCACTGGAAATTCTAAACCTTTCGCCGAATGTAATGTCATTAATTGCACGGCATCCTGATTCGGATCGCTTTGACGTTCTCCCGATTCTAAAGCGGCGTTGCTCAAAAATGCAATTAACGGCGTTAAACCTTCCGTGCTATCAATTTCAAACCCTTTTGCTGCACTAATTAATTCTTGCAAGTTCTCCGCTCGCATTTGCTCTTTTTCGCCTTTTTTCTCTTGGTAAAATTTGAGCAAATTGGTTTGAATTAAAACCGTGCTAACTAATTGATGCAAAGGCATTTTTTCGGTGGTTTTTCTCAATTGTAAAATCATATCTAAAAATTGCCGCAATAAATTGGTTGCACGCGGATTTAGTTCTTGAGAAACTTGCGCGGGTTCTTCTAAGTGATCTAATAAAGAAAGTGATTGATTTAATTGAGATTTTAGATTTTGGAAAAACTGTTTTTTCTCTTGACTTAAAACCTCAGCAGCTTGCCATAAAGAGGTTTGAGTTTGGCGAGCATGTTCTCGGAGTTTTTCCATTGTTACATCGCCAATTCCTCGCGGCGGAACGGCAATTGCTCTTTCAAAAGATGTATCGTCATTTTGATTAGTTAATAATCTCAAATAAGCTAACGCATCTTTAATTTCTTGGCGTTCAAAAAATCGCAACCCGCCATAAATCCGATACGGCAAACGCATTTGAATTAGGGTTTCTTCTAAAATCCGTGATTGCGCATTCGAACGATATAAAATTGCGCAATCTTTATGCAATTTGTTCTGAGAAATCCATTGTTGAATACGTTCTCCAATAAAACGCGCTTCTTCTTTTTCATCCATTGCATTAAATAAACGCAACGGTTCGCCAGAATCCCCTTCCGTCCAGAGTTTCTTACCCATTCGAGAATTATTTTTCTCAATCAACGCATTTGCCACTGCTAAAATAGTTGCACTCGACCGATAATTCTGTTCTAAACGCACTAATTGAACATCTTTGAAATCTTTTTGAAACCGTCGAACATTACCGACTTTTGCACCGCGCCAACCATAAATCGATTGATCGTCATCGCCCACCACAAATGCGCAACCCGTTTCTCCAATTAATTGTTGCAACCACGCATATTGAATATTATTAGTATCTTGAAACTCATCGACTAATATGTGAGGAAATCGTTTTTGATAATGGGTTAAAATGTTAGGATGATAATGCCAAACTTCGTACACTCTTAATAATAATTCTCCAAAATCTACCAATCCATTTTGATCACAATAGTTTTGATAATGCTCATAAATCATTTTCATGGTTCGAGTGTAATCATCATAACTTTCCATATAGGGCGGACGAACCCCTTGATCTTTTGCGCGGCTAATATATCCTTGAATTTGATTAGGAATCCACACTTTATCGTCTAATTTTAAAACCTCTTTTAAAATCTTTTTGATAATGCGTAATTGATCATCGCTGTCGAGGATTTGAAATGCTTGCGGTAAATTCGCTTCTTGCCAATGTTGACGCAACCAACGATGCGCTAAACCGTGAAAAGTTCCTACCCACCAACTACGCGGATTCAAATGCAAAAGTTTATTTAAACGTTCTCGCATTTCATTTGCCGCTTTATTAGTAAATGTGACCGCTAAAATCGCTTGCGGAGAAATCTTTTCCACTTCCATTAACCATGCAAAACGATGCGTTAAAACTTTAGTTTTTCCACTCCCTGCGCCTGCTAAAACTAACATATTTCCCGCAGGTGCAGTGACGGCTTCGCGTTGTTGAGGATTTAATGAATCGGTTAAATGAGAAAGGTCAAGCATTTATTTTAATCTGTCCAGTTGAAAGGGCTTGTAATACCGCATCGCGTGCGCCGTCGGCTATGATTTTTCCATTATCTAATACAATCAAACGTTGCACTAAACTTAATAAACTTGCTCGATGGGTAATTAAAAGCAATGTTTTGTTTTCTAAATGCGGTTGTAATCGTTGTTTGAATTGTTCTTCGGCTTGATTATCCAATCCGTTGGTGGGTTCATCGAAGAGCAAAATGTTGGGATTATTCATTAATGATCGCGCCAATGCAATGCTTTGACGTTGCCCGCCCGACAATCCGCGCCCATTTTCGCCAATCGGCATCTCCAAACCCAACGGATGGCGTTGTAACCACTCTTCCATGCCTGCAATGCGAATCGCCTGTAGAAGTTGTTGATCGGTCGCTAATGGCGCGCCAAAGGTCAAATTTTCGCGCACCGTGCCATAAAACAACGTCACTTCCTGCGGCACATACCCAATTTGACGACGCACGGCTTCGGGTTCGAATTGTCGCACATCTACCCCGTCGACTAACACATTGCCGTCGGTGGGTTGATATAAATTCAAAATCAACCTCGCCAACGTGCTTTTACCCGATCCCGTGCGTCCGATAATTCCGATTTTTTCATTTTTATCTATTTGAATATTAAGCTCTTTTAGCACTTTTTGATCTGAATTCAAATAATTAAATGAAACGTTTTTAAAACCAATTTCTCCCGTCAAAAGAGGACATTCCAATGCGGTTCGTTCTGGAGGAAGTTCTTGGGGTTGCGACATCACTTTGTGCAATGCTTCAAATGCCGTTCGAGATTGTTGATAACGCATTAATAAACCCGCAATTTGGGTTAAAGGCGCGAGTGCGCGTCCATTCAAAATTGTACAGGCAATTAATCCTCCCACCGTTAATGCACCGTTTGCAATCAAATATACGCCAAAAACAACCATTGAAACATAAGAAAATTGTTGAATAAACAAGGCGATATGCACATTCATTGCCGACCATGTTTTAGAACGCAAACCGTGTTTTGCTGCATGATTAATTAATCCCACCCAACGCCGCAAAATGCTCTGTTCTGAACCCAAGGTTTTAATGGTTTCTAAACCCGTCAATGTTTCAATTAACATCGCTTGTTTTTGAGTGCTTGCTCGCAAGGTTTCTGAAATGTTTTTTCTCAAAGGAAATTGCAACAATAAACTCAATAATAAAACAGGTAACATCGCAAATAGTGGCACAACCGCTAATTGTCCGCCCAACATAAAAATCATTAAGATAAACAACAAGCTAAATGGCAAATCAATTAAGGTCGTTAACACGGCAGAGGTGAAAAAATCTCTAAAACTTTCAAACTCATGCAAATGACTCGCAAAACTTCCAATCGACGGCGGTTGATTGGCGAGCGGCGTGTGCAAAAGGTGCGATAAAACGTGACTCGATAATTGCCGATCCGCATTTTTCCCCGCTAAATCAATAAAATAGCCTCGCAATCCTCGCAAAATCCCCTCAAAAATCAACACGATCCCAATTCCCAATGCTAAAACCCATAGCGTTTCTAAGGCTTGATTCGGAACGACTCGATCATAAACATTCATCACAAATAGGGGAATCGCTAACCCTAACACATTGATCATAAAGGAAGCTAATGCAACTTCACTATAAAGTGGCCACGCCTTCCAAATAGTTTCCCAATACCAATGCTTTGTTTTTACTGAAAAATCCTCCGATCGCATATCAAACCAACGTCGAGGTCGCACAATAAATGCATAACCACTATACTGTAACGTTTCGACAGGCACTTCTAAGGGAGTGTCTGGATTATCGGCGGTGAGAATGTGACAAGTGTTGTTGTGGTATTTTAACAACAAAATAGCTTGTTGATTATTAAAGATTAAAATCGCTGGTAATTCAAAAGGTTGTAATTTATGAAGATCGCGCTTGATAAAAACGCTGCTAAACCCTACACTATGCGTTACAGCGTTGAATTGATGCGGCGTTACCTTCTCATCAACGATTCGTTGACGTAAGGTGGTGGCGGACAACGGCTTGTTGTAAAAGCGCGTCAGTAATGCAAAAATGTTACAAAGAGTCGTCGTGTTGATAGTATCCATTTGAAAAGTATCGTGGTTTTTGAGTAAATGGAGTGCCTTTTTAACGTTCTCCAAATCGAAAAAATTTCACTTTTCACTTGCGTTAAATAAGCTATTGTGCCAAAATCATAACACCTGAAGCGAACAATTGCTTCATTTAGGTTGTAACACAAAGGATTCACCCGCGTGTTGCATTTTTGATCACAACCCCGTGCATGGAGAAATTTCGTTAATGTTAAGCAAATCTCTTAAATTACTCGGCGCAGCGGCTAGTATCGCTGCATTGTTATTGGTTGGCGCTTGCGGTAAAAGTGCAAAACCTGAAGACGCTCCTAAAGCTGACGCTACCACTGCTAAAGTTGAAAAAGCAACTCCAGTTGCCCCAGTAGCTCCTGCTGTAAAATCTTCTGAAGCAATTCCAGCTCCTAAGGCTAAAATTGTAGAAGAAGCGCCCGCTCCTAAAGCTAAAAAAGCTAAGAAGAAAGGTAAAAAAGGCAAAAAAGCTAAAAAAGGCAAAAAAGCTAAGTACAAAGCAAAAGCCAAAAAAGCTAAAGCTGCTCCTGCCGCTGCACCAGCAGCTCCAGCTGCAACCCCTGCGCAATAATTCTTCAATTATTAGCACTTAAAAAGGCGTTGTTCCGTGAGAACAGCGCCTTTTTTAATTGATTATTATTTTTTTAAAGCAGGATCAAGTGAATATAACAAAGCCTGCACTAACAATGTGACATCGTTTTTTGCTCGTGCATCGATTTCAAAGAGCGGTGGATTTAAACCATGCCCTCTCAGTTTTTGATGAAATTCTTCTAAAGTTGGTTCAGACTGTAAATCCATTCGAGTAATTCCTACCGCTAATTTTGTTTTATTAATAAAGGTATGAAATGCTTTTAAGAAAAATTCCATATCTTTCAACGGGTTAGGGCGTGTATTATTAATTAATAAAACTAACCCCAATCCCCCTTCGGTTAGAATATCCCACATAAAATCAAAGCGTTCTTGACCTGGAGTGCCAAACAAATGAACTTTGTCATGGTTAGACAGTTTTAAAATACCGTAATCTAATGCAACAGTAATCCCCGTTTTTCCAACATAACCAGCACTTTCTTTTGATTTTGCTTCAGTTTTAACAGGTGGAACATCACTTAATGCGCCAATAGCGGTTGATTTACCTGCGCCCGTAGGACCGGTAAAAATAATTTTGCAATCACTCATACATTACCTAAAATGA
>JGI20214J51088_10002848_pt1 | contig 11447 bp, 16 predicted proteins | sample WetSurMetagenome_FD_51088 | JGI IMG/M metagenome (IMG submission 51088)
TGCTGTTTTCACCGAATTCACCGGGAGCCGCTTCAATGTTTTGTCCGGCTAAGGCTGCTGTAATATCGCTTGGTATTAAATTATACTCCTTCATCACATCAGGCTTTAACCATATACGCATGGCATAAGTCTTTGCTCCGATTGTTTGCACATCTCCTACGCCTTGTACACGTTGTATAGCAGGTATGATGTTGATATTGGCATAGTTTTGCAGGAATTTTTCATCATATTGTCCTTTATCGCTGGTAACGGAAAGAATCAATAACGTACTTGTTTGGCGTTTCTGAGTTGTGACGCCGACTTGCACTACTTCTGAAGGAAGTAAGTTTTGAGCCTGTTGTACGCGGTTTTGTACGTTGACGGCCGCCATATCAGGATTTGTTCCTTGTTTGAAATAAACCGTAATCCTGGCTGAACCGTCGTTAGTAGCGGTTGATGTCATGTATGTCATGTTTTCAACACCGTTGATTTGTTCCTCAAGCGGAGCAATGACACTGTTCATGACCGTTTCGGCATCAGCACCTGAATACGTTGTAGATACCTGAATTGTCGGAGGAGCAATATCGGGATATTGCTCGATAGGCAGCATAACCAATCCGATGACACCCAGTATCACAATCAGTATGGATATAACCGTTGAAAGTACCGGGCGATTTATAAATCTATCTAATTTCATATAATTTACTATTTATTTATTTCTTCATCAACGCCTTGATATTACCTTGTGCTTCGCTCTTCTTTTCAGCTTCTTTTACCTTCTCAGCAGCACGAGCTTCAGAAATAGGTTTGATTTTTGATCCGTCTTGCAAAGAACCAACGCCTTCAACAACGACGCGGTCGCCGCTTTTCAGGCCGCTTGTTACGATGTAGTTTTGACCGTCGTCGACGTCAGCAATAGTTATTAATGTGTTTTTAACCTTGTTGTTGCTGTCTACAACATAAACGTACTTCTTATCCTGAACTTCATTGGTGGCATCCTGTGGAATCAGAATTGCATTTTGTGCAATATATGGAATGACTATAGAACCTGAGCCACCACTCTTTAATAAGTGCTCCGGATTCTTAAAGTCGGCTCTTATGCTCACTGAACCGGTAGTTTGATCGATAACACCACTAATGGCAGATATCCTACCGGTTTGTGAATATACAGTACCGTCGGCCAATTTCAGGTTTACAGCCGGAAAAGACTTAAGTGCTGCATTCGCGTTGCCCGATTCACGGGTCATAGAGAGTAGCTGTTTCTCTGTCATTGAGAAATATACGTACATATCTCCAATGTTTGAAACAGTAGTTAATGCTTGTGCACTTGTTGAACTTACCAAACTTCCAACACGATATGGCAATGAGCCGACAACTCCGCTGCACGGACTGGTGATGCGGCAGAAAGCTAAATTCTGTCTTGCCGTAATCATAGAGGCTTTAGCCTGCTCCAGAGAAGCGCGCGCACTCATTACCGAATTGGCTGCAGTTTGCATGTCATATGTACCTATTACGTTTTGTTTCTGTAATTGTTTCTTGTTTTGATATGTCAGTCTCGCAGTCGCTAATTGAGCTTTTGCAATACCAATAGATGCAGCTGCTTCTTTTACTGCTTCACGATATTGTACATTATCAATAGTGAAAAGTAATTGCCCCTTGCGTACTACTGAACCTTCGTTTACACATACACGTGTAATAAATCCTGCGATTTTTGGACGAATCTCAATATCTTGCTTACCGCGTATGGTAGCCGGATATGTGTTTGATAGCTGAGCATCAGTTGTCACTAATGTGCGTACAGCGAACTCGTTATCATCCGGTAGACTCATCTTTCCACCGCATGCCGAAAGCAACGATATGCAAACGACAAATGAAGAAAACTTCATAGAACGGATACTTAATAATTGACTCATTTTCATATACAATTTATTTTTACCTTAATTTCCTAAAAATACCTATAATTCTTACTTTTTGAATAAAACTTTTTTTATACTATAAGTTTTACACACTGCAAACTTACTAAAAAACACAAAACGACCAAGAAATAAATCATTGTTTTAAGTATTCTTAAGTAAGCGTTTTCTTTATAAATAGGTGAACTATTCTGTAAGAATAGAAAAAAGACGTTGATTTTTTCAAATGTTTTATAGATGAATTTAATTATAAGTGGTTTTTGTTGTTATAATCTTTTAACGATAAAGATGTGGCTATTTTATAGTAGATATTGAAAAAATAGTACCTTTGCAGCCAATATATTAAAAAAAGGAAAGATGCTCGAGCGGTTTAAGAGGCACGCCTGGAAAGCGTGTTGGCATCACAAGTGCACAAGGGTTCGAATCCCTTTCTTTCCGCTGATAATGAGGAAGTTACAAAAATAGTAGCTTCCTCTTTTTGTTAAATAAACTCAATAAATAGCATTTTCTTAACAAAAGTTGACGCGTAAAAGCCGATAAAAGCATAAATTTGGTGCAAGTACAGTGCAAGTAAGGTGCAAGTAAAAATCATAGGTATGAAAGTAAGATTATATTTAGATAAAAGGTCTACGTCTAACGACGGTAGGCACCCCATAAAGTTATATGTTAATAATGTTAGTAAGTTCCTGATTTCAACGGGTTTTTTTGCCGCAAGTGATGAATGGAAAGACTGCCAATATATCGGCATGTATCAACCACGAAACGTGACATTAGCCAAAATGATTACCAACGTTGAAAATTATTTCTTATCGTGTGGCAAAATGTCTGACAAAGAATTACGAACAAATATAGAAAAATTACTTTTCCCGGAAGAAGATAAAAACAAGGAGAAGAATTTTCTCTACTATTTTACCGAGTTCATGAATACCAAGCAGGGGCGTACAAAAGAAATATACCAAAATACATTGAAGAAAATCGAGAAATTCGATCCGAAGTGTACATTAAATAGTATTGACCGTAAATGGCTGATAGATTTTGATAATCGTTTATCGAAAACGACAAAGATAAATACTCGTTCAATTGATTTACGCAATATCCGGGCTGTATTCAACTACTGTATAGACGAGGAAGTGACAACTAATTATCCTTTTAGGCGTTTCTCGATCAAGAAAGAAGAAACAATTAAGCGTGCCATTACAGTTGAGCAGTTGCGCCAACTTCGTGATTGTCCTGTAGAATATGAAGGATATGAAAGATGTAGGGATATGTTTATGTTGATGTTTTACCTTATAGGAATAAATGCAGGGGATTTTTTAAATCTAACGAACGATAACGTACAGAACGGGAGGATAGTTTATCACCGAGCTAAGACTAACAAGCTGTACTCGATTAAAATTGAACCTGAAGCACAAGTTATTATAGATAAGTATAAAGGCAAAACAAAATTAATTGATACAGGACACGACACTTATAAAGGTTTTTTGACATGTATGGATAGAGCATTAAAAAGGATAGGGGATAATCAGGGGAAAAGAAAAAATCATGCTGAAGGTAAAAAAGAGTATCATGGAATACTACCTCATATCAGTACATATACCAGTCGTCACACTTGGGCTACACTGGCAGCAGAATTGGATATTCCTAAAGAAACAATATCGGCAGGATTGGGACACAATATCGGAAGTGATATAACGTCGATATATATTAAGCTCGATCAAAAGAAAGTAGATGAAGCAAACAGAAAAGTAATAGATTACGTAAATAAAGAATTTCAAGACTGCTCAGATTTGCATTAAAGTATTGAAGAGTACTATTGAAAGAAATTTGATACAAAAGATGCTTTAATAATAAAGGGAATCAGTAATGACTCCATTTTTATGTTTTATTTTACAACATGTATTTTATTGCAGATTAGCTTATATGTGGCTTTATGTGTCATAATCAAACTTTTGAAACTTATCAGATTCTTTCTTTAAATCAGCCCAATTAAAATCATATTTCTCATCTTCTTCCCAATTATTTGGATATTTTATTAAAAGATATTCACCTATCCCGAATTCACAATCTTTATAATATGTATCACTTGTACCGCATGATAATAAACAATCTCCAGTATCGAAGGTTTCATTTTTAAATTGAGATGAAAGCAAAATGAATAGCGCAGAAAAGGCATTAAGCAAATTATTCATATTAGCTAATTTTCGTTCCCCCTGTCTATTATGTTTCGTTAAATTATAGTCTTTATACCATTGTAATGTACCATGTTCTTCTGCCCATGATTTAAAAGGTGTAAAACATTTTTTATCACCATCCCATAGTGGAAATGTTGCTTCATATGCATCTAAATGATGCGTCTTATTTATCTTCTTATAATCATTTATGGTCCATTTATTTTCAGGCTTTGAGTATTTATTATCTTTGAATATTGCCTTAAAATTAGCTTCTATCTCAATGCATGTCCTTATAAAGAGTTGATGAATTCGATAGGAGTATGTAGATAAGTTTGTATCAGATGGTTCAACGAATTCAAAAAGTTGTTGAATATCTTTTTGCAGGAACAAAAAGATTCGTGTGTAATACATTGGAGCGGTTGCATACCCATGATCAACGATATATGCCCATTGACTATATTCCCAATTTAAAGTGCCTTGAACGAAAGCTCTATAGTTCCTATGATACGGTTTAGATATTCCCATATATATAATTTTTAAACTCTTTGTTATAATAATCAATTGATTTTACTAAAAGTTTATAATAATTAATGAAGCTGTCTTCTATGCCATTATTAAAATCTTTATTAGCCAGCTTTCCTTCACGATAGATTTTAACCATAAAGTCTATACCATCAAAAAACTCACAATCTGAGAATTGATTAAGTATGCCAACAAATTCTGCTTCAAGATATGGCATTTGCACTAGAATAGAGTTACGGAATTTTTCCATCCGCATCCTTTTTTCTTCAAGATATAGAAGCCAATTTAAATATGTATTTCCTGTCCATGCTAAAATAGGAGAATTATCGTAAGGATTTGTATTAGAACACATATTTTTAATCAGTTCCTCAGTTAAATCATTTAAATCAAAATCACTCTTTTTCTTTTTTAGCATGTCGGAAAATATTGATTTTCCATCGTCAATAATTAAATAAAATAAATGTCCAATATGCTTATATAATATCGTTTTTTCTTTTTGACGATTATAATGAACGACAATGAAATAAAATATTAATGAGGAAATATATGATATTGACAGATCATGCACAAAAATACCACACACAAAAAAAAATGAATTTGGAGCTGGGATGGATTTTAGCCATAGATCTATTATAAAAATGGATGAAACAGCAATGACTAAAAGCCATAATAAACAACTTCTTAAAGTGTATACATATATTTTTAGCCAATGTTTCATATTTTATTTTTTTACAAAGATAAATAGAATTATAACGGATTGTTACTTATTTTGTTATGTTTAATAACATACAAAGCCACGCTATTATACGGGGCTCTACCTTTTATTTTAAGAATAACTATTTTTTTTCTTATCTGCCGTTTTTGCTTCTAATTCTGAATAAATAAAAAGGAGGATTAACTGTCCTCCTTTTGTACACTTACAGCGAATCCTCGTTGTCGGCATCAAAACTCCGCCTTATTATTTCAGGGTTTTCCTCCATCTCTTGTAGATGTTCTTCGAAAATAGGATCACCTACTTCGTTTTGTTCTTGTGATTCTTCATCATTGTCATTGCTCATAATATTTAATTTAAAATGATTGCTATGATTATAAAAACAGTTCCTGTTATGAAACTTCCAATAAGGTAGTTAAGACTCCTTTCAAGTAATATTACGCGTCTATCATTTATATCAGAATTTTTCTTAACGGCAGCTATTACTTCGGACATCTTTCTCTTTAGGAAATCAGGAAGAGGTTTGTAAACATCTTCTTTAAGTACCTTAATCGGCGTCGGTCTTACATAATCATGAATTTTCATTGATAAAAGTATATGTAATAATGATATTCCTAATAAAATTACAGCAATTATAAGCAAAATTATTTCTATTGTAGAAAATTCTATTGTGATTATGTCTTTTATTTTAAAAACCAAGATTGAAAATACTACTGTTGCCACTGATAAATAGAATTGAGCTTTTTTACTTAAACTTTTTTCCCGCTCGTATTCTTGCTCTAATATTTGTAGCATGTATTCCAACTTTTCTTTTGGATTATCAATTTTCTTTTCATTGTCCATTCTAATCCTCCTTAATTATCAGCTCAGCTCCAAGAGCCTTCAGTATTTTCTCTACAAACTCGTAGCTGGGACTTGCATTTCCTCTCTCGACCTTACAGATATAGTCCTGGGCAGCGCCCGTTAGTTTGGACAACTTTCGTTGAGAAATTTTCTTCTTCCTCCTGATTTCGTGGATTTGTTCACCGATTTTATTTTCCATATTTGCTTTTTTACATATTACCTGTATCTTTTTCGTGGATTTCTTCACGAAATTTTTCATTTTCGGCGAATTTTTCTATTTGTTCGCCCTTAGTTATGTCATAGGTTATGAAAGTCTTAAAAAAAATATTCTTTTCGGATGTTTCAATACCCATCGCCACCCCTTCTTTAGAACTTCCAAAAAATTCAGTACAAGCTATATTGCTATTCAATATCCGCGCCTCTTTTGTAGTGTATACATACGAGGCGTTAAAAGTAAAGTATTCTCGGATTAAACTTTCTCCGGTTAACTTTTTATTTGTACGCTCGGCATATCTTTCAAAAAAATGCGGAGGAAAAAAAACAAAATGGTGAATGCCTACAGTACTTGTAAGCATTATAGCCATTTTCCTGCCGCGCTGGTCGTAGGGAATTATACATATTAAAGTCAGGCGAATATTCTCTCCAAACTCTTTCTTATTCCGGCTTTCCCAACAAAGCAACCATCTGTTTTTACGTGGGCTTGTATAGAAAGAATAAAGATAAACAGGAAAGTGCGAGGACGTTATTACCGCTCGACGTACTTTTGTATCTTTTTTGTCCGAAAAAGATACAACTGAACTCATATCTTTTTTGAGGTCGTTACAGATTTCAGCCTCATTCATTGTAGGTATAATCATAAATTATTTTCAAATTCATCCTCATCCCTCAATTCTCCGTACTCTTCCTCTTCTTTTTTTTCCTCTAAGCAGAGAAAATTCCATGCGTCCGTTAGAATAGCATCCAGCTTTTCGCCGGTATATTCCTTTCGGTCATCAGGATCAAGGAAATTAATCTCAAGTAGTTTTGCCGCCCATTCTTTATAAGAAGCAAAATACGCCGTGTCGTAATCTCTCATTAAGAGAAATACGCGAGGAAAACCTAAATGCAATAATCCTACCTCACCGTGATGAGATAGGATATTATCGCAGTACCACCAGTCGCGCAAAAACCCTTTATTCATATGCTCTGATTTTTTCATTGACGACATGAATAAAGTCGTGTGCTATCTTTTCCTTGCAACTATAACCATAAAGTACCATGTTGGCGGCACACTTTTCGACCGCTGAAGAAAACAATTCCATATGATTCATACAAAAGTCACTTTGTGCCTGAGTTGGTACATATTCGCCACCAGCTGTTGAGTAGTCAAAGTGGCTTTTTTCTCTTCTTTTTCGGCTTTTAGCCTCTTTACGTGCTTCATAAGCTGCTTTTTCATTAGGATCTTGCATTCTTTGTGCAAATTCCCTTCTCTGTGTTGCTGACGGGTGCCATTTATACATATTCTTATTATTTTAACTGATTAATATTAGTAGCCTGTAGTGGTATCGCTCCACTTTTATTCGTTGGTCCAATTGGACCAACCATTTGAATTTATATAGCCGGTGAAATGTTGTTGGAATGGATCGAACACTCTAAATGTTAAGCTGTCAACCATCTGGATGTTGAAGCTTTCACTATATTTTAGTTGTTTGATTTCATCTCTTCTTATTAAGCCGTCCTCGTCGTAAAATGACTCAAATCCACTATCATGAACGCCGTCAAGGTAATCAGACAAGGCGTCAAGCACCTTATCTCTGTTACCATTCAAATCAACGGAGTGAGTATCATTGAATAATTCTTGAAGTTCATCTTTATGTTCATCATATACATCTTTGATTGTCTCGGTGTCAAGTCCGTTAGATTCTGCGAATTCCGTGAAATCGCCTTCTGATCCTGAACAAAGTGTTTCGCCATCTTTAATAAGATTTTTCATATCTTCTAATATTTCTACTAATTTTTTTAAATCTTCTGTATTATAATTTTTCATCTTAATTTGCCCTTTCGGGACTTTTTTAATTGTTAGACTTAATATTCCAAAATGGTACGATTAAAAGTTGCCGTCATGCCGATGCCCCAGCAATTATTTAAAGCATGTGATTATCTCTAAGCCATTTTTTACCTTTTGGCGTAAGGCAGTATACCAAAAAAATAATACACGGTATACCAACGAAAGCTAAAATTACAAGAGTTCCCATTTATCTCCTTTCATTTTGTTTGACAATATTAAACCAACAATTAAGAGTAATGCTGCTATAAATGCGCTTAATCCATATATCAACCAACGCATGCCCTCTAAATCTTTAACCAAAGAGGTTACAAATACACCTGTTAGAAAATACTTTGATACATCTATCAGATAATTACCTAATTTTTCTTTCCACATATGCAAATATATTGTTTTTTTTGTTTAATCCTTTCTTATTTATATTTAATTGATAATAAGCAACTTTTGTACCGTCAGAATCCGGCACAACAAAACTAAATATCGTGTCAGGAATTGATTTGAATTTATCTTCTCCCCAAACAAATAGGCCTGCTTTGATATTCATTATGAGATTTGCACCATTTGCCGGCGGCAAAAGCCTTCTTATATAATTCAGCTGTCGTTTTTAATGATTTTGATTTTGTTTTTATTACTTCCATAATCATTATTTTTTGCCTCTCTGCTTAAAAGGACTTGAGACCTTTATCAATGTCAATATAACACCAATAGTAGCATTAACAACGTTGTTGCAAGCTGTCTTAACGACTTTGCTTACGCATTCCTTTCTCTCACAACAACGATTATAGTTTTACAACCTTTGTTCGGTTCGATACAAGTTTTTAAAGTGCTTATCCGTATCCTGCACCAAGTTATCAACTTTATCAATTCAACTTCCTTTCCCTTTCAACACTACAAAGATAATCATTATTTATATATGATAGTCTATTGACTATCAATAAATAACATCAATTAAGGATATAGACATTGAATTAACATAATGATACAAATCGATATAAGTAAAACTTACATTTTCTCTCAAAAATATAATTATTGAGGTATAAATTTCTATATTTGTGCTAAATTGAAAAGAGATGAAAACAATATCTTTGAGGGTAAAATTCCTGATGAAAAAGAAAAAAATCACACAACGAATGCTTGCAGCTCACTTAGACTTAAGTATGACGGCAGTAAATCAGATGCTAAATACTAATAATATGAATGTAAGTAGGTTGGCTCAAATTGCTGAAGTATTAGATGTAAATGTAAGCGATCTATTCGACGACAGTCAAATATATCACGTACGTTGCCCATTTTGTGGTAGAACTCATGCTATATCAATAAAAAACATTGTGATAGAAAAATAAGGTTAGATCAATAAAAATACCTTACAAAGTGTCGTACTTCTCTATTTGACAGAAGTGGCACTTTTGTGTTATTATTCTTCCTCTTTGTCAAGTTCATCTAACTTCTTATCAACCTTGTCTTCTTTTACATCTACTGTAGCAGACAAATCCAAGTTGGCTAATTTGGGTGTAACATATTGTAGTAGTCCGCTAACGGCGAATATGCGCTGTGTGGGCTTCATCCTTTTTAAATCTTTCTGTAGCTGCTCTGTTGTCATGTAGCCGTTGACTATATCTTTAATCATCTCTCTTATTTCCTTGATAGGCTTCTTCTCACGTGCACCTCCGTTGGCTGTACGATTATCTACAGCACCTCTCTTAGTTATACGTGTTGTCTTTTTTCTTTCCATGTTTCTTATTTTAAAACTCTCGGCTCAAAATTACACCTTAAAATTGCAGTATAAGTTTTATAATAAGAAATATGGGAGCATTATTATCAGCAATATCAGGAGGTTTAGGTTTAGCCGGCAGCGTCTTCGGCACTATCTCGGCTGCAAAAAAAGCCCGCGAGGCTAACAAATTACTCAACCAAGAGCAACGTGAAAATCAAGATTGGTACAATAAGAACTACAATCAGGATTATACACAAACAGCTTCTAATCAAGCTCTAATTACTAAGACGGCAGATATGCTACGTAATAGGTCATTAGCTGAAGCAGGAAGACAAGCTGTCGGCGGAGGCACAGATGAGAGTGTAGCTCAGGAAAAAGAGCAGGATAACAACGCCTTAGGCAATGCAGTACAGAATGTAGCGGCACAAGCGGATGCAAGGAAGAATCAGGTCGAAGGTGAATATCTTGCTCAAAAGCAAAACCTTGATAATCAGAAAATAGCTGTTGACAATAATCAAGCCCAGAACATATCCGGTGCTGCAGGTTCTTTAGTTGGTACGGCAGGTAATATAATTCAGAATCAACAGAATACAAATCTTGCTTCTACGATAGCTAAAAATCAAGCAACAAAGCCTACAGTATAATGATAGTCGATCCGTTAGCTAACATCAAGAAGTTATCACCGTTGCCCACGGCTGTTGTAAATCCCATGACAGGGCAAGTGAATAATCCGAGTGTTCAGGAGAAGACACAAAACGATATGACAGCCCTTGCAAGTCAACAATCTCCACAGCCTGTAGGAAGTACGGGAAATGTCCCGCCTATCACTCCGATAGCTCAACCTACACAACAGGCTCAACCAGTTGCACAGCAACCAACAGCACAACCGAATAATACGCAACAAAACGAGGTAGTTGATTTACGTCCACAGGCTCAACAACAACCTGTAACACAACAGTCAGCGCAAAATACAGCGCCTACACAGTCAACTACTAATCCGTATAGCCAACAGCCTATTTTAAACCGTGTAGCGAATATAGAGCAAGGCAATCAAGATGATGCAAACATCGACCGTTATCAAAAACAAATAGATGCTCTTAACGCGGAGCGCCCACAGGGATTACAAGCAGGTGACCTTGGAAACCTTTTCACTTCACCGTATCTAAATTCAGACGACCTTGCAAGGCAGCAAAAGGCAGAAGACACTGATATGAAAATGGCAAACTTCGCTGATTTGGCAGATTCATTCGCTAATTTAATAGGTACGACTAAGGGAGCACCGAATAGACAAACAATGAATTTAACCGGAGCTACAGCGAGGAGGTATGAAAATATGATGGCTCAACGCATGGCGCTTGATAAGAATTATAAGGATAAGGTAGAAAAGACTTTGGATTTAGCTATGAAAATGGGTGCACAGAATAATGAGACTATCAATAATCAAATAAGCGTCGCCCAAAAGGCTGTTGAAGATTTGAGGCAGAATAAACAGAATACTATCAAGAATCAACAAAGTCAAGAACAGATAGATAACACGAATAAGAATAAT
>JGI20214J51088_10002849_pt1 | contig 11446 bp, 8 predicted proteins | sample WetSurMetagenome_FD_51088 | JGI IMG/M metagenome (IMG submission 51088)
TTTTCATTCAAAATCATGCCAAACGATCGGTACTGCAGAGATTACCAATATGATAACGTATCCGTATATTATCCCAGGTGCTTCTTTATCCCAAGGATGGTTCCGGGTATAGGATACAAAAGGAAACTGGATTTTGATTTTCGGCCCAGAGCTGTCCTGAAATGTATCGAAAAACATCAGATTGGTTTTGATTTGATCCATGCACACTTTACACTGCCCTCTGCTCATTGCGCGAATATAACCAAAGAAAAGTACCATGTCCCCTACATAATCACTGCAAACGAGGATTCCGGATGGCTTCAGGAAGAGATCGATCTGGCAGATCCNCGAATNGAGAATGCATGGGCCCATGCGGACCGAATCATGACTATCAACAATCGGGAGATCCCAAAACTGATACACTACAACGTTNGCACGATTTCAGTCCCTTACGGATTTATCCCGAAATATTCCCCGCGTGATATGCATGCCTGCAGGGANGTATTAAAAGTGCCTCAGAANGCAAAAATTTTATTCACGTTTGGAATCCTGCAGAAGAGGAAAGGGTTGGAATACCTCATTGAGGCAATGGATGTCATCCGGAAAACAAGAGAAGATGTTCAGTGTTATATTGGGGGAAAAGCAGAATACGAGCGATCATATGAGGGCTTCATCAGAAAACGTGTAACTGAATTAAATCTTGAAGACCAGGTTCATTTCCTCGGATTTATGAATGGACCTGATATCCCCACCTGGATAAATGCCTGCGATCTTTTTGTGCTCCCAAGTCTGGAAGAAGGTTTTGGTATTGCACAGATTGAGGCGCTTGCCTGCGGAAAACCGGTGATCGCCACAAAGAACAGCGGGAGTATGGATATCCTCACAGACCCGGATGTCGGAATACTATGTAAACGTGCAGATTCGGAGGATTTTGCACGAGGGATCCTCCTCGGACTTACCCGCAGCTGGGACACTGAAAAAATTGTGCAGTTTTCCGGGAAATACCGGGGGGAAAACGTGGCGCAAATGATACTCTCGGTATACCGGGAAGTACTCCCACAGAACTGAAAATTGAATTAGTACAAGAGCCATTCATTCACGTCAAGGTACTGGCGTGCAATGGGCTCGGGCAGGTACACTGATGCTATCTCGATACCCGTTCTTGAGATCCTCTCTCCAAAATGATAAGTATGAAAATGAAAAAACAGTCAATGTTACCTAATTGATAAGTAATTCATGATTATTAAAAACAAACGATTAAACAAACTAATGTTGTTCANTGAAATGTTTGAAAAATCAAAATCTTAATGGAAAAATAAATGGTCCCAAGTTCCCCCCCCCCTCTGAAAATACTTATGATGTCGCCTGCCTATTATCCGTCTCAAGGTGGAGTACAGGTTGAAATTCGGTTATTGGTGAATTATCTGGTGAAAAGAGGGCATCAAATTACACTCATTACACAAGAAATTCCGAATGTTCAAACAANTGAAAATTTAGATGGCGTTTTCATATACAGGTTGCCAGGTTCAAGAATCACCTTGGATCCTTGGAATGGTCTCTTCTTTCTTAGAAAAAATTCCAAAAAAATTAAAAAAATTATGGAAGATGAAAAGTTTGATCTGATCCACGTCCATCATTTTGATCTGTCCTGCCCGTTTGTCTATTTATTGAAAAAAATGTTTAAAATTCCGATTATTTCAACTGTTCATGCATCGTTGTTAATCGATAAGGAATATCTTAAATTTCGAATTGATTTTAAAGAACCTTTTCGGTGGTTACTCCGGATTCTTCCCATATTATGGTTCGAAACAAAATCTATTCAGTCATCTGACTATATCATTACTGTTTCAAAAAATCTGGAAGATCTTTGTAAATCATTAAGAAAAGATGATCATATCAACATGATACCCAATGCAATAAATTTGCAGCAATTTAATCCCAATATAAAACCAGAAAACTTTGAAATTGAAGAGTTTAAGATTCTCTGCCCCGGACGAATATCTCCAGAAAAGGGTCAGTTATACCTTGTTGATGCTTTGAAATTAGTCCGTAAAAAATTCCCCGCACAAGTAATTTTCATGGGTTCGGAACATTCGAACATGCTCCCTGCGCTTAAAAACCGGCTTCACGTTTTAAAACTGGATGAATTTATTCATTTTTTTCCTGCTCAACCGTATGAGTCAATTCCCCGCTATTACAAGGCTGCGGATCTCATTGTGATACCTTCTCTATCAGANAGTTTCGGATTGGCAATCCTGGAGAATATGGCACTCGGGAATGTTGTTGTTGCCAGCAATGTCGGAGGAATTCCCAACTTAATTGAGGATAAGAAAACCGGATTGCTCGTTCCCCCTGGTAACCCTCAGCTATTAGCAGAGGCTATTATCCTTGCCATGACTGATGCTCAACTAGTAGAGAATATTAAGAAAAATGCCATTGAAAAAGCACAAGAGTATGACATCCAAATTATTGTTCTGGATGTTGAGCGGTGTTACCGGAAGACTTTGAATTCGGGATAGATAAGAGCTCGGAATTTAAGAAAATTTTCATATTTTACCTGGAGTTGCTTTCTGATGCATTTCCACCGATGATCATAGAATAATTATTAATAATGTTTGGAATTCTGAACAATAGATAATTTTACAAGACCGATTATTTTAAAATAACTCTTTTGAGAAATTGTAAATTGATTAAATGAGGATTATTTATAAAAATTTTAAAGTATTTGATCCAGTGAACATTTTTTATTTGATCTTTAAATTCCTTCAAATCTCTTTTCTCAAAAGAATTCTGAATGCACAGCAACTGGTCTCCAAATCGGGAAATATTGTATTTGGTCATCGTTTTTTGTGATATTTCATCTGGTTTTTGATTATGTTCAATATGGAAATCCATAACCCTAAAAAAGTCTGCCTCATGAGTTCTTCCCCAATTGAGTACATGAGTTCCCTGAGTCTTGCTTATCCGGTAATTCATCAATTTCTCATTGATAATTGAAACCGGTGCGCATTTCGCAGCCCTCAACCACATATCCAAATCAGAAGCAGATCCAAATTGTTCGTACCGGAAGGGAGATAATTTTTTGTAAAGATCTCTTCGCATCATTGCACTTGGGCATAGTAGAAAATCTCCATTTTCAAGAATTGAGTTTAATAGTTGGGAATAGGTGTAAGTGTCAGACCCCGTCATTTCTGGAGGGAGTTTCAATTCTCCAATAATGTCATCGTTTTCATTGATAATATTTCCCTGCGTAAAGACACATCCAATAGTTGGATTTTTTTCGAACATCTCAATCTGTCGAAAAATCATATCTGGAAGATAAACATCATCAGCATGGAAAATTGCTATAAATTCTCCATGTACGTACTGAAAACACCTGTTCCAGTTATTTTCCGCTGCGGGTAAATGTTCATCATTCTGAATAATTTTAATACGAGGATCAACAAATTCTTGGATAATCTTTACCGAAGCATCCGAGGAGCAGTTATCGACAATAATAATTTCAATATTTTTGTATATCTGACCAATTATCGAAGCAATTGTTTTTGTAATAGTTTTTTCGGCATTGAACATAGGAATGCATATACTTACTAATGGCTCCCGGCTTTGAGAAAATTTCATAGTAATCTTCCNGTCAATTTTTTTCAGTGATCAGTTTTTGAATTGTNTTGTGCCATGTGAATGAACCTTGGATTTTTTTGCATAAACAGTTCCAAATCTGATCTCTATGTGCATCTCTCGAAAAATTTGTCAACCATAGCAATAACATAATCCAACATCTCGATGGTTAGTCCGGGGTATATTCCCACCCAGAATAGATTATTCATGACCTTGTCGGTATTTTTTATGGAACCGCTTACACGATAACGGATTCCTTCATAGGCGGGCTGTTTAAGAAGGTTACCTCCGAAAAGCATTCGGGTTGCGATTTTGTGATCTTCAAGATGGTTGACAAGATCTGAACGACTGAAAGGTGCTTGCTCCCGCACAAGAATCGGGAACCCAAACCAGCTTGGATCTGCATCTTTTACAGCGCTGGGAAGAACCACATATCGTGAATATTTCTCCAGCGCCTTGAATAGCCGGATAAAATTTTTCTTTCTCTGCTCAATAAACGTTGGCAGCTTCTGGAGCTGTGCAACTCCTATCGCTGCCTGCATATCAGTGACTTTGAGATTGTATCCAATATGGGAATAAATATACTTATGGTCGTAACCTTCGGGGAGGTCCCCCAAAGTCCATTCGAATCGTTTTCTACAAGAGTTGTCACAACCCGGCTCGCACCAGCAATCCCGTCCCCAGTCACGGAATGACACAATGATCTTTTTGAGAAGAGGATCATTCGTGAGGACTGCCCCCCCCTCTCCCATCGTGATATGGTGGGCAGGATAGAAACTACNTGTGGACATGTGGCCGAATGTCCCGGTGAATTTACCATAATATTTTGATCCAAGAGCATCGCAGTTGTCTTCGATAAACCATAGGTTATAGTTCTTTACCAGTTCAGAAATCTTATTCAGATTTGCGGGNTTTCCCAGTGTGTGAGGGATTATTATGGCTTTTGTTTTCTCCGAAATCGCGTTTTCAATCTGATCCACCTGAATATTATAGGTTCCCAGTTCAACGTCAACAAACACCGGAATAAGGTTATTCTGCAATATCGGATTTAGTGTAGTGGGAAAACCGCACGCTGTTGTTATAACTTCATCGCCGGGTTCCAATCTCTTGTCGCCGAGTTTGGGTGATGTGAGGGCAGAAACCGCAAGAAGATTTGCGGAAGATCCTGAATTTGTCAGGAGACAATATTTCATGCCAAGAAACTCAGCTAGACCCCTCTCAAACTGTTCTGCATAACGTCCTGTTGTGAGCCAGAAATCCAGAGATGCATCAACGAGGGCGATCATTTCTCTCTCGTCAAAGACACGGCCGGCATAGGGAATAGGGGAGGTGCCAGGAATAAAAGCCTGCTCTGTTTGTTTTCGCAGGTTTTGGAGATCCCTTATTTTCGAAAATATTTCCTGCCGGATTTCATCATCTTGACTCATAAACTATCCTGCTCCGGAAGAATATCGATAATCATAGCTGATTGCAACTCTTCCCGCGATAATTCAGGTTCCTGATCTTCCACAGGTTTATTCACCGCCAGTTTGGGGATTACATTGAATTTTGTATCGATAATTGCTTCCAGGAACCCGGGCTTTGTATCACAAAACAGGTATTTAAGTGCAGGCTTGACTTCGTCTTTAGATGATATTTTTCTGCTTAAAATTTTATATGCACTTACAACTTTCTGGAAGTCAGGATTACTATAACCAATTACCGACGACTGGAACCGCCCTNCAAAGTATTGATCCTGAAACTGCCGTATCATCCCATATCCGCTGTTATTGAGAAGGATAACTTTAATTGGAAGGTTATGATGGTATATCGTTTGCAATTCCTGAATATTTAATTGGAGTCCCCCATCCCCAGTAATTACGATGATCATTCGATCAGGTTTTGCAAAGGAAGCACCAATCGCCATAGGTAATGCAGATCCAATTGAGGCCATACCCCCCTGGGTAAAAAACCGCTGATTCTTTTTGACCTCAAGAGTTTGTGCTGCCCACATCTGGTTCTGCCCAACATCGACACAAATAATTGCATTAACTGGAAGAGCTTTCGACACTTCTTTTAAAAACTCGTAAGGTATTATGCTATTATTTTCCGAACAAAAATCAATAGAATACTTCAATTTGAAATAGTTAATTCGTTCAATCCAAGTGGAATAATAATTATTTTTAAAATTACCGGAATTCAGGTTTAATGAATCTAAAAAAACTTTAATACCCATGTTTATTGGAATATCAGCTTTGATTTTATTATTCAGTTCATTAGCATCAATATCAACGTGAATGATTTTTGCCGCTCGTGCAAAGGTTTCGGGTTTTGTCCCTGTCTGGCGTGTATCAAATCGTGTACCCAAAGCGATTATCAGATCNGCGTTGGCAATGGATAAATTTGCATAGCGGTTTCCATAGGTGCCAATCATTCCAACATATAGCGGATCATCGTGGGGAAATGAATCCAGTCCCATCAGGGATACTACAACCGGGATACCGGAAGTATGAGCAAAATCAAAGAGCTCATTTGTTGCTTTTGAGGATCTCACACCTCCTCCGGCAAGGATTAAAGGACGTGATGAGCTTTTCATCAGAGATTTGATTTTATTAATGAGTTTTTCATCAGGAATCCCAGAATCAGAATGGAATTTATCAATAGAGTGCGTTGATGGCTCAATAATTGATCTTTGAATGTTGAGTGGAAGATCGATGAGAACCGGGCCTGGCCGTCCTGTTTTTGCAATATTAATTGATTTTTCCAATAGTTCCTGCGTATCCTGAGGATCTTTGACGAGAACTGCATACTTCACGATTGGTTTTACGATGGCGACAATATCCGTTTCCTGAAATCCAATCTGCCTGACCGGCTTGCTGAATTTATATTCATAAGTATTCACTTGGCCTGTTATGAAAAGACAGGGAATGGAATCAAAATAACAACTCCCTATTCCCGTTATCAGGTTTGTTGCCCCTGGACCACTTGTCGCCATAGCAACTCCTATGTTTTCGCTTGCACGGGAATACCCTTCTGCTGCTATTGCTGCAGCCATCTCGTGGTGCATTGAGACCGTTCGGATGTCACTCCTCCCGTACAGGGAATCCAAGAGGTGACTTAATGCTCCTCCACAAACTTCGAAGATGTGAGTAATACCCTCTGCGGCAAGGGTGTTGATGACATAATCTGAAATTTTCATGTGAGCTCCGTCATTATGCGTATAACCCCTTGTTCAACTTAAACCAGTCAATTGTCGCTGCAAGACCTTCTTTTAGTAAATATTTTGGTTCCCAATCTAATTCTGACTTTGCCTGTTGAATGTCTGCCTGCCAGAAGGTGGGTTCGTTCTTCCATGCTTGGGGGATGCCGATTTCATAGGTTACTTCATTTCCAAGAAGTCCAACAATCATATCAACTACTTCCCCGACTGAATGTTGTCGACCCGAACCAATATTGAATATTTTTCCGGGAGCAGTTTTGAGGTCCATTACTGCCTCATATGCATCAAGTACATCCTCAATAAAAATAAAATCCCTTACTAAGTGGCGCGAAGTGATTTTTGGGTTGATTTTTTGCAGTGCAGCCAGAATTAGGGAAGGTATCAGCCTGGATTTTTGTTCATACTGACCATACGGTGAAAAAAGGCGAAGGGTGACTATCGGCAGGTTTTCCGTGATAGCGTAAGTCTGACAATATAACGTTGCAGCTGCTTTTGAAACTCCATATTCAGTAACAGGTTCCAGGAGACACGATTCCATCATTGCCGAGTTTTTTATTCCATACTCAGAAGAGGATCCTGTATTTACAAACAAATTAACATCGATATCCTTGCAACTTCGTAATAAGTTCACTGTCCCTATAATGTTAGTATCAATAATTTTTTCTGTGTTTATTTGATCAGCTTTTCCACCATATGTTGCGGTATGGAAGATAATGTCCGGTCGAATCTCCTTTAGAGAATGTTTTATTTTTTCATATTCTGTGATATCCACCGGAATTACGTCAACTTCATTAAGGATATCCTCAATTCTCCACGTATCTGAAGTCTTTCTGATATTTATGAAAACCTCTGCGCCCCGTTGGAGAGATCTGCGGGCTAGGTTTGAACCAACAAATCCGGTTGCGCCGGTAATGAAAACTTTTTCTCCACGCAATGAACTCATGACCAACCCTCACGATGCCACTTCAGGATGGATCTCATATAATAAGAGATATACCCGGGTTTAGTGATAATAATGAATGGCAAATCAGACAGTTTCTAATTATCTATTACAATATAAACTGATTAGGATTTTTTTACTCATCTGTCGAAAATATTTTTCCGAAATCTGACAATTAATAGTTAATGCTATTTTTTCATTGCATCTTTCATATATGTCTCAACTTGTTTTAGAGAAAAATCGTACATATCAGTTTTTCCAGTGTAGTATTTCATGTACCATTCAATGGTTTTTTGAATCACCTTATCAATATCGTAAACCGGTTTCCACCCTAATCTCGTCATCGATTTTGCAATATCCAGCTTAAGGTAGCTGGCTTCATGTGGAGCATTTTCATTTTGAGACACCCTCTTCCAAGTCCCGCTCCCCCATTCCTGGATATTTTTTTCCGTAAGGGTTTGAACATCAACAGCATTTGAATGATACGGACCAAAATTCCATGCTTCTGCATATACTTCCGGGTCTTCTTTCATTTTTAATGCGAGCCATAGATATCCAAATAATGGGTCAAGAACAAATTGCCAGGGGCGAATTGCATGAGGGTTCCGGATCTCAATTGGTTTCTTTTTAACCAGGGCTCGAATACAATCGGGAACAATTCGATCTTCTGCCCAATCTCCGCCTCCAATGATATTACCTGCCCTGGCTGAAGATAAGGAAACAAGGGGATTTTCCTTTCCCTGATTGAAGAAACTGTTTCGGTAGGAAGCAATAACAATTTCAGCTGCTCCCTTGCTTGCGCTGTAGGGGTCGTGCCCCCCAAGAGGATCATTTTCCCGATACGCATAATCCCATTCCCGATTTTCATAACATTTGTCACTCGTAATGCAAACACAGGTAGTGGGATCCTGAGACAATCGTATCGATTCAAGAATATTTACGGTTCCGATAACGTTTACGTTAAACGTTTCAAGGGGATTTATATAGGAATGGCGGACCAGCGGTTGGGCGGCAAGGTGAAAGATAAATTCCGGACGATATTTTTTTATGGTTTCAAAAACATTATTGAAGTCTAGGATATCTCCACGGATATCAATAATACGATCCGATAATTTGGTTGCCTGATAAACTGAGGGATATGTCGGAGGATCAAGACTATACCCGATTACGTGAGCACCTAATGATTCCAGCCATAAGGCAAGCCAGCATCCTTTGAAACCGGTATGCCCGGTGATGAGTACAGTCTTACCTTGGTATGAGTCGATCATTTTTTTATTAAATGTCATTAATCCCACAGCTTCCAGGGGGCTTTTCCGGTTGCCCATTCCTCTTCAAGATAATTTTTATCCCGCAAGGTATCCATCGCATACCAGAACCCTTCATGCCTAAAGGCGTTCAGCTGGCCCTTTTTTGCTAACGATTCCAAAGGCTGTCTCTCAAGAATTGTCGTGTCGTCTTTGAGATAGTCAAACAACTCTGGTTCGAATACAAAGAAACCACCATTAATATGTCCCCCGTTCCCCACAGGTTTTTCGAGGAATGAAGTTACAGTATGATCGTCCTGAATTTGCAGCACTCCAAATCTCCCGGGAGGCCGGATGGCAGTTAATGTTGCAATTTTTTTCTTTTTGGCATGAAATTTCAATAATTCCGGAATATTTACATTAGATACCCCATCTCCATAGGTGAGCATAAATGGTTCATCCCCAATATATGGTTGGATTTTCTTCACCCTGCCTCCGGTCATTGTATTATCTCCTGTATCGATAAGGGAAATTTTCCAGGGTTCGGAAAAATTGCGATGCGTTTCAATTTTATTGTTTTTTATATCAATGGTGACATCTGACATATGCAGGTTGTAGTTGGCAAAATATTCTTTGATTATATATCCCTTGTAACCAAGACAGATAATAAATTCATTAAAACCAAAATGGGAATAAATTTTCATTATATGCCATAAAATGGGTTTTCCCCCAATTTCTACCATTGGTTTGGGTCTTATGACGGTTTCTTCACTAAGACGTGTTCCCAATCCCCCTGCAAGAATTACAATTTTCATATTATACTTTTGTACGTTATGGATTAGTAAATATTAAATATAGTTAGTGGATGTCGTTTTACTCTATCCAAAATCCAGTTTCTCATTCGTTGCAAAAAAATCGCATCAATAAAACTATCTAAACCGCAGCGAATCCTCTTTCAAACACAATTTAGGCAGTATTTTCTACAATAGACATATCTTTCGACATAATCCGTAACTCCTGTTTCAATCATCCTTTCCACAGGTCAATGGAAATTTATGTCATCTTTAGACAACTTGATAGAAGTTTAAGATCAGATTTCGTCAATTCAGGATAATTTCCACAATAAAAACCACAATTATGAATCATATCCGTACCTGGTAGATCATAGAGTGTTTTGACATATTTTTTATAAAATGGCTGGTTTTGAATATTCCCTGCAATCATTGGCCTTATTTCAACACCGGCACAAGAAAATTGTGTAAAGTATTTATTCCTTAATACTGGAGTTTTACATAATATGGGGAATGCAAAACTTGATACCAGAGACAGATGTGAATGATCCAAGGCAATTAGATCAGAATTATTTAATACCTTTTCTTCAAGAAAGTGATAATTTCGCGCTCTTTTTTTAATGTTATCTTCTAAAAACTTTAATTGGTACAATCCAAGAAATCCGGTAATTTCAGTTGGTCGAAGATTGTAACCCAAATCGTAAAAAGTGTATTTTGCATCAAATTCAGTTTTAATTTGAAATTTTTGTCTGATATTATATTGCTGGTTAGCCTCCAGATTTCTATCCCACCCATTCGCACGTACAATTCGAAGCATTTCAGCAAGTTCTTTGTTGTCAGTACATACCATACCACCTTCTATTGTTGACATATGATGAGCAACAAAAAATGAGAATGTTGATGCTATTCCAAAATTTCCTGCTTTTCCTGAAGATAGTTCGGTTCCAAGAGATTCACAATTATCTTCAATGAGCAGGATATCATTGTCCTGACATAGTTGTTTTATTTTGTCTAAATCACCGGTAAATCCCAATGCATTTGTAATAAATAGTGCATCTAACTCACAATTTTTTAATCTCTCTTCAAGATTCCATGACATGACATTTAGCGTAGAAGGCTCGCAATCTATGGGGATTGGAATAAAACCCATCTGAATGATCGGCATGGTATTTGTTGACCAGGTCAACGCTGAAAAGCCTACTTTGGCATTTTCCCTCAAATACCCTAAGTTTTTTAGGGATTGTAATAATGCTAGATTGGCACTCCCTCCGCTATTGAATAAAATTGCTTTATTTCGATTTTGAACTTTTGAGAATTCATACTCAAAATCGAAACATTGTTTATCCATGCTTAACCGTGGAGCCTGCAATATAAAGTCAGCAAGTGCTTTTTTCGTTTCATTTTCATTTATAAAGGTATTCTTCATTAAGGGGAGCATAAAAGATCTATCCGTTAATTCGATTTAATGGCTAATTGGTTTTTCTGATTTGTTTATAATCACTGATCATTTGAGTGATGCCCTCTTCCAAGACGATTTTTGGTTTAAATCCAAGAGCTGTTATTTTCGATATATCCATACATTTTCTCAACATGCCATCAGGCATTGAAGTATCCCATTCGATTTGCCCATAATAACCGGTTTTTTTTGCAACAATTGTCGCCAGATCCCGAATGG
>JGI20214J51088_10002851_pt1 | contig 11443 bp, 8 predicted proteins | sample WetSurMetagenome_FD_51088 | JGI IMG/M metagenome (IMG submission 51088)
CCCCGAACAGCGGCATCGTGGCCGCCAGCGCCGCGGCGTCGGCGCAGGAGGCGGCGCGCTGGTGCAGCCTCTGGATCTGCGCCTCGAGTCCGGCCTCGGAGACGACATGCAGATANATCGGCGCCCCGGCAGCCTCCAGCCGGGCCCGCAGCGCGGGCAGCCGGTCGCGCAGCGCAGCGCCGGCACGATAGTCGGCCAGCCAGTCGACGAGGGTAGTGGGCTGCTGCATGCTGCGCTTTGGTGCACGTGTTGGTATACCAACGCGAATGCAGCAGAAAGCGTGCCAGCGCAGATCGCCTCGGCGCGGCGGGCCGTCCCGTCAGCGCGGGAGCGCTTGCCGGCTGCGCCTGAAAGGACCCTGACGGGCAGCCATCGCGGGTGGCGTTGCAGCGGGGTCGTGGACGACGGGGGCGACGCGCACTTGATGCTCCGGCCCGGCGGCGAGCTCAACGGCATTCGGTTCATGCCCGGTGCCGTGGCACCAGCTGGGTTCGAGCTTTCGCACCCCTGCCCGGGGTCGTCAATCGATGTCGGTTTGCGCGAGTCCCACGGCACCGGCGCGATCGTCCGGCCAGGACTCGCCGACCCGATGCAGCACTTCGAACCGNGTGTCGCCGAGNACTGCGCGCGCCAGCGCTTCCGTGCGCTGCAGCGCACGGTCCTCGTTGGTCTCGACGTGCACGCCGGCTTCGGCCAGACGCGCCCGGGCGTAGCCATGCAGGCCGGCCCCGGCGCGCGGGCGGCCTTCAAGTGTCGACAGCAGCGCCAATGCCACGCCCAGGTAGGGCTGCAGCCTCCACGCTGCGGCCATCGGCCAGGCCAGCTCGGCCATTTCGCGCGCGCCGGGCACTTCGTCGCAAGCCAGAAGTGCGGTGACGAGGTTGGCCCGCGCGATGGCCAGGCTGCGCACATGGCGCGANCCGCGCAGCTGGAGCTCGAGTTCCCGGCCTCGCTGCACCGCCAGCCGCGGCTGCCCGANGGCCAGCGCCAGATCGGCCATGTTGCTCAGCGCAACGCCACGCTCGTAGTCCCAACCCGGCGCGCGCGTGAGCTCGAGCCAGCGCCGCCCAGCGGCCTCGCAGCGGCCGCTGTCGCCGACGCGGTGCGCATAGACGAACTCGGCCTGGGCGTTGTTGATGCGCACCTGCAGCGGTGTCTGCGGCGATTCGAGCGCCAGCATCTCGTCGATCGCGGCCCGACGCTCGTCCGCGCCGAGTGTCTCGTCGACGGCGGCGATGATGCTCAGCGCCCGCGCCAGTGACCCGTCGTCGCGCAGTTGCCGTGCCAGCACGATGGCCCGTCGCGCATGNACGCAAGCCTCGGCGTTGCGCCGCTCGGTGAAGTGGAACAGGGTGACGCCCAGGGTCCAGCGCAGTTGCAGCTCGGCCGGCATGCCGGGGTCGAGCAGGGCCTGGGTCGCCGGCCACAGCCGGCGCCCTTCGACGGCCCGCAGGCGACCGAAGGCATTGGTCAGCGGGTTGACCAGTGCGACGGCCATCGCGGCATCGTTCTGCAGGGCCCAGGCCATCGCAATGCGGCCGTTGTCGAGATCCGGGGACAGCCGCTCCAGCACCTGCCCCACCCGCAGGCGGCCGCTGACGCCGTCGGCATTGACGGCCAGGAAATGATCGCTCACGACATGGGCGTGGCGCTCGTGCAAAGCCGCGGCCTCGCCGCTGGCGACCAGGCGCTCGCGCGCCAGCGCCAGCGGGGACTCGAGCAGCCGGTAGCGAGGCGGGTCCGCCGCATCCACGGCCACCAGCGAATGGTCGACCAACGCGCCCAAGGCATCCAGCAGCCGGCGCCGCTCCAGCGCCTCGTCGCACGCAACCTTCTGCGCCAATTCGAGCGAGAAGCCCCCGGCGAAGACTGACAGGCGCCTGAACAGCCGCTGCTCGTCGACGTCGAGCAACGCATGCGTCCAGTCCAGCGCCGCGCGCAGCGTGTGCTGGCGCGGCGGGGCGTCGCGGCGGCCCTTGGTGAGCAGATCCAGCCGCTCGTCCAAACCCTGCTCCAGCCCGTGCACACCGAGCAGCGGCACACGCGCGGCAGCGAGCTCGATCGCCAGCGCGCTGCCGTCCAGGCGCCGGCATAGCGAGCAGACTGCGTTCACGTTGGCTTCGCTCAGCTCGAAGCCGCGCTGCACCGCCTGCACGCGCTCGACGAACAAGGCCACGGCGCCGTAGGTCATCGCTTCGCCCGGTGGTAGCGCCGCGTCGGGCGCTGGCAACGGCCCCAGCCGGACAACGCGCTCGCAAGCGAGCTGCAGCGGCACCTGGCTGGTGACGACGACGTGCAGGCCCGGTGCCGCATCGAGCAAGGCCTGGACGAGCCGCGCCACTTCGGCCACGAGGTGCTCGGCGTTGTCGAGCACGATCAGCAGCTTCAGCGGCGCGGCTGCCGCAGCCAGCGCGCGCCGCAGATCGGCGCCGGACAGGGGCAGCTCCAGTGCCGCAGCCACGGTGGGGGCGATCAAGGCGGGGTCGGACAGCGGCGAGAGGTCGACCCAGACGCCGCCATGCGGGCGGCGATCGCGTTCAATCACGAGCAGGTGCTGCGCCAGCAGCGACTTGCCGATACCGCCGACGCCGGTGATCGTGAGCAGGCGGTGTTCGTCGACTTCGTGGCGCAGCGCCGCGAGATCGCCATCGCGGCCAATCAACTGCGGTAGTTGTTCGGCCAAGCGAACCGGCGGCGCGGACGTCGCAGGCGTGGGCGTACCGATCTCCTGGTCGATCGGCATGGCGAAGCGGTAACCCCGGCCCGGCACGGTCGCGATGGCTTGGGCCCCAATCAACTTGCGCAGCGCCCACACATGAACCTCGAGGTTGTTCTCCTCGACGACCACGTCTGGCCAGACCCGATCGATCAGTTCGCGCTTGGGCAACGGGCTGTGGCGATGCTCGATCAGCGCCAGCAGCACGTCGAAGGCGCGGGCACCGAGCTTGGCCGCCACGCCGTCGACCAGCAACTGGCGCTGCACGGGCTTGAGCGTGTAGCGACCGAACCGGTAGTCGCGGGGGGTGGGTTCCAAGGCGGGCGGTGATCGCTGCGGCGACCGAGCATATCCGCATGTGCCGTCCGAATCGAGCCCGGGCCTGTCACGGCGCAGGGCGCCACGTCTGCGCAGGTCTGGGCTGCGGCGATTGCGATTAAGGACCCTTAAGCGCGACCCAAGGACAGAAGACCCGTACGCACGCGAGGATGCCTGCAAGCCAGGACGCAAGTGGCAAGGTGCCTCGAGGTCTGGCCGCTGGAGGAGCTCCATGCCATCCATCCGTGACCCGCGCACAAGCGTCGCCGATCGCAAGGCCCAACGGTGGCCGGCGACAGCGACGCTGCTCGCATGCCTGCTGACGGGGCAGGTGTCGGCCCGCGAACCCGCGCTCATGAATCTCACGCTGACGCCCAACGACAGCGGTTACGCCGCCACGTTCAGCACGGCCGGCGTGATCGACCAGAGCGGCCCGTTCTTTCAGGCCCTGGGCACCAACGGGCGCAGCTGCGCGAGCTGCCACGACGCCGGCGCCGGCTGGACGATCACGCCGCAGAGCCTGCGAGCGCGCTTCGACCGGTCCTCCGGCACCGACCCGGTCTTCCGCACCGTGGACGGTTCGAACTCGCCGCTGGCCGATGTCTCGACGCTGAGCGCGCGGCGCAGCGCCTACAGCCTGTTGTTGAACAAGGGGTTGATCCGCATCGGCATGCCGATTCCGGCCGGCGCCGAGTTCGAGCTCGTCGCGGTCGACGACCCGTACGGCTACGCGAGCGCGAAAGAGCTGTCGCTGTTCCGGCGTCCGCTGCCGGCGACCAACCTGGGCTTCCTGAGCGCCGTCATGTGGGACGGCCGCGAGACCTTCAAGGACGCCGGCTCGACCGACTGCCTCGTCGGCACGAGCAGCTGCTTCGCGTCGATGACGTTCGACCTGTCGGATCAGGCGAACACCGCGACCCTGGGCCATGGGCAAGCGGCCNTGCCCTTGACCGCGGCACAACGCGACGCAATCGTCGCCTTCGAGAGCGGGCTCACCACGGCGCAGGTCTACGACCGCGACGCGGGCCTGCTGAGCGCGCACGGCGCACGCGGCGGACCGGTGGCGCTGGCGGGCCAGACCTTCTACTTCGGCATCGATGACACGCTGGCCGGCGACTACCAGACCCATCTGCCATTCACGCCGACCACGATGACGCTGTACGACGCCTGGTCCGACCTGCAGGGCACCGATGCGGGCGACGACACGCGGGGGTCCGGGCGGAGCGAAGCCCGGCGCGCCGTCGCCCGCGGCCAGGCGATCTTCGACGGCAAGCCGATCCGGATCACCGATGTCGGCGGTCTCAATGACGATCTCGGCGTGCCGGTCATCAACGGCACGTGCACCACCTGCCACAACGCACCGAACGCGGGTGACCACTCGGTGCCGCTGCCGCTGAACATCGGTGTGGCAGATGCCTCACGGCGCACACCCGATCTGCCGCTGTACACGCTGCGCAACCTGAGCACCGGGGCAACCATACGGGTGACCGACCCGGGGCGCGCGTTGATCACCGGCAAGTGGAAGGACATCGGCCGCTTCAAGGGTCCGGTGCTGCGTGCACTGGCAGCGCGGCCGCCCTACTTCCACAACGGCATGGCAAAGGACCTCGGCGAGGTGGTGGACTTCTACAACACGCGCTTCGGCATCGGGCTGACCGCGCGTGAACGCGCCGACTTGATCGCATTCCTGAAGGCGCTTTGAGACGGCGGACCGCAGCTGCCCTGTCAGGTCCGCCAGCCCCACGGCACCCCGCCGGCCAGGTGCCATGCCCGCTCGCGCCGGGCCGCGGGCTCAAACGTGCACGCGGCTCTCCGCGGCTCGGCGAAGGGGTCGAAGGCGCGTCGTGTGCTCAGGCGGCAGCGGGGGGCGACGACGCGCCCGCTGCGGCATCCGCGCGCGTCTGGGCTTCGGCATAGGCCCGCCCTCCGGCCCGCAGCACAGAATGCTCGCGCCGCGACTGCAGCAGCGGATAGAACATCTCGTGGTACCAGCGCTCCTGGCCGTGGACGAGGTCGTCCTGCAGGCCGACGCGCGCCGGATAGCGGCGCGTGAAGTGCGCGCTGCCGAAGATCACGTCCCAGATGAACAGCAGGTTGCCGAAGTTGCCCTTGTAGTTGCCGATCCCGTCGGCGTTGGTGAGCGCGTGGTGTGCCCAGTGCGTCGCCGGCGTCGAGATCGTGCGCTCGACGACCCACATCAGCGGGCGCAGCGCGCGCACNCGGTACAGCGGCTCGTCCCAGCGCCAGGCGCAATGGGCGCCGAGGATGACGAGGAGCTTGACCACGATGTAGGCCGCGTAGACCTTGCCCATTCCAAGGTAGATCAATACGCCGGCGAGCCACAGCCCCGGCATCATCATGTAGTAGAAGAAGTTGTTCCGATAGGTGATGCGGATGCTCATGTACTTCGCGGTGTGGTGCGCGCGGTGCAGCGGCCACAAGCGCGGCGAATGCGAGATCCGGTGCCACCAGTACTGCGTCAGGTCGTCGGCGAGCAGCAGCAGGCCGACCATGCCCCACCAGGGCAAGTGCGCGAGCGCGCCGCTGCGGCCCGGCAGGGCCCACGCGCAGAGCCAGTGCGTGACCAGGATGGCCACCGGCTGTGCGATCGCCAGCAGGCTCAGGAACATGAACAGCTCGAGCTTGGTGTCGTCCTTGCTGGCATGCACCGTGTCCTTGTATCGCCGGGTGATCCACTCCATGCCGGCGTAGCCCAACATCACCAGGACGATCATGATGTTCTGCAGTTGTGGATTCACGGTGGCTGGTCTCCTGTCGGTCTTGTGGCTTCGCGGAACGTGCGCAGCCTAGGGCGGTCGGCTCGATGCGTCCATTGCATCTTTGACATCGATCCAATGCAGTGCGAGCATTTCGCATGCTGAACCTGAACCGCCTGTCCCACGTGCTGGCCCTGGCCGAGGAGCGACATTTCGCGCGTGCGGCTGAACGCGTGCACCTGAGCCAGCCTGCGTTCAGCCGCAGCATCCAGGCGCTCGAGCGCGACACCGGTCAACGCCTGTTCGACCGCTCCGGCGGCGACGTGCGCCCGACTCCGGCGGGAGCCTTCCTCGTGGAGCGCGCGCGGGCCGTGCTCTTCGACGCGCGCACGCTGGAGCGCGAGATGCGTCTCTTCGGCGAATGCGAGCTCGGCAATGCCGCGTTCGGCGTCGGCCCGTTTCCGGCGGCGACGCTGATGCCTCGCGTACTGCCCGAGCTGCGCCGGCGCCACCCGCAGGTCGCCTTGCGCGTCGAGGTCAGCAACTGGAGCCGGCTCCTCGAACACTTGCGCAGCGAGGATGTCGAGTTCTTCGTCGCCGAACTGCGCAGCCTGCCGGCCGATGCCGGGCTGGACGTTCTCTCGCTCGGGCGCCAGCGCGGTGGCTTCTATGCCCGCGCCGGCCACCCGTTGGCCGGGCCGCCGTGCCAGGCCACCGACCTCTGGCGCCACGGCGTCGTGGCCACGCGCCTGCCCCAAGCGATCAAGGCCGCCATCGCCGCGCTGCTGCGCATGCCGGACGGGCACGAACCGGTCTTCGCGCTCGAATGCGACGACGTCTCGCTGCTGCGCTCGGTCGCATTGACGACCGACAGCGTGCTGGCCGCGACCGACGCGGCGGTGGCCGACGACGTCCGGGCGGGGCGGATCGTGCCGCTGGCGATCGCCGGGCTGCCGTCGCTGTACGCCGAGATGGGCATCGTCAGCCTGCTCAACCGCAGCCTGTCACCGACGGCGCGCCGCGCGGTCGCGCTGATCGAGGCCGCGGCGCGCGAGGTAAACGTCGAACAGGCTCCCGGCCTGGCGCCGGCCCGGCGCAAGCTCGGACCGAAGTGAAGCCGACCGGCCCGCGACGGGGTCCACGCCGAGCGCGAGGACCGGCGCCGCGAGGCCCTCAGGTTCGCCACACCCTGGGCGTCACGTCCGGCAGCCCCCAGGCGGCCTCGCGCCAAGCGGCGCGCACGCGCACGAAGGCCGCCATCAGCGGCTCGACGCGATCGGCAAGCGCGCGCGCGACAACCAAGCCGGGCTGCGGCGCGGTCGCGCCGGCCAGCGCGCCCACCTGCGCGTCGTCGCCGAGCGCGGCGCGTGCCGCGTCGAGCAGCGCGTCGCGGCGCACCGGCGTCAACGGGCGGCCGGCGCAGAACCACAGCGTGCCCAGCACGCGGCGGCCGGCCAGGCCAAGCGGGCCGTCGAGCAGCGCCGTGTCGGCGGCGGCGATGACGCCGCGCTCAAGCCAGACGCCGGGGCACTCGATCTGCTGCCGAAAGCACCCCGCGTCGAAGGGCTCGCCCGCCGCCGGCAGGCCGAGCGCGAGCAGGTCCCAGCCCATCGCCTCGGCGCCCGGCGCGAGCTGCAGCGCGACCCGGTTGTCTGCATTGCAGCCGCGGTAAGCGATGGTCTCCAGCGGCAACCATTCGAGGCGCGCGCCGTCGGCGAGCACGAGCGTCGCGCTCTGCGTGGCGAGCGCGCCGGCGCTGCGGTAGAAGCGCGTCGCGCCCGGCGTGGTGACGACCGCATGGCAACCTTCGGCCAGCGTGGCCCGGACCTCGAGCGTGTCGCCGCCGACGATGCCGCCCGGCGGGTGCACGACGACGTGGTGGCAGATGCCCTCGCCCTCGGGGTACAGGCGCTGCAGCACGCGCAGCGGGCCTTCGTGGCGATCGTGCGCGATGGTGCGCGCGCCGTCGCGCCGGTAGTCGAGCGCGAGTCGCGCCGCCCAGCCCGCCGCCACCTCAGCGCAGGGACCAGAAGCCGCGGTGCACGGCGGCGATCTCGTCCTCGACTTCGGCGAACGGGCCGACCACCTGCATCGCCTTTTGCCCGCGCGCGAAGACCTCGCGGCAGGGCAGGTCCAGCGTCGGGTTCTCGGCGTGATCACCGGTGATCTCGAGCAGGCGGCGCTCGCTCATGCCGAAGACCAGTCGGCCGATGTGCGCCCAGTACTGGGTGCCGGCGCACATCGCGCAAGGCTCGACGGTGGTGACGAGCGTGCAGCCCCAGAGCGTGGCGGCGTCGAAGCGATGCGCCGCCAGCCGCGCCAGCACCGCCTCGGCGTGGTTGACACCGTCGACATTGCCCTGTTCGAGCAGCACGGTCTCGCCGTCGGCGGCGACGAGCAGCGCCGCGAACGGGTGGCGCCCGCGCGCCAGCGCCGTCTGCGCGAGCGCATTNGCGGTGCGCAGGTGGCGCAGGGCCTGATCGTCGGTCATGCGGCGAGCATAACGGCGCCGCGTCAGCGCGGCGGCGCCAGCAGGTCCTGCAGGGCTCGCGCAATGACCTTGGTCGCGCGCCGTAGATCCTCCAGCTCCAGATGCTCGTCGGCGCGCTTGGCGTTGCTCTCGAGCACGGTGTGCGGACCGGCGCCATAGATCACGGCCGGAACGCCGTGCGCGCCGTACAGACGCACGTCGGTGTAGAGCGGGGTGCCGCTGGTCGGGATGGGTTCGCCGAAGATTGCCTGGCCATGGCGCTGCAGCGCCTCAACGAGCGGGCGGTTCGCGGTCTGCGGCTGCAGCGGCTGTGCGAGCAGCAGGCGCTTGATGTCGACGCGGACGCCCGGGCTGGTGGCGACCACGTGCGCGATCAGCGCGCGCAGTTCGGCCTCGACCGCGGTCGGATCCTCCTCAGGGATCATGCGGCGGTCGAGCTTGAGCAGCACCTTGCCCGGCACGACGTTGGTGTTGCTGCCGCCCTCGATGCGACCGACGTTCAGGTACGGGTGCGTGATGCCTTCGACCTTGGAGCGGCGTTCGCGCAGCACGGCGTTGTGGGCGTAGAGCGCGGCGAGCAGCTTCGTCGCCGCCTGCAGCGCGTCGATGCCGGTGTCCGGGTAGGCCGCATGCGAGGCCAGGCCGTGCAGCGTGAGCTCGAGCTGCAGGCAGCCGTTGTGCGCCGTCACGACCTGGTAGCTGAAGCCGGCGGCGATCAGGTAATCGGGCTTCGTCAGGCCATGGCTCAGCAGCCAGCCGGGACCGAGCTCGCCGCCGAATTCCTCGTCGTAGGTGAAGTGCAGCTCCACCGCGCCGCGTAGCGACGCGGGTCCCGCGTTCTCGCCGCGTAGCGACGCGGGTCCCGCGCTCTCGCCGTGCTTGCGCGCGACGGCCGCCTCCAGCGCGCGCAGCGCGAACGTGAAGCTCGCGAAGTCGCTCTTGCTCACCGCCGACGCGCGGCCGTAGAGCCTGCCGTCCACGATCTCGCCGCCGTAGGGGTCGTGCGTCCAGCCCTCGCCCGGCGGCACCACGTCGCCGTGAGCATTGAGCGCGATCACCGGGCCGCCATCGCCGAAGCGCCGGCGCACGATCAGGTTCGTGATCGACTCCAGCCCATGGGCCTGCACCTCGGCCGCGGGCACCGGGTGCTTCTCGGCCTGCAGCCCCATCGCCGCGAGCAGCTCGGCGGTACGTTCTGCATGCGGCGCGTTGTTGCCCGGCGGGGTGTCGGTGGGCACGCGTACAAGTGCCTGCAGGAAGCGCACTTCGGCGTCGAAATGGTCGTCGATCCAGGCGTCGAGCGCCTCGTAGGTTTGGTCGTTCATGCGCGGGCCAGGTCGTCGATGAGTTGGCGCAAGGCGGCGACGCAAAGCTCGGCGTCGTCGGCGGTGATGGTCTCGAGCGGGTTGTGGCTGATGCCGGCGTTGCCTCCGCGCACGAAGAGCATCGCCTGCGGCATCCGCTCGTGCAGCTTCATCGCGTCGTGGCCGGCGCCGCTGGGCATGCGGTACACAGGTAGGCCCAGGCCTTGCACTGCGGCCTCCCAGCGCCGCTGCCAGGCCGGCGCGCTGGGCGCGGCGGCGGCGATCATCGTGCGCTCGAGCCGCCAGGCCAGGCCGCGCGCGGCGCAGATGCGTGCCAGCTCGCCGAGCACGTCGGCCTCGATCGCGTCGCGCGCGGCGTCGGTCGTCGCGCGCAGATCGAGGCTGAACTGACAGCGGCCGGGCACGACGTTGATCGAGCCCGACGGCACCTGCAGCATGCCGACGGTGCCGACCACGTCGGGGACCGCGGCCGCGCGCCTCTCGACGTACAGCGCGAGCTCGGCCGCCGCGCAGGCCGCGTCACGGCGCTGGCCCATCGGCGTGGTGCCGGCGTGGCTGGCGACGCCGGTCACCTCGCCCGCGTAGCGCACGCCGCCGTTGATCGACGTGACGACGCCCAGCGGCAGGTCGAGCGCGTCGAGAACCGGCCCCTGTTCGATGTGGACCTCGACGAAGCCGAGGTAGCGCACGGGTTCGCGCCGACACGCGGCGATGGCCTCCAGCGTGGCCGGCAGGCCGGCGGCGCCCATCGCGTCGCGCAGCGTCACGCCGTCGGCGTCCTGCTGGTCCAGCCAGGCAGGGTCGAAGTCGCCGGTGAGCGCGCCCGAGCCGAGGAAGGTCGCCTTGTAGCGCTGGCCTTCCTCTTCGGCGAAGGCGACGACCTCGATGCCGAAGGGCAGGCGCCGGCCGGCGCGATGCAGCTCGCGCACCGCCGCCATCGGCACCAGGATGCCCAGCCGGCCGTCGTACTTGCCTCCGTTGCGCACGGTGTCGAAGTGCGAGCCTGTCAACAGCCGCTTCGACGCCGGATCGCTGCCGTGGTAGACGCCGACGACGTTGCCGACGGCGTCGAGGCCGACCTCGTCGAAACCGCTGTCTCGCATCCAGGCGGCGATCTGCCGCGCGCAGGCCTGGTGCGCGGCGGTGGCGTAGGTCACGGTGAGCTGGCCGGCCTCCTTGAAGCCCGGGTCGCTGTGTGCGGCCAGTGCCTCGGCCCAGTCCCAGACTTGCTCGCCGAGCACGGGCGCGAGGCCCAGCCGCTCGCCGAGGCGGATCTCGGCGATGCGGTGAATGTGGCGCAGGCATTCGGCGAACTCGAAGTCCGGGTGGCCGGCGAGACGGCGCTCGAACGCGGCGATGATCTCTGCGCGAGACAGCCCGCGCCCGCGCGGCCCACGCACCGCCAGGATGAAGGGCCAGCCGAACTTCGCGTTGTAGTCNGCGTTGAGCTGCTGCAGGCGCGCGAACTCGGCGGGCGTGCAGTCNGTGAGGCCGGCACGGCCCTGCTCGTCCGTGCTCTCGGCCGTGAGCGCCCGGCTCACCATCGCCTTGCCGGCGAGTTCGGGGTGGGCGCGGATCAGGCCGAGCTGGCGCTCGCGGCCGGCCTCTCGCACCACGCTCGCGAGCGCGCGCTTCAGCGCCGCCGGCGTCGCGAACGGGCGCTGCGCCCAGGCCGCCTCGGCGATCCACGGCGAATGCTCGTAGATGCCGGCCAGCAGCGCGACGAATTCGGCCTGCGAAGCGCTGTTCAGGGCGTTCAATCGTTCCAGCGTCGGCATCGTGCTCATTCCCAGACGAAGGCGGTGGCGGGGTCGAAGGGATGGGCCCGCTTCCAATGGCGCGCGATGTCGATGCGGCGCGCGATCCAGACGCGATC
>JGI20214J51088_10002852_pt1 | contig 11441 bp, 9 predicted proteins | sample WetSurMetagenome_FD_51088 | JGI IMG/M metagenome (IMG submission 51088)
ACTTGCAAAAATATAGTTCCAATTATTTCCTGAATTCGTTGTATAAAATATTTTTGACCCGCCGGAAAAAGAAAAATCCCCTGCTCCCCATCCCGTATTTTGATTTATGAATGCAATAGAGTAAATTCCCTGACCTCCGGCAGTAAAATTTTGTTCAATCCAGTTTAAACCGCCATTAGTAGTCTTCGCAATGAATTCTCGATAACCAGAAACCCAGCCTGTGTTTTCATTTAGAAAGTAAATTGAATAAATCACTCTGAAATCTGTTGCAGTGTATTGAGACAACCAGTTATTTCCTCCATCCGTTGTTTTGTATATTGTAGATGACCCGGCTGAATAATCATTTGTCCAGCCGGTCATAGAATTTACAAAACAAATAGGTCCGTAGGAAAATGAATTTACCACAGCCCAGTTAAATCCTCCGTTTGTTGTCTTTGCAATAACGCCATTATTTGTTGCCCATCCTGTATTGTTATTCAAAAAGAAAAATCTCGTTACAGGAAAACCAATATTATATTTCAAATCCCAGTTTACTCCTCCATTTGTCGTTCTGTAAATTGTATCGTTGGTCGATGCCACCATACCTGTATTTGCATCGAAAAAATATGTTGCATTAATATTTTGTGCTGTCCCGGGAAAAGACAGGTCAATCCAGTTTACCCCACCTGTTGAGGTTTTATAAATGGAATTACCATAACCACATATATATCCGGTTTCGGGATTAATAAATGAGCAATCGAATATGTCGAAACCTGATGGCTGTGAGGTTACAATCCACTGCGGATTGATATTTTGTGTTGCAAAAAGAATAATAATTATTAGTATTAGTTTTTTCATAAATTTTTTTTTCACTTTAAATACATGAAACCAATTAAAATTTTTCTTAGTTCCTAAGAATTTTTATTACCGGTACATTATTAAAATTAAGGAACTATTATTAGGAGAAACAAAGTTCTAATTCATAAACGACTATGAGAAATATTAAATTTTTAGTTATAATTATGTTAACTTTAATTTCCGTAAATGCTATGTCTCAAATTCATACTGAAAATTTAGAATACAAAGATGGCTCTTTAACTCTGGAAGGTTTCATCGCCTATGATGAATCTTTTAAAGATACACGTCCGGGTATAATTGTAGTCCACGAATGGACGGGAATTAACGATTATATAAAAATTCGATGTGAGCAATTGGCTAAACTCGGATACTTCGCATTTGCTGCAGATATTTACGGAAAAGACAATCGCCCAAAATCAAGCGAAGAGGCAGGTAAACTAGCCGGAAAATATAAAAATGACCGCCAGATAATGAGAAAAAGAATTAACCTTGCACTCGACGAAATAAAAAAACAAAAATTTGTCAACACGGATAAAATTTCTGCAATCGGTTATTGCTTCGGTGGTACAGTCGCCCTGGAACTTGCAAGAAGCGGAGCAGATATAAATGGCGTTGTAAGTTTTCACGGAGGTTTGGATACTCCAAATCCCGAAGATGCAAAAAACATTAAAGCAAAAATATTGGTACTGCACGGAGGTGATGACACATTTGTTCCTGCTGAGCAGGTTGAAAATTTCAAAAAAGAAATGAAGGATGCAGGGGTTGATTATCAAATTTTTATATACGGTGGAGCAGTTCATAGCTTCACAAATCCAAACTCAGGTAACGATCCTTCAAAAGGTGCGGCTTATAATGAAAAAGCAGACAAACGTTCGTGGGAAGCAATGAAGATTTTCTTCGATGAAATTTTTAAGTGAGATTTTTCTTACTTAACTATAATTAGATTTTCATCCAAAATTTTTCTTATATTGTACAATTCTGTTGATACTTCGTATGGATATACTAAATGCATTTGGTCTTCCCTGCCAACTATCATTTCGAGATATAAACTGTACTTCTCTGAATTAAAATCCGGTAACCTTGGTATTTCATTTAACAGTTCGTTTTTCTCTTTATAATAATTTTTAATTCTTTCATTCTCTTCATTGGTTTTACCAACATAAATTTCCTCGCCTTTGCTTATTGCAAATTTATCGAGTAAATGTTCTATTTCATATTTCTCCGGTAATGAATAAATAATTTTCTGCAGTGTAATACTGAGCACTTTGGACGTTGCTATTTCACTCGAATCAAGCTTCGTATAATAACGAAAAATAAATCTTGGCTTCTCACGTATACCATTTTTTATTATTCGCTTGTTTATTTCGTCCCTTGATTCGATAGAAACGGGTGCATTAATCCTGTTTTCGTATGAAACATATGCGGAATCCTCTCTCTGAATAATCAAAGTATCTTTGTAGTTGTTCATCGACCAGCCGGCAGGTAATAAATTTTTTACTTTTAATAATAATTCATCATTATTAGAAATTGAATCCTGCTGGGCATATAAAATATACATTGAAGAATTTATTGCAAAAAGCATAGTAAAAAAAATAAAATATTTTTTCATATTTTCTAATTTTGATTAATAAGAATATTAAACACTTATAAATTTCCCTGTCATTTTATCTCTTTTTACCTCATCATATCTGTAAACCCGTCCGTTTATAGCTATATAAACTCCATTTTTCAGTACATTTAATGCTCCGACTGCAACACCAATATTAAAATCAGCATCTGAATTCGTAAATTTTTCCGGTTTAAATGCACCTGTCAAAATGATTGTCTTTTTCTCTACTTCAGTCAAAAACTTAGCAGTTTCTATCATCGTATCCGTACCGTGCGTAATAATTATTTTATCTGTATTGGCTTCCACACAAGTTTCAAAAATTTTCTTTTTATCCTTAACGGTCAAATCCATACTGTCTTTTCTCAAAAGGGAAATTATTTCATACTCAAAAGAAGGATTTATCTTTCCCAGAATCTGCTTCACTGCAGGCTCAGTAATCTCAAATGCATAACCTTTTGTTTGCTTCGGATAATCTTTGTCAATGGTACCACCTGTTTGTATAAAAAGAATTTTCATAATCTATTATATATGTAATTTGTTTTTTTCATAATAATTTAATACAAATAATAAAAAATATATCAAAGCTACAACACAAATCCCCGAACATATTATATATGCAGTCGAAATAGAAGTCAACTCTGATATAAAACCTATTAATGCCATTCCTATTCCAATTCCTAAATCGAATATTGTGTAATAAGTCGAATTTGCCGCTCCCCGCCTGTGTACCTCAACCATATTGTTGACCATCGCCTGCAAAGCAGGTAAAGCTATACCGTTACCCAAACCCATAATTACAGCCGAACCGAGATATCCAATATAATTTTGCATCAATGCTAAAATCAAAAACCCAATGATTAATAGTACAAGTCCGCCTGTAACAACTTTGAACGGACCTTCTCTATCGAATATTCTTCCTGAAAAAGTTCTGCCGAGAAATAATCCCCCCGCATATAAAATAAAAAATATTCCGGGATTCACTATTCCTAAATCCTTTCCATATAACGCTATAAAAGAAAGCAATCCACCATAAGTAATCTGCGTAAACAAAATATTTAAAGATGGTACTAAAGATTTTATTTCAATAAGATTTTTCCATTTAAAACCTGCATTTTCTTTATGTCGAGTGAAAGGTGGATATTTAATAAATAATAATAAAATAAAGCCTGAAAGACTTAACAGGAATCCCGTTATGAACATTCTGTTGTAATTACCGTCATTGGATAACCATAATCCCACGGCAGGACCAACTGCCATAGATAAAGTCATCGCAAATCCAAAATACCCTATTCCCTCTCCTCTTCTCGATGGAGGTATTATATCAACGGCTAATGTCGTGCCTGATGTCGAAGTAACTCCCCACGCAAGCCCGTGTGTAAATCTCAGTGCACCCATTAAAAAAACCGTACCAATAAATCCATATATACCAAAGAGTAATGAAAAAACAAAAAATGACCATATATAAATGACTTTTCTACCAAGGCTGTCCACAGCTATTCCCGAAAAAGGACGAATTATTAATGCCGCTATTGTATACATCGATAATACAATTCCTACAATGCTTTTATCTGCTTTCATATTATCGGCAATATATATGGGTAATACAGATATAAGGAAATAAAAAGCAACTCCCATAAATAAATTGGCAAGTATTAACAGTACGAAATTCTTATTCCAAATTTTTTCCGATATGTATTTTGGATTCTCTATAAAAAAATTTTAATTTAATTTAGGGAATGTAAATGAACGAAAATATATAAAATAAAATCTACAATTTTTACTTTGAAAATAATGCTTCGACATCCTTCCTAACGTTTTCCGAGAGGTCTAAAATTTTCTTATAATGCGAACCCTTCCAAAAAATTCTGTTACATTGATTGCACTTTTGAAACTCGCTGAAATATTTTTTTGTATTCGGAAGCAATCTATCCATTATCAATTCTTTTGGAACGGTTTCAAGTATTCCGTTACAATTACTGCACCTGTATATAAGTTTTATTTGTGATAACAAATCCGAATTATGAATTACCTGTACAAGCTGATTATATGCATCCTGAGACCTAATCCAAAAACCGCGGATAACCAAACTGTTTTTAAGTAAAAAAACATTCCGAGTTAATATTATTCTTTTTTCATCATTCGAAATTTTTATTATGGTCTTTACACTGTATTTATTGTTGTACAGAGTATCAAACCCAAATATCCTTAGATACCTTGCCAATCGCCCGAGTTGGACATCACAAATAAATTTTGAATTTCTTAATGGTTTCTCTCTTAAGTGAGTCAGATTGGTAATATCAAGATTTTCAAAAACAGGATACACAGAAACTAAATCATTATCGTTTAAATTATAATCAAATGTTACCGATATACCATTCACGATAATCAAATCAACTTCCGAATGAGGTACACCCAAAGATTCAACAATATCTTTTATCGAAGGATTCCCTTCAAAACTAAAACCGAACAGAATCTTTTTCCTCCTTTCGGGCAAGAAATCGTTTAGTTCTTCATAAAACCTGAATTTTGCGACATTCATAAATACTTATCTTTTGTATTTTCCCATTAACTGAGCTTCGGCAACGATATGTCCTTCCATTGCTTTCAACAATTCTTGTTTTGTCATACCTGCATCTTTATTTATCAGGATATCCAATGCATACAACTTAAAATAGTACCTGTGTGTACCGCCTGGCGGACAAGGTCCATCATATCCGGTTCTTCCAAAATCTGTAATCCCCTGCTTTATTCCGTTTTCAAATGATTTATCTCTCGGGAAATCTTCTTTTAGTTCGTTTATACTTAATGGTATATTATATACCACCCAGTGCACCCAGGCGCCTGCAGGAGCATCGGGATCATCAAATATAATTGCAAAACTTTTAGTGTTTTCGGGATAACCAGTCCATTCAAGCTGTGGTGAAGTATTTTCACCGGTGCAGGTGTATTTTGAAGGAATCATTTCGTTTTCTTTAAAAGAATTGCTTATTATTTTCATTTCGGTTTTCTCCTTTTCTTTTCTCGGAATTTGTTCTTTTGGTACTAATTCAGAATTTTTATTTTGACAGGAAAAAAAGATAATTAAAATAAAAAATAAAAAAATATTTTTTTTCATATTCCATCCTCCAAATTATTTTTCATTTATATTTTAATAAAAATATATTTAAAAAGTAAGAAGATAATTTTGGTAAATACATCTTTTCCATAAAAGGTAATAAAGAATTTTTCCATTTTTTATTATAAAATATGCTTAGAAACGCACATCTTTTAAATTATTTGTTAAATTGGAACTTTAATTCATATTATTGCATTTTCATATATAAGAATTTTTTAATAACAAAACAAAATAAAATCTAATCATATGAAAAAAACGGTATTACTAATACTAATTACTTTTTTTGCAAGTACCCTTTCCTTTGCAACAACAAGGATAATCAATGTTCAGAACTTCTCTTTCAGCCCGGATAGTGTAAATGCATTTGTAGGAGATTCTATTAAATGGGTCTGGGTAAGCGGTAATCATACTACAACTTCTACAACAATCCCCGCGTCTGCTTCAACGTGGGATAATTTGATTAACTCAACAAGTACATCATTTATTTACGTTGTACAACTTCAAGGAACATATCGTTATAAATGTACACCACATGAATCAATGGGAATGGTGGGTGTTATAAAAGTTCAGACATCTTTAATCATACAAAATGCAAGTATAACATCAGAATATACACTTAAACAAAATTACCCGAATCCTTTCAATCCAACAACAAATATCGGTTTTAGTATTCCAAAATCTGAATTTGTAAAAATAACTATTTATAATGAAATCGGAAAAGAGATCAAATCAATAGTAAATGAAAAATTGAACGAAGGAAGCTACACTGTTAACTACGATGCAAGTAATTTATCAAGTGGTGTTTATTTTTACAAAATTGAAGCAGGTAATTTTATCGAGATAAAGAAAATGCTTATGATTAAGTAATATTTATTATTTCAATATTATATTAAATAGTTACATTTATTAAAATTCATTTCCAAATAATTAATATTGGGAATGAATTTTTTTTATTATTTACATAATAGATTTTTTAGCATTTCTATGTCAATAGAATTCGGATAAAAATCCCCCATCCATCTCCCGCACCTGTTTGCATTTAACGGCAGACCAACAACGGGAATGTTCTTTTTCTGACACATCCGCATCCCCCTTATTAACTCCGGAATGCATGCTATACCTAAAACACCAAGTGATTTTTCCTCCATAAAATTTTTCTTTGTCATCGTTTTCAAATTTGCAGACATCCAGATATATGGTTCGATACCGTTTTCTTTTAGAATCTTACTTGCTTCATTTATAAAACACTCCCTCGAGCAATGCTTGCACTGGTAGTCAAAACCGTTCATTGCAGCTTTACAATCCTTAGTTAAATCTCTTAAACAGTGAGGTAACAAAGCAATCTTGACATTGCATTTTATAAATTCTTTAATATATATTCTATTCGTAAGCATAAATTCAAGCATATAAAAATGATACTGCCATTCTTTAAGTTTCATCACACTTTTCCAGAATATATAAAACGGTTGCTCCTTTACAAGTTTTTCAGCTCCCGGAGTAAAAGTTTTAAAAACCGATTCAGATTCCTTCAAAAAAATATTCTCTTCAATAAAATGTTGATATTCAATCTTTTTCCTACTTGAGAATTGTAAAATGTCAAGTAATTGAAATTTATCGGGATATTTTTTTAATAACCTGTCTGTAATATCATTTATAAAATTATAAAAATCTTCAGTCGAATCGGAATTTCCGAATAGTGAATAAGTTTTTCCCGCTATTTTTACAGGTTTTTCAATCATACTTAAACTTAAATCTTTCAAAACATTATTTCAATACAATGAAAACATAAAAAAAAGCTCTGAAAAGATTTTCAGAGCTTTAAAATATATCCATAATAATAGCAACTATTTGATAAACAACATTCGCTTTACATCTTTAAAGTCCCCTGTTTCAATTTTATAAAAATAAACACCGCTCGAAAAATCCTGCGCATTCCAATCGATACTGTATACACCTGCTTCTAATTTTTCATTAATTAATGTTTGTAGTTCTCTGCCAAGAATGTCAAATATTTTTAATTTTACAATTTCCTTTTTGGGTATCGAGAACTCTATGGTTGTTGAGGGATTAAAAGGGTTTGGAAAATTTTGAGATAATGAAAATTTATCCGGAAATTCCGAACTAATATTTTTTATTCCAATAGGAGAATTATAAGTAACAGTAATACCCCAGGATTTTATCACACCGGATCTAAAATTACTTCCATTATTATATATCCTAAGTATCCATTGACCACGAACTTCACTACCATTGAACTGAGATAGTGGTCTATATGGTCTGAAAGTACCGCTGAACGGTGGACTTCCACTTGTTATTGGAAGTGAAGCAGAATCGTCTAATACTGCTTTTATAAAATTCGAACCGCTGCCTCCTACATGGTATACAATCGTATCATATATGTTTTGATGTATTAAAGTAAATTCAAGTTGATTATCGGGAGTAAAAAGAACTGTATCTATTTTGATATTTATATCAATTATTTTATCAAGAGATGTATATTTTGCATTCGTTATATCAATAGTATCATAAACGTTCTGGTAAGCACCAATATTTTTATTTACATTATTTCTATAGAAAGTAGTAGATACTGTATCGAGCATTTCCGAAAGCGGGCGGCGCCAAACAGAATTTGAACTTGTTCCCGCAAAAAGATAGATATTAGAAACTTTTACGTCATTAATTGTGTAATTTCCCATTCCCTGGTTAACCTGAGTCCAATTTTGCCCAAAATTCTTTGACATAAATACACCGTTACCTTCAGTTCCTGCAAATAAATCAGTACCACAAAAAGTTAATCTGGTAATATTTAAATTAGTCAAACCGCTATTTAAAGTATCCCAGCTTGCTCCATTATTTAATGAACGGTATACACCTCCTCCCGAACTACCTGCAAATATTTTTGTACCTGAAACCGCTAAACAAAAAATCCAGGAATGTGTTATACCATTATTAACAGCAGTCCAATTTTGCCCGTAATCTGTTGAGCGAAAAACACCTCCACCTGTTGCGGCAAATAAATTTGTACCCGATATTGCAAACGAATTTATATTAAGATTTGTTAAACCGTTATTAAAAGCCATCCAGTACGTACCGTTATTTGTAGAACGGAATACACCAGCACTACTGGTTCCTGCAAAATAATAATTTCCGGAAATAAATAGTGTTAGAATATTTCGGGTTGTTAAACCGTTGTTAACAGAGTCCCAACTTGCACCCAAATTCGAAGAAACGAATATACCGCCTCCAAAAATACCTGCAAAAATATTAGAACCTGAAGCAACAATTGAATAAACAGTAAAATTTGTTAAACCTGAGTTCACAGTAGTCCAATTCGTTCCGTTATTTGATGACAGAAAAATTCCATTGCCGTCTGTTCCTGCGAAAATATAAGCACCATAAACCAAAAATTCATTAATACTTATATTTAATATTCCGTTGTTAACAACATTCCAGACAGTTCCGTTGTTTGTGGAAAGAAAAATCCCACTGCCACTTGTTCCGGCAAATATATTTGATGATGATGCTCCAAGTGCTTTTATATTTAAATTCGTAATACCATTATTGACAGCATTCCAATTTGTTCCGTTATTTGATGAAATAAATATACCTCCTCCAGCAGTTCCTGTAAATATATTCATGCCCAATACATTGAGAGTATTAATATATAGATTTGTTAGACCTGTATTAGCAGGAACCCAGCTTGTACCCCAATTCGTAGTAAGAAATATTCCACTCGAAGTCCCGGCAAATGTAATATATGAACTTGATGTTGTAAGTGTATGTATGGTTAAATTTGTTAATCCACTGTTTGAAGCAGTCCAATTGCTACCATAATTTAAAGAATAGAAAATACCTCCTCCTGATGTTCCTGCGAATAAATAGGCGCTGTTCAATGTAAAAGATGTTACATTTGTATTTGTCAATCCATTGTTCACAGCAACCCAGTTTGCACCATTATTTGAAGAACGGAAAACACCATTTGGTGTTGTTCCTGCAAATAAGTATCCTCCTGTAACAAAAAGTGCATATACATTTAAACTTGTTAAACCACTATTAACGGCAGTCCAGTTCTGACCATTATTTGTTGAGAGATAAACGCCAATACCAAATCCACCGGCAAAAATATTTAAACCGGAAGCAGCAAAGGTATAAATATAAGGGTTTGTACTTGTTATTCCATTATTAGATAAATTCCAGTTTGAACCATTATTTGTGGATATGTATATACCTCCGTTTGTTCCGGCAAATGTATAAGAACTATTAGTAAATATAGTATATATTGTTCCGCCTGTCGGTCCATTTGATTGTGCCCATTGTGCTTTAGAATAATCCGAAAAGAATAGATTCTGTATCTGGAAGGAAATTAAAAATGCAATAAACAAAAATAATTTTGTTTTCATTTTTTTAAATTTTTAATTAAAAATAATTTATTTAGATAATTACATATTATTTTCTAAATTGTTTAAACCATTTTTCTCTCAATATATAGAAGTGTATATTTTCTTATTAATATTATTTGTTTATCTAATAACAATTATTATTATAAATATAAATTAGATTTCAATAATTTTTTAAGAAAGAAGTGTTATAAATATTTTAAAGAACATGAATCCGGAAAAACTATATTTTAATATAATAATTTATTTAAGAATTATAAATAAATAAATTAATGTAAATCTTTCAGGTTGAATACTCAAAATGATTCTAATTTCAAATTGCCGATTAATTCTATTGTATAAAATTTAAAAATCAATAAAAAAAGCCCCTAAAAAATTTCCGGGGCTTTTCAATTTTATTTTTTGATTCTATTTTTTAATATGACACTCCCATTTCATCGAGCAAAAATCCCGCTTTTGCAAATTTTTCCGTAACGAATAATACATAGTGGATATCAACTGAAATCACCCTTTGTAAATCATAATCATATTGCCAGTCGCTAATCATTGCTTCGTAATTCCCATCGAATGCTAACCCGATTAATTCACCTTTAGCGTTCATAACAGGACTACCGCTGTTTCCACCTGTAATGTCACCTAAATGCGTAAATGCAACAGGAACATCATTTAATTTGGGATTTATCCATTTTCCAAAATCTTTATTTTTGTATAAATTAATTAAATCCTGCGGGGCATTAAATGGTTCTTCATCTTTGTCCTTCGCAATTACTCCTTTTAGTGTTGTGAAAGGAAAATACAAAACAGCATCGGCAGGTTCATAACCTTTTACATTACCATAAGTTAATCTCATTGTACCGTTTGCGTCGGGATATAAACCTTCACCTTTCCATTCATAAAGTGCCTCAACATAAAATTTTCTTAAGTAAGTAACATTATTTGAAAAATTCTGAAAATTAATTCTTATCGCCTCACTTTCAGGATACAAACTTGCCGCTATTTTAAAGAATGGGTCATTCAAATCTTCAATTTCTTTTACCGATTTTCCGACAAAATTTTTAATATATTCGACATCACTTATTTTGGAGTTATTATAAGCGTCATCGACAAATTGTTCAATTGTCTGTGATTTATCGCTAAATATATATTCAAGTCCTTTTATCCTTTGACCTTCAGGAAGTTCGTTCGCCATTTTCAGTGCCCGTAAAAACATAGCTTTATCGGATGGTTCGAAATAATTAAGATAAATATATTGCATATTATTTTTGAATTGTTCAATATTTTTATCCTCATAACCGGGGAGTCTTTCACTTTCAGGTTTAGCCAATTGATTTGCAATTGAATATATATTAGTTGCAGTGGCTATATGAGTACCGCCTAATCCCTGGAATAATCCAAAAACATTATCCCTTTTCTTTGTCTTGTCAAGCAAATTCATATATAAATCTTTTTCCTTCTTTAAAATATCTCCGTATTTTTCTTTGCG
>JGI20214J51088_10002853_pt1 | contig 11440 bp, 9 predicted proteins | sample WetSurMetagenome_FD_51088 | JGI IMG/M metagenome (IMG submission 51088)
CCATCACCGTTTGAAAGCCAGTTCGAACCGTAAATGTATCCGATTACATTTACCACACCGCCATGGTGTACATCCAATACCTCATCTGTCCAGGCAACCGANGCCTTTCTTCCCTGATCTGTCAGATTAATCATTACCGCTCCATGNTCATATCCTCCGGTAACATAAATTTTATCACCGGAGTAAACAGGAGTAACACACATAATCTGTCCATTGTCGGTCGTATCTTTTTTCCCAAGTGCTGCCCTGTGGTTTATCTTCCAAAGTACAGAGCCGTCGGATGCATCAATACCAAAAACATACCTTGGGGAAACATTAACCAGAAGATTCAAACCGGGATATTCAACAAGAACCGGAGAAGAATATGAAGCGGGATCACCCAGACTGACAGTTTTCCATACCAGTTCGCCTGTGTTTTTATTAAGTGCGATAGTTGTTGTTTCATTTCCGCCCGGTGTAAAATATAATTTATCACCGTCAATTATAAGTGATTCAGCTATTCCCCAGGGTCCGTATTTACCCTTATAGGTTTCACTGGCTTTCACGGACCATATAATTTTTCCGGAAATTCCATCAATACATGCAATATCACCGAATCCGCTCGAGACNTATACTTTATCGCCCTCGACAGTCGGCGTACACCTGCTTTCAGGATTTGATTCATTCCAGATACGTCCGTAAGGTGTCTGCCATTTTATTTTTCCATAGGCATCGAGCGCTANCAGAATATCGTTCTTATCATCATTGCCGGTAAGATATATTGAATTGTTGCCAAATGTAACAGATGAATTCCCTTTAGGTAATGTAATATTTGACCAGATCAGCTGTGGGCCCTCAGCCGGCCATGATTTTAACAATCCCGTCTCAGCGGAGACACCGGTCCTGTTTTCTTCCCTCCATTCACTAATGACCTGATTGTCAGATATAATTACTGGCTGACCAGAGTCCTGATTACCAGATCCTGACGCAATCTTCGGATCGGATGAAAATATGTAAAATACTCCATACCCGATTGCACCGATAATAATAAGAGTCAGAGCGATAATTAAAATTCTTTTCATAATTAAAGTAATAAATGCAAGACTTTAGATTTGTGACATTATTAGTTTTTTTGCAGGAGTGCAATTTACAAAAACAACCTGCAATAATAAAATAATGTGTCATTTAGCATTTCTAAAATATCCGATTTATATATTTTTAACAATGTTAACCAGATTGAATTTAAACTAAGAAATGTATAATTCCTTAACTCTCGCGAACCATCCATGCTTTGAATTCTGCTGCCTTATTCTTACTTACATAGATCCTTTCTGGGAGCTCAATATCGAGTTTGACAAGCAGCCGGCTGTCGAACCAGATTGTTATATTTTTAACACTTACTCTGGCAACTATGAATTGCTTATTTGCCCTGATAAAATCCTTCGGATTTAATGAGGCTTCAATCTGTTCCAATGTCCTTGAATAAGGAAATGACTTGCCATTATTAAGGTATATCACGGTGTTCTTATCCGTTGTATAAAAGCATGAGATCTCATTAAGATCAACGGGCTGCAAAGTATCTTTTACCGGTATCAGCAGCTTATCCTTAAATNTNGGTGATNGTNTCAGCTGCGTCAGGTGCGTCATCTGAGCCAGATACTTCATAATATCCTGCCGGTTAAGCTTCCTGAACTTATCCAGGGCACGATTCATATCCTCGACCTTGATTGGTTTAAGCAGATAATCAATGCTGTTGACTTTAAAAGCCTCGATAGCATATTCATCATAGGCTGTGGTGAAAATAACAGGAGTTTCAAGATCAATGCTTTCGAAAATGGAAAAAGCGGACCCATCGGACAAATGAATATCCATTAAGACCAGATCCGGGGCCTGGTTGTCTTTCAGCCAACGGATAGTCTGCCTGATACTTTCAGTATTCCCAGCAATCTGTAACTCAGGATCTATTTCAGACAGGATAGCCCTGAGATTCTCATATGCAGCTGTTTCGTCTTCGACAATCAGGATTCTCATTTTTAAGCCTTTTTCAAGGGAAGATAAACTGTAAATCGTTCTCCATCATTTTTAATCCGGATCTGACTGTTCATCAACAACATAAACCGGTTTTCAAGATTCTTCAGCCCGGTCCCGTTTGATTCATGCGGTGCCAGTTTAGGGAAAAGCGGGTTTGAAACCGATAGTTCCAGATTTTCGTTCAGACAGATATTTACCTCCATATGATGTTCACTATCGATTGTATTGTGCATTGCCACATTTTCGATAAGCGGAAGAAGCGAAAGCACAGGAATTTTCAGATCTCTTTTTTCATCCGGGACATTGATCTTGAAACCAAGCTTATTTGCAAACCTTACCTCCATCATATAAAGGAAGGCTTTTACAAACTCAAGTTCTTCACCCAGTGTTACCAGACCTTTTCTGTCACTCTGGAGTATATATCTGAAGACATCCGACAGTTTATTGACATACTCCAGTGCAAAGTCTCCGGGTTTTTTACGGATAACCGATGTAAGCCCGTTCAGCGAGTTAAAGAAAAAATGAGGATTGATCTGATTGGTAAGAGCATTATAGCGGCTTTCCAGATTCTCGATCCTGAGTTGTTCGATCTCCTGTTCTTTTCGCCTCTGTTCGGAATACAGATTGGCAACATGTCCGATGAGAGAGCTGAAAATAAACATTACAAAGAACTGAAAAACAAGTAATCCGGAGTACCATTCTTTTTTAGGGCTCAGTAGTAATGAAAAACAAACATATATCAGATAAGCAATTCCGGTTATCAGGAAAGCCTGGAGTAACCGTTTTGAAATAGCGGGTGTTTTAATTTTCCGTAGATTATATCTAATTAATATCCAGATAAAACCGGTAAAATACAGATACCTGAATATAAAAAACAATAAATGAGCAGTTTGCCTGGTCTCACCCAGGTAATTTCGCTCGAGTGAAAAGATGGATATGTTGGGATAGATTATAAAAACCGCAACAACGAGGCTTACCACCAGTAGTCTGTATGGTGAATACTTATCGAAAAAATCAAATTTAATAACCTCTCCGGTCTTATCCTTCATATCTCAAAGTTATACTTTATTAGATCACATGGCGACTCTGACACATAATAACCGGTTCTGATCACGGATCAGCAGCTTACCGCTTGAAAGAGCAAGAGGCGCCCAGTTCTGAGAAGGAAATCTTTGATCGCCCGAGTCTCCTTTCAGCAGTTCGGATGAAGCCACCGGTTTAAAAGCTGAAGGATCTGGTTCAACAAGATACAGCTTGCTTGCACCATCTGTTATGAGCAGCAATCCTTCAGCCAGAATAATGCCGCCTTTATCAAATAATGGAGCTCTCATTGTTTTCCATTTGACCTGACCGTCAATACTCATACAAACCAGGCCATCTTTACGCTCGTTTGTCGTATACTGGGCATAAAAATTGCCATTAACAAGAACCGGAGGCTGTGTATGGGCGCCAAAATCAGGATTCTTATACAATTCTTTGACGCTGTAACCGCCATCGGCTTTCTTTTCAATTTTTATCATTGCAGCACCGGCATTATAACCACCGGTTATTAGTATCCTTCCATCACCGGCATCAACTGCACCAGGTACTGGTATTCCGCATTGCCAGTTTGTATATTCCCAATAGATCTTCCCTGTTAAAGGATCAANTCCTGCTACTTTCCCGCCGCTGGCTTCTGATCCGCGACCAGCAGAAGCAGTAATCATTACCAGATGGTCCTCCTTACCAATTTTAACAAGTTCCGGACTGACATATCCGACCGGACCAAGTGACTTCGTAGTCCACTTAATGTTACCGGTAAGTTTGTCATAAGCCACAACACCTGCCTGAGGTGCCTGTGAAGCTAATATAAGCAGGTTATTGTAAACCAGAGGACATTGTGTGATTGCCCATCTTGGAATTTCACCCCCTCCGAAATCAGTCCAGACATTCTTATTCCATACCGGCTTATGTGTATTTATATCAATGCAATAAAGGTTTCCGTAAGGTCCGACCGAATAAATCCGGTTGCCGTCAATAGCTGGTACACTTCGTGAACCGGGGAACATTACAGATCCGGGAGCCGGGTAAGCAAAATTCCAGAGTTCTTTCCCGCTGGAAAGTTCAAAACATCTGAGGTTATCTCCGACTTTATCATCTCTGTCAAGCAAATAAACCTTACCTTCTTTTATTACAGGCCCGCCAAAGCCTATGCCAACATTAACCGTCCAAAGAACATCAGGTCCTTTTTCAGGCCAGGTGCGCAAAATACCTTTCTGGTCCGATGTGCCATTCCTTTTGGGACCAAGATACTGAGGCCAGTCCTGCGCAAGGACATTCAAAAAACCTGCCATTAAAACAGCAAGGGTAACATAAATCTTAATCTTATTAATTTTCATTATTCTTTCCATTTTGTAGTTTATTTTTTTCGTTTAGTTACAAAAATCCTGCAAAATTTACACTAAATGGGCATTGGAAGCTGCTGATATGGCGCCATCAAGAAAAATTCTTACCTGATCACGAAACAAATCTTACCGATTGATCAATTTTGCGCTGCCACCCGAATATCTTTCACCATGTACCTTGATATTTGATGACGTTGTATTTATTTCCTGAAGTTCATCTGATGATAGATGTACATTTAAAGCTCCCAGGTTCTCTGATAGCCTATGAAGCTTTGTAGTACCGGGAATCGGAACGATCCATGGTTTTTGTGTAAGCAGCCATGCAAGTGCAACCTGAGCAGGTGTGGCATTTTTCCGCAGTGCAACAAGGTTCAGCATATCCACAAAGGCCAGATTTGCCTTAAGGTTTTCGGGTGAGAGGCGGGGAACAGTGCTCCGGAAGTCCTTACTGTCGAATTTTGTGTTCCGGTCCATTTTCCCTGTCAGAAAACCCTTCCCAAGCGGACTAAAAGCTACAAATCCAATGCCCAGTTCTTCGAGAACAGGGATAATTGCTTCTTCCGGTTCCCTCCACCACAATGAGTACTCGCTTTGAAGTGCTGTGACAGGCTGAACAGAATGGGCCCGACGGATAATCTGTACTCCTGCTTCGGAAAGACCGAAATGTTTCACCTTACCTTCTTTAATAAGGTCCTTTACTGCCCCAGCAACGTCTTCTATCGGTACATTGGGATCAACCCTGTGCTGGTAGAACAGATCAATAACTTCTGCTCTCAGCCTTTTCAAAGAAGCCTCTGCAACCTTTTTTATGTGTTCCGGACGACTGTCGAGTGCTGACGTACCAGTTGTGTCGAATCCAAATTTTGTGGCAATCACCACTTTCCCGCGAAAGGGAGTCAGCGCTTCGCCAACAAGTTCTTCATTAATAAAAGGTCCGTAAACTTCCGCAGTATCAAAGAAAGTGACACCGCTTTCTACTGCTTTACGGATAAGCGTTATCATTTCGTTCTTATCGGCAACAGTACCATAGCCAAAGCTCATTCCCATACATCCCAGTCCGATGGCTGAAACCTCCAAATTGCTTCTTCCCAGTTTGCGTTTTTGAATTGTAATATCCATGATTAGATGTTCTTAATTTTGTAGATTGTAAATTCAGTCAAAGATTAAATCAATTTTTCGACATGCAAATATCATAAAATCATGCGCTAACAGAAACAGAATATTGTTAAAAAAGTAAAAAGGCTTCCTGATCACGAAAAAAGAAGCATTAAACATTACTTTAATAATTTTTCGGTCACTGACTGTTTCATCCACCAGCAAATCATTTTTTAATATCATAAATTAAATGTCCAGTAATACTTAATGTTTTATATATNTTGTATCTTTTTACTATCATTTAATATATAATATAGTGTTTTGTTTTAATTTTATTATTCAATATATAAATATAATTATTAGTTTTGCAGTTTGATTTAAAGATTCGCCCCCTTCCCCCTAAAGGAGGTAAGAACTAAATGACAGTTTTAAAGTCCCCTTTAGGGGATATAGGGGCAATAAAATAAAAGGAATAATGATTTTAATGAAAGATTATGTGCGGAATAGTAGGAGTTTTTGATTTGAAATCAAATCATATGGAACTGAGGACAAAAGTCCTTAAAATGTCTAAAAAGGTGAGGCATCGCGGTCCCGACTGGTCAGGGATCTTTGACTGTGAAAAAGCAATACTTGCTCACGAAAGACTATCGATAGTTGATCCGCAATCAGGCCGGCAACCTCTCTATAGCAGCGACAGGAACCTGATACTTGCCGTGAATGGTGAAATCTATAATCACAAGGATTTAAGAAAACGCTATGAGGACACCTATGAATTTCAGACTCATTCTGACTGCGAGGTTATCCTTCCGTTATATCGTGATAAGGGTCCCTTATTTCTTGAGGAACTGAACGGAATATTCGCATTTGCTTTGTATGACAGTGAAAAGGACTGCTATCTGATAGCACGTGATCATATAGGTATAATTCCTCTATATATGGGTTGGGACCAATATGGTAATTTCTACGTTGCATCCGAGCTCAAGGCGCTTGAAGGCGTTTGTAATAAAATTCAGGAATTTCTTCCTGGGCATTACCTCTACAGCAGAGACGGGGTAATGAAGAAATGGTACACCCGCGACTGGATGGATTATAGTTCAGTGGAGAATAATACTACTTCAATTGAAGAGCTGAGATCTGCACTGGAAGCTTCAGTCCACAGGCAGCTTATGTCAGATGTACCTTACGGAGTCTTGCTTTCAGGAGGGCTCGATTCTTCTGTAGTTTCAGCTGTAGCAAAGAAATTTGCTCCAAAAAGAATTGAAACAGACGATGTTTCAGAAGCCTGGTGGCCCCAGTTGCACTCATTTGCTGTCGGACTAACAGGATCTCCTGATCTGGCAGCTGCACGGAAAGTAGCCGGTCATATCGGTACCGTTCATCATGAAATTAACTTTACTGTAGGGGAGGGAATTGACGCAATCCGTGATGTGATTTATCATATTGAAACCTACGATGTGACGACCGTCAGGGCATCGACACCAATGTATTTGCTTGCCAGGGTTATTAAATCGATGGGAGTGAAGATGGTTCTTTCTGGTGAAGGAGCCGATGAAATTTTCGGTGGATATCTTTATTTTCACAAAGCACCAAATCCTAAAGCATTACATGAGGAAACAGTCAGAAAACTAAGTAAGTTACATCTTTATGATTGTTTGCGTGCAAATAAATCTCTTTGCGCCTGGGGTGTGGAGGGAAGGGTTCCTTTTCTTGATAAAGAGTTCATGGATGTAGCCATGCGTCTTAACCCGCGGGATAAAATGACCTCAAAGGATCGGATTGAAAAATGGGTCCTCAGGAAAGCGTTTGAGGATTACCTTCCTGCAAGCGTGGCCTGGCGGCAGAAGGAGCAGTTTTCGGATGGTGTGGGCTATAACTGGATTGACTCTCTTAAAGCGCTTACATCAAACGAGGTTACAGATGAGCAGCTGGCAAATGCAAAATACCGTTTCCCGATCAACCCTCCAATGTCGAAAGAAGAGTATTATTACAGATCGATTTTTTCAGAGCATTTCCCATCCGATTCTGCAGCATCGTGTGTGCCTTCTGTACCTTCAGTGGCTTGCAGCACTGCTGAAGCGCTTGCATGGGATGCATCGTTTAAAAACAATATCGATCCTTCAGGCAGAGCTGTAAAAAATGTGCACGTCGATTCATACAAATAATCACCAAAAAATGAATTTTNTTGACGGTAGAGACAGGTCTGAGACCTGTCTCTACCTGTTTTTCATAAAATTGTTTAATTTTATGACCATTGAAACCTGANAATTCCCCTTTCAATGGAAAAAGATGATTTTGATGATCTGAAAATTATTCTCTGGCTTATACTATTCCTGGTTTTCGGGATAGTGATAATTACCTGCAAGCCTGATTCACGCGAATACGTAATGACTGTCAATGGTCCGGAATCGCCNGGCAAAATGGGGATTACCCTCGAACATGAGCATATCCTTGTCGATTTCATCGGGGCAGACAGTACAGGATATTTCAGGTGGAACAGGGATTCGGTTGTAAAAAAAGTTCTACCGGTTGTTCTTGCGGCAAAGGAAAAAGGGGTAAAGACTATTATGGAATGCACTCCGTCATATCTGGGACGCGATCCCCTCTTGCTTAAAACCATTTCTCTGAGGAGTGGTGTGAATTTTATAACAAATACCGGTTACTATGGTGCAGTTAACAATAAGTATATTCCAAAAAACTTTTACAGTTTGAACGCGGAAGAACTGGCAGGAATATGGATAAAAGAATTTGAGGTTGGGATAGAAGATACCGGAATAAAACCCGGCTTCATCAAAATAGCTGTCAATCCTGATGACACATTGTCGGAGGAACACAGGAAGATCATCACCGCTGCTGGCAAAGCCCATCTTNAAACAGGTTTAATAATTGCTTCTCATACAGGTCCTGATAAACCCNCCTTTGAACAGATTGAGATACTGAGAAAAGAAGGGGTCGATCCATCAGCTTTCATCTGGGTGCATGCGCAGCGCGGAACCCTGGAAGGTAATATCAGGTCTGCAAAAGANGGAGCCTGGATCTCACTCGATAATATTACAGAGAGAAATAATATTGATCCNGGGGCTCCGTACAGCATCGGCTGGTATGCTGAGAGGATAGCTGAATTAAAGAAATCCGGTTTGCTTGCACGGGTACTGATTTCCCATGACTCAGGCTGGTTTGATCCGGCAAAACCTGGGGGCGGGACAATAAACGGTTATACTGATATTTTTAATTATCTGATTCCTGCTCTCAAAGCTAAAGGGTTTACGGAAGATGAAATTGATCAGATCCTGGTTAAAAATCCGCGGGAGGCTTATAAGATTAAAATTCGCAGGTTATAAGTATGTTAGCTATCAACCATCAGCCATCACCTATCAGCTATCAGTAAAAATATTTTAAATTCCTAATCACAAATCACTAATCACAACCATGAAGCCGCAGATCCCCGCCACCTTATGTGCTTCCCTTGCGCTGGTGTCATGTTCTCAGGCAAATAAGGAGAAACCCCTGCCAAACATAGTGTACATCCTTGCAGACGATCTTGGTTATGGTGATCTGAGATGTTATGGCCAGCAGAAATTCAATACCCCGAATATTGACCGCCTGGCTCAGCAGGGAATGCTTTTCAGGCAGCATTATACCGGTTGCACCGTCAGTGCCCCGTCGCGTTCATGNCTTATGACAGGGCTTCATACCGGNCATACACCGATCAGGGGAAACAAAGGCTGGGAACCTGAAGGACAGTGGCCCCTGCCGGCAAAATCCCTTACAGTGGCTGAAATGCTGAAAGCTAAAGGCTATACTACAGGCGCCTATGGTAAATGGGGACTTGGCTATATTGATACTGAAGGAGACCCAAATTCCCAGGGATTTGATGAATTCTATGGCTATAACTGTCAGAGCCTGGCACATAATTACTATCCTGACCATCTATGGCATAATCATGAGAAAATCCTTATACATGAAAATGACAGCAGCAGGAGAGGAGCCTACAGTAGTGATCTGATACATGGTAAAGCTCTTGAATTTATTGAAACGAATAAGGATAAACCTTTTTTTCTGTTTTATCCGACGACAATTCCTCATGCAGAGCTTTTTGCAAAAGAACAGTACATGGCAATGTACAGGGGAAAATTTCTTCCTGAAAAGTCATTTAAGGGAACAGATGAGGGTCCTGATTTCCGGCTCGGGCCTTATGGATCACAACCTGAGGCACATTCAGCTTTTGCTGCAATGATCACACAACTTGATGATTACGTAGGAGAAATATTATCAAAACTGACGGAACTGGATCTTGAAAAGAACACCATTGTAATATTTGCATCCGATAATGGACCTCACCTTGAAGGAGGTGCCGATCCCGACTATTTCGACAGCAACGGACCGCTCAGAGGGTATAAACGTGATCTGTATGAAGGTGGTATTAGAACTCCAATGATAGTCAGATGGCCGGAAAAAGTGAGGTCAGGTTCCGTTTCTGACCATGCATCAGCCTTCTGGGATGTTTTGCCAACGCTGGCCGAAATTACCGGTTCTGCAATTCCGGAAGGTATTGACGGGATTTCATTTCTTGCGGAATTGCTTGGAAAAAAGCAGAAAAAACATGAATATCTTTACTGGGAATTCCATGAACAGGGCGGTAAAACAGCTTTAAGAATGGGTAACTGGAAAGCTGTGAAACCGGATATTAACAAGGTTCCTCAAGGTGCAACGGAACTGTATGACCTTTCGAAGGACGAAGGTGAAACCAGTGATGTTTCTGCCGCGAACCCGGAGATTGTAATGAAGATGGAAGAGCTTATGAAACAAGCACATACATCTTCAAAAGTATTCCCATTTTCGTTTGAAAACGACAAATGAAGGCTTCGTGTCTTTGCGTCTTGGTGGCCATTCTTTTATGCCGCCAAGACACAAAGGCACAAAGAAATATTAAAAATTTGAATGATTTAAAATGAATATAAACCTCGTTACCGGTTCTCTCGGACTCTTATCTGTTGCCCTGCCACAACCTGTCAATTCCCAGTCACCTGAAAAACCCAATATTATCATCATCTATGCCGATGATCTTGGTTATGGGGATGTAAGCTGTTATGGTGCAACCAGGCTTAAAACTCCTAATATTGACAGACTTGCAANTCAGGGACTCCGGTTCAGGAATGCACATTGTACTTCTGCAACCAGCACTCCTTCGAGGTATTCATTGCTTACCGGAGAGTACGCATGGAGAAGAAAAGGAACAGGTGTCTTACCAGGTGACGCTTCAGCCATAATACTNCCTGACCGGATCACACTTCCCTCAATTTTAAAAAATACAGGTTATACAACCGGCGTTGTCGGGAAATGGCATCTTGGACTGGGTCTGGTCGGAGGACCAGACTGGAATGGTGAAATCAAACCTGGTCCTACAGACATAGGATTTGATTACAGCTTTATAATACCTGCTACGGGCGACAGAGTGCCATGCGTTTTTGTCGAGAACAGAAGAGTTTCCGGACTTGATCCCGCTGATCCGATCACCGTAAATTACATTGAAAAGACCGGAAACTGGCCAACAGGGAAAGAGAATCCCGAACTTCTGAAGATGCACCCCAGCCACGGCCATGATATGACCATAGTAAACGGAATAAGCCGTATCGGCTATATGACAGGCGGCAAATCAGCTTTATGGACCGATGAGGATATTGCTGATGTTTTAACAGCCAGGGCCGTTAAATTCATTGAAGACAATAAGAACAATCCCTTCTTCCTGTATTTCGCAACGCATGACATTCACGTTCCAAGGGTTCCTGATCAGCGTTTTGCAGGAAAGAGCGGAATGGGACCAAGGGGAGATGCTATTCTGGAATTTGACTGGTCGGTAGGGGAGATTGTAAATACTATTAGCCGATTGAAATTAACCAAAAATACTCTGATAATAGTAACAAGCGATAACGGACCTGTTGTGGATGACGGAT
>JGI20214J51088_10002854_pt1 | contig 11439 bp, 9 predicted proteins | sample WetSurMetagenome_FD_51088 | JGI IMG/M metagenome (IMG submission 51088)
CATCACCAGGAGTCCCGCGGCGACGCTCGCGACGGTGATCGCCGCGCCCGCCGCGAAGAGACGCCAGCCCTCCCTCTGGAGGACCTCCACGAAGTGCCCCCCGGCCACCGTGCCCGCGCCCGCCAGGAAGAGCATGAGCCCGAGTTCCCTGGAGAAGTTCTTGGCCGCCATGGGAACGAAGAGGCGCAGGCTCCCGATCCGTCCGAAGTGACCGAGGAGGAGGGCGAAGATGAAGGCGCCCCCGGCGGTGCCCAGCCGCACGACGACGCCGCTGGGCAGGGTGAAGGGGATGGCGCCGACGCCGATTCCCATCACGAGCCCGATGAGGAAGGGTAGCATGTTGGTCTGGTCCGCGTTGCCCTTGCCCGGGTCCACGAGCTTGACGAAACGTTCCACCAGCCCCTTCTCGCCCACCACCACGAGCGTGTCGCCCATGTCGAGGGAGGCCTTGCCGGTCGGCGCCAGCTCCACCTCCTGGCGGCGGATCCTCGTGAGCACCACGCCGTAACGCTGCCAGACCTGGAGCTCGGAGAGGGTCTTTCCCGCCAGCGAAGGCTCCGTCACGTCGGCCATGACGCTCACGATGTCCGTGTTGAGGTCCATGGAGACCTCGGCCTCTTCGCCGAGCACGAGCCGGAGCTTGTCCAGCTCTTCCAGCGGCCCCGTCGCCATGATCACGTCGCCCGCCACGAGGACCGTATCGGGGGCCGCCATGAAGACCTTCTCTCCCCTTCGGACCCTCGTGATGTTGGCGCCGCTCATGCGGCCGGGGTTGAGCTCGAGAAGGCTGAGCCCGTCGCAGTTGGGGTTGGTGATGCGGTAGGTCTTCACGTGGAGCCTGGGCTGGTCCTGCTGCAGCTCCTGGAGGTAGTCCGCCTCCTCCTGCTTCAGGTCGCGCTTGAGGAGCTTGGGGAGGGCCTGAACCAGGAGGACGACGCCCACCATGCTGAAGGGGTAGGCGATGCCGTAGCCCACGGAGAGGGCCGCGCCCGGGCCGGGAGCCGAGCGCCCGGCGGCGTCCATGGCGGCGGCCAGCGCGGGCGTGCAGGTCATGGCCCCCGTGTAGAGACCGCAGGCCAGGTCGAAGGGGAGGTGGAGGACGCGGGCGAGCACCACCGTCAGGGCGGCGCCCGTGAGGACCGTCACGAGGGCGATGAGGATGAAGCGCACCCCGCTCCGCCGGAAGGTGCGGAAGAAGCGGGGGCCCGCCTGGAGCCCCACGGCGTAGACGAAGAGCACGAGGCCGAGCTCCATGATGTCGCGCGGCAGCGTGAACCCGAGGTGACCGAAGAGGAGGGCCACGAAGAGGACCCCTGCCGTGCCGAGGGAGATGCCACGCACCCTGATCTGCCCGAGCGCGTAGCCGGAGGCGAGGATCAAGAAGAGGACGAAGATCTCCTCCGCGGAAATGCTCATGGGTCCCCCAGAGGCTTTAGCCTATAGCTCCCGTCCTCTCGCGGGCAAGCAGCGGATCGTGAAGGGGATGACCGAGGGTGCTTTCACCCGGCCCGGAGGCGCTCAGGACTGGGCGACGCGCAGGAGCTCCTGCGCGTGAAGGAGGGCCGTTTCGGCCACCTGCTCGCCGGCGAGCATGCGGGCCAGCTCGGACACGCGCTCGCGCGGGTCGAGCGCCTTGGCGCGCACGAGCGTGCGGGCGCCGGCCAGCTCCTTTTGGACGCGCACGTGTTGGTGGGCGAAGGCGGCGATCTGCGGCAGGTGGGTGATGCACAGGACCTGGTGGTTCTCGGCGAGGTCCCGGAGGCGGCGCCCGACGCGCTCCGCGGGCTTTCCGCCGATGCCCGCGTCGACCTCGTCGAAGACCAGGGTGTAGGGGCCGCGGGCCTTGCCCGAGGAGGCGAGGATGGCGAGGAGCGTCCGGCTGAGCTCTCCGCCCGACGCCACTTTGGCGAGAGGCTTCGGAGGCTCGCCGGGGTTGGCGGAAAACAGGAAGCGGACGTCCTCGAGGCCTGTGGAGCGGGCCTCGGCAGGTTCCCGGGCGGGCTTGGGGACGAGTTCTACGAGGAAGCGCGCCTTCTCGAGGGCGAGGGGTTTGAGCTCGGCGAGGACAGACTCGGCGAGACCTTTGGCGGCCGACGCCCGGGCTTGGCCCAGCGCAGAGGCGACCTTGAGGTAGGCCCGGAATCCCTCCCGGACCTCCCTCTCGGCGGCTTCGGGATCGGATCCGGAGCCCGAGAGCGAGCGGAACTCCTCCTCGAGCTTCTCACGGTGTCCCAGGACGTCGTCGAGAGTGGGGCCGTACTTCCGCTTGAGCCGGTCCAGGTCCGCGAGGCGGGCCTGGGCGGCCTCGAGAGCCTCGGGGTCGAAGACGGTGGTGGAGGCCACGCGCTCGGCCTCGGAGGCGATGCTCGACAGGACGCCCGAAGCGTCGCGAAGGTCCCGGATGAACGGGGCCCAGAACGGGTCCACCTCGGCCAGGTCCTCCAGGCGGCGGAGGGCGTCCACGGCCTGCGCCTGCGCGGAGGCCTCGCCGTCGCGCAGGAGCGTGGCCACGGCGCCGGCGTCTTCCACGATGCGCTCGGCGTGCTGGAGGCGGCTCTTCTGGAGGAGAAGGTCCTCCTCCTCGCCTGCCTTGGGAGACACGCGGTCGATCTCGTCCCGCTGGTAGCGCACGGCATCGAGGCGCTGGTCGCGGTCGGCACGCCCCCGCTGCACGGCGCGCAGGCGGGTTAGGGCCTCGGTCAGGGAAGCGTGGGCGGCGGCCACGGCGGCCCCGTGGGGCGCCACGTCGGGCTGGGCGTCGAGCAGGTCGCGGTGGGTCTCCTCGTCCAGGAGGCTCCGGTTCTGGTGCTGGCCGTGGATCGTGACGAGGAGGGGGCCGAGCTCGCGGAGCTGTGCCACGCTGACGGCGGCACCGTTCACCGTGGCGGCCGAGCGGCCCGAGGTCTGAAGCCGTCGGCGGAGGACCACCTCGCCGTCGCACGGCACCTGCCAGGCGTCGAGGAGCGCCAGGACCTCGGCGTCGGCTGCTCCTGTCTCGAAGGTCGCCTCGACGACGGCCTCGGGAGTGCCCGTGCGGATGAGGTCGAGATCGGCGCGTTCCCCGCACAGGAGCCCGAGGGCCTCCACGAGGATGGATTTCCCGGCGCCCGTCTCGCCGGTCAGCAGGCAGAGGCCGTCCGCGAGGTCCAGCTCGAGCGCGTCGATGAGGGCGAGGTTCTCGACGCGGAGGCGGGTCAGCATGGGAGCAAGGCCGGGAGCGGGGAGCGGGGAGCGGGGAGCAGCAAAAAGAGGAAAATCATGGCCGCGGGCAAATCAACGGTGCCGGGGAAAGGTAGCGGATGACCCATCGGCTGCGCCATCTTTTCCCGCTCCCTGCTCCCTGCTGCCTGCTCCCGCTTCTAGAACCACGCGGGCCCGTAGCACTCGGGCTGGTTGGTGATCTTGGTCACGCCCGACCCGTCGGCGCGCATGATGTAGATCTGGTAGCCGCCGGTGCGGTTGCTCGCGAAGGCGAGGAAACGTCCGTCGGGGGACCACGCCGGGGACTCGTTATCGCCGGCCTTCTCGGTCAGGTAGGTGACCTGGTTGGTGTTCAGGTCGTAGACGGCGATGTTGAAGTTGCCGTCCTTCATGGTGGAGTAGGCGATCTTGTCGCCGCGCGGGGACCAGGAGGGCTGGTCGCAACGGCCGCTGCCCTCCGGAGTGATGCGCCGGGGGTTCGCGCCGTCGCGGTCCATGATGTAGATCTGGGGCGAGCCCGAGCGGTCAGAGGTGAAGGCGAGCTGCTGGTCGTTGGGCGACCAGGTGGGGGCCGTGTCGATGGCCCAGGAGAAGGTCAGGCGGGTGAGGTTCTTGCCGTCGGCGCCGATGGTCCATACGTCGGGGTTGCCCGAGCGCGAGGAACAGAAGGCGATGGTCGAACCGTCGTGGGAAAAGCGGGGGTTCGAGTTGAGACCCTCGCCCTGGCCGTAGAGCTTCGTCCTGCGCCCCTGGCGGTCGAGCAGGAAGAGCTCCTGCCGGTCCTTGAGGATGGAGGTGAAGACGATGCGGTCTCCTTTGGGGCTCACGTCGGGCGTCACGTTGAGGATGCCCATGGCGGTGAGCCGGAGGAGGCCCCGGCCGTCGTAGTCGCAGAGGAAGATGTCCTCCGTGTTGCCGAGGTGGCTCGTGAAGAGGATCTGGCTCGTGGGGAAACGCCCCGCGCCGAAGAGGTACTCCAGGATGACCGCGGAGAGGTTATGTCCCAGGACTCGGGCGTCCTGGACCTGGCTCTTGATGCGTTTGCCCGTGACCATCTCCTTCCGCTTCACGTCGTAGAGCCGTCCCTCGAGAGTGAGCTGGCCGGCGTTGCCGTAGAGCGTCGTGAGGAGGAGATAGTCGGTCCCCATGGCCTGCCAGGCGGTGTAGTCCACCTTGGCGTCCCCCAGGTCCATGCCCTGGAAGAGGGTGGGGTCCACGACCTTGAAGTAGCCCGAGAAGGTGAGGTCCGCCTGGACGGTGCTCATGACCTCGAGGGCCTGGGCCGTCGTCCCCGCCTCCGCCTTGCAGGGCGGGAGAGCGATGCTGAGCTGGGTGAAGCCGCTCTCCTTGATGGTGCCCGTGATCTGCTTCTCTCCGGGCGCGGGCGCCGGGGGCGTCTGCGGTGCGGGCGAAGGCGGAGTTTGCGGGGCGGCCTGCGGCGCGGGCGCCGGCTGCTTGGAGGGCGCGGCGGGAGCGGTCTGCGCGCCCAGGGCGAAGGTGAGGCCCAGCGCGAGAAGGAGCGATGTCAGGGTCTTCAGGATAGTCGGCTTCATAGGAGGCGGCCTCCGAGGAGTTCTTTGACCAGCGCCGCGTTGGGGGCCGGGATGACGGCCCAGTTCGTCAGCAGGCCCTTCTCGCCGATGATCATCTTTCCGGCCTCGACGGCGGCGCGCACCGCGGCGACGTCCCCGCTGAGGACGCAGAAGGCCTTGCCGCCGAGCGCCATGGCGAGCCGGATCTCTAGGAGATGGACCTCGGCCGCCTTGACGGCGGCGTCCGCGCCCTCGATGAGGGTGGCCACGTTGAAGGCCTCGAGCACACCCAGCGCGGCCACCTCGTCGATGACCGCAGCCTGCGCGATGGCGGGGAACACCTCGTCGTGCAGATTGGGGATGACGATGGAATCGGCCGTGGTCTCGCGGGCCACCGCTTCGCCGGCGGCCACCGAGGCCGCGCAGGCCGCCACGTCGCCGCGCACGAGAACCATGTATTTCCCCGAGCAGATGGAGCGGCTCGCCAGGAGTTCCACGTCGGAGGCCTTGAGCATGAGGTCGGTGGCCTCGATGCCCTTGGCGATGGAGGTCAGCTCGAGGAGGCCGATGGCGTTTCGGATCCTGGGCGCCGAGGCTGTCGGTCCAGGCCCCGATGAGGCCTGTCCGGAGCCCGACGAGGCCTCGTGGGCCTTGTTCCGGATCTTGACGGGACGCGCGCTCATGTGACCTCCACTCTCACCGACTGTCCATCGATGCCGGCCACGCGGCCGGCGACGGGGGAGAAGATCTTGGCGCCCAGGGCGCCCTCGGGGATATCCGCGACGAGCGCTCCGGACGCAACGCGCTGGCCGATCTGGACGGAGGGGACGGCGGGCGCCCCGGTGTGCTGCTTCAGCGGCAGGTTCACCGCCTTCGGCTTCAGCGCCACTTCCACGTAGCGGTGGGGGGCGGTGAAGCGCTCGAGGTCGAGGCGGCGGACGAGCATCTTGGTGGGTGTGCGGCGGTACTCGTACATGGCGCTCGGTTCGACCTCTTCCTTTTTGGGCCTCATGCCCCTCGCCATGAGCGTCCGCTTGCTCTCCACCATCATGCGGAAGGGATCCAGGTCCTCGGGGCAGGCGTAGAGCGTGCAGAGCGCGCACTCGCAGCAGTGGAGCGCGGTCTCCTGCCAGGCGGAGGCCTCCTCCGCTGCGAACCCGATGGAGATCATGGCGCGGTGCGGCTTCACGAAGTGACCGAGGAGGTCGCGCGGACAGAAATCGGAACAGCGCATGCACTGGTCGCAGGTGTAGGCGATCTTGTGCACCGACTGGGTCGTGCGCGCTTTGCGCTGGATGAGCGAATGGTCCTTGGGAAGGACCAGGATGCCCGAGGTGGTCTTCGTGATGGGCTGGAGGAGGTCGGTGACGACCCAGCCCATCATGGGGCCGTTGAGGACGAAGCCCATCCCCTCGACGGGGGCGTCCACCGCGCGGAGCACCTCCATGAGGGTGACACCCACCGGGACCTTGAAGGTCAGAGCCTCCGGGAGGACGCCCGAGACCGTGAGCCACTTCTCGGTGACGGGTCGCCCGAGGCCGACGTTCAGGATGGTCTCGACGTTGCTGACCACGACCCCCACGTCGAGCGGGATGCCGCCCTTGGGCACCGGCCGGCCGGTCGTGTCGAACACCAGGAGGTGCTCGTCGCCCGAGGGGTAGGTGTCCCGCAGCGGGCACACGTCCACGTCGCGTGGCAGCTCGTCCCTCAAGCGCTCGATGAGGTGGAGGTGCTTGTCCTTGATGCCCACGAGCGTGCGCCGGGCACCCACCGTGGCCGAGCAGACCATGAGGCCCTCGATGAAGGCCGGGAGGGCCTCTTCGAGGATCGTCTGGTCCTTGTAGAGGAGAGGCTCGCACTCGGCGGCGTTCACCGCGAAGGTGTCGGCGGAGGAGGAGAGCTTGACGTGCGTAGGGAACCCGGCGCCGCCGGCCCCCACGATCCCGCACTCTCTGGCGATGGCCGCTCCATCCTTCATGGATCCTCCGGGCACAAGCTTCAAACTATCAAGAAGAGTGAGGGATTGCAAGGAGTTCGGGAGCCCCGGCGCCCCGGAGGCGAGAGGCCGAAAGCCCCGTGGGCTCTACTTCTTGGTGGTCGGCGGTGGCAGCGCGGTGAAGCGCGCGTTCTGGAAGTACTCCAGGGCCTTGGGGGACTTGATGTAGGCCAGGAAGTCGGCCGCCTTGGGGTGTGCCCCCTTGAGCGCCACGCCCTCGAACACGATGGGGTCGTGGCTGTCGGCCGGGAAGGTGGCCACGGTCTCGATGTTCATGACCCACGTGACGTCCGGGGCATAGAGGAGGGCCGCGCCGGCCTGGCCCCGGTCGGCGGCGCGGGCGGCCGCCTTTCCGTCGTCGGCCACCAGGAACCGCCCCTTCATGGCGTCGAGCCAGCCGAACTTCTCCATGGCCTGCTTGGCGATCACGCCCTCGGGCCCGGACTTGAGCGACACCACGGCCAGGTTGCCCTTCAGCGCGTGGGCGAGGTCGAAGCCCTTGCGGAGCTCGATCTTCGGCGGATTGTCGACGGGAGCGGCGAGGACGAGGGTGGTCCCGATGACGGGTGCCCGGGTGGCGGGGTCTGTCATCCCTGAGGACGCGAGGTCGTCGAGCAGTTTGGCGTCGTCGCTCAGCACGAGGTCGAGGTGGCCGCCCTTGTGGATGATCTCCATGAGGCGGGAGGGGGGGCCGAAGATGAACTCCACCTGCTGCTCAGTCTGATGCCTGAAGGTCACGGCGAGGATCCTGACGCCCACCTCCAAGGTGGGGCTCGCGTAGACGAAGACCGGCGTCTTGGGTTTGGCCTGCGCCGGGGTGCCCAGGGCAGGCGCGAGGAGCAGGAGGCAGACGAAGAGCCCGGACAACAGGCTGCAGGCTTTGGAGAGGCGCATCGGTGGGCTCCTTTAATCGTCTTCCCGCCGGTCTCCGAGGGAGCCGGCCGGGGCAGGAAGACTACCACGGGTCCACCCGGTTCGGAAGCGACGGCGCGGCGCGTCCGGGGGCGGGCGCGCCTGTGCTAGTCTCCTCTGCTGGGAGGGCGGCATGAAGATCCATCTGATGGCGGTCGGGGGAACCGGGATGCTCGCGCTCGCGGGGCTGCTCAAAGCCCAGGGGCACAAGGTGACGGGGTGCGACGTGGAGCTCTACCCGCCCATGAGCGACTACGTGGCCCGGTACGGCATCCCCTGCGAGCGCGGTTTCGACCCCTCGCACCTCGACCCCCGCCCCGACCTCGTGGTCATCGGGAACGCCATCCACGCGGACAACGCGGAGGCCCGGGCCGTGATGGACGAGGGAATCCCGTACATGTCCATGGCCGAGGCCATCGGGAAGTTCGCCGTCCAAGGCCGGAAGAGCCTCGTCGTCACCGGGACGCACGGGAAAACCACGACCACCGCGCTCTGCGGCTACCTGCTCGAGCGCGCCGGCCTGAGACCGAACATGATCGTGGGAGGCGTGGCCAAGGACTTCGACAGCTCCTTCCTCTGGGGAGGAGGGGAGTGGACGGTCCTGGAGGGCGACGAATACGAGACGGCCTTCTTCGACAAAGGCCCGAAGTTCCTCCACTATGCGCCGTCGGTACTCATCCTCGCGAACATCGAGATGGACCACCTGGACAACTTCAAGGACCTCGGCTCCCTCGAGACCGCCTTCGTGCGCCTCATGGGCGTCGTCAAGGAGGACGGGCTCATCGTCGCCGGAAGCGAATCGCCCTCCGTGGCCAAGCTCCTCCCCCTCGCGGGGAGGCCCGTGCAGACCTTCGGCCTGGCAGGCGGGGAGGATTGGTCGGCGAAGGACGTGGCGTGGTCCAGCGCGGGCACCCGCTTCACGCTCAAAGGTCCGGCAGGCGATGCGGGCGTCTTCCAAAGCCCCCTCTACGGGGCGCACAATCTCCGCGATGCCGTGGCCGCGCTCGCCGCGTGCCTCGCCGCCGGGGCAGATCTAGAGGCGCTCAGGGCCGCGCTGCCGGGCTTCGGCGGTGTGAAGAGGCGCCAGGAGGTGGTCTACGAGGGGCGCGGGGTGAAGATCGTGGACGATTTCGCCCATCACCCGACGGCGCTGCGGGAGACGATCGCGGGGTTGCGCCAGCGCTTCGAGCCCAGGCGCCTCATCGCGTGCTTCGAACCGCGCTCGTTCACGTGCCAGACGAAACTCCACGAGAGGACGCTCCCGGGTGCTTTCGAGCGTGCGGAGGTGGTGTTCCTCGGCCCCATCAAGCACGCTCCGAAGATCCCTCCAGAGGACAGGCTGGACCTGGGCGCCGTGGCCGCGGAACTGGCGGCCTGGGAGAAGGAGGCGTGGGTCGTGAGCGACGTGGAGGAATACCTCGAGCGCCTCCCGCGCCTCCTCCGAGAGGGGGACCTCGTCGCCTTCTTCTCTTCCGGCGCGTTCCAGGGCATCCCCTACAGGTTGGCCAGAGCGCTGGCGGAACGAGAGGCTCGGGGATAAGATTGGTCTGCGACGCCGGCTGTTCCTGAGCGGACAGGGCTCGTCGGGCTACCGGGGGTGGCGGTTGAAAATCGGTTGCGTGAACTGCGGCGCCGAGATCGGGCTCGAACGGGACGAGCCCTTCTTCGTCTGCCCTTTCTGCAACTCCTCCCTCTTCCTCGACCGCGCCAAGACCTTCAAAGACCTGCTCTTCCTCCCGCTGCTGCCCGCCGCCGCGGCCCGCTCAAAGCTCCAGGAGGAGCTGGCGCGCCGGGAGATCCCGCCCTGCCCGCTCGGAGCCGTCGAGGCACTCCTGGTGCCCTTCTGGGGCGTCCGCGGCGAGGAGCTGCAGGAGACCGTCCCCGCCTTCTCTCCGGTGCCCGCGGGGCTCCAGGGCTACAGGTTGCCGTCGGCCGAGAGCGTGTTCTTCACCCCCGACGCCGCGGAGGGCTTCGAACCGATGCCCTGCGCCGAAGCGGCCTCCGCCGCATGGCAGGGGCGCAAAGACGTGTCCTCCTTCTCCCTCTACCGGGTCCCGTTCTTCAAGGTGTCGTTCTCGGCCGGAACGTTCTCCTACGAGGGCTGGGTGGACGCGGTGTCGGGGAGGGTGCTCCTGGACCAGACGCCTCCGCCCGTGAGCGGCGCCATCTCCTCCCGCTACCTCACCCTGGTCTTCGCCCTGTTCGGAGTGTTCACCCTGGCCGCCGCCATCGTGCCCGGATTCGGTTGGAGCCTCATCGTGGTGGGCGCCCTCGCGGCGGCCGCCGTGCCGCTGGTGAAGCGGTTCGCCGCGGGCGGTGACGCGTGACGAAGCCGCGCGCCCTGAGCTGCCCGCTCTGCGCGGGGGCCGTTCCCCCTCCCGTTTCGACGCGGAAGGTCGATTGTCCGTACTGCGGCCGAGCCCTCCTCTACGAAGGGGAGGATTTCACGCCCACCCTCTTGCTCCCGCCCCGCCTGGGCGAGGCGGAGCACCGCCAGGCCTGCCTGACGCTTTTCAAGCATCCGCTCGTTCCTTCGGGTCTCTCACGGCACGCCACGCTGCTGAGGAAGCACCGGAGCTACCTGCCCTTCTATCTCCTGACGGGCAAGCGCGGCGGGGTCCTTGCCGTGGGCAAGGAGCGCATCGTCACCAGGTTGCCCGGCATCGATATCAGCGTGGAAAGCTCGGGTGGCACAGTGGGCGGGGCGCGGACGGTGTTCCGGAGCAAGACGGAGGTCCAGGTCGAGGAGGACAGCCGGGTGATCGTGGGCGACTTCCGGTACGCCTACTCGGCCGCGGCCCTGGAGGACAGGGACTTCGGGGACACCTCGCTGAAGGACGTGGTCAAGGAGCACCTGGGTGAAGCCCGGTCCGCCACGCTGGACGAGCTCGCGCTGGACGGCGAAGTGGTGGACGCGGATCTGCCGCTGGAGCGGATCGTGGAGCGGGGTGTCGCCGCCGGGCTCGGCACGAAGGGCGAGCTGAAGGTCCTCGAGCTCGAGGCCAGCGTGGTGTATGTCCCCGTGCAGACCTTCTCCTTCCGGTACGGCCGCCAGACCTTCAGCGTGACCCTGGAAGAGCTGGGGGGAACGTGGCTCGGCGGGCAGCTCCCCTTCAGGGGTGACTGGGCCCACCTGCTCTCCGTCCCCCTCGTGGCGATGCTCGGGCTCGTGGCGGGCAACCTCCTGGGGTTCGCCCTCAGGATCCCCCCGCACGAATGGGCGCGGTCGGGGATCTTCTCCGACGCGGCCCTCCTGGCCGGGCTCCTCGTCGGACTCGCCATGGTCCTGGGCCTGCAGGCCGCGTGGCTGCTCCTCAGGACGCCTCTCGCGGTCAAGCTCACCCCCGCGGGTCCGCGCGTGGAGCGGGCCGGGGAGGCCCCGCGAAACCCCTTCGCTCCGGCCAACGCGATCGTCAAGATCCTGCTCGAAAACGCGGTGAGGGGGCAGGATCCCAGGGGAGAAGGCCCGTGAGCGGGCCCCTCCTCCGCCCCCTCGTGTGCCCGCGGTGCGGCGCCGCGCTCGAGGGCGGCGCCCGCGCGCGCATCTTCCTCTGCCGCTCCTGCCAGCTCGCGACCTACGGCGCCGACCCCTCCCGCGCCGTTCCACTCCGTTTCGTGAGGGCGGCGAAGGAGTACGGCACGCCGGACCTCCACGCACCCTTCTGGCGCGTCGAGGGCGAGTTCCGCTGGGAGACGGAGGAGGGCTCCAAGTCGAGGGTGTACGAGAGGCTCGTCCCGCTGGGTCCGCTCTTCTTCCCGGCGTTCACGAGCCCGAAAACGGCCTACTGCGACGACATC
>JGI20214J51088_10002856_pt1 | contig 11431 bp, 9 predicted proteins | sample WetSurMetagenome_FD_51088 | JGI IMG/M metagenome (IMG submission 51088)
CTTTGGGCATTGTTGGCAAGATTAATGCATTGTTGTAATACATCAGTACCTCCATATGGTGAAAAACTATCAAGATCTATTCCGATAATTAAATAGGCATAATATGCAAACAATGCAGTCAGTTGATTATCCACTGTATTATCCTTAAAATTGAGTTGATCAAACTGCGAAAATTCAAAGTTGAAATCTATATCTTTATTGCTGTATAATGAAGTATTATAAGATGAATTGTAAACAGGTCTGTTAGCATTAATAAGCGCAAAGCAAGTAAATTGGTTTGAAGATTTATCATACTTTGTCACAGTTATATTAAAATTGCAAACTATTCGTTCGTTTCTAGCAAACTGAAGATTCGTCCATTGATATTCATTAATAAAATGTTCGAGTGACTGCTGTAGATTATCGAATACACTAGCGTCTGTGCCTTGTATTTGGTTATGGTTTATTGTAACCTTAGCTTGCAGCTCCTGTGCTGACAGACTATGGTCAATTAGTGTTGTAACTATGAATATGATGATTAAAGTTTTGTACATAAATAATCAATAATGTCTTTCGCTACATCTTTTTTTGACTTAATAGGGTAATCCTTTTTATCCGTTTTACTTATAATACTTATCTGGTTGTTTTCTGACTTAAAACATGTTCCTTTATTGTTCAGAGAGTTTAATACAATAAAATCGAAGTTCTTGCGTTCCAATTTCTTGTGTGCATTAGCTTCCTCATCGTTAGTTTCAAGCGCAAAGCCCACTAGTAATTGGTGAGCTTTTTTGTTTTGGCCAAGTGCCGCAGCAATATCATTTGTAGCTTTAAGCTTTATTGTCAAGTTATCTTTTTCTCTTTTTATTTTCTTTTCAGCAACATTTTCTGGCTTGAAATCAGCTACAGCTGCACATAGTATGGCAATATTGGATGATTCGAAAGATTTAGTAGCCGCTTCATACATCTGCTTGCAACTTTCTACATCAATAAGTTTTATATTATGGCGAACAACTTTTAATGAAACCGGACCAGATACTAACGTAACATTAGCACCTCTTCTAGCACACTCTTCTGCAATTGCATATCCCATTTTCCCGCTAGAGTAGTTACCAATAAATCGTACAGGGTCTATTTTTTCGTATGTTGGCCCTGCTGTTATAAGTACATTCTTTCCTTTTAAGTCTTTGACCTCGAAAAAATCATCTATTTGCCTTACAATCTCATCAGGTTCTTCCATACGACCTTTCCCCTCCAATCCACTGGCAAGAAAACCACTCTGTGGATCAATAAATACGTTTCCAAAAGAGCATAATTTAGATATGTTTGCTTGTGTAGAAGGATGTGCATACATATCTAAGTCCATTGCTGGAGCAATAAATACAGGTGCTTTCATAGAAAGGTATGTGGTAATGAGCATGTTATCAGCAATACCATTAGCCATTTTTCCTAATGTTGCTGCTGTACATGGAGCAATGAGCATAGCGTCAGCCCAAAGGCCAATGTCAACATGCGAATTCCATGTACCATCACGTTGCGAGAAAAACTCGCTAATAACAGGCTTATGAGTAAGGGCTGATAATGTAATAGGGGATATAAACTCTTTCCCTGATGGTGTTATTACCACTTGCACATCAGCTCCGCATTTTATAAGTCCACGTATTATGTAGCATGCTTTATATGCTGCAATGCTGCCCGTGATACCCAATACTATTTTTTTACCTTTCAGCATATGGCTTACTTATTAAATTCGCGCAGACGTATTCTGGTTAGAACTTGTTTCGTGTTTAGAGTAAAATCGCTCTGAAGTATCCAACTATAATATCCTGGATCTTTTTTGAGGACTTCTGCAACAGGTTGGTTGCGGTATTTTCCAAAATTGAACACTTCCACATCCTTATCGTTGTATACTATACGACCTGCAAAATCTACATTACGATTTTGTTTTGAAAATTCATGAAGATAATCTATATCATTTTCTAAACAGCGTTCTTTTTCATCCTGTTTCTCTTCGCTATAGAAATCTAACTGAGAGGTAAGCACTCTGTATGTTGCTTCTGTATCTTGATCAGCTTTATGAGCTTGAAAGTCATCTTCCATTTTGTGTCCGGTATAAAAACGATAAGCTGCTGATAAATTTCTGGGTTCCATCTTGTGGTAAATTACCTGAGCATCTATTAACCGACTCTTGCTGAAATCAAAGTCAATTCCTGAGCGAAGGAACTCTTCTTCTAGAAGTGGAATATCGAAACGGTTTGAATTGAAACCTGCGAAGTCGCAAGATTTGAATGTTTCTGCTAATTGTGATGCAACTTCTTTGAATGTAGGTTGGTCTATTACATCATCATCTGTAATATGCGTAATGGCTGTGACCTCTTCTGGAATATGCTGTTCGGGGTTTATATATTGATTGCCTCGTTCTTCTTTACCATCAGGATAAACTTTAATGTATGAAATTTGTATTATTTTGGAATTAACCAAGTCTATCCCAGTAGTTTCCAAATCGAAAACTACGAGAGGTCTTTTAAGTTTTAATGTCATTATAATCTTTTTTAATCGTTTAATAGCATTGGCATTATTAGCATCAAAACATCTTCATTTTCAGGTTGTTCTGATGGAATAATTACACCAGGTCTTGATGGATCGGCTAACATAATATTTACTTCTTGGCTGGTTAAGTTACTCAACACCTCAGTCATAGAAGTTCCCTTGAAACCAATATCCATAGCATTTCCTGTATATTCGCATACTATATTTTCCTCTGCACTTCTTCCATAATCAGTATCATCTGCCTTTAGAGTTAGCAATCCTGACTGTATATGAAAGCGTACCAAAGAACTACTTTGTGACGCAGATACAAGTACACGTCTCATCGCACTTGACAATGCGATACGATCTATACATAATGTGTTAGGATTGTCTTTAGGAATTACAGATTCGTAATTGGGGTAACGACCTTCAATCAAACGACATGTAATCATACCATCGCCAAAAGCTATTTCTGCAATTCTATCGTTAAATTTTATTGTTACATCTCCGTTGTCATGTGTAAGAAGATTCTTAAGAAGATTAGCTGGCTTCTTTGGTAATATGAAAGAAGCAGGTGTTTCGCTCTTGATAGAGAAATTCTTATTGCGAACCAATTTATGACCATCTGTTGCTACAATAGCTAAAAATTCAGGAGTTATATCAAAGAAGACTCCGTTCATGACAGGCCTTAATTCGTCTTGTGCAGTAGCAAAAAGTGAGCGGTTTATATTATCACTTAGAATATCTGAATTAATAAGTATTGTTGTCGCACTAGCGTCAACATCTTGACTTACAGGATATTCATCGGCATTTTGGCCTATGAAATTAAAGTGCCCATTCTGATATGCAATATTTATATTGAGTGAATCCAGATTAACCTCAAACGTAAGAGGCTGTTCGGATAATTCTTTAACAGCATCAAGTATCGTATGATTAGAAACACAGAATTTTCCTTCAGAGTCTGATTCGTTCAGTGAAATTGTGCTTTTCATTACGTTTTCGCTGTCAGAAGCAGTGATGGTGAGCTTACCGTCTTTCACATGAAAGAGAAAACAGTCAAGTATGGCAAGAGAATTTTTACTATTAATTACTCTGGACAATGCTGATAGTTTGCTGCTTAAAGCAGTGCTTGATAATGTAAATTTCATTAGTATATTTATGTTTTTATTATTTTATTCAATTAGTGGTACAAAAATACAAAAAAAATACTTTAATAGAAAAAAATATCCTTCTTTTTTGATGTTTTTAAAATGATTTTAGTAATTTCGCAGTCGATAAAACATAAATCACTTAATTTGAATATGGAAATTACAGGAAAAATTATCGCCTGCCTTGAACCAAAAGGAGGTGTGTCTGCTCGCACAGGTAATCAATGGAAAACTCAAGATTATGTCATAGAGACAATGGATCAGTTTCCTAAAAAATGCGTTTTCAATGTTTTTGGAGAAGATAAGATTGCTCAATTTAATATACAGGCAGGTGATACACTTACGGTATCATTCGACATAAATGCCCGTGAATGGAACGGTCGTTGGTTTAATGATCTTCGTGCATGGAAAGTGGAACATGTTGACCCTGCTCAGGCTCAAGCAATGGCTGGTGGTGTACCTCCAATGTCTGCTGCTCCAGGTGCTTTTCCACCACCATCTACAGGCGATACAGTACCATTCCCTCAAGGAGATAGTGAAGAAGTTGGTAGTTCTGATGATTTACCATTTTAATTCAAATAAAAGGGATGTTCTGTTATGAACATCCTTTTTTAATTTCTTTTTTCTTTTATAAAGCCGTGTCTGTATGTATAGAGCAACTCTTTTAAATCTTCAATTTGAGTGCGCAGTTCATCTCCTTTATCTGTATCTTCAACAAGCATTCTATGAGATGACATTTCGACAATCATAGTTGTACTTCTTATATCAGTTCCTTTTTTTATAGCATCTGCTGCAGATGTAAAGGGGGCATGTTGTACTAGCTGAAAACCACGGCTATGGTATACTAGGGTATATCCTGCAATTCCTGTCTCATTGTGATAGGCTTTACTAAAACCACCATCAATTACCATAAGTTTTCCATTTGCTTTTATTGGATTCTCTCCGTTCATAACGTGTACGGGTACATGTCCGTTTATTATATGACGATTTACGCCTTTAACTTTAAAAGCATCTAATATTCTGTCACAGACATCTTCATTATCTCTTAATTTGAAATAATTACCTTTCTCTTCTTTGTATGTTTCTTCATCCTTTAAAAAGTACCTCTCAAATGTTGCCATCTTTGACTTATTGAATAGTGGCGAATCTTTGCCACACCATAAATATAGAAAATAATCTATGGCATAGTCTTTTTCGTCAGAGTCAGAATCAACCTGAAATGCCGTTCTTATCACCATGCCTGTATTTTGCATCAGTTCTTTTCCACTATACTTCTTTCCGTATATTTCTACCTCTTTTAATGTTCCATCTTCATTAAGTGGGACAGAGGCGTGGAAAAGTAGATTCGAGTTATATATAGCATACATACATCCATGGCCTAATAAGGTGTTGATGTGCTTATGCAGCTTTTCGCTTACAGAGAAAGAATGACGAAGTTTTTTTAGCAATAAATTTTCTTCTTCAGTTAGTGCTATAGGATGTTTGGGATTTATAGTCGGGAAATTGTTACTTACCATTTTATACTCGTGTCCGTCAATTGTACAGATACCATTTTCGTAATCAATATTTTTAAAAAGCTCACGGTCTTTCATTTCCCATTCGCTATGCTTTTCATACAGTTGCGCCTCAGCCTTAAATTGTATTATACTTATGGCTTTATGCATTTGTGCTGTAAGGTATCTTGTTTTTTCGTCAATCTTATCATTCTTTTCTACTTTAGGTATAAATTCTGTACAAGGATCGTCTTTGTATGTTTCCATTGCAAATGTTGCTAATGGCACCATATTTATGCCGTAACCCTCTTCAAGAGTTGCAAGATTGCCATATCTTAGTGACATACGTATAACATTGCACATACATGCATCATTGCCAGCAAAGGCTCCCATCCATAATATATCATGATTTCCCCATTGAATATCCCAACTATGATATTTGTCTAATGTATCCATTATTATGTGTGCACCTGGCCCGCGGTCATAAACATCGCCAAGAATATGTAACTGGTCTATGGAAAGTCGTTGAATTACATTGGCGAGAGCTATTATGAAATCATCTGCGCGACCTGTAGAGATAATAGTATCTACAATAACATTAACATATGCAGTCTTGTCAATATCTTCTGTATGTTCATGAAGAAGTTCCTCAATTATATAACTGAAATCAGATGGTAATGATTTACGAACTTTCGATCTTGTATATTTGCTAGAAACATCACGGCAAACTTTAACTAATCTGTGTAAAGTTATGTGATACCAGTCGTTAATATCTTTTTCTGCTGATTTTACTAACTCCAACTTTTGTTCAGGATAGTATATCAGAGTGCATAACTCTTTCTTTTCTATTTCGCGCAGTTCATTGCCAAATAGTTCGTTAACTTTTCGTTTTATGTTACCGGATGCATTTTTCAGTACATGTTGAAATGCTTCATATTCACCATGGAGATCAGCTAGAAAATGCTCTGTGCCTTTAGGTAAATTAAGAATTGCCTCAAGATTTATAATTTCAGTACTAGCATCAGCTATTGTAGGAAAAGATTGAGATAGTAGTTGCATATATCTAACATCCTTTTCTATGTTATATTTAGTAGTTGTCATAATAAGTTAAGAATTTCATTTATTAATAATATTCTTTAAATGAGTAGTTTGATGATCATTTATTGCTTTAACAGGTAAAAAACCTTCTTCCATGTTAAATAATTCAACTAGTATAGATTCAAGCCTCCCCATAAATTTCCTTGTGTTTTCTTGTTTTAATTTTTCAATAAGTTCGTCTTCATTATAATCATTATATCTTAGCAAACTGTATAGTGTTGCCATATCCTTTAATGTTATTTTCTCGTGAGATACTTTCTTTTTTAGTTCAGTAATATATGATGTAATATCATTAATATTTTTATCCGAAGGAATAACTGTCGCTTCACATGGGATATTCATTACATTTTCAATGCCCAATACATTTAATCCTTGCGATATTATGTAATTCATGCCCTTTTTATCAGCAAATATAGATAAATTTCTCCAATCTTCATATTTCAAAAGGGTGAAATTTTTCCTTTCGTTTTCGGAAAATATACTAATTCCAGGCCTTAAAGAAATATTCTCTCTTGTCAGACCTGCTTTAATTAATGAGAAAAAAGCTTTTTGAGTAGATATACCTATTTCATTATTGATGTGTCTGTCAATTATGTTTTGATACATAGTTGTCATTTCTTTACACATTTGTTCAGTAGTAATCTCTTGAGTAACTAGAGAATTTTTTATTATAGTAACATTTCTATTCCATCTAAGCCTTTTTACATTTTTTTCTTCAATAATACCACTTGTATGTATCATATCAGATTTATGGGCTGCTATAAACTGATATAAAATTATACGAGATAGTTTTTTACTGTAAAAATTGTTCTTTATAGTCCAACTTTGCAATCCTCCATGTGGAGACCATACTGTATAGAACCCCCGCCGCTTAGCCGCAAGAAGAAATTTAGCTGTATCATAAGACCAACATCCATGGACGTGGACTACTTTTGGCATAATATCATATAATGTTTTTATAAGTCCATTTCTTCTATTTACAATATGAACTAAATCATTAGAACTTTTATCATTATGAACATAATATTTTGTTGCTATATGTGATTCTACATATTCAGACATTCCATCGCATAAGACCTTAATAAATTTTGAATCAAGGTCTGTGCTAATATCAAATTTATCTATATAGTGTAGAACAACCATAAGTTACTTTCTTATAAAATCCTTCTTTTCTGTAATGAGATATCTCATTTTTAGGTATAGTTGTGTCCATATCATCCTTAATTCAAAAGGTATTATTGATAAAACACTTATACCTGAATCGAAAAATTTTATAACTTTATTAGCAACAATAGTCCTTATTGATATTGTACAAATGAATGCGAAAGCAGAGGCTCCTAGTACAATCCAGTTATGCATTATTCCAAAGTATACCATTAATGCTATTTCAGCTATATAGTTGATATGCATAAAAAACATATCAGTATTAAACTTTATCCTATGCCATATTCTTCTTGCAAGATGTCTCCGTGTATCCATATAATACATTTGCTCATTAAGCCAGCTTTTCTTTGAAGGATTGTCCACAATAAGGCGAGCATCATGTTCTACAACTACGTCTGCATTATAATCTTCTGAATATTCGTTTACGATAAAATCGAATTCCCCACGCTCATATTTTAGATTATTTAGAAATCCATTATGCTTCATAAATGAACTTTTTCTAAATGCAACACTATAGCCTGTAGAGCAATATGCTCGTTTGCCTAATGCCTCACGTATTGCGTAAAGTTGTAAATAGAGTCTTCTAAATCTGTAATACTTATTAGTCTCATTATCATAATTGGAATAACACAGCACGATGTCTTTGTTATTATTGCAATGTATGGACATGCTTTTAAGCCATTGGTTCGTTTCTGGTTTGCATTCCGGTCCAAGTAGTATTATCCAATCACTCTTTGCTGCCTTAACACCAAGTGTAACAGCTAACTTCATTCTGCTCATATAGCGGCTTGAATCAGGAATGAATGTAGTATACAAGTTAGAATGTTCTTTTTGAAGATTTTTAACTACTGTATCTGTTTCATCATCTGATTTTCCAGTAACAACAATTACTTCAAATCCAGATTCATAATCTTGCTCAAATATTGCAGGAAGATTCTTTTCTAATTCTTGTTCATTGTCTTGAGCGGTTATAACTATCGAAAACTTAACATCGGAAACTTTTGCTTCCTTGTCATCATATATTTTCCTGTATATTCTTAATAATCGAATACTGCGGATAAATATGTTAATAAATGGAGTAACTATAGCCATAAAGACTATGCTACAGCATATAAATATTGTTAAAGTATCAAGTTTCATATCAATCCTTATGATTCTATACCCATTTCTTCTGATATATAACCTTTAGGTAATTTTCTGCAATTGTATTGTGACGCCATTATTTCTCCATAAGCTCCTGCTGAGCGTATCGCCATAAAATCTCCTCTGTGGCTCTTATTCAGGTCTATAGCCTTAGCAAATACATCGCTGCTTTCGCATATTGGGCCAACAACATCATATGTATCGTTGTCCTCTTCGCTTGAGATGTTCTCAATCTTATGGTATGCTTGGTATAGTGCCGGGCGTATAAGATCTGTCATTCCTGCATCAACTATAGCGAACTGTTTTGCTGTTCCCTTTTTTATATACAGCGTTTTCGTTATGAGCGTACCGCATTGAGCTACAACAGCACGGCCAAGTTCGAAGTGCAGTTTTTGCCATGGTCGCAAGCGAAGATGATGTGCATATGTGTCAAAGTAATCCTTGAAATCAGGAATAGGCATCCGGTTTGGATGTTGATAGTCTACTCCAAGACCACCACCAACATTTATGTTTTCAACCTTTATATGATGTTTTTCTAACTCATCTTGTAAATCATTAATACGGTTACATAAAGCCTCGAAGTCGCCCATGTCAAGTATCTGTGAACCAATATGAAAATGCAATCCGGTAAACTTTATATTTTTCATCTTTTCAGCTTCTTCTATAGCTCCTTCCATATCATGCATTGCTATACCAAATTTATTTTCGGCAAGTCCTGTCGTAATATTTGCATGTGTATGTGCATTTACATTAGGATTTATTCTGAAAGCAACGGATGCAACTTTATTCATACTGGCAGCAATATCATTGATAACTTCAAGTTCTGCGATACTTTCTACGTTAAAACATAATATATTTTTTTCCAGTCCTAACTTTATTTCCCAATCGCTTTTACCGACACCAGCAAAAACTATTTTATTAACAGGGAAACCAGCCTTTATTGACGCTTCTATTTCTCCACCACTTACACAGTCTGCACCCAAAGAATTTTGACATATTATGTTAAGTATTTTGGGGTTGGCATTTGCTTTTATTGCATAATGCACAATAAATCCCTCATGCTTGCCGGCTTCTGAATTTATTGTCTTAAGAGTTTTTCTGAGAAGTTCAGTATCATAATAGTAAAATGGAGTCCGCAATTTGCGAAATTTGTCTACAGGGAATTTTCCTTTCATATTTTTATTTACAATTATCTGTTTTTAAACAGTAAATTACTTAAACTTTGCAGTGCTCTCTTTTTATCTGCAGCCTTTATAAGAAATGATATATTATAGTTGCTACCTCCATAACTAATCATTCTCACTGGGATATCCTTCATTGCGTCTGTCGCAAGAGTTTCAAATCCAACATTGCTCCAGTCTAAATCACCAACAACACAAATAATGCACATGTCATTGTCTATTGTCACTGTTCCGTATTTTTTTAGTTCGTCAACAATCTCATTCACGTGTGAGTTATCATCAATACTCATTGAGACACCAACCTCGCTTGTACATACCATGTCAATACTGGTCTGGTAACTTTCAAATATTTCAAAAACTTTTCGTAAAAAGCCTGTAGCCAAAAGCATACGGCTGCTCTTAATCTTAATTGCTGTTATGCTATCTTTGGCTGCTACTGCTTTTATCATTCCTTTCTCGGAAGTATTGCTTATAGTAGTACCTTCTGCAGAAGGGTTCATTGTGTTTAGCAGACGTACTGGTATTCCTGAAAATTTTGCAGGTTGAACACAAGTTGGGTGTAGTATTTTTGCTCCAAAGTATGCTAGTTCAGCTGCTTCTTCGAAACATAATCTATGAACCGGTGTAGTTTTATCAACAATACGAGGATCGTTGTTATGCATGCCATCTATATCTGTCCATATTTGTATCTCTTCTGCATTTATTGCTGCACCAATAAGAGAAGCTGTATAATCACTTCCACCACGTTGAAGGTTATCTATTTCTCCATAAGCATTACGGCATATAAATCCTTGAGTTATATATATCTGTTGATTTGGATCATTCTCAATAATTGCAATTAATTTTTCCTTTATATATTGAGGATCAGGTTCCGCGTTTTTATCTGTACGCATGAAATCCAAAGCCGATAGTAAAACAACATTTTTCCCTTGTTCTTTCATATAGTTAGTCATCATGTTTGTACTCATGATTTCACCTTGTGCTACTATACTCTTCTCCTCGAAACTAGTGAAAAGTTCCTTTGTAAAAGAACGGAGATAGTCGAATTCACTTTTAAGGAAATTTTTTGTATTATCTTTCCATTCTTTAGACGAATAGAGTTCTTCTATTGTCTTCATATATTTTACTTCCAGACGGTTAATTACCTCATTGGCTCCCTCTGGATTTTTTTTGTAGAGATAATTAGAAATTTCTACAAGTGAATTTGTTGTACCAGACATAGCAGATAGAACCAAAAATCTCTGTTGTCCTGATTCTGTTACTAAGCTGGCTACATCTTTCATACGTTCAGCAGAACCAACGGATGTGCCACCGAATTTCATTACTTTCATTGGTCTATTATTTAGATTGTATTTATTATTCTTCTTCTTCAGAAAGAGATATTTTATTAAAATCTTTTGTTATCTCATTCAGTTTGCAGTCTTTGCACTGATATACAATGCCTGGATATTTATCTAACATTGGCATATTATGTGTTGACATAATTACAGCTGTACCTGTCTGACATATACTTCTCAAAAGTTCGACAATCTGACTTGCTGTGTCCGGATCAAGATTACCAGTTGGCTCATCCGCGACAATAAGTTTTGGCTTGTTTAATATAGCTCTTGCAATTGCGATACGTTGTTGCTCACCACCAGATAATTCATGAGGCATCTTATTTTTAGCATCAACCATACCTACATCTGTGAGCGTTTCA